>VSSQ01000002.1_pt3 | contig 363798 bp, 355 predicted proteins | sample 4763081 | NCBI WGS metagenome assembly VSSQ01 (sample SAMN12137344, study PRJNA551015) | bioreactor metagenome | isolation source: SDC9 anaerobic chlorinated ethene degrading culture | place: USA: Knoxville, Tennesee | collected 2015-01-01 | reverse complement strand
GCAACAATAAAAATTAATATTAAAGAAAGTCAACTTTTAATAAATTGGCTTTTTTTGTAATTCTTATCTTTGATAAAAACTAAACTATGAAAGAAGGCTATATTATCAGAGATCAAGAAAAACCACATTTTATTACTTGCACTATAGTAGATTGGGTAGATATTTTCACAAGAAAAATATACAGAGATATAATAATAGATTGTTTACAATATTGCATTAAAAATAAAGGCATGGTTCTTTACGGTTATGTAATTATGAGCAATCATATTCATTTAATAGTTCAATCTGGAGATGGAAAACTTTCAGATTTGATAAGAGATTTTAAAAAATTCACGGCAAAACAAATTTTAGAAAAACTACATACAGAGCCAGAAAGTAGGAAAGAGTGGATTTTAGAAAGATTTTCAAAAGCTACAGAAACACATACAAGAAATAAGAATTTTCAAGTTTGGAGATATGGTAATCATGCAGAAGAAATTTTCACATTAAAATTTATGTGGAACAAACTGAATTATATTCATCTTAATCCCGTTCGTTCTGGGATAGTAGAAAAAGCCAATCACTACATTTATTCTTCTGCAAGCAATTATTCTACAGGCAAAGGTTTACTAGAAATAGAATATGCAGATAATCCTATCATTGACACTACTAAAACCAATGAATTTTGGAGATATAACAATTATAATGAATAGATATACTCTGATTTCACGGATTTGTAATTCCAATGGCTCAGGCATCCTTTCAGAGAGCTCAAAAATAACATTTAAAACATTCTACTTTACGAAAACCCGATGATCCTCAGGGTTCCCCCGATGTCGCATTCTATGACAAAAAGCAAATAAAAAGATAAAAATTTTAAGATGCAAATTTGTAAGTATTGACAAAAGGAGTTTCTCTGCTAACAACAGCAAAAGCTCTGCTTACAATTTTGCATTTTATATTATTTAACACCAAAAGTGTATGCTTACCTTCATTTCGTTTTCGTTGGTAATATTCCTTTAGTTCATTATCATATTTTATAGCATTTAATGCTACAAGATGTAGAAGAGATTTTATTTTCTTATCAGCAAAATGATTTACTTTGGTTCTTGCTCTTACACTCGAGCCAGAACTATACTCAAAAGGAGCTACACCTGTATAACAAGCAAACTTTCTCCAATCCTTAAAAATACTAAACAAGATTCAGCAGTTGTCCAATTGCTTACATCGTGAAAAGCTCCTTCGCTCATATTCATACCCTCCGAAGTTTGTAATTTAGGAGAGTGGGTGTTTAAAAAAACAAGCACAATCTAAGCTATCTTACATTGAGTTTGTTTAGCGGAGCAGCATACACAGTGGCTGAGCACAGACCGAAGTTCACAAAGCCAAGGTTTCCCACCAATTAAGCCCTATAAAACTTAAGGTAGCAAATTAATATACATTCAAAGAATTAGAACCTGTTATAATTTTATCATCGCAATAAACCAAGTTCTGCTGTATATTTGCATCAAATATTTCGATATGCACCGAATTCTCATTATTGATGACGAAGAAAAGATAAGAACCCTTCTTTCTAGGATTATCTCTTTAGAAGGTTTTGACATAATTCAAGCTCCAGACCTTAAAACGGGATGGAGAAAATTAGAACTCAATGAGGTAGATGTACTTCTCTGTGATGTGAAATTGCCAGATGGCAATGGTGTAGAATTTTCTAAATTGGTAAAAGAAAAATTCCCTGCGATTGAGATAATTCTTCTTACGGCTTTTGGGAATATTCCAGATGGGGTACAAGCCATTAAAAATGGAGCTTTCGATTATATTACCAAAGGAGACGATAATAATAAAATTATCCCTTTGCTTTATAAAGCCTCAGAAAAAGTTAAACTCAACAAAAGGGTTATACAACTAGAAAAACAGCTAGACCAAAAACTCTCTTTCGAGAATGTTATAGGAAAATCTAAACTCATAAAACAAGCTGTAGAAGCCGCAAAAAAAGTAGCAAATACAGACGCTACTGTATTGTTAACAGGAGAAACGGGTACTGGTAAAGAGGTTTTTGCACAAGCCATACATCAGGCGAGCAAAAGAAGTAAAAACAATTTTATAGCCGTTAACTGTTCGGCTTTTAGTAAAGAATTATTAGAAAACGAATTGTTTGGGCATAAAGCGGGTGCTTTTACTGGAGCTACTAAAGATGCAAAAGGTATTTTTGAAGAAGCCAACAACGGAACGGTTTTTTTAGACGAAATAGGAGAAATGCCTCTGGATTTGCAAGCCAAACTGTTAAGGGTTTTAGAATCTGGAGAATTTTTGAAAGTTGGAGATAACAAGCCTATTAAAACGGATGTAAGGATTATTGCTGCCACCAATAGAGATTTGCAAAAGGAAATACAATCTGGTAATTTTAGAGAAGATTTGTATTACAGAATTAATATTTTCAACATTACATTGCCTGCTCTTAGAGAAAGAACGGTAGATATAGAAGAGTTGGCAAACTACTTTTTAACGGTTTTTGCTACCAAAACCAACAAAAAGATAAAAAGAATCTCTGCCGATTATTTAGAAGCTTTAAAACTTCACTCTTGGAAAGGAAATATTCGTGAATTGAGAAATGTAATGGAAAGAAGTATTATTTTAGTAGATGGCGAAGAACTAACGGTAGATAGTCTCCCAAATGAATTTCAGCAATCAACATCCAACCCACAACAATCTGCCAAAACTTTGTCTGCCTTTGAATTGGCAAGTGCCGAAAAAATTCACATTCAAAAAGTAATGAATTATACCAACGGCAACAAAACAGAAACGGCAAAATTACTCAATATTGCCCTTACGACGCTCTATAGAAAGTTAGAAGAGTACAAGATAAAATAAAAACCCTTTCATTTCGATAGTATAAACCCTTTCATTTTGAAAGGGTTTTCTTTTGCTTTAAAATGAATTATTTATTTTATTGATTTGATTTACAGTGTTATATGTAGATTTTGTGATTGTTGGAATTAGAATTGACAATGTTTTGGCATATCAAAAATAAAAACAATGAAAAACCTTCAAAAAAAGCTATGGAAACTCGGTAAGCCTTGGCATTTATTAGCTGCTTACTTTGTCATTTTAATCACTGCGAGTTTAATTATTAAAAGTTTTAATTCTATCTCATGACAGCTATCCTTACCCTATCAGGAATTGTAGTGTTTGTAATCTTTTTTCTAACCATCAAATTCTTCGAAAAGCTATGATGTTTTTATTCTTCGTTGCCATTGCCGCATTTGTTTACATGGGCTATGTACTGGTAAAACCAGAGAAATTTTAAGAAGTTTAAAGGAGAGAACTTAAAAGTAGAAGTCAATTCTTAATACTTTTTACAGCGCTCTTTTAACCAAGAAAAACGCTTTTAACTAAAAAAATATGAATACAGAAATTTTAGGAATCATCTTGATGTTTGTCGTTACCGTATCTCTTGCGATACCTTTAGGCAGATACATCGGTAAAATATTGAGCAAAGAGAAAACTTTGTTAGATAAATTTTTAAATCCGCTAGACCAACTTTTTTATAAACTTTCAGGCATCAATCCTGAAAAAGAAATGTCTTGGAAACAGCATTTGCTGGCATTGTTAACCATCAATTTGGTTTGGTTTTTAATCGCAATGTTTGTACTTACCAATATGAGTTGGTTGCCACTCAATCCAGACAATAATCCTTCAATGAGTGGAGATTTAGCCTTTAATACAGCCGTTAGTTTTATTACCAATACCAATCTTCAGCATTATTCTGGCGAAACAGGAATGTCTTATTTGGGTCAACTTACTTTAATGCTTTGGCAGTTTATCTCTGCGGGTTGTGGTATCGCCATTGCTGCAGTGGTTTTTATGGCGATGAAAGAAAGAACCACGGATAAATTAGGGAATTTTTATTTCTATTTTGTGAGAACTTGTACAAGAATTCTATTGCCAATTGCAATTGTAGTAGCTACATTATTGGCTTTTAATGGCGTTCCGATGACTTTTGAAGGAAAAGATACCATTACTAACTTACAAGGCGACAAAGTGGAAGTCAGTCGTGGTCCTGTTGCAGCATTTGTTGCCATAAAACACCTTGGAACTAACGGAGGTGGTTTCTTTGGTCCCAATTCCGCTCATCCTTTCGAAAACCCAAATTTCACCACCAATATAATTGAAATTACAACTCAAATGCTGATTCCTTTGGCAATGATTTTTGCAATGGGATATATTATTAAAAGACGTAAATTGGCTTGGACAGTTTTTGGAGTAATGACGATTGGCTTTCTAATGTTAACAATACCTACAGTAATCTCAGAAGTACACGGTAATCCTGCTATTTCTCATATGGGAATTTCTCAAAATATGGGAAACATGGAAGGAAAAGAAGTTCGTTTTGGCTCTGCTGCTTCTGCGTATTGGAGCATTGCTACCACAGTAATCTCTACAGGAAGTGTTAATTCGATGCATGATAGTTTTATGCCTTTAAGTGGAATGAATCAAATGCTTGGAATGATGGTGAATGCTTTCTACGGTGGTGTGGGGGTAGGATTTCTTAATTTTTATATTTTCATTATTCTTGCAGTTTTCATAAGCGGATTAATGGTAGGAAGAACACCAGAATTCTTAGGCAAAAAAATAGAAGCCAAAGAAATGAAAATTGCCATGATGATAGCATTGTTGCATCCTCTTTTAATTTTGGCAGGAACCGCAATCGCCAGTTATACCTATGCTCACCATTCTGAAACCTACGCCTCTTGGCTCAATAATCCTGGCTTCCACGGATTTAGTGAAATGTTATACGAATTTACCTCATCTAGTGCCAATAACGGAAGTGGCTTTGAAGGATTGGGAGATAATACTCCGTTTTGGAATATCGCTTGTGGAATAATAATGTTGATGGCAAGGTATCTTCCAATTATCGGTCCGGTTGCTATTGCTGGAAGTCTTGCCGCTAAAAAATACATCCCTGAGAGTACAGGAACTTTAAAAACAGATACTCCTATTTTCGGATTGATGGTTTTTGCTGTAATGGCAATCGTGGCAGCGCTTTCTTTCTTCCCAGCTTTGGCTTTAGGCCCTATAGCAGAATATTTTACTTTAAAATAAGAATTTTTATCATGAAAAAAAATAATAATCTGTTTCAACCAGAATTAATGAATGAAGCATTGAAACAATCTTTTATCAAATTAAATCCTGCCAAGATGATTCTCAATCCAGTAATGTTTATGGTTTGGGTAGGCACTTTGGTAATGACGGGTGTTTGTATCTGGATAGCTTTAGGAGAAGACACACAAGGAAGTTTAATGTATAACCTTATCGTTACTTTCGTACTTTTTCTCACACTGCTCTTTGCTAATTTTGCCGAAGCTATTGCCGAAGCAAGAGGTAAAGCACAAGCAGATTCTTTAAGAAAAACAAGAGAAGAAACTCCTGCAAAATGGATTAATCCTATGGGAGAATTAGAACTTAATGAGGTAACCCTTATTTCTTCTAGTCAATTAAAAAAAGGTGATGTATTTATTTGTGAACCTGGTGATATTATTCCTACTGATGGAGAAATTATTGAAGGTTTGGCTACCATAGACGAAAGTGCCATTACCGGAGAAAGCGCACCTGTAATCCGTGAAGCTGGTGGCGATAAAAGCAGTGTAACAGGCGGAACTAAAGTCTTATCAGATTTTATCAAAGTGAAAGTTACTACAGAACCGGGAGAAAGTTTCTTAGATAAAATGATTGCTTTGGTAGAAGGAGCTTCCAGACAAAAAACACCTAACGAGATTGCTCTTACTATTCTTTTAGCTGGTTTTACATTGGTTTTCATTATTGTAACCATCACTTTGAAACCTTTTGGTGATTATGCCAAAACGCCCATTACCATTGCTGCTTTCATTTCCCTTTTTGTTTGTTTAATTCCTACTACTATTGGAGGCTTGCTATCCGCCATAGGAATTGCTGGTATGGACAGAGCTTTGCGTGCCAATGTAATTACCAAAAGTGGTAAAGCTGTAGAAACTGCAGGAGATGTAGATGTCCTTTTACTAGATAAAACAGGTACCATTACCATCGGAAACAGAAAGGCTACTCATTTTCACTTGGCAAATGGAATAGAAGAAAAACATTTTATAAAATCTGTTGTGTTGTGCTCTATGGCTGATGAAACTCCAGAAGGAAAATCTATTATTGAACTCAGTGAAAAAATAGATGAAAAAAGTGAAGTTAAAAATGAACTTTCACTTCTCACTTCTCACTTCTCACCAACTTACATCACTTTTACAGCAGAAACAAGATGCTCTGGAATTGATATAGAAAATACAAGAATTAGAAAAGGCGCTTCGGATGCGATTAAAAAAATGGTAGAAAAAGCAGGTAATCATTTCCCAAAAGAAACTTATGAAATTGTAAAAGCCATTTCGAGTAACGGAGGTACACCTTTGGTGGTTTCAGAAAACGAAAAAGTTTTAGGAGTGGTAGAATTACAAGACATCATAAAACCTGGTATTCAGGAGCGTTTCGAACGTTTAAGAAAAATGGGCATTAAAACGGTGATGGTAACTGGCGACAATCCACTTACTGCTAAATATATTGCCGAAAAAGCGGGTGTGGATGATTTTATTGCAGAAGCGAAACCAGAAGATAAAATGAATTACATTAAAAAAGAACAATCCGAAGGCAGATTAGTGGCAATGATGGGAGATGGTACCAATGATGCGCCAGCTTTGGCTCAGGCAGATGTAGGCGTAGCAATGAATAGCGGAACTCAAGCCGCAAAAGAAGCAGGCAATATGGTAGATTTGGATAACGACCCTACCAAATTAATAGAAGTAGTAGAAATAGGCAAACAATTGCTAATGACCAGAGGAACGCTTACTACTTTTAGTATTGCCAATGATGTAGCCAAATATTTTGCCATTGTCCCTGCGTTGTTTATTACTTCTATTCCTGCTTTACAAGGTTTAAACATTATGAAATTGCATTCGCCAGAAACCGCCATTCTTTCGGCTGTTATTTTCAATGCCATTATCATTCCCATGCTGATTCCTTTAGCATTAAAAGGGGTAACTTATAAACCAATTGGAGCGAGTGCTTTGCTCAGAAGAAATCTTTTAATTTACGGACTAGGAGGAGTGTTAATCCCATTCATAGGTATTAAAATTATAGATTTAATCGTAGCAGCTTTTATGTAGTGAATAGTGAATAGAGAGAAGTAAAAATGTTAAACTGTAAAAAAGTTAAAAGTTAAAAGTTAAAAGTTAAAAGTGAAATGGTAAAACTGTAAAATCGTTAAATCCTGAAAAGTGAAAAGTGAAATTGTAAAACTGTGAAAAAATGATTTTTTTCTGTCTTTTACTTCTAACTTCCATCATCCAACATCCATCATCTCACATCTCACATCTCACATCTCACATCTAATTCCTAATCCCTAACATCTAACCCCTAATATCTAAAATTATGAAACAAAATATTTTACCAGCAATAAGACTCACAGCGGTTTGTTTACTCGTTTTTTCAGGTTTTTATACCCTTCTTATTTTCGGGATTGCACAATTTGCTCCCAACAATGGTAAAGGAGAAATAATAACACAAATTAGCCAAAAGTATTATGAAAACATTGGGCAGAAATTCGACCAAGATCAATATTTCTGGTCTAGACCTTCTGCCGTAGATTACAATGCTGCTGGCGCTGCGGGTAGTAACAAAGGTCCTTCAAACCCAGATTACCTTAAAACTGTACAAGAAAGAATAACTTATTTTTTGAAACACAATCCTGAAGTTAAAAAATCTGAAATTCCATCAGATTTGGTTACGGCAAGTGGAAGTGGTTTAGACCCTAATATTTCGGTGCAAGCAGCAAAAGTTCAGGTGAAAAGAATTGCTAAAATTAGAAAAATAGAAATATCTAAAATTGAAAGTTTAATTGCTTCAAATACAGAAAAACCTCTTTTTGGTTTTCTTGGAACTGAAAAAATTAATGTTCTAAAGCTCAATTTGGCACTTAACCAATTGAAATAATCAAATCAATTATCAATACAAATATTCAAAATCAATGAAAATCAATAAAAACAAATCTTTATTAGCTTTATTAATCTTAGGAACGTCTCAGTTGTTTTTTGCACAAGAAACAGATAGAAAACCTTTGAAAATCTCTGGTTATGCAGAAGCGTACTATCAATACGACTTCCAAAATCCTACAAACAACACCAGACCGTCTTTTATATACAGTCATAACCGAAACAACGAGGTGAATCTTAACTTAGGATGGATAAAAGCCAATTACGAAACCGAACAGTTCAGAGCCAATTTGGCTTTGGCTGCAGGTACGTATATGAACGCCAATTATGCCGCAGAACAGGGAGTTTTAAAAAATATTTATGAAGCTAATGTGGGAATTAAAATTTCAAAAAGTAAAAATCTTTGGATAGATGCTGGGATTTTGCCTTCGCACATAGGTTTTGAAAGTGCCATAAGTAAAGATTGTTTTACACTTACCAGAAGTATGCTCGCAGAAAATTCTCCCTATTATGAAGCAGGAGCCAAAGTTTCTTACACCACAGACAATGGAAAATGGTTGGTAAGCGGTTTGATTCTAAACGGTTGGCAAAGAATTCAAAGAGTAGATGGCAATTCTACCATTGCTTTTGGGCATCAATTAACATATAAACCCAATGATAAAATAACGTTGAATAGCAGTTCTTTTATAGGAAATGATAAGCCAGATGTGCAAAAACAGATGAGGTATTTTCATAATTTGTACGGAATTTTTCAGGTGAATAGCAAATGGGCTTTGGTAGCTGGTTTTGATATTGGGGCAGAGCAAAAAGAAAAAGGCAGCGAACAATACGATGTTTGGTATTCTCCGGTAGTTGTTGCAAAATACAGTCCTACAGAAAAGTTGAGTTTTGCAGCAAGAGGAGAGTATTATCAAGATAAAAAAGGAGTAATTATTGCTACGGGAACACCTAATGGATTTCAAACTTTTGGATATTCTCTCAATGCAGATTATCAGATTTTACCGAATTTGGTGTGGCGAACAGAAATTAAAAATTTGAGCAGTAAAGACAATATTTTCATCAACAGAGATTTAGAACTTCAAAAAAATGATGTTTCAGTGCTTACTTCAGTTGCCGTAAGTTTTTAGAAGTCAGAAGTTTTAAGTTATAAGTCAGAAGTCAGAAGTTAGAAGTGAAAAACAGAAAAATTCACTTCTCACAATTTAACGATTTCACAACTTCACGATTTCACAATTTCACAAATTCAACAATGCAAACCAGCCAAGACTTTTTAGATTTAATAAAAAAATCAAGACGAGGAAAATTCAAAATATACATCGGAATGAGTGCTGGTGTAGGCAAAACGTACAGAATGTTGCAAGAAGCGCATTCGCTTTTAGAAAGTGGAATAGATGTGAAAATTGGCTATGTAGAAACCCACAACCGAAAAGAAACGCATGCTTTAATGGATGGTTTGCCTCTAATCCCTAGAAGAAAACTTTTTTACAAAGGCAAAGAATTAGAAGAGCTAGATGTACAGGCAGTGATTAACCTTCGTCCAGAAGTGGTCATTATAGACGAATTGGCACACACCAATATTGAAGGCAGCAAAAACCAAAAACGTTGGCAAGATGTTTTAGATGTTTTAGATGCAGGCATTAACGTGATAAGTGCTGTAAACATTCAGCATATCGAAAGTTTAAACGAAGAAGTAAAAGACATTACCAATGTAGAAGTAAAAGAACGCATTCCTGATAGTGTGTTGGCACAAGCTGATGAGGTGGTAAATATAGACCTTACGGCGGAAGAATTGATTAAGAGACTTAAAGACGGTAAAATCTATGATGCTACCAAAATAAATGCAGCCCTCAATAATTTTTTTAAAAACGAAAATATTCTTCAGTTGAGGGAGTTGGCACTTAAGGAGGTAGCTTCGCAGGTGAAGAGGAAGGTAGAAACCGAAGTTTCTCAGTTGAAAAACATTCGAAAAGAACGCTTTTTGGCTTGTATAAGCTCTAATGAGAAAGTAGCCAGAAAAGTCATTAGAAAAACGGCTCGTTTGGCAAATTATTACAACAGCCAATGGAGTTTGCTATATGTGCAGATTCCTAAAGAAAGTGCTGATAAAATTCCGCTAGATAAACAGAGACATCTCATTAATAATTTTAAGTTGGCAACAGAATTAGGTGCAGAAATCATAAAAATAGAAAGCGACAACGTTACCAAAGCTATTATAGAGCAATGTGAAGAACGTAAAATTACCACCGTTTGCATTGGGAAACCTCATCTTAATCTTTGGAAAATTATCCTAGCTACAGATACTTTCAATTCTTTGCTCAACAGATTAACCATAGAAAATATAGATTTGGTAATATTGAGTTGAACGACTTATGGTATATTGAACTAGGAAAGGCCGTGAGAAGTAACGCTGAGCGGAGTCGAAACGTTTTTTGTTCAATTTAAAATCAATACTTCAAATCCTTGAAATATATTTGCATTACCAAAACCATCAACCATCAACCATCAACCATCAACCATCTGTAGAAATGAAAATAAAAACGAAACTTAATGCCGGAGTAGGATTGCTCTTTTTAATGATTATGCTTTTGGCAGTATTGGGCGGTTGGTACATCAACAAGCTAAAAAAAGACACCAATAACATTTTGGTTGCCAATTATAACACATTAGAATATTCTCGAAATATGCTTTTGGCATTAGAGAATGCGCCTACAGATACTCAGTCTTTTTTAATTTTCCAGAAGCATCTTACCAAACAGCAAAACAACGTTACTGAGATTGGCGAAAAAGAAATGACAGACAGTATATCGGCTCATTTCGAAATGTTGAAAACTAATCCTTCAGATTTTACAATTCAGTCTAAAATTAGAAAAGACATCACCGCTTTGATGGAACTGAATATGAACGCTATTGAACGAAAAAGCGAAATTGCAGATGCCACAGCAAATAATGCGATTGTAGTGATTTCGGCAACGGGAATGTTGTGTTTTCTTATTGCTTTTATTTTACTGGTAAATTTGCCTTCTAACATTGCAGACCCTATTAAGATTTTAACAGAAAGTATAAGGCAAATTGCCAAACAAAACTACAAAGAAAGAATACATTTCGAAAGTCATAGTGAATTTGGAGATTTGGCAAAATCTTTTAACGTTATGGCAGAAAAACTACAAGAATATTCTGAAAGTAAAATTGATAAAATCTTACAAGGAAAAAAAAGGATTGAAACTTTAATTGACAAGATGAACAATCCAGTAATTGGAATTGATGAAGAAAATAAAATCCTTTTTGTGAATGATGAAGCCATTAAAATTATCGGTCTAAAAAAAGATTATTTAATAGGTAAACTAATACAAGATGTAGCGGTAGTAAACGATTTGGTGAGGGAAATGATTAAAGAAATGATTCAGCCCGAATTCAAAAATTCCAATGCCGAACCGATGAAAATCTATGCAGACGGCAAAGAATCTTATTTTGAAAAAGAAATTGTAGACATCAATATTGTTCCTACGGGCGAAAGAACTCCACAATTTATTGGTAAGGTTATTATTTTAAAAAATATTACTCCTTTCAAAGAACTTGATATGGCAAAAACCAATTTTATGGGTACAGTTTCTCACGAATTCAAAACGCCTATTGCTTCCATCCAAATGGGATTACAATTGCTAGAAAATACTCAAATTGGTGCTTTAAACGACGAACAAAAACATTTGGTGACTGGCATAAGAGAAGATGCCAATAGATTGCTCAATATTACAGGCGAACTGCTTAATATTACACAATTAGAAAGTGGAAGTATGCAACTTCATATTAAGCCTTCTTCGGTGAAAAATATTGTAGAAAACGCAGTAGATGCTAATAAATCTTCAGCAGAACAAAAACAGATTCACATTATAGTAATAGATGAGGTGGGAGATTCTATGGTATTGGCAGATAGTAATAAAACAATTTGGGTGCTTAATAATCTTTTGTCTAATGCCATTCGATATTCTTATGAAAATAGTGAGGTTCTCTTAAGGGTAAACTATGAAGATGGAGGAGTTAAATTCGCTGTAGAAGACTTCGGGAAAGGTATAGAAGAGCAATACCATGATAAAATTTTCGAGCGGTATTTTAGAATTCCTGGCTCTAAAAAAGAAGGCACAGGTCTTGGACTCAGTATTGGTAAAGAGTTTATTGAAGCGCAAGGAGGTAAATTATTGGTAAAAAGCGAATTAGGAAAAGGAAGTGTTTTTTATTTTATACTAAAACAAGCTGAATGAAAATAACTCATCAAACATATATTTGCTATTGGCAAAACAAAGAAAAATTTCAATCAAATTTTTGTTAAATTATTTGGAAATAAACACAGATCATTCTGAGCAAATACACAGTAACGGAGCACATAAACGGTGGCTGAGAACACACCGAAAATCTGCGAACGAAGTTCACGAAGCCATCTGCTCAGGAATTTCAGAAAGTCAAAATACATAGAGTCAGTTCCTCTCTTACAGAGGGGTGGTATTCCGAGCATCTGAATGACGGGGTGTTTTATTGAAGAAAGTAATTTCACACATAAAGAAACCCAATTTAATATGGATACAGCGTAAAGAACCCCAATTTAATATGGAGATAAAGATTAATCTAATAATGCTTTTTTTAGTCCTTAACCTTCATCACCTTGTAATTCATAACTCATAACTCATAACTTACGCCTTCACAACTCATCAACTCCACAACTTTACCCCGCACTCATAACTCATAATTCATAACTCACAACTCATACCTCATACCTCACACTTCATACTTCATACTTCATACTTCTTCAAATTTCATACCTCCTACGAGCGGATTTTAACGCAATAGAGCAGATTTCTAATCGTGAGTAAAAAACAAAACCCTGTCATTCTGAACGAAGCACAGCGTAGTGAAGAATCTCTTTATAATAGAATAGGTTCTTTTCTACATACATAAACTGAAAAACCTGTGCACTTCCCAGAACATCTCCGATGTTCCTCAGTGCCCTCAAAAACACAATCATTTAACCCTAAATCCGTGAACTTTGTGATAAAAATACTTGCACCTCGCACCTAATTCTTCATCACGGCTTCTTAGCAAATGGACTTCGCCATAAACTTTAGATTTATCAACATAAAATAAAAACGAGCCATTACTGACTCGTTTTTAAAAAACCATTTTTTTAACATTTACTTATAATTTTACAATCATTAGTTGCGTTCCTCCATCATTACTCAAAGTTTGAGATACTGATGAGTTTGTACCAGTTGCTCTAATTCTAATGACATCTCCAGCATTCAAAAACACTAAAAACATATATTGAGAAGAACTACGAATTGCGCTATTTGTGGTACTTCTTAGGCTTAAATTACTTATGTAGGAAGGATATATATTTGTAAGAGAACCATAAGCAGAACCATTAATTTCTAAAAAATTATAAGCGCCTACTGTATTATTAACATTAGAAGCATTATCAATCATAGAATTTCTTGTCTGTATAAGATATACTCCTGCTCCGTTTGAACCTACAGTATAAGCATTGTTATCATAAGTTCCTAATGTAGGAGCAGTAACAACATTTTCATAAGTTATTTGATTTGGACTAGAAGAAGTAGAAAGAACTAAAGTTTGTGTAGTATTTTTGATGGCCATAAGTTCCAATTTTGCACCACCACTAGGGGTTACCCATTGTGTATTAAAATCTGTACCGTTTACTTTGGCTAAAACTTGGTTAGCTGTACCACCATTAGGAATTCCATTTTTAGCATTCAGTGCATACGGTACACTAAGCAATTGTTGCGTTCCGGTAATGGTATAATTGCTACCACCAGCTAAGTCGATTTCAGATTTTATAAAATACACATCATTTGCCCAATTGATGGATGCCATAGAACCAGAAATTACCGTTCCAGAACCAATATTGGTGGTGAAAAGACCGTTACTATTGGTAGTAGAGTTTTGAGTTTCGGCATAAACTACAGCTCCAGTTGCGCTAGATTTTAAGATAGAAAATTTAACGCCTACATTTTGATTGATCACCAATTGATTGGCAGCGTTTCTTACTACAGCTTGATAGCTCAATAGATTGGGAGCTTGTGCCATAAATATTGCAGAAATTACAATTGCGAAAAGGGTAAATAGATTTTTCATTTTTTTATATCATTTTTTATAAGGAGTTGCACCAAAAATCAAGTCTAAAGATGCAAGTTTTATTATTATTTTAGAATTACTAAATTAGAAATAGATACAGCAATACTATAAAAATTAGAACCATTGCTGATTCTCTTTTTTAATACTTTATTGCTATTGCTTAGAACAATTTTGTTACCGAAAAATTTGTGGTACCATTAGTTGTATTTGCAGGTTGTATTGCAGAATTACTATTTTGGAAACGAATTGAAAATACTTGTCCAGCTGTCAAATAAACTTGAGCTGTAAGATGACCTCTGTTTGTAGTTCCTGGTGCTAATTGACCTGCACTACCAATTGTTCCAAAAAAATCTGGCCCTAGAACTGCATCAGTATTGCTAGTATTGTTTACAAAATCATTATTAATGTCTAGATAAGGCCAAATTGAAACACTATTGGTCGTAGATATAACTTGAATACTTACTAAATATAGCCCATCTGATGGTGCAGTAAAAACACCTGTTGTGGCATTATAAACCGAACCAATATTAGTTGTTATATTTCCAAAACAATTTGCAAGTGTAGGACTTTGGTTTAATCCTGGTGAATTAGATCCAAATGGCAATGTTATCGCTGTGTTTGCTGAAGCTCGCACTAATAAAACAGGTCCACTAGCCGTTACCCATTGTGTATTAAAATCTGTACCGTCTACTTTTGCCAAAACTTGTTTAGTTGTACCACCATTAGGAATTCCATTTTTAGCATTCAGTGCATACGGTACACTAAGCAATTGTTGCGTTCCGGTAATGGTATAATTGCTACCACCAGCTAAGTCGATTTCAGATTTTATAAAATACACATCATTTGCCCAATTGATGGATGCCATAGAACCAGAAATTACCGTTCCAGAACCAATATTGGTGGTGAAAAGACCGTTACTATTGGTAGTAGAGTTTTGAGTTTCGGCATAAACTACAGCTCCAGTTGCGCTAGATTTTAAGATAGAAAATTTAACGCCTACATTTTGATTGATCACCAATTGATTGGCAGCGTTTCTTACTACAGCTTGATAGCTTAATAGATTGGGAGTTTGTGCGATAAATAATGCAGAAATTGCAATTGCAAAGAGGGTAAATATATTTTTCATAAAATTATAGCTTTTATTTGAAAATTGATTGAGTTACTATTTTTTAATAATCTTAAAGGTTTTAATGATTTGGTTGTCTTTTTTTACTGAGAGCAAGTAAATTCCTTTAGGTAGAGTACTAGCATCAATATGAGTGGTTTTCTCTCGGATGTTTTGTTTTTTTAGTAAATGTCCTACAGCATTATAAAAGGTATATTCATAGCCTTTTTCTAATTGTTCTATTTTCAGATTAATGATATCTGCAGTAGGATTAGGATAAACAGCCATTTCTAGTTGAATGTAATGAATATCAGTACCCAAAGTAGATGAAATTTCATAGACTTGTTGATTGCCAGAACTTGCAGTACCGCCTATTCCAGATGCTGGGGAATAAAGAGGAATCCCAATGCTATAATCTGCTTTGCCTGAACCGGTTAGTGTTCCGCCTGTAGAAATAGTAGAACTTTGTGCACTAAATATTCCCATAGAACCTATGAATAGTGTAAAAAGTAAAGTTTTTTTGTTCATTGTTTATATTTTTAAGTTTTTATTATTTTGGAGTAGGATGATTTTATTCTTTTTAAACTTTTAGAATATGACAAAAAAATAACCGCAATTAAAAATTTTATTTCCTTTATTGCGGATGAAATTAAGCACAAAGCTCTATTTTTTCATTTGTGTTTTTAGAAATTCAAAAACATCTAGAAAATCTCTTTTTTTTAAAAATGTTTTTAATTGAATACTTATAATAACTGCTTTACAGAAAATAAAGAATACTCTAATGCTGTGTTTCATGTCCATTTATTATAGTTGCAAAGTTGAACCATCTGTTTCTATTTATTCCTATACTTTAGGAGTGTTCTATTCTAAAACAAAAAAACTATCCCTAAGGATAGTTTTTATAAGTAATTGATTTATATTATGATATTTTTGTAAAATCAAATAGTTTCTAGATTTTAACTTTTTTTGCAAAAAATTCTTTTCTGTTTTTAAGTTCTAAAATTTCATATATATTTTTGATGTGATACTTTACGGTAGCTTCTGTTATGAACATTTTATCTGCTATTTCTTTATTACTATATCCTTTCTCTAAGTAGCTTATAAGTTCTATTTGTCTTTCGGTAAGCTTTTCATGATAGAAGTTTTTTTGTTCACTAGAACTAAAGTGTTCTACCTGCAAGTATTGACTCAATTGCTCTTTCATCTTTACTAGTTCTTCCTCTATCTTTTGTTTTTCTAAGTTCGTTTTTTTATTTTTTTTAGTAATGATATAAATAATGATTAAAAATAAAATCACAGAAAGACCATAAATGATACTCTTGATGAAATCTTTATTTTGCAAGGTTTTCTTACTTTTTTGCTCTTGCTCTATATTCTCTATATACATTAATGATAGTTTATGATCTCTATCAAATTGAGCGTTCAGGCTATCATATTTTTGGATATAAAGAATTGCTTTAGGGTTTTTTAGTCTTATTAAAACTTTTTTATATTCATCTGTTACATACATTTGATATTTAATAATCTTACAAGACTCTGCTATTTTCATAGACTCTTCATAGATTTTTTCTGCTTCATAGAGTTTACCTATTTTACCCAATAATTCTATTTGTTTTCCATGCACAACTGGTAAATCACATGAGTTACTCTTCCTCATCAAAGCAATAGATTGTTTATATCTCTTTTCAGAGTCTGAATAATTTTTTTTCAAATATGATACATATCCTTGCTGCATGATAAGATAAGCCATATCTATTGTACTAAGTGATTTATAGTTTTCTAATGCAATTTTATGCATTATTTTTTCTGACTCTTCATATTGGTGATTGTCAAAATATACAAATGCAAACTCTGCTTGAATTTCACTTTTTACTTTTTCTGATGAATGTTCTGAGTTAGCCTTTGCTTCTTTTAAATATTTCAGTGCAGTATTATAATCATTTATACTTCTATAGGTTTGGGCTAGAAGTAAAATAAGATGTGATTTTTCTATATCTGTAGGATTTTTCTCTATCAGTAATGATAGCCTTTTTTGCGATTCTACATACCTTCCTGATCGATTTAGTTTTGATATTTCTTTTGAGATATCTTCATAAATGATATTTTGACAAAATAGATTTGCGGAAAAAAGTACAATAAATAAGTATAATTTTTCTCTCATAAATTTGTACAAAAATAATAGTTAATCATATACCAAACAATAAGACAAACAAATCTATAGGAGGTTAGGTTATTTCTGCTAATAGATAGGTATTTATAAAAATTGTATAATTTCAACTACATAAACCGTTTAAGTAACCTAAGTTGGAGTTATACAGAAAACAATAACAATGGAGTAATAAATCCGATGACTCAACTTTCAAATCCATCATCCATCATCCATCATCACATTATCCCATCATCGCATCATCACATCATCCCATTATCCCACATCAATTTCCCCACCGCTTCAAAGCGAATGAATTTCGCCAACTTTGCTCCCTTAAAAACATAAAGAAAATAAAAAAAATCTTTGCGTATAAAAACAATAAGAATTCACAATAATTAAAAAAAATGCGCTTCCAAGAACATTTCCGATGTTCCTCAGTGCGATAAAAAACACAATCATTTCACCTATACTTTGTGGACTTTGTGATAGAAATACTAACACCTCGTAACTCGCATCTCGTACCTCATCCCACATCAGTTTCCTGATGGCGAGGATTTTTAATCCGTGACTAAAAAACAGAACTCTGTCATTCTGAACGAAGCGCAGCGCAGTGAAGAATCTTTTCATAAAGGAAGTATTTCAACTTCACATCTTCACGACTTTACAATTTTACAATTTCTCCCGATGGCGTAGATTTCTAATCCGTGACTTTCCAATCATATCATTTATTTTAATTAAATTTGTTAGAAACTAAATAACCCAAGCACTTCTAAATATGAAATCATATTTCAATTATTTTCTAATTCTAATACTTCTTTCTTTAATCATTATTTCTTGTAAAACAAGGGAGAAAAATTACATTATTTATTATAATAAAGTAAATGAGATTGATAGCATCTACAGAATTGCTCAAAGACCTAAATTAGCAATAAAAAAATTCAGAAAATTATTTAAGGAGTTTCCACCTAAAAATCAAGAGAGAATAGAAGAATTTGAAAATTATATTTATTTGAGTGATAAGTATCAAGAAAATTTCGGGGGTAAAAAAAATCTGTACAAGTTTATTACTTTAATTGCACCTTATAGAAACGCTTATCAAGAGCATTTACCCTTATTTAAAAAATATGGAATAGACAGTTTAGAAGCAGCCAATAAAACAGATTTATGTGTGAAGTCAAGAGAAAAAGTATTATTGGATTCTATTACAACTCTTTTCGTACGTGATCAAGAAGGAAGACGTTTAGATATAAATATAAGTGCTAGAAATGATTTAAAAAATGCGAAACTTATGAAGTGGATATTTGATAATTATGGATATCCTTCTTTACAAAAAGTGGGTGTTTTTGGGAATGATGATGTCTTTTTACCAATGAGTACCTTTTTTAGTCACATGTCGGCATCGCAAGATTATCCTTATTTTGAAAAAAAATTAAAGAGATATTTAGAAATGGGGGATTGTACTCCACGTGAATATTCAACGATGGTAGACCGCTATCATTTACAAGTTTTAAAAGACAAAATACTCTATGGTTCTTATATTGGAGTTGATGGAATTTCTGATACAATTCAAGTAAATAAAAATCGTAAAAGTGTAGGTTTACCATCATTAAAGCATAACAATATAATTACAAAAGACTTTTTAAAAAAGTTAAATAAAAATTAACCACGATTACTATGACATAACCAAATAAAATTTGCAAAACTTTGTAGGGTTTTCTTAGGCATATAAAACCCAAAACATCTCCGATGTTCCTCCGTGCGCTTAAAAACCCAATCATTTCACCAATTCTCCGTGAACTTTGTGATAGAAAAATAAACACACTTTCCACACCGCTTCATAGCGAATGAATTTCGCCAACTTTGCTCCCTTAAAAACATAATGAGAATAAAAAAATCTTTGCGTGTAAAACCATTTAGGCTAAAAACCCCATCCCAAGAATCTTCTCGCCATCATAAATAACAACAAACTGCAAAGCTTCCTCCTCTTGGAAATAGGAATCAAAGGTGAAAATACCATTGTCAGCACTAACTTTTTGCTCTTGAACTTCAAAACGGTAACTTTCATAATTCGGTAAAATAGAAACCAAATGCAGAGAGGGTAGAGTAAGTGGCGTATTGAGCTCTACAGAAATCCCATCATCATAACTTGTTTTTTTAATGAAATCCTTCGCCGAAGAAATTTTTCCAAAGACAAAAGAAGAAAGCAACCTTTTCCCTTCTGTGGTTTTCAAACCTTGGTAAACAGTTCTTTTTCCACGTTCAGATACACGGTCTAAATCTTTAATCGCGGTCATCAATTGGGCAAATTTCTGATACAGATATCGGTCGCCACACTTTTTATAGTAAGAATAAATGGCATTTCTGAGCATTTTCCCCGTTTTAGAACAATGCCCAAACTCACTGCTGTTTTCTCTTACTCGAGCATAATTTTCTTTGGTTTTAAAATCATCTCGATTAAAACCACTTTTCTTGCGCACCACAGAAACACCGTTCAGTTCATAAAAAACCAAACCGTCTATAGACCCCTGAAATTGTAAAATGCTCTTGTATCTCGCCATGGGTTAATAAAATGAATATCAAAAGTAAGGAATCGTCATGACATATACAACTTTAATATATAGTTGTAGTATAGTTATAGTATAGTTGATATATAAATAAATAATGTTATATTTGTATAAAAGTAGTAAACAAAGGGTGTTATAAGCGATGAATTCCAATAATGAATAAAACGTTGTAATATGCAAAAAAGAGAGAAAACTGAATTATGAATAAAAGAATATTTTTTCTAATTGTACTCATACTCACGGTAATTTCTTGTGGTTCCCGAAAAACGGTATCTCACAAACCAAATACTTCTACGGTGAACCTTAGAAACCTAACCTCCAAATTTGAAGGTCAAAATTCATATCAAGTCAAAAAAATCCTAAATGATGCAGAAGATTTATTAGGAGCTCCTTATAAACTGGGAGGAACCAGCAAGTCTGGACTAGATTGCAGCGGTTTGGTCATCAAAGTATACAATGAAAACAAGGTGAAAATGCCAAGACGCTCTATAGACCAAGCACAACAAGGAAAAAAAATAGAAATTTGGGAAGCAAAACCCGGAGATTTGTTGTTTTTTGCGACCAATGGAAATAGAGTGGTTTCTCATGTAGGCATCGTAAAAGAAATTAAAAACAGAGGAGAAATTACCTTCATTCATGCTTCTACATCTAAAGGAGTAATCGTATCTTCGCTAAACGAAAAATATTGGAACAAAGCTTTTCTCTTTGCCAAAAGAGTACTCTAAATAATGAATTATATTATCCAAAAACTTAAAAGTTTACCGTATCATACACATTTGGGTTCACTCTTAAAACCTATAGAAAGTGAACTGAAAGAGTATCAGTTTTTAATAACAGATTACCTTTTTCTTTCTCCTGAAAAAGACTTACCGATTCAGAATTTTTCCAGCAATTATGAAATATTTGATGCTGAAAAATTTTTAGATTTAGCCCAAAAAGATGTCAAGTTCAATTATGGATATTTTGCAGCTATTCCCAAGGATAAAGAGATTGTCTTAGACTTAGTAAATTTGCCTTATGTAGAAGGAAATCCAGAAATTTGGTATAATGATTTTTTAAGAGATGACGCCGAAATAGAGATTTATGCTTACGATGGCAGTTATAGTCTAATAAAATTTAAAAATTCAAAATTATCTAATACCTTTGCAGAGTATTTTCCAGAGGCCGAATTGCTGGAGAATTTTCAATTTTAACTAAAAAATTAAAATAATGATGTCTTTACAACAAACCATTGAGAACATTTGGGATAACAGAGATTTATTACAAAAAGAAGAGAGCAAAACTGCGATTAGAGAAGTAATCGCTCTTTTAGATAAAGGCGAATTGCGTGTTGCTGAACCTACAGAAAACGGTTGGCAAGTAAACGAATGGGTGAAAAAAGCAGTAGTAATGTATTTTCCTATTCAGAAAATGGAAACCATAGAAGTAGGTCCTTTTGAATTTCATGATAAAATTCCTTTGAAAAGAAATTATGCAGAAAAAGGAGTGAGAGTGGTTCCTCATGCTGTAGCTAGAGAAGGAGCTTACATTTCTCCGGGAGTTATTTTAATGCCTTCTTATGTAAACATCGGGGCGTATGTAGATTTCGGAACTATGGTAGATACTTGGGCGACTGTAGGTTCTTGTGCTCAAATTGGTAAAAACGTTCACTTAAGCGGTGGAGTAGGAATTGGTGGAGTTCTCGAGCCATTACAAGCAGCTCCGGTAATCATAGAAGATGATTGTTTCGTGGGGTCTAGATGTATCGTTGTAGAAGGAGTGCATGTAGAAAAAGAAGCGGTTTTAGGAGCAAACGTAGTGCTTACAGCTTCTACTAAAATTATAGACGTAACTGGTGATACTCCAATAGAATTGAAAGGAAGAGTTCCTGCGCGTTCTGTGGTAATCCCTGGAAGTTATACGAAGCAGTTTCCTGCAGGCGAATTCCAAGTTCCTTGTGCTTTAATTATCGGTAAAAGAAAAGAATCTACAGATAAGAAAACCTCTCTTAACGATGCTTTAAGAGAAAATAATGTAGCAGTATAAATGGAGAAAATCGTAGTTTACACTGCTATTTTTGGAGGGTATAATGAGCTTATTGAACAACCCCAATTTGAAAATGTAGATTACGTTTGTTTTACAGACCGTAATCTTTCATCTTCTACTTGGAAGGTGGTGGTGGTTCCAGAACCGCCAGTTGGCGAAGACAATACCCGAAACAACAGATACTACAAAATTTTACCGCATCTTCATTTGCAGGATTATCAATACAGCATTTATATTGATGGTAATTTTATCATCAAAAAAAATCCACAGTTATTGATTAAAAATTTCTTGAATGAAGAAGTTTCCATGGCCTGTTTTGACCATAATCAAACCATTATGGATCCTAGAAATTGCGTTTATCAAGAATATGAAGCCATCGTAGCATTAGCCGAAACTGAAAATAAGGTAAAAGACGATTTAGAAGTCATCAAAAAACATGTTGATTTTCTAAAATCTGAAAACTATCCTGAAAACAATGGTCTTATTTCTGGTGGAGTGTTAGTAAGAAAACATACCGACGAAAAGCTCATCAAAGTCATGGAAGAATGGTGGTATTTTGTAAAGAATTTTTCTAAAAGAGACCAATTGAGTTTCAATTATGTCGCTTGGAAACATCATTTTAAATACAATATAATTCCAGGAGACATCAGAAAGAAAAATGATTACGTTTACCTTCTTGGGAAGCATAAAAGCAATATTGCTAAAGACTTATGGAAATATAAAATCAAACGATTTTTAGGCCTTAACTCATAAAAAAAATCTACTCGAAAAGAGTAGATTTTTTATTTATTAATTTTCTTCTAATTTTTTCAATCCATTAAGCGTTACGTATCTTTTTAGCCTTTGATTTTCTTTCATAATGGCTTCATTTATACTTTGGTCGCTCCAATTTTCTTTGTGATAAAGGTGATATTGTACTGCAAAATTTCTAAGCGAATATAAGTGATAACCCATTCCCTCAAAACGCCAAGTTAAGTCTATATCTTCACCAATTGCGGGCAAAACATAATCTTCATTAAAACCATTTATTTTTTCCAATGCTGACTTGTAACAAGAAAAATTACAACCTTTTATTTGGCTCATTTTTCTAAGGTAAGCAATGAAAGAAAAGATAGATTTTGGTGAAATATAAATTCCTTCTTCATAGAATTTTGCACCATCTTTTTTGATGGATTTTATCTCGGGGAGAATCACTTTTGCAAACTCAGAAACCGTTTTTGAGTTTCTTAATCGGTCAGAATAATTAGGACCTAACTTGATTCTTTTACCCGCTAAAATTCTATCTTCTCGAGCAAATTTTAAGTGATTTTCTATAAAATTTGGGTGTAAAACGCAATCACCATCTATAAAAATAAAATAATCAGCATCAATCGTTCTAATGGTATTGTTGAGCGCTTTATTTTTTTGCCAACCCAAATCTTCTTGAGTTAAGTGAATTAAATCTAATTTACCACTGTAATTTTTGACAAAATCAGCCATTTCTGTACTGTTTCCATCCTCGGAAATCACAGTTATAAAGCCAGAAACACTTTGTTGCTCTACAGATTTTAAAACGACGGCTAAATCGGCAGTATTTTTATATACAGAAATGATAAGTGCTGTTTTCATATGTAGTTACTTATTGTTTTTTAAAGGTCATATGCAATCGCTGATTCTTCATTAGCGTTTGTGTTTGCTAATTATGGCGATTTCATACTTATAAATTGGTGGTGATTCCTTTTTCGGTCCAAGTCAGTTTTTGGTCTCTTGTGTTTTTTCTGATGGCATTGTTTTTTGCCCAAGTTTCAGGATTTACATAACCTCTTGCATGGTCTAGATGCACGCAAATTGCGCTGTATCTTATTTGTTTTCCTTTAACTCCAAGATTTTCCAGCCTTTCTCCAAGTTCTCGGTCTTGTCCACCATATTGCATCTCTTGGTTGAATCCATTGATTTTAACCAAATCTTTTTTCCAGCCAGATGCGTTATGACCATTCCAAGAAGGTTTAGTAGGGGTTAAAAAATTGAGAAGTTTCGCTTTGAAAGCTTTAGCTGTCAATTTATTATTTTTGAAAGACTTTTTCAAACCATTTTGGGTTAACCAATTCACATCAAAACACTTTTGGGAAAGCACATCTTCTTTGCTGATGAGTTTTGAAATATTCATGGGCAACATGAAATAACCTCCCGATAAAAATCTCCCCGATTCTCTATTGTTAAGGTGCGTTTCTACAAAATCTTTTCTAGGAATACAATCTCCATCGGTAAAAATCAAATAATCCGTAGTAGAAGCAAGGATGGCTTTATTTAGAATCTGCGATTTCTGAAAACCGTTGTCTTCTTGCCAAACATGAATAATAGGAATGTCGAGTTCAGTTTTGTATTTCTCAATCAAGTTTTTTGTGGCTTCTCTAGAGCCATCATCAGCAATAATAATTTCGAAATCTTTGGTAGTTTGTACGCTAAATCCCCAAATCACTTTTTCTAGCCATTCTTCCGAATTATAGGTACTAAAAATTACCGATGCTTTCATATTTTTTATATTTCGTCACAAAGATACTTTTTTAGCCTAATATTCAAAAATTCCACAGAACGATATTTGTTACGTTCATAAAATTGAAAAATAATTTCTATTTTTAAAAAAATCTCTATATTTGCAAAAGAATTAGACAAAAAATGAAAAATTTAAACTTAATCCATCATCATTATCATCTCATCTAAAGGCGAGTTGATAATGTATCATGTATTATAGTTAAAAAATATTTACAATCCGCCTTGAGTTTTTCAGGCGGATTTTTCTTTTTCATCACTGCAGAACTCGAGGCTTAAAAAATAAAATCAAAAAATGAGTTCACTTAAAATTGCAGTTCAAAAAAGCGGAAGACTTTTCGAAGATTCTATTAAACTTCTTAAAGATTGCGGAATTTCTTATGACAATGGCAAAGACCAATTAAAAGTTCAAGTAGAAAATTTCCCTATCGAAATCTATTTCCTTAGAAATTCAGATATTCCTCAATACGTTGAAGATGGAGTGGTAGATGTAGCCATCGTTGGCGAAAATTTACTCATCGAGAAACAAAAAGACATCGAAATTGTACAGAAATTAGGTTTTTCTAAATGTAGAGTTTCTCTAGCTGTTCCGAAAGAAGTAGAAACTGATGATGTAAAGTATTTTCAAGGCAAAAAAATAGCAACTTCTTATCCAAATACCGTTAAAACTTTCCTTGCAGAAAACAATATTGAAGCAGAAATTCACGTTATTTCTGGTTCTGTAGAAATTGCTCCAAATATGGGATTAGCAGACGGAATTTGTGATATTGTAAGCTCAGGAAGTACACTTTTTAAAAATGGATTGAGAGAAACCGTAACTATCTTGAAATCTGAGGCAGTTTTGGCAAAAAATAAAAATCTTTCTGATGAGAAATTAGAAATTTTAGAGAGACTTTTATTCAGAATTCAGGCCGTTTTGAAATCTAAAAACACCAAATACATCTTGATGAACGTTCCTAATGAAAAAATTAAAGAAGTTTCGAGCATTTTGCCAGTATTGAAAAGTCCTACCATCGTACCTTTGGTAGAAGAAGGTTGGAGCAGTTTACACTCTGTGATTGAAGAAAAAAGATTCTGGGAAGTAATAGACCAACTCAAAAAAGCAGGAGCAGAAGGAATTCTCATCATTCCAATAGAAAAAATGATTCTATAATTTACTAATCAACGACTGTACAACTTTACAACTTTACAAACGAATAATGAACATAATAGAATTCCCACCTAAAAATATATTCAGAAGTCTTACCAAAAGACCTGTTTTTGAAAAAAATGACATCGAAAATCTCATCAAAGGAATTTTCGACAAAGTAGAAAATGAAGGCGATAATGCTTTGAAATTTTACGCTGAAAAATTTGACAATCAAGTTTTAGATACCATTGAAGTTTCTCAGCAAGAAGTTGAAGAAGCCATCAGTTTGGTTGATGAAGAACTGAAAATTGCCATTAATACAGCAAAATCTAATATTGAAAAATTCCACCAGTCTCAAAAAGAAATTCCTCAACAAATAGAAACAACAGAAGGAGTCGTTTGTTGGCGAGAAAGCAGAGCGATTGTTAAGGTAGGTTTATACATTCCGGGAGGAACAGCACCGCTTTTTTCTACGGTTTTAATGTTAGCGGTTCCAGCACAAATTGCGGGTTGTAAAGAGATTATTTTGTGTTCACCACCTCAGAAAAACGGAAAAATAAATCCTATTATTCTATATGTGGCAAATCTTTGCGGAGTTTCTAAAATTTTTAAAGTGGGTGGAGCTCAAGCCATTGCTGCAATGAGTTTAGGAACGGAAACAGTTCCTAAAGTGTATAAAATTTTCGGGCCAGGAAATCAATTTGTAACCGAAGCTAAGATTTTTGCTCAGAAATTAGGAATTGCGATTGATATGCCAGCTGGTCCGAGTGAAGTTTTGGTCATCGCAGATGAAACCGCTAAACCAAGTTTTGTAGCTGCAGATTTACTTTCTCAGGCAGAACATGGTATGGATTCTCAGGTGGTTTTCTTGACGACTTCCAAAGAAATTTTAGAAAAAGTAAAACAAGAAACCGAAGTTCAATTACAAGATTTACCTAGAAAAGATATCGCCGAGAAAGCTCTAGAAAACAGTAGTTTTATCCTATTAAATTCCATTGAAGAGTGTATTGAATTGAGCAACGAATATGCTCCAGAACACTTAATTCTTTCCATCGAAAATCCTGAAAATATTTTATCAGAAATTACCAATGCAGGTTCTATTTTCTTAGGGAATTACACGCCAGAAAGTGCAGGAGATTACGCCAGCGGAACCAATCACACTTTGCCTACCAATGGTAATGCAAGAGCTTACAGTGGCGTTTCTTTAGACAGTTTTGTAAAGAAAATTACCATTCAAAAAATTTCTGAAAAAGGAATTCAGAATTTGGGAAAAACGATTGAAAAAATGGCAGCAGAAGAAGGACTTTTTGCCCACAAAAATGCAGTTACATTACGCCTAAAAAATTTAGAAAATGGAATTTAAACTAGAAAATTTAGTAAGAGAAAATCTTAGAAATCTAAAACCCTATACTTCGCTTCGTGATAGTCAAAATTTTGAATCACCCTTTTTTTTAGAAGCCAATGAGAATCCTTTCGGTGAGTACAATCGTTATCCAGATTCTACACAAAAAAAACTGAAGGAAAAATTAAGTGAACTTAAAAATATCAACCCAAAGAATCTCTTCATCGGGAATGGAAGTGATGAATTGATAGACTTGATTATCAAAGCTTTTTGTGAGCCCAAAAAAGATGAAATTTTGGTCATGAATCCATCGTTTGTAATGTATTCTTTTTATGCTAAAATCAATGATAATAAAGTTAATTCGCTGGAATTAGATGAAAATTTTCAAATCAATAAAGAAGATTTTTTACAAAAAATTCAGAATGAAAATTTGAAGGTTTTATTTCTTTGTTCGCCCAATAATCCTACAGGAAATGAACTGAATAATTTAGAGTTTTTTATTGAAAATTTCTCAGGAATTGTGGTTTTAGATGAGGCTTACATAGAATTTTCTTCTAGAAAATCAGCAATTTCTTGGTTAGCGAATTATCCAAATCTTATTGTTCTACAAACCCTTTCTAAAGCCTACGGAATGGCAGGTTTGAGAATTGGAATTGGCGCAGCTTCTGCCGAAATCGCTACTTTGATGAATACCATAAAAGGACCTTATAACGTGAATTCTTTAAGCCAAAAAATAGCTTTGGAACAACTTAATGATGAAAAAGTTTTTAATGAAAATTTGGAACAAATTTTAGCAGAAAGAGAGTTTCTAAAAGTTCAACTGAATCAATTGGATTTTGTGAAAAAAATCTATCCTACAAAAGCCAATTTTTTCTTAATCAAAGTAGAAAATCCAATAGAAGTATATGAATTTTTGCTCGCTCAGAATATCTTGACCAGTCTGAGACATCCTCAAATTGAAAATGCATTGAGAATTAATGTAGGCTCAAAAGAAGAAAATCAAAAATTAATAGAAACCTTGAAAAATTATAAAAATTAAAATGAAGAAAAAAGTATTATTCATCGATAGAGACGGAACTTTAATTATTGAACCACCAATTGATTTTCAAGTGGATTCGCTAGAAAAACTGGAATTTTATCCAAGAGTTTTTCAGAATTTAGCCAAAATTGCCAAAGAATTGGATTACGAATTGGTGATGGTGACCAATCAAGACGGTTTGGGAACTGAGAGTTTTCCGTATGAAGATTTCATCAAACCACAGGAAAAAATGATGAAAGCTTTCGAAAATGAAGGCATTTTCTTCTCTGAAGTTTGTGTAGATGAAAGTTTCGATCACGAAAATTCACCCAACAGAAAACCAAGAACGGGAATGCTTCAAAAATACATTTTTGGAAATTACGATTTAGAAAATTCTTTTGTGATTGGAGATAGAAAAACTGATGTGGAATTGGCGAAAAATTTAGGCTCAAAATCTATTTTTATTTCAGATGATACCAATGATGAAGCTACTTTTTCTACAAAAAGTTGGGAGGAAATCTATCAATATCTTAAACAAATTCCAAGAAAAGCCAACGTAAAAAGAACAACCAAAGAAACTGATATTTCGGTAGAATTAAATCTTGATGGAAGCGGAAAATCGAGTATTGATACGGGTTTGAAGTTCTTTGATCATATGTTAGAACAAATTTCAAAACACGGAAATTTTGATTTATTTGTAAAAGTAGATGGTGATTTAGAAGTGGATGAACATCACACGATTGAAGATACAGCCATTGTTTTGGGTGATTGCTTTTTACAAGCTTTAGGAAGCAAAAAAGGCATCGAAAGATATGCTTTTGTCTTACCGATGGATGATTGTTTGGCACAAGTTGCGATTGATTTCGGTGGTAGACCTTGGATTGTTTGGAACGCAGAATTTAAGCGTGAAAAAATTGGAGAATTGCCTACGGAAATGTTTTATCATTTCTTCAAATCGTTTTCTGATAGTGCAAAATGTAACCTGAATATTTCTGTGGAAGGAGAAAATGAACACCACAAAATCGAAAGTATTTTCAAAGCTTTTGCTAAAGTTTTAAGAAATGCAGTGGCTCAAACCGACCAAAATTTTAACCTTCCAAGTACAAAAGGAACTTTATAAATAGTTGATAGTTAATGGTTATCGGTTGATAGATTTAATTATTGTAAATAGAAATTTTTATCATCAACTAACAACCATCAACTGACAACCATCAACTGACAACCATCAACCAAAAATTATGATAGCAATTATAGACTACGATGCAGGAAATGTAAAATCCGTTCAAAATGCCTTGAAAAAATTAGGCTTTGAGGCGGTGATTACTTCTGATATCGAAACGATAAAAAATGCTGAAAAAGTGATTTTTCCAGGAGTTGGGGAAGCTTCTTCAGCAATGAAAAAACTTCAGGAGAGATATTTAGATGTAATAATTCCGAATTTGAAACAACCTGTTTTGGGTATTTGTCTCGGAATGCAATTGATGTGTAATGCTTCGGAAGAAGGCAATACAAAAGCGCTTGGGATTTTTGATTGCGAAGTGAAATTGTTCCCAAATTCAGACATCGTTCCACACATGGGATGGAATAATGTTTCGGAAATGAAAGGAAAATTGCTAGAAAATATATCAGAGAATGATAATTTTTACTTTGTACACAGTTATTATGCGGAAATTGGTGAAAGTACAACATCGGTTTGCGATTATATTACGCCTTTCAGTGCAACTTTGGAAAAAGACAATTTCTATGCAGCTCAATTTCACCCAGAAAAATCTGGAGATGCTGGTTTTAAATTATTAAAAAACTTTTTAAATTTAAGATTTTAGATTTCCGATTTTAGATTAAAAAAATCAAATCGTGATTCATAAATCGTACTTCGTAAATAAAAAATATGAAAATTATTCCTGCAATAGACATCATCGACGGAAAGTGTGTAAGACTTTCTAAAGGTGATTATGATACCAAAAAAATATACAACGAAAATCCAGTTGAAGTAGCCAAAGAATTTGAAGATTTTGGGATTCAATATTTGCATTTGGTAGACTTGGACGGAGCAAAAGCCAAGAAAATCATCAACCAAAAAGTAATTGAAAACATCTCTAAAAATACAAATTTGATCATTGATTTCGGAGGTGGAATACGCTCTGAAGAAGATTTGCAAAAAGCTTTTGATAGTGGTGCAAAAAAGGTGACTTTAGGAAGTATTGCTGTGGTAAACCCAGAGATGTGTTTGGCTTGGTTAGAGCAATTTGGTGCTGAAAAATTGATTTTAGGCGCAGATTGTTTGGATAGAAAAATCAAAACTTCGGGTTGGTTAGAAAATTCTGAAACAGATGTGGTAGATTTCATTAAAGAATATCAGAAAAAAGGCTTCAACGAAGTGGTTTGTACCGATATTTCAAAAGACGGAATGCTACAAGGTCCATCCACAGCATTGTATCAAGAAATTATAGAAAATTCAACTATTGAACTCATTGCAAGTGGTGGAATTTCGAACATAGAAGATGTGCAAAAAATGAAAGAAATTGGTTGCGCTGGAACCATAATTGGCAAAGCGATTTATGAAGGATTAATTTCATTAGAACAACTTTCAAAAATTTAGAAAATGCTCAAAAAAAGAATCATTCCTTGTTTGGATATAAAAGACGGAAGAACGGTAAAAGGCGTTAATTTTGTGGGGTTGATTGATGCTGGAAATCCTGTGGAATTGGCAAAAAGATACGTAGATGAAGGTGCAGATGAATTGGTTTTTCTAGATATTACCGCAACTCACGAAAACCGTAAAACTTTGGTTCAATTGGTGGAGAAAATTGCAGAGGAAATCAATATTCCGTTTACTGTTGGTGGTGGAATTTCAGAAATTTCGGATGTTGACCATCTTTTGAAAGCGGGTGCAGATAAAATCAGCATCAATTCTTCTGCGGTAAAAAATCCTGATTTAATTAAAACTTTTGCAGATAAATTTGGGAGTCAATGTGTAGTGGTGGCGATAGATTCTAAACAATTTGGAGATGAAGATTACGTTTTTGTGAACGGTGGAAGAATAAAAACCGACTATAAAACCCACGATTGGGCGAAAAAAGTAGAAGAATTAGGAGCTGGAGAAATTCTGTTGACTTCCATGGATTTTGATGGAACCAAACAAGGTTTCGATGTGAGATTGCTCAATGAAATTTCACAAATCGTCAATATTCCCATTATCGCTTCTGGAGGTGCAGGAAAAATGGAAGATTTTACAGAAGTTTTTAATGAAACCAAAGCTACAGGAGCTTTAGCAGCAAGTATTTTCCACTTTGGAGAAATTAAAATAAACGACTTAAAACAAGTTTTAAAACAACAAAATATTGCTATAAGATGAATTTAGATTACGAAAAATCAGGAGGTTTAATTCCTGCAATTATACAAGACGAAACCACATTACAAGTGTTAATGCTAGGTTTTATGAATGAAGAAGCCCTAAAATTAACAGAAGAAACGGGGAAGGTTCACTTTTTTAGCAGAACCAAAGATAGAATTTGGTTAAAAGGTGAATCTTCTGAAAATTATTTATATGTAAAGAGCATCGAAAAAGACTGTGATGATGATACTTTATTGATTAAAGTAAAACCTACAAATGTGGTTTGTCATACTGGTAATTTCAGTTGTTTTGGAGAAAAAGATACCAAAGGTTTTCTGTATGAATTAGAATCGATTATCAACCAAAGAATTGATGAAAATGTAGAAGGTTCTTATACTTCAAAACTCTATCAGAGAGGCATCAATAAAGTAGCTCAAAAAGTAGGAGAGGAAGCGGTAGAATTGGTTATTGAGGCGAAAGATAATAATGATGATTTGTTCAAAAACGAAGCAGCAGATTTATTGTATCACTTTTTAATTTTACTAAAAGCAAAAAATTTCAAATTGCAAGACATAGAAGAAGTTTTGAGAGGAAGACATTAATAAAAATATATCTTTTCTTACAAAAAATCTGTTGAAATATATTTACCTTTACTAAAAAAATTAATAATGGTAAAAAATTTAACTTTAGCGCTTTCATTATGTGGAATTGCTATTTTCTCTCAAACAGCAGAAAGTATTAACAGCAGTAGAGTTTCTCAACAAACTTATAATAGTCAGGTCTCAAATTATCAAAGAGAAAGAGCTTTGAGTCAAATGGAAGCTAGTGCTAAAGCAAGTAAATCTAGCGAAATGAAAGATTTAGATGAAAAATTTGAACTCAATTTTCTTAAAAAAGAGAGATTAGATTCTAAATTTAAAGTGCTTAATCAGAAAAAAATGGAATTACAATCCTTACTATTGTCTTCTAAAAATGATGCGGAGAAAGAAAAAGTAAATCGAAAATTACAAGAAATTGTAGTTGAATTAGATAAAAATCAACAGAAATTGAAAGAGAATCAAGTTGAACTCAAAATTTTACAAGAAAAGTATAATAGCTTGCTTGAAAAATAAAAAAACAGAGCAATTTGCTCTGTTTTTTTATTTGATAGATTTGATGAAAGCTTCCGCTTTTTCTTTCCAATCTTTATTTTCTAAGAGAATTTTCACAAATGCAGTTCCTATAATTCCGCCTTGTGATTTTTCTGTAACTTGTTCAAAATCAGTTTTGTTTTTAATTCCGAAGCCAATCATTACAGGATTTTTCAGGTTGATGGAAGCCAATTTGTTTAAGTATTCATCATTTTTCACTTCTTTATTTTCGTTTCCTGTGGTAGATGAACTAGAAACAGCGTATAAAAATCCTGAACTCAAAGAATCTAAATATTTGATGCGTTCTTCCGAAGTTTCTGGAGTCACCAAAAAGGTAAAATTCAATCCATATTTCTCTAAAATAGGTTGATAATTTCTTTCAAATTCAATCGGAGGTAAATCTGGAATAATTAATCCTGAAACTCCAGAATTGGCACATTCTTCACAGAATTTTTCGAATCCAAAACTTAAAACAGGGTTAATGTAACCCATTAAAATCACAGGAATTTTGATTTCATCTTTTACTGATTTCAGTTGAGAAAAAAGTTGAGCGATGGTCATTCCGTTAGAAATTGCTAATTCGTGTGCACCTTGAATAACTGGTCCATCTGCAACAGGATCAGAATAAGGAATCCCGATTTCCATCATGTCTGCGCCAGAATTCTGGATGGTTTTCATAATTTCTGCAGTATCTTCCAGAGTGGGAATTCCCGCAGTAAAATATATATTTAATTTTTTCATTGTAATCTTTTTATTTGATGAATATTTCGCCTTTTAAATAGGTTTTGCACTTTCCGCTGATGAGAATTCTATCGTTCTTTAATTCACATTCTAAAACGCCACCACGTTTTGAAATTTGTTTTGCAGTAAGTTTAGTTTTACCCAATTTTTCTGCCCAAAAAGGAGTTAATGTTGTGTGAGCAGAACCTGTAACAGGATCTTCGTTTACACCGCAGTTTGGTCCGAAAAATCTGGATACAAAATCGTAGCTTTCTGAAGTCGAACTGACAATAACTCCTCTTGCTTTAATTTTTGCAATTTCAGGAATGTTGGGTTCTATATTTTGAATTTGATGTTCGTTTTCAAAAATCAATAAATAATCTGTTTTTCCTTTATAAACTTCAATAGGTTGATACGCAAAACATTTCTCGAAAATAGCTAAATCTTCCACTTTTTGTAAGTTGTCTTTTGGAAAATCTAAAGTTAAAAAATCTCCGTTTTTAGTTACAGTTAGCGTTCCACTGTTTCTAGAAAAGAAGTTGATTTTTTCCCCTAAAAATCCTTCAAAATTCATCAATGTATAAGCGGATGCCAAAGTGGCGTGTCCACATAAATCTACCTCTACTTCTGGCGTAAACCAACGAATTTCGTAGCCATTTTCTACAGGAACAGTGAATGCAGTTTCTGCCAAATTATTTTCGGCGGCTATTTTTTGCATTATATCTGCATCTAACCAATTTTCTAGCGGACAAACAGCTGCAGGATTTCCCGAAAATAAAGTGTCTGCAAAAGCGTCAATTTGATATATTTTTTGGCTCATTATCAATACTTGAGTTTAATTTTTATACAAAAATTTCTAATTTTTTCTGAGTTGCGCCCCGACTTGAGCGGAAATCCTTTTTTTTTCAATGGCAAAAGCGTTGGCAAAAAAAAAGATTGGGAGCGGAAGGCGGAATTTGGCGCTCTAAAAATATTATTTATCAATTATTTTCAGGTAGGTTTCCATGTCTTTATCGCCTCTTCCGCTTAAACAAATCACCACCACATCATCTTTTTGGAAGTTTTTCTTTTTCAAAACGTGCAATGCGTGTGAACTTTCCAAAGCGGGAATGATGCCTTCTAATTTGGTGAGTTCAAAAGCAGATTCTAGCGCTTCGTCATCATTAATGCTGAAAAATTCTGCACGATTATTTTTAAACAAATTCGCGTGAAAAGGCCCAATCCCTGGATAATCCAATCCCGCAGAAATAGAATGCGGCTCGATGACTTGTCCGTCATTGGTTTGCATCACAATGCTTTTGCTACCGTGCAAAACGCCTGTAGTTCCCAAGAAAGTGGTTGCGGCAGATTTTCCCGAATTTACACCAAAACCACCAGCTTCAGCGGCAATAATTTTCACACTCGGTTCATCTACAAAATGGTAGAAAGTTCCTGCAGCATTACTTCCGCCACCAACACAAGCAATGACGAAATCTGGGTTTTCTCTTCCTATTTTCTCTTTCAACTGCCATTTTATTTCCTCAGAAATCACACTCTGGAATCTCGACACCAAATCTGGAAAAGGATGCGGACCAACTACACTTCCGATGATGTAATGCGTGGTTGTAGCGTTGTTAATCCAATCTCTTAAAGCTTCATTTACAGCGTCTTTTAGTGTTTTAGAACCCGAAGTTGCAGGGACAACTTTTGCGCCGAGCATTTTCATTCTGGCAACGTTGGGAGCTTGTCTCGCAATATCGATTTCGCCCATATAAACGATGCATTCCAGATTCATTAAAGCGCAAGCTGTAGCCGTTGCAACGCCGTGTTGACCAGCGCCAGTTTCCGCGATAATTCTCTTTTTTCCTAGTTTTTTGGCGAGAAGAACTTGTCCGAGAGCGTTATTGATTTTATGCGCACCAGTATGATTGAGGTCTTCGCGTTTTAGGTAAACGTTTGTGCCATATTTTTCGCTTAAATTTTTTGCAAAATAAAGTGGAGTAGCTCTTCCTACATAATCTTTAAATAAATCGTTGAGCTCTTTTTTAAACTCTTCAGATTCTATAATTTCTATATAATTTTGTTGAAGTTCTTCCACGTTTGGATAGAGCATTTCTGGAACAAATGCCCCTCCAAATTCTCCGTAATATCCGTTTTCGTCGGGATTTCTATATGTTGTCATTTCAATAATGATTTAAATGTTTTTATTTTTTCTAGGTCTTTACTTCCGGGTTCTGTCTCAAATTTTGAGTTGATATCTAGCGCCAATGGTTGTTGGTTGATGGTTGATAGTTGATGGATGTTTTCTAAAGAAATTCCACCACTCAAAAAATAAGGTATTGGAATTTCTATTTCGTTGAGAATTTGCCAATCAAAGGTTTTTCCTGTTCCGCCAAAAGCTTTGCTGTCTGTGTCGAACAATAGATTTGAGATTTGAGATTTGAGATTTGACATTTTTTTAATTTCGTTTTCAAAATTCTTTTTATCATCACCAATTCTAATTACCTTAATGATTTTAGTGTTTTCATTTAGCATTTGCCTTAACCTTTTTATAAATTCTTCATCTTCATCACCATGTAATTGGATGAAATTCAAATTGGATTTCTCTGAAATTTCTGTAAGTTTTTCAACCGTTTCATTTACAAAAACGCCCACTTTCCCTTGATGATTAATTTCTGAAATCTCTTCTAAACTTAAATGATTCAGGACGAATCTCGGTGATTTTTCGTAGAAAATAAAGCCTAAAAAATTGGTGTTCAAAGAAATTAATTCTTGAATTTGAGAGAGTTGTGTTAAACCACAAACTTTAAGTTGATAGTTGTTGGTTGATGGTTGTTGGCTCATTTTAATTTTAAAATTATCAAATTATCACATCAACAAATTCTTTGAATTTATTTCCCGGATTTTCGTTTTTCATAAAATATTCTCCCATTAAGAAAGCATCAAATCCTTTTTCTTTCAAGAATTTAAAATCTTCCACATTGTAAATTCCACTTTCGGCAACCGATAAAGTTCCTTTTGGAAGTAAGTTTTTCAGATTGACAGAATGTTGTAAATCTACCTTGAAGTCTTTTAAATTTCGGTTGTTGATTCCTACCAAATCAATTTCAGAATTGAAATGTTCTAATTCTTCTTCGGTGTGAATTTCCAGTAAAATTTCTAAATTCAATTCGTGAGCTAAAGCAGTAAATTCTTGAACTTGAGTTGGCGAAAGACACGCTGCAATCAATAAAATGACATCTACACCAATAGATTTTGCTTCGTAAAACTGGTATTCATCTACCATAAAATCTTTCCTTAAAATCGGAATATTCACAGAATTTCTCACGCTCAAAATATCTTCAAAACTGCCTCCGAAAAAATCTTTATCTGTTAAAATCGAAATACCACTTGCTCCGAATTCTTCGTATTTTGTTACCACTTCTAAAGGTGAAAATTTATCGTTGATAATTCCCTTTGAAGGTGATTGTCTCTTGAATTCAGCAATAATTCCGTTTCTGGCTTTTACCGATTCTTTCAAAGAAAAAGTTTTTCTTCCGAAAAATTCTGAATTTTTTAGTTCTTCAACAGAAATTTTACTTTTTGAGAAAGCAATTTCTTCTTTTTTTCGAGCTACTATTTTATCTAAAATATTCATGTTTTTTTTTCTCTCGCTGATTTCACAGATTAAACAAATTTTTTATCTACACAATCTGCGAGACTTATTTTATAATTAATTTATTCAAGCATTCTAGCGCTTTTCCACTTTCTAAACTCTCTTTTGCAGCAGCTAAACTTGCCTCGTAATTTTCAAATTTCCCTGTGTTTTGTAGTGCTTTTGCAGCATTGGCGAGAACTACAGCGTTTTGTTCATACGTTCCTTTTCCTTCTAAAATATTTCTGAAAATTTTCGCTGCTTCTTCTTTGGTATTTCCACCGAAAATGGTTTCTGCTTCTATATTTTTAAATCCTAATTCTTCGGCTGAAAAAATTTCTTCACCGTTTTTGTTGAAAATTTTACTATCTCCTGTCAAAGAAACTTCGTCGTAACCGTCTAAAGCGTAAACCAACATAAAATCTTCGTTGTTTTTCTGCAAAATATATTGATATAATCTCGCAATTTCTAAACTGTAAACTCCAATCATAGAAAATTTCGGTTTTGCAGGATTTACCAAAGGTCCTAAAAGATTAAAAAACGTTCTCAAACCCAAACCTTTTCTCAAAGGTGCAACCGATTTCAACGCTGGATGAAAAAGCGGAGCGTGAAGAAAACAGATGTTGGCTTTTTCTAAATCTTTCTTTAAATCTTCTTGATTATTTTTGAATTGATAACCCAATTCCTCCAAAACATTAGAAGAACCAGAAATTGCAGAAACTCCGTAATTGCCGTGTTTCGCTACTTTTTGTCCGGTTCCTGCCACGATAAAACTTGCCAAAGTAGAAATATTGAAGGTGTTTTTTCCATCACCGCCAGTTCCTACAATGTCTACTAAATCGTGAGTTCCTAAATCTACTTTCACCGCTAAATCTAGCAAAGCTTCACGGAAACCTTGCATTTCTTCCAACGTAATGCTTCGCATCATAAAAACCGTTATAAACGCCGAAACTTCTGTTTCATTGAATTTATTTTGTGCAATTTCAATCATAATAGCTTTTGCTTCGGCTTTGGTCAAAGTTTGATGATTGAAAAGGTATTGTAAAATTTGTTTCATAATATGTAGTCCGAAGTCAGATGTCTGAAGTCGGAAGCTCTTAGGGTTATACTTATTCTTGTGACTTCTGACTTCCGTCTTCCGACTTTAAGAAATTCTCTAAAATTTGTCTTCCTTTTGGAGTTAAGATACTTTCAGGATGATATTGAACCGCGTGAACATCGTATTCCTTGTGTTTTAGGCTCATAATCATTCCAGAATCATCTACAGAGGTAATTTCTAATTCCTCTGGGAAATCATCAGGATTTACCGCCCAAGAATGATAACGTCCCACTTCTATAACTTCGGGTAAATTTTCTAGAATTTTGTGAGGTTTTACTTGTTTAGCTACGGTGGCAACACCGTGATAGATTTCTGAAAGATTAATGAGACTTCCGCCAAAAGCTTCGGCAATCGCTTGTTGACCAAGACAAACTCCGAAAATAGATTTGATTGGAGCATATTTTTTTATCACTTCTAATAAAATTCCCGCTTCTTCTGGAATTCCTGGGCCTGGAGAAAGGATGATTTTATCATATTGATTGATGTCTTCCAAAGGAATTTCGTCATTTCTGAAGACATCTACTTTTTCGCCCAAAATTTGTTCTACAATTTGCACAAGATTATAGGTGAAACTATCGTAATTATCGAAAACCAATACTTTGGTTGTTGGTTGATGGTTGATAGTTGATGGTTCTTTTATGTTGTCTTTCATTATTTATTTTTGTAATAATTCATAAATCCGTTTAATAATTTTTTGCAAAGCATTATTTGTGATAAAATGTTTTCAAATTCTTCCTTTTCAATATAATTTTGATCAAGTGATAGATAAAGTTGAGTTTCTAATTCATAAATAGAGCCTCTTGCAATAAATAAAAAATGTATCGTTTCTTTAGAAGTGTTTCTTCCGCAACCTTCTGCAATGTTAGATGGAACAGAAACTGCGCATCTTCTAATTTGGTTTGTTAATCCAAAAATTTCTTCTTTTGGAAAAGTTTTGGTGAAATCGTAAACAATATTTGTGAGTTTCCTACATTCAATCCAAATATCAAGATTTGTATATTCCATCGTTTTAATTAGTTTTTTATTATTTAAATCTAACAACCATCAACAAACAACCATCAACTAAATATTACCAGCTTTTTTAACTGCCATTTTCAAGGCATTTAGTTTGTTATTTACTTCTTGCAACTCATTTTCTGCGGAAGATTTGGCTACAATTCCTGCACCAGCTTGATAGAAAAGCGTATTATTTTTGCTTAAAAATGTTCTAATCATAATGGCTTGATTGCAGCTTCCATCAAAGCCTACAAAACCAATACAACCGCCATAATAACCGCGAGAAGTTTTTTCGTAATCATCGATGAGTTCAAGAGCTTTATATTTTGGAGCGCCACTTAATGTTCCTTGCGGAAAAGTAGTCGCAATCATTTCATAAGGATTGGTATTTTCGTCTAAATCTGCCGTAACTTCTGAAACCATGTGGATGACGTGAGAAAACAATTGAATTTCTTTCAGTTTAGAAACCGTTACGTTTTTTCCTAATTTGCTTAAATCATTTCTGGCTAAATCTACCAACATGGTGTGCTCTGCATTTTCTTTAGGGTCTTTTTTTAAGGTTTCTACCGATTGTAAGTCTTTTTCAGTATCACCAGTTCTGCGGAAAGTTCCTGCAATTGGATGAATAACAGCTTTATGATTTTGAATAATCAACTGACTTTCTGGACTTGAACCCATTAATTTGTAATCTCCATAATCAAAGAAAAATAGGTAAGGAGAAGGATTGATGTTTCGTAAAGCTCTGTAAACATTGAACTCATCACCTTTGAATTTTTGTTCAAATCTTCTGCTTAAAACCAACTGGAAAACATCTCCACGGAAACAGTGTTTCTTCGCCAACTCTACCAAATCTCTGTATTCTTTATCAGTTAAATTTGAAGTTTCTTCCTCAACTTTTTCAAAAGGGTAGAGTGCAATGTCTTTATTTTGAATGATGCTTTCAATTTCTGAAATTTTAGATTTTAAACCATCAATTTTGTTCTCAATTAAAAACATTTCATCATTAAAATGATTAATAGCAATCACATATTGATAAAATCTGTAACGTAAAATAGGGATTTCTACTTCCTTGCTTTGAGGTTTGAATTGGATGGTTTCAAAAAACTGTACGGCATCAAAACTGGTATAACCAAATAAACCTTGAGCCATTTTTTCAACTGGATTTTTCACCTTTTCGCAGTCAAAACTTTTAGAAAAATTTTCTAAATATTCTGTGATGTTGAAATTTTCTGGAATTTGATGTTTTTCTGGAGCGGTTAATGGAAATTTTACTTCCATTTCCTGTTGGTTTTTAATTTCTACTCCTGCAATTGCATTGATAGCGATGTAAGAAAAACTGTTGTTATTTACATTGTGGTCGGCACTTTCCAGTAGGATGGTATCTCTGAATTTATCTCTGAGTTTCAGGTAAATTCTCATCGCTGTATGAAGGTCTCCCATCAATGATTTGGAGGTGGTTTTTATTTTAGTTGTTGGTTGTTGGTTGTTGGTTGTCAGCATAATTAAAGATTTAAATAAAAAAAAGACTTCAACGGTATAATCGCTGAAGTCTTCTCATGAAATGAATTTTAATTTAGTATAGATTCAAAGCATCGCAGTATTATCTTAGACTCAGCGTAGAGTATAAGTGCCACCACCAGTTTTTGTTGCTATTCATTTTCATTGGGACAAATTTATAAAAGTTTTTGAAAAAAAAAAATCCTAAACTAAAAAAGTTTAGGATTTATTATTGATAACAAATTTGTTTTACATTATTTTACTTGATCTACAACAGCTTTGAAAGCTTCTGGATGATTCATTGCAAGGTCTGCAAGAACTTTTCTGTTTAGCTCGATGTTGTTCTTTTTAAGAGCTCCCATAAATTGAGAGTAAGACATTCCGTGTTCTCTAGTTCCAGCGTTAATTCTGGTAATCCAAAGTCCTCTGAAGCTTCTTTTCTTCTCTTTTCTACCGCGGTAAGCATATTGCATTGCTTTTTCTACGGCATTTTTAGCAACAGTCCAAACATTTTTTCTTCTACCGAAAAAACCTTTAGCCTGCTTTAAAACTTTTTTTCTGCGCGCTCTAGACGCTACAGCGTTTACTGATCTTGGCATAATTTAAATTTTTTGTTTTTTTGAAAAGGGCGGAACTGCGTTTAAAGTTCTCTTATAGGCACCGTTTCAGGGTTAACTTTTAATGAATTTTTTAGGAATTCTTATAAACCGAATATTGATTTATAAAAACTACTTAATTGCTAATTGGCGAAGAACGCTTTTCTCATCCACAGTAGCAACGTAAGAAGTTTGCGTAAGATTTCTCTTTTGCTTCGTTTCTTTTTTAGTTAAGATGTGGCTTTTGTAAGCATTTTTTCTTTTGATCTTACCTGTACCAGTAAGAGCAAAACGCTTTTTAGCACCTGATTTCGTTTTTAATTTTGGCATTGTTTTGCTTTTTATGTATTTGTTATCAATGAGTTTGCAAAATTATAAAAATTTATAATACTCTGCAATACTATAATCAAGAGATTTCAGAGGAGAAATCCCTTGATGTACAATTATTTCTTTTGAAAGATTATTTTGCTGCTTTTTTAGGGCTCATCATCATAATCATTCTCTTACCTTCTAATTTAGGCATTTGGTCTACTTTTCCTACGTGTTCTAGCTCTTGAGCGAGTCTTAGAAGTAAGATTTCACCTTGATCTTTGAAGATAATAGAACGTCCTTTGAAGAAAACATACGTTTTCAATTTAGAGCCTTCTTCTAAAAATTTCTCGGCATGTTTTTTCTTGAACTCGAAATCATGATCGTCTGTTTGAGGTCCGAATCTGATTTCTTTAACTACAACTTTTACTTGCTTAGCCTTGAGTTCCTTTTGTTTTTTCTTTTGTTCGTAAAGAAATTTTTTGTATTCAAGAACTCTACAGATATAAGGTTCTGCTTTATCTGAAATAACGACTAAATCAAGATCTTGTTCCTGAGCAATTGCAATAGCTCTTGCTAAAGGATACACTCCTGGTTCTACATTATCTCCTACTAAACGAACTTCCTTTGCACGGATTTTTTCGTTAATTTGATGTAAGTCTTCTTGTACAGGGCGACGCATTGGTCCTCTTCCTCTGTTGTTAAATTTCTGTGCTATAGTTGTATAATTTTAAAGTTAATTCTTTTTAAAAATTTTAAATTATAGATTTTGAATTTTAAATTAAAACAAAATTCTTCTATAATTAAATCTAAAATTTCTTAGATTTTTGCTGCTTCTTTGAAATAGGTTACGAAATCTTCTAATTTCATCGCTCCTAAATCACCTTCTCCACGTCTTCTTACAGAAATGGTACCGTTCTGTTCTTCATTTTCTCCTACCACTAACATAAACGGAATTTTCTTCAATTCTGCATCACGAATTTTCTTACCAGTTTTTTCGTTTCTGTCGTCAATTAATCCGCTAATATCGTGATTTTCTAATAATTGTGAAACTTTTTTAGCATAATCTACATATTTTTCAGAAATAGGCAGAATGATAAATTGGTCTGGACTTAGCCAAAGTGGGAAATCTCCTGCAGTGTTTTCTAGTAGAATCGCAATGAAACGTTCCATAGAACCAAATGGTGCTCTGTGAATCATTACTGGTCTGTGTTTTTCATTGTCATTACCAGTGTACCAAAGGTCAAATCTTTCTGGTAAATTGTAATCTACTTGAATGGTTCCTAATTGCCAACTTCTGCCTAAAGCATCTTTTACCATAAAGTCTAGTTTAGGACCATAGAATGCAGCTTCTCCGTATTCTACGATGGTTTTAAGACCTTTATTTTGTGCAGCAGTGATGATTGCGTTTTCTGCTTTTTCCCAATTTTCTTCAGAACCGATATATTTTGATCTGTTTTCTTTGTCTCTAAGTGAAACTTGAGTCACGAAATCTTCAAATCCTAGGCTTCTGAAAACGTAAAGAACCAAGTCAATTACATCTTCAAACTCTTTTAATAATTGGTCTGGTGTACAGAATAAGTGCGCATCATCTTGAGTGAAACCTCTTACTCTGGTTAAACCGTGTAATTCACCAGATTGCTCGTATCTGTAAACTGTTCCGAATTCTGCATATCTCTTAGGTAAATCTTTATAAGACCATTGAGAAGTTTTATAAATCTCGCAGTGATGCGGACAGTTCATTGGTTTTAAGAAAAATTCTTCGCCTTCATTTGGAGTTTTAATCGATTGGAAAGAATCTGCTCCATATTTCTCATAGTGACCAGAAGTTTTGTACAATTCAATATTCCCAATATGAGGAGTCATTACAAACTCATAACCACCTTTTTTCTGAGCTTCTGAAAGGAAATTTTCTAATTTTTTTCTTAGCGCAGTTCCTTTTGGCAACCAAAGTGGTAAACCAGCACCTACTTTTTCAGAAAAAGCGAAGATTCCTAGTTCTTTTCCTAGTTTTCTGTGGTCTCTTCTTTTTGCTTCTTCTAATCTTTCTAGATATTCTGTCAATTCTTTTTGTTTAGGGAAAGAAATTCCGTAAACTCTAGTCAATTGCTTGTTTTTTTCGTCTCCTCTCCAATATGCTCCAGCTGCATTAAGAATTTTCACTGCTTTTACAATTCCCGTACTTGGAATGTGACCACCTCTACAAAGGTCTGTAAAGTTATCATGCGTACAGAACGTGATTTCGCCATCTTGTAAATTTTCGATTAATTCAGTTTTGTAAGGATTGTCTGCATATTCTTTCAGTGCATCTGCTTTAGAAACCGAATAAAGATTGAAAGTCGCATCTTTTTTAGCGTTTTCGAGCATTTTTTTCTCGATTTTTTCAAAATCTTTTTCAGAAAGAGATTCATCACCGAAATCTACATCGTAATAAAACCCGTTTTCAATTGCTGGACCGATCGTCAATTTAGCATTTGGATAAAAATCTAAAATAGATTGAGCCAAAATGTGTGCTGAAGAATGCCAAAAAGCTTTCTTTCCTAAATCATCATTCCAGGTGAGCAACGTAAGCGTAGCATCTTCTGTAATTGGCGTCGTGACTTCTACTTGTTTGCCATTTACCACAGCAGAAATAGTGTTTCTAGCCAAACCTTCAGAGATAGATTTTGCAACTTCTAGAGGTGTAACTACACCTTCAAACTCACGAATGCTTCCGTCTGGAAGAGTAATTTTAATCATTTTGGAATCCTAATTTTAATAATGTGCAAAAATAAGGATTTTTTTTGATGTTTCTTAAATTCAGAGCTAATATTAGAACTTAAAATAGAAAACCGAAGAAATTACTCTTCGGTTTTATTTTGTTCGGTATTGTCTGTTCTGCCATCTTTGTGAAGTTTAGAAGTTTTTTTGACTTGTTTTTCTTCAATTTTAGAAGCACCTTCTAATCTTGGAGTTTGAGGCAGATTAGGAAAATCTTGATTTTGTTTAGCGTTTTGCGCGTTATTTTCTGCTGTGTTTTTTCTTTTATCTTTTTCCATGATTTTTGAATTTTTAAGTTATTCAAAATTCTGGAAAATTCTAAGGAAATGTGTTATACAATATTGCAAAAAGTTTTTAGAATTTAGACAAATCAAAACTTTGCGTTTCGTCTACGATTTCATAATTTAATGCTTTGGCTAAAACGAAAATTTCATTCAAATTCGTCATTAATTGTTTTCTGCCTTCTGTTCTCAACTTGTTTTGGTCAACAGTTTTTTCGGCATTTTTTCTAGCATTATTGGTGATTCTTTTGAAATCTTCTTCGGAAAAACGGTCGAAAAATGAATCGTCAAGCGAAGTGATTTCTGCATCAGTAAAAATCTTGATGTCAGCATTCGGGATTTCTTTGATAATCAGTTTTTTATCAGCAGAATCTACCTCGATTTTCATTTTTTTCAAATCATAAGTTACCTGCGCTTTTGCTTTGGTGAAAATCACGATTTCTTTTTCACTAGAAGGTAAACCTTTGATTCCGAAAAGTTGATTGGTGATTTTGGTTTTTTGCAAGTTTGAAAAATCTTGTTCTATCACCACCATTTTATTCATTTTAGAAATTTGGTTGGTGAGCACATAGTAATCTGTAGAAACTTGGTCGTCATTTTTGCCAATATTTCTAAAAAAATAAACGAGCAATAAAGTAAGGATTACACCTAAGGTAAAACCAACGATTTGTTTAATGTAATTCATTATTTTTTGATAATGTTCAATAAATCTTTTTCAATAAAACCAGTTTCTGGTTCTTCGGTTATTCTACCAATTTCCTTGCCATATTTTTCTACGATAATGGTAGGAACGTGCGTAATGTTATATTTTACTTCTTCACCATCTGGAGCTTGTTTCTGTCTGTTTACCCCAATGATTTGGAGTTTGCTTTCAGGGAATTTTGTTTCTTCTAGAATTTTCATCAGTCTAGGGAAATTTCTTTTGCTGTCTCCGCACCAAGTTCCTAGAAATACGATGATATTATATGAATTGATTTTTTCTTTCTTTAAGCCTTCTAGAGCGGTTTTATCGATAGGATAGATGGTGTAATTTTCATCATACCAAGCTTTGTAAGGCTCTTTTTGAAATTGGTCTAAAGATTGGCTTCCTAGAAGCATTTTTCCGTATTCTGGAGTGTCAATTTCTCTATTGATGATTACTTTTTGAGCGCAAGAATTAAGTGCCATACCTAAAATGATTAATGTGATTATTTTTTTCATTTTTTTCAAAATTATGTGTTTATTTTTCTAATATACTTTTGAGATTTGCACTAGAATAGTACTTATTTTTTAAAACTTTATTGTCTGAAATTCTGTGTACATTGTATTTATCTCCAGACATTTCGTAATAAGCTTCTTCTCCTCTTGAAGTGTAATATTCTACGGTTTCTTGGGCTTGTTCTTCTGTTTCACAAGCTTTTGACATATTAGAACGTTGTACTTCATTAAACAAATCTACAAATTTTTCGCCTAAACCAAATTCAAGAACTGCGCCAGAAAGTACATATTGTAAATCACAAAGAGCATCTGCAATTTCTACGATGTCTTGGTCTTCAATGGCTTGTTTCAGTTCGTTTAATTCTTCCTGAAGTAAAGCTATTCTTAGGTTGCATCTTTCTGCAGAAGGAATCTGTGGATTTTCTAAAATAGGTGCGTTAAAGGTTCTGTGAAATTCTGCAACTTGGTTTAAACTGTCAATTTTTTCCATTTAATTTTTATGATTTTTTATCTATTAATTTAAAACTTCTTTTAAGCATAATTGGAGTAGAAAGAGTGGTGAGAACTCCCATAATTACTAGAATGGAGAATACTTCAGCGTTAATGAGTCCTGCTTTGTAAGCAATATTTGCAATCACTAATTCCATGATTCCTCTTGCATTGAGACCAATCCCAAGTGTAAGTGAATTTTTGCTGTCTAACCCAGCCATTCTTCCTCCAAAATAGCCTCCAAAAATTTTAGAAAAATATGAAACGGCAATTACGGTGAGTAAAAGTCCAAAGTTTTGAATAGAAGTCACATTAAATTCTAAGCCAATTCCTGCAAAGAAAATTGGTGCTAAAAATCCCATTGCTAAACCATTTGTTGTTTTATGAAAGGATTCTAAATGTTTTTTGCCTACTAAATTTTCGCTGATGAGCATCGCTGCAAAAAATGCTCCGATGATGAAATGAAGTCCTAAAGATTCTGTAATAGTAGAAAATGTAAGTACAAAAACAAAAAATATAGCATAAAGTGATTCTTTTCCTTTTAATAAAAGTAGTAATTTATTCAATTGTCTTTCGAAGTAATTCTCTCGATTAGACAATTTCTTAATTAAATAATAAGCAGCGAATAAAATCACTACAAAAATGGTTAGTTTTAATAGAGAAATTGAAGCATTTTTCACTACATTAGAAAGGGTCATTTCACTATCATTAATATTCAAAATAAGTCCTAAAATGGTAAGTGCAATGACGTCGTCAAAAATGGCAACCGATATGATTTTCTGACCAATATAGGAGTTGATTTTGCCTAAATCCATTAAAATTCTAATACTTACAGGTAATGCAGTGATGGCTACGCATAATCCTATAAATACGGTGGTCATGATGTCTTTGTCAAAATAATAACCTACGGCAATTCCACTTAAAATAGGTGCAAAAAACGCCATCAATGAAATGATGATATTTCTGCCTTTTAAAGATTTTAAAATGTCATCTAAGTTGATTTCCAATCCGGCAATAATTACTAAAAGGAAAATTCCCAATTCTGAAATGACTTTGATGTCTTCTGTTCTGTGAACAATGTTTAAAAGTGAAGGACCTACAATAATTCCGGCTATAATTTCGCCAATCATAGCAGGTTGTTTGAATCTTTCAAAAATTTCACCAAAAACTTTTGCTACCACTAACAGAATAAGCAAATTGGTGAAAAAAGGAAGTTCAAAATGAGGCATGTTAAATCCCATAGTTTTCTCTTAATTTTTGACAAAAATATAATTTAAAATCGATAAATAAATAAAGGCAACTAAATTTTAGTTGCCTTTATGATTAAATTTAATGAATGATTTTATTCTTTGATGAAAATCTTAGAAACTTGCTCTATTTTTAGGATATAATTGCCTTTTGGAAGACCATTTACATGAATGGTGTCATTTGTAAGTTTTCCTTTTTGAACTAATTTTCCAGAGAAATCAATGATTTCGTAGTTAGAGTTGTTTTTTACGTTTTTCACCATCATCACATCTCCTTTTACAGGATTTGGAAGAATCACTACATCTGTAGGATTTAATGTAGTGTCTTTCACGCCTAGTGCACTTGCAGGATTTGCAATTCCAAGATTATCACAATTAGGAACTGTAGTTGTAATAGCAAGAACGTCCCATTCTAATGGAGTATATACTGGATTGGGAATAATTACATTTCTTCTTAAATCCGTGTCTTTTGCAAAATTAGTAGTTCCGTTAAATGTACCTACTACGTCTATTAAAGTTCCATTTTTAAATAAAGCAACTGGATCATCTCCGTTGAAATCTATTGGAGCCCCTACAACGCTTTGTGCTGTAAACGTACATGAAGATAATGAAGATAAAGAATTTTTAAGTAAAAATGTAGATTTAGGATTTATGGTTCCTGATAAAGTTAACTCAAAACTCCAAGCTCCAGATCCATTTGACTGCTTTTTGATAGAATATCCACTTAAAGAAATTGCAGAAAGAGTAGGATTGGTAATTTCTAGTACTTTATTATTGCTAGTACCTTCGTAGTATTCTGAAATGTAAAGTTCTGTAGCGGCAGGAGCAGCTAAAGTGGTTACAGAAACTGCATTGCTTAATGGAGAAACATTTCCTGCATCATCTTTTGCTTTTACTGTAAAAATATAAGTAGTAGATGCGCTAAGTCCAGTTACAGTGTAAGGAGAGTTATTTACGGTAGCGATTAACGCTCCATCTTTGTAAATTTCATAAGCAGTTACGCCAATATTATCAGTAGCTCCTGTAAATGTTAAAGTTGTAGAAATATTTGTAGTTCCAGAAGCTGACAGTGAAGGGGCTGTAGGAGCCTCTGTGTCTGGAGCTAATGTCGTAACTGTAACAGCGTTGCTGCTTACAGAAATATTATTAGAAGCATCTTTTGCTTTTACCGTGAAAACATAACTTGTAGAAGCAGATAATCCTGTTACTGTGTAAGGAGAAGTGGTAGAATTTGCAACCAAAGTTCCATCTTTGTAAATGTCATAACTTGCAACTGCTACGTTATCAGTAGCTCCTGTCCAAGATAATGTAGTCTTAGTAGAAGTTGTATTATTTGCTGATAAGATAGGAGCTGTAGGAACTTCAGTATCTGGTGCAGTAATAGAAAAGTTAGCAGTGTTTACATTGAAGAAAACATTTCCAGATGCTTTTACCATAAATCTACAAGTATTACTTGTAACGCTAGGAATGGTAACGCTTTGTGAGCCATCATTAGGAGTTCCAGTAATTAGAGTAGACCAAGTGTTTCCTGAGTCTGTAGAAAGTAATATGTCTACATTTGCAGCAAGTGTATTGGTATTGGCTACACTCCAAGTTACATTTTGACTTGAACCTTGAGGATAAGAGATTCCTGCAGCGTTCTGTGAGGTTACCGTTAATGGCCCATAACTAGAATTTATAGTGACTACCATATCATCGTAAGCATTTCCTGCACCATTAGCTTTATTATCTCTCGCTGTAAATCTAAATTTTAAAGTTCTGCTTACAGATGGTAAAACTTCTACGTTAAGTTCTAAACCAGCAGTTGTAGTTGCGCCATTTAGAACAGAGCTCATTTTAGGAAAATATCTAACAGGAGATGTTGTAGGACTGTAAGATCTAAAAGCAGGACCAGTTGTTTTGGTTGCCGAAGGGTTAGAAATTGTAGAATTTTGAACATCCATCTGTTCCCATGTATAGGTAAGTGCATCTCCGTTTGTGTCAGAAGCACTACCTGTTAGCATAAAAGGAGTACTTTTCGGAATGGTAAAATCAGCTCCAGCATTTGCAGTAGGAGCGTTATTTCCAGTAGGAGTATTTACCGAGCAGCTTCCACTTGTACTTTTTACATATTCTGTAATTTGTTGAATAGATACAGCATGAAAATATGGGTCTGAATGCGCTTGTACATCTTCTGTAGTGATACCTGCATATCCCATAATTGTAGAGCCGCTTCCAGGTTCTACTTGAGCAATCGTGTATTCTTCAGAATCTGTAAAAGTGTGGTTTCCACCAAATTGGTGACCTATTTCGTGTGCAACATAATCTATATCAAAACTATCACCAGAAGGTACATTATCTGCTGGTGAAGTAAATCCTTGACCTTTATACCAATACCATTGTTCAGTAGCATCATAAGTAGTGCTGTTATTACAAACGCAACCTATACATCCTGCATTTCCACCACCACCACTTGCTCCGAATAAGTGACCAATATCAAATTTACTGTCACCAATTCCGTAAGTAGTACCATGTAATACATTCATTAATTCTGTGTTCCAAGCGCCATCAGCTCCCGCAGTTGCATTAGAATAAGGGTCTGTAGATGCAGAAGTAAATATAATATTTTCCTGTTCTGGAATAAGAACTAATCTTATCGCAAAATCATTCTCGAAAACACCATTTACTCTAGTCATGGTGTTATTCATGGCTGCAAGAGCAAGTGCTTTAGTTCCACCAAAATATTGAGTATATTCTCCAGTACAAGATAAAGCTAAACGATAAGTTCTCAATAAGCCATCATCTGCACTAAGGATTTTTCCCATTTTTAGACCATCGGTAGAACTTTTTGCAGAAGTAGCGCATTCAAATTTATTTTTTGAAATTCCTTTGTCTGATTTTTTATATACTACATAAGTAGAATTGTTATTATCATAAGGTTCTACAAAAACAGCTTCCTTGCCAAGTCTTAACTGCATAGACGAAAGTCCAAGAGGAGAAATGCTGAAGTAAATTTTTGCAGATTTTCCATCTACGCTTTCACCATAATAGGTTGCGATTTCTGGATGTGCAGCTTCTAATTCTGGTGAGAAGTTAGAAGTTTTATAAATGCTGAAATTTTGAAATTCACTTTCAGAAATGGGAAACGAAACGGTGACCGCAGATTTTGAAAGTTTGGTTGTTTTTCTAGGGGATTCCGAAATAATTTGTTTCAGTTTATCTACATCTAGATTAAACAGAGTGGGTGTGCTAATTGCTCTTTTGTTTGCTTTAATTTCTTTGTTGGTTAGATTCTTTGCGGGTGTCCACAAGTTATCTTTTTGTCCAAAAATTAAAGTAAAACAAAGAAGAGTAAAAAGAGATAGTAGTGTCTTCTTCATAGTTAATTTTTTAAAAAGGACAACAAAGCTAGTAAATATCAATTAATTACAAGTAATTAAATTAATATTTTTTTTAAAAGTTAATATATTAGTTAAATCTAATTCATAAAAAAGCCATACTAAAAAAGTATGGCTTGATGCATTGTATTTATGTTTTTATCTTGTAATTTCTCTCCCAATTACTAATCTTTGGATTTCAGAAGTTCCTTCTCCTATGGTGCAAAGTTTAGAATCTCTGTAGTATTTTTCCGCTGGGAAGTCTTTAGTATAGCCATAGCCACCAAAAATCTGAAGAGCGTTGTTCGCGATTCTAACACAAGCTTCTGATGCGTAAAGTTTTGCCATTGCGCCTTCTTTGGTCATTTTTTGTTTATTATTTTTAAGTTCTGATGCTCTTTGGATGAGTAATTCTGCTGCGTCAATTTCTGTTGCCATATCAGCTAACATAAAATTTACCGCTTGGAAATTAGAAATAGATTTCCCAAATTGATGTCTTTCTTGAGCATATTTCAGAGCGGCTTTATATGCACCTCTTGCAATTCCTAAACTCAGTGCTGCAATAGAAATTCTACCTCCATCAAGGATTTTCATAGCTTGTTTAAAACCATCACCTACTTCTCCTAATCTGTGAGAATCTGGAATTCTAACATTGTCAAAAATCAATTCTGCAGTTTCAGAAGCTCGCATTCCGAGTTTATTTTCTTTTTTGCCAGAAGTAAATCCAGGCATTCCTTTTTCTAGAACGAAAGCAGTAGAATTGTTAGGTGCTCCTTTTTCGCCAGTTCTGGTCATTACTACAGCAATGTCTCCAGAAATAGCATGGGTAATGAAGTTTTTAGCACCATTAATAATCCATTCGTCACCATCTTTAACAGCAGTGGTAGACATTCCTCCTGCATCAGAACCTGTATTATGTTCGGTTAAACCCCAAGCTCCAATAACTTGACCACTCGCTAATTTTGGTAACCATTTTTTTCTTTGTTCTTCATTTCCAAATTCATAGATATGATTAGTACAAAGTGAATTATGAGCAGCTACAGAAAGACCAATAGAAGGGTCTACTTGTGAAATTTCATCTAAAATAGCTACGTATTCATGATAGCCCAATCCAGAACCTCCATATTCTTCTGGAATGATGATTCCCATGAATCCCATTTCGCCTAATTTATGGAATAAATCTACTGGGAAAGTTTGGCTTTCGTCCCATTCCATAATGTGAGGTCTAATGTTTACTTCTGCAAAATCTCTTGCAGTTTCGGCTATCATTTTGAGATTATTTAATATTTCTGTATTCATAAATTTTTGTTTGCTCAAATATAATTGAAAAACTTTAGGCGTAAAAGTATTTTTTTGAATCAAATTTAAAAAAAGAGATATTTATCATGCTAATTTTTAACCTTTTGGTTTTCAGTTTTCAACTCCTATTACTTATTTTTTATGTTAAATAATGTAGTATCTTTGTAGACCCTATAAAATCGAAATGAAGAAGTTTTTACTATTTTTATTTATCGTGCCAATAAGTTATTGTGCACAGATTCCTGTTGGTTATTATAACGGAACTGAAGGATTAACCGGCTATGCACTAAAAAGTAAAGTGCATGAAATTATTTCACAAAAAATATTTTCTTACAGTTATAGTCAAATAGGACCACTGTATGCTTATACAGATTTAGATAAATATTATGAAAATGATAATACCGTTTTAGATATTTACTCTGAAAAACCAACGGAAGCAGACAGTTATAATTATAATTTAACACAGAATATAAGTTCTGCAACAGCTGAAGGTGAAGGTTGGAATAAGGAGCACGGAATGCCTCAAAGTACTTATTATGGAATTTATCCTATGTATTCTGATATGCATTATTTAATTCCTGCTGATGCTAGAATTAATCAGTTAAGAAGTAACTATCCGTATGCAAGAAATAATGGCGAATCTAATGTTTTCAGCAATGGTTCAAAAAGAGGAAAAAGTACTACTCCTGGCTACAGTAATTTAGTATATGAACCCATAGATGAATTCAAAGGAGATGTGGCGAGATATTTATTGTATTTTGCAGTAAGATACGAAGGAAATCTGAACCTTTATAATCATCAACTTTCTACTATGCCTCTTGATGGAAGCGAAGAAAAAGCTTTTGAAGATTGGTATATCACTATGCTAAAAGATTGGAATGCGTTAGACCCTGTTTCTCAGAAAGAAAGAGATAGAAATAATGCAGTATTTTCTATTCAAAAAATAAGAAATCCTTTTATAGACCATCCAGAATGGGTAAATATGATTTGGAGTGAAACACCAGATGCAGTTGCTCCACAAGCTCCTTCTAATTTGTCGATTTCGCAACTGGGCAAGAATTTTGTTACCCTTTCGTGGACGCCAAGTTCAGATACAGATGTATTAGGATATAAAATTTATGTAAATGGAACTTATGTAAAATATTCTAAAACCAATTCGGTTACCATTGATAGATTATCTCCTTCTACAGCATATAATGTGACTGTAAAAGCTTATGATAAAGGATATTTACTTTCTCCAGATAGCAATCAAATTTCTGCAACTACTTTGTCAACTGATAATTTTGCTAAAGATTTAATGATTACCAAATATATAGAAGGCACTACAAGCAGTGCTTCTGATGTTTACAATACCGCTATTGAAATTACTAATCTTACAGGCCACGATGTGAATTTAGGTAACTATTATTTAAATATAGAATTTAAAGGTTCTACATCTTATTATTTATCAGACCCATATCAATTAGAAGGGAAAATTGCTCACGGTGAAAGTATTGTGATTATTAATCCTAAATCTAATCTTGCAGGAGTAGATGTTAATCAATATAAATTTGTGACCAATTCTACACCATTAACCTTTACGGGGAGTCAATATGTAGAACTTTCTTACGGTACTAAAACTATAAAAACTGTTTCTACCAATAATTATGAAATGTTATTTGAAACGGTAGATGCTGTAGGTTCAAGAGGAATTTCTAATACGAATGCTAATAAATCACTTTACAGAAATACGAATGTAAATAATCCTAATACTACATTTACTGCTTCTGAATGGACAGAATATGGAATGAATTATGCAACAGGATTAGGAAGTTTCTTAGTTGCAAATGAACCTGAAAAAGTAGATTTAGCATTTGCAATTTATCCAAATCCAGTTTCTGAAAAGCTTCATATAAGCGGTAAAAATCTTTCTAAAGTTTCAAAAGTAGAAGTGTATGATATTTCAGGAAAACTTTTACAAATTATTCCAAAAGCTTTTGCGACAGAAAACTTTATAGATGTTTCTTCATATAAAGCAGGAGTATATATTATAGCGATAGACGGGGTTTCTTACAAGTTTATAAAAAAATAATTCATTGAAAGTATCATTTAAAAGCCATCCATTTTTTGGATGGCTTTTTTATTGTTTATAAAAATACGTAATCCAACGTATTGATAAGTTACTATTTAAAAATGATATTTGTAATATTAAAATTCTTATTAAAAAAAGTTTTGAACATCTTAGTTTTCGACTTATATAAAGGAGAATAAAGATTGTTTTTATTGGTTTTGATTATAGAATAGTTACAATTTATTGTGACTATTCTTTTTTAAATTACGCTGAATTACGTATTGTGTTTTTTTCAAAAAAGCATGAATTTTACGCCATCAGATTTCTTGTCTGAACACAAACACACAAATGATGAAAAAACTATATTCTGCTGTAGCAATACTCTTTATTGCTATGGTTAATTCACAGCATGTAGGAGTAGGGACAGAAACTTTCAGTCCTTCAGAAGTTTTTAAGGTCGTCTCAAATAATAGAGGTGTTCTATTGCCGAATGTTAATATTACAGACCTTAATATTTCTTTACCTATATTAAACCCTGCAAATTCTTTACTTGTTTATAATAATAATATAAACACAGGGAAAGGATTTTATTATTGGAAAGACAATAAATGGAATCCTATCATAGATTCTTCTAATATTTATAAATTATTAGGAATTACAAGATCCGAAAGTGCCGTATCTACTTCTTCATTTACAGATACCTCTTATAATGGTGCAAATTCTTATACAATGGGAGAGTTACCATCAGCTCATGATTGGCAACTAATTCCTGGTTTAACAAAAGATTTTAGTGTTTTTTCTGCAAACAATAATCTTGCAGTTAGTTCTAGTGGTATTATACAAGTAAATTCTACCGGTAATTCTCTAACCTATATTTCTTATGCTATAGGAATTTTTGTAGATGGAAAACTAGCAGGGGTGAAAAACTTTATTATTTATGGAACAGCAAATTGCTTGTTTAATGATTATAACGTATTCTTTACTCTTAATAATTTAACGCCAGGAAATCATACTATAGCTTTATATGCAACAAGTAGAGTGAATTTTGGAAGTTCTTCAGAGTATATTACTTATGGAAGTAAAGTTTCTTCTTGTACTAATATCAATAGTAGTATGGATAAATCTATTCTAAACATTCAAATTTCTGAAAAATAAAAAAAATGAAAACTCTATACTCTTTTTTACTCACAGGATTTTTCTACTTAGGATTATTTTCTCAAGTAGGAATTAATACTGAAACTCCAGATCCATCATCTACATTAGAGATTTACAGTAATAATATGGGAATTAGTTTTCCAAATATTAATTTACTCAGTAAAAATGACACTTCTATAATTAATAATCCGAAGGAGTCTCTAATGGTATATAATACCAATAATAATCTGCTCGGGAAAAAAGGTTATTATTTTTGGAATGGTACTAGATGGGATTATTTTGTAAGTGATACTAACGTAGATAATCTTAAAAATCATACTAGATATTATTCTGCAATATCTCAAAATAAATACACTTTTTATAAATCTAATAATGAATTTTATGGAGATACTAATCATGTAATAGGTGAAAGCATAACTGCAAATCCTTCATGGACTGTAATTTCCAATCTTACTAAAAATCTTACTATTGATAGAGCAAATAATCAATTGCTCATTACCATTACAGGAATGGTGCATGCAAATAATGCAAATGTTAGTGGGAGAGCAGTGACGAGTTTTGGTTTTTTTATAGATGATAAACTTGTAGATATTAAACCTATTTCTATAGATTTTGATCAATCTTGTACATATAGAGGATTTACTATTTATGCTACTGCCTCTAATCTAGCAGTAGGTTCACATGTTTTCAAATTTGCAATAAGAAATAGATCCACTTCTTCTACCGAAAATGGTTTAAGTATAACCTTCGGAGGCAAAAATCCATCTGCATCATGTACCAATATTTCAGATGATGAAGCTAAGTTAAGTGGTACAATTTTTGTTAATCAACCCTATGAATTTTAAGTCATGAAAAGAAATTTATTATTTATCGCATTATTTATCTCTATTTATAGTTTTTCACAAGTTTTAATAACTACCAATTCATCTGTTTACAATGAACCAGATAATTCATCTGTTTTACAAATTGCAGACAATGATAAGGGATTCTTGATGCCTAGAATTGCTAATGAAAATGTGATTTCACAACCTACAGAAAGTTTGACTTTTTATAAAAGTAGTACAGGTAAATTTAATTTCTATTCGGGTTCTCAGTGGAGTAAAATTTATGAACAAGAAGACGCTGCGCAAGTCATTGATGTAACTAAAAATTTTGTTGCTCATTCTTCAGGGAAAACTACTATTACCAATTTCCCTTCTTCTATTCCAAATTTTACAATTGGTTCTGGAACTACGGGTTGGACAGATTTAAATGTTTATACAACTATTAATATTACTAAATCCACTAATATGAATTTAGTAACCGTAGAAGGTATGTCACAGATTAATAATACATCCAATGCATCATCTTATCAATTTGCAGTAGGTATTTTTGTAGATAATGAATTAAAAGTCGTAAGAAAATTTTATGGATATTCTACCAATGCAACATGTCTTTGGAAAAAATTCAATGTTTCTGGCGTCTTTGAAAATCTGCCTGTAGGAAGCCATGTAGTAAAAGTATATGCTTATAATTTGCCAAAATTGTCTAACAATTATTCTAATATTTCTTATGGTGGCGCTGCTTCTACTTCATGTAATAATTTAAATGAAGAAATGGCGAGAATATTTCTCACTGCGCAAGTTGCAGAGTAATTATTTCAGGTACAATCGCATTTTAGCTTCATCTTCGGGTTTTGCTTTCATCTTTTCAAAAATGGTAGATTCTTTCGGGAAACTAATTCTGTAATAGATGATTTTATTGGCATAGTACCTAAAATAAGGATGGTTTTTTAACCAATCTTCGGGAGCTTCTAATAAACTAAATTTTTGAACATTCATATTATTTAGCGGAGAGACATTGATAAGTTTCTCCGCTAAATTTTTGTCAATATTATACGTTTCTAAAATCTGACTGCTTTTCACAAAACCACCAAGTTTATTTCTAAAACCAATGAAACTTGCAGCAGATTTTTCGTCAAAACCAAATTCTATAAGTTGCTGAAACGTTATTTTATTCAAATCAGTTTTACTGAAATCAGTAGTTGGTTTAGCCTTTTCAGGAGGATTTTGAACTGTATTTTCTGAAGCTTTTTGAATCAAATTCAATTTAATGTAAGGTTTTAATTCATTGAATTTCTCTTCAGAAATCACAAAGCATTTTTTAATATCTTCTAATGATTTGAAGCTACCTTTCAAATTTCGTTCTCTATAATTTACAATAACTAAAGCCTGTTTTTCGCTAAAACCCAATTTTTGCCAGCCAATTACATCTAAAGTGTTCGGGTCAAATTCAAAATATTGAATTTTCAGTTTTTCGGAAGCTATATTTTGGTATTTTCTTTCAAAATTTTCGGGTGTTTTTTCTGGAAGAAGCAAGAAAGGAGAGAGTTTTTGGAAATTTTCTGGACTGATGATGAAGCATTCTTTAAATTTTTCTTTACTCACAAAAGTTCCGCCTAAATATTGCTTGTATTTAATGATTGCAGCAGCTTGTTTCTCCGAAAAACCCAGATTTTCCCAATCTTTTTGAGAATATTGGTCTGGATTGAATTTACTTTTAATTTGGAGTTCTTTATGCTCAAATTTTGTGAAATTTTTCTGTGAATTTTTAGAATTGTTTTTTGGTAAAAGAATGTAAGGTTCTAGTTCTGCAAACTTTTCTTTGGAGATAGAATAGCATTTTTTCAGTTGTTCTTTAGAAGTGAAATTACCGCCAATAATTTCCTTATATTTTAAAATAGTTTTCACTTGTTTGGCAGTAAAACCTAAGTTTTCCCATTGTTTTTCATTGAGCTGATTTGGGTCAAATTCAGTCAGAAATAGTTGAGGTTCGTTGCTATTTGTAAAATGAATTTCAGGGAATTTTGTTTCTTGTTTTCCTTTGTAAACAAGATAGCTTAATTGAAATAAGACAATGAAAATTCCGAGTAAAGAAAGAGCATAGAATTGCTTTTTCCTTATTTCAAAAGGTAATTTGGGTTTCATGGTGTTTGTTTTACCCAAATATAAGAATTTTCAGAAAAAAAAACTAAATGAAGTTTTTAAACGGCTTCGTCTCTGTCAAGTAAAGAATTTTTGAGTTTCAAAAGTTCAGATTTTACAAATTCTAAACGATCTAAAACTTCTACCGTTTCATTTATTTTTTGATTGGTAGTAAGTGCAATTCTGGCGCCGTCTAAAGTATAACCCTTTTCTTTTACGAGATGATAAATGATTTTAAGATTTTTGATGTCTTCTGGAGTAAAATAACGGTTTCCTTTTTTGTTTTTCTTAGGTTTTATGATAGGAAATTCTTGCTCCCAATATCTGATTAAGGAAGCATTTACACCGAAAGCTTTTGAAACTTCTCCTATAGAATAGTATAATTTGTCTGGTAAATTGAGTTTCATAGTCTATAAAATCGAAATTCAAAGATAGAAATTTTTTTGTTTTAAAGCGCTATCGTAACTTGCCAAGAAATTTAAATCTCATGTTTAAAAAAATCACTGCACTTTTCTTTGCTTTCTTACTGATTGTAAATTGTTCTTCAAAAAAATCCATAATATCAAATGATTTGGTTCAAGAAAATGCAGAAATAGAGCTTGTTTCCAGCCAATTTAGCTTCACAGAAGGTCCAGCAGCTGATGCGTTTGGAAATGTTTATTTTACAGACCAACCGAATGACAAAATTTACGTTTGGAACTGGAAAACCAATCAAATTGAAGAATTTCTAGATAAAACAGGAAGAGCAAATGGAACTTTTTTTGACCAAAAAGGAAATTTATTAACGTGTTCTGATGAAAACGGAGAAATTTGGAAAATCAACGAAGATGGAGTAGCAGAAGTGTTAACCACCAGTTTTGAAGGCAAAAGATTAAACGGTCCTAATGATTTATGGGTTGATGAAAACAACGGAATTTACTTTACAGACCCTTTATATGTGAGAGATTATTGGAAAAATTTTAAACAAGAAATTCAAGAAAAAAACTTGTATTATAGAAATTCTGAAGGTAAAATCACCAAATTAGATACTTTCACTCAACCGAATGGAATTGTAGGAAGTCAGAAATTTAAAAAATTGTACGTTTCTGATATTGATGCTCATAAAACTTATGTGTATGACATTCAAGGAGATGGGAAGTTGACAAATAAAAAATTATTTTGCAATTTAGGTTCAGATGGAATGACTTTAGATAATCTAGGAAACCTTTATTTAACTGGAAAAGGAGTAACGGTTTTTAATAAAAATGGAGAACAAATTCATCATATTTCTGTGCCAGAAAATTGGACGGCAAATGTAACTTTCGGAGGAGAAAATTTTTCTACTTTATTTATAACCGCTTCAAAATCAGTTTACACCTTGAAAATGAATGTTTCAGGAATTAAATAAAAAACGAAATAAAATTGCCAAAGAAATTTATCTTTGGCATTTATTTTAATAAGCGATTTCCATTTTTATTTTCTTGCCTTTCAGCTTTTCATTGGCGAGTTTTTTCAGAACATCCTTTACTTTATTCCTCGCAACTGCTACATAAGAAGTAGTGTCTTTTACTTCAATAATACCGACATCTTCTTTGGCTAATTCTCCTTTTTTGATAAGGTAACCTACGATATCTACTTTGTTGACTTTATCTTTTTTTCCTGCACTGATGTAGATGGTTTGGAAAGGCGTTTTTGCCGGAATTCTGTAATTTTCAGTAATGTTTTCTTCTGGTGTATTGCCTTTAATGAAAGGGAAATTCTCTTCCTCAGTCATTATTAAATACGCAAAACCTTTGGCGTGCATTCTTGCAGTTCTTCCGTTTCTGTGGATGAAAGCATCTTCTTTTGGTGGTAATTGATAATGTACGATTGATTCTACTTCGGGAATATCTAAACCTCTGGAAGCCAAATCTGTAGTAATTAAAATTCGGGTAGAATCGTTTCTGAATTTCAACAAAGCGCGTTCTCTTTCGTCTTGTTCCATACCACCGTGAAACGTTTCTCTATCGATTCCTTTTTCCCTTAAAAGTTCAGAAATTCTATCCACTGCATCTCTGTGATTGCAGAAAATTAGCGTTCTTTTGTTCCCGATTTTGCAAATGAGTTTAAAAAGTGTTTCCAGTTTTTCTTCTGGAATCGTCATCACTTTTTTAAGTTGAATATTAGGTTTTGCTTCGCCTAATTTTAAAAAGTTGATGGTCTTTTCATTTTCTAATCCTACAAATTTCGGGATATTATCCATCGCAGTTGCAGAAGTAAGAAAACGCTGAGAAACATTTTTTAAAGAGCTGATAATGAAATTCATGTCTTCTTCAAAACCCAATTCTAAAGCTTTGTCAAATTCATCTAAAACCAAAGTTTTAATGGTTTTGGGCTCGAAATTATTATTTTTGAGATGATAAGCAACTCTTCCTGGAGTTCCGATTAAAACAGCAGGAGCCTGAGTAAGATTATTGATTTCAATTTTTTTATCGTGACCACCGTAGCAAATAGTTACCTTAAAATCGGTTCCCATATTTTTGAAAACTTGTTCTATTTGCAGTGCCAATTCTCTTGCGGGAACCAGAATAATCGCTTGAATTCCCGAAATATCTTTTTGTAAATTTCTAAGTATTGGAAACAAAAACGCGAGCGTTTTTCCCGAACCTGTTGGGGAAAGTAAAATGATATCTTGTTCGTTTTCAGATGTTTGAAAGGTAGATTTCTGCATTTGATTCATTTCTTGAATCTGCAGTTTTTCATAAATTGGTTGTAATTCCATTTTGCAAATTTAAGGTAAAGGTTTGGGTTAATCAGAAACTTATTGATAATGCTTTAAATTAAGGTCTTGATTAAGTATATTTTAAGTTGAATAATTCTTTGAAAATTAGCAGAAAAACCCATTGCTATTTTGTAAAAAGTTTGTATTTTTGCACCACTTTTGTGGAAGTAGTTTTGGCGAAGTAAAACATTAGTAATTAACATCTTCCGTATTTTTTAGAATCCACATTATGCCAAAGCTAAAAAAGAAGGAATACAAATTTTTTTATTATGTCTGAATTGACAAACCAAGAAGCATTATTAAATGCAAACGTAGCACCAGAACAATTTGATTGGGATTCTTTTGAATCAGGTCTTGACGCTGATGCAAGAAAAGAAAAAAATGATTTAGAAGAAATCTACAAAGGTTCTCTTAATGATCTTTCTGAAACTGATGTAATCATCGGTAAAGTAGTAAGATTAACTGATAAAGAAGCGATTGTAGATATCAATTTCAAATCAGAAGGTGTAATTTCTCTTAACGAATTCCGTTACAACCAAGGTTTACAAGTAGGTGATGAAGTAGAAGTAATGGTAGACAGAAGAGAAGATAAATCTGGTCAATTACAATTATCTCACAAAAAAGCTAGAACGCTTAAAGCTTGGGATAGAGTAAATGAATACCATGAGTCTGGAGAAATCGTAAACGGTTTCGTAAAATCTAGAACTAAAGGTGGTATGATTGTAGATGTTTTCGGTATCGAAGCATTCTTACCAGGTTCTCAAATTGATGTTAAACCAATCAAAGATTACGATCAATTCGTAGGTAAAACTATGGAATTCAAAGTTGTGAAAATCAACCCTGAGTTCAAAAACGTAGTAGTATCTCACAAAGCGTTAATTGAAGCTGATATCGAAGGTCAGAAAAAAGAAATCATCGCTCAATTAGAGAAAGGTCAAGTTCTTGAAGGAACAGTTAAGAACATTACTTCTTACGGTGTATTCATCGATTTAGGAGGTGTAGATGGTCTTATCCACATTACAGATCTTTCTTGGTCTAGAGTTAACCATCCATCAGAAATCCTTTCAGACGGACAAGTTGTGAAAGTGGTTATCCTTGATTTCGATGATGAGAAAACTAGAATCCAATTAGGTATGAAGCAATTAGAAGCTCATCCTTGGGATGCTCTTTCTGCTGACTTAAAAGTAGGTGACAAAGTAAAAGGAAAAGTAGTAGTTCTTGCTGACTATGGTGCATTCGTAGAAGTTGCTCCAGGTGTAGAAGGTCTTATCCACGTTTCTGAAATGTCTTGGTCTACTCACTTAAGATCTGCTGGTGATTTCGTGAAAATTGGTGACGAAGTAGAAGCTGTAGTTCTTACTTTAGATAGAGAAGAAAGAAAAATTTCTTTAGGAATTAAGCAATTAACTCCAGATCCATGGGCTGATATCCAAACTAAATATCCAGTTGGTTCTCAACACGTTGGTACTGTAAGAAACTTCACTAACTTTGGTGTATTCGTAGAACTAGAAGAAGGAATTGATGGTCTTATCTACATTTCTGATCTTTCTTGGACTAAGAAAATCAAGCATCCATCTGAGTTCTGTGCTGTAGGTGATAAACTAGACGTAATCGTTCTAGAATTAGATACTGAAGCTAGAAGACTTTCTTTAGGTCACAAACAATTAACTGAAAATCCTTGGGATAAATTCGAAACTAAATATGCAGAAGGAACTGTTCACTCAGGAAAAGCTACAGATGTATTCGATAAAGGTGCTCAAGTTCAGTTCGAAGATGCTGAAGTAGAAGCTTTCGCTCCTTCTAGATTATTAGAAAAAGAAGATGGTTCTAAAATCAAAAAAGGTGAAACTGCTGATTTCAAAGTAATCGAGTTCAACAAAGAATTCAAAAGAGTAGTAGTATCTCACACTGGTATCTTCAGAGATGAAGAGAAAAAAGCTGCAAAGGAATCTAAGCCAGCTGCATCTTCTTCAGGTGAAGAAAAATCTACACTTGGTGATATCGATGCTTTAGCAGAATTAAAGAAAAGAATGGAAGAAGGTAAATAATCTTCCTGAGATTTCATAAATTTTAAACCGTCTCATTTTATAAATGAGGCGGTTTTTTGTGTTTAACCTATAACTCATTGATTTACTTGTCATTGATTTCAGTTTTTATCAATAAAAATTGCAAAAGATATTTGCTTGTTTCAAAGAAAATTAATAATTTTGCAACCTGTTAATCAACCTCTGACGAAAGCCGTGAACGTTGTTTAGCTTTCCAAAAATTATTTTTATAAAAAATGGATTTATTAAAGTACGTACAAGACAAGTACATTGCTAAAAAAGAATTCCCAGAATTCAAAGCTGGTGATACCATTACTGTGTATTACGAAATTAAAGAAGGTAACAAAACGAGAACTCAGTTCTTCAAAGGAGTTGTAATTCAACTAAGAGGAACAGGTGCTACTAAAACTTTCACCATCAGAAAAATGAGCGGTGATGTAGGTGTAGAAAGAGTTTTCCCAATCAACATGCCTGCTTTACAAAAAATTGAAGTAGATAGAAGAGGAAAAGTTAGAAGATCTAGAATTTTCTACTTCAGAGATCTTAGAGGTAAGAGAGCAAGAATCAAAGATGCTGCTTACAAAAAGTAATCACCTCTCTAGAAAAAAGAATAAAAGCATTCCAAAAATTTTTGGAATGCTTTTTTATTTTATGGAATCTAAGAATTTTTAAAAATCTCAAATATTGAATAAATTAAGGTTCAAAAGCCTCAAATTTTCCGTTTTCATAGAAGAAAACAATTCTTTTAATTTTGTTTTCAGTAGAATTGTTAGTAACTGATTGATTTACAATGTTTTGAACCTCTGAAATGTCTTCCTGAACTTCTAATCGCTGAGAATCGCTTATTTTTTCTTTTTTTGGAGTAGGGAAAGGTGTATTAAATTCTCGCGGCGTTTCTTTTTGAAAATTTTCTTGAATAAAAATTTCATTTTTATAATCTTCGTCAATTAATGTAAAAAGATCAGGCGAAGAATTTTCTTCCTCTAGATTAATTTTCGATTCGCTAGTCGATAGAGAAGAATTATTTTGTAACATTTCTCCCTGACCTAAAATGATCCAGTCCCAACTGATTTCAGGAAATCTGTTTTTGATCTTGACAATGAATTCTAGGGAAGGTTTATTTCTCCCCGAAATGATATGTGAAATACTGGAACGCTGAACATCTATTTCGTCTGCAAATTCTGATGCGGTAAATCCAGAATATTCTAAAATTTTAGTAAATCTGTCATTTATATTCATGTTACAAATGTAATAATTATAATTTACATAAGTAAATACAATTGTAAACAAAGAAAAGATTTACAATTTTACATTTGTATAAATACGACTGAAGCTATTATGAATAAAGGATTTTATGTAATTTACAATATTAAAATACTAAAATATTTTTCTCATAAAGCACAAAAAAAACTCTCATTACTGAGAGTTTAAATTTTTATTCGTGATGATGAAGATGTTTTTCATCGTCTGGATTAAATTTTAGTTTCCTGTCTTTTTTCTTCTCTTGAAAAAGTAATGAGAAGAATACACTAGCTCCTAAAATACTTACAATAATTAGCAATGAATGCGTAGTAGTAAAGCCCCATTCTTCTAGATAAATATGTCCTAGCATTTTTAAACCAATGAATGTAAGTAATGCTGCTAAACCAATTTTTAAGAATCTAAACTTATCGATAATTCCTGCTAATAAGAAGAACATAGAACGAAGTCCGATAATTGCAAAAATGTTTGAAAAGAAGACAATATAAGGATCTTTAGTTACCGAAAATATTGCAGGAATAGAATCTACTGCAAAAATCAAATCGGTAAATTCTATGATAATAAGAACTAAGAATAATGGCGTAATTTTCTTCACTCCGTCAATTGTTACAAAGAATTTACTGCCTACAAAATGTGGATGAACTTTAAAATATTTATTGGCAAATCTTACAACAGGGTGGTTCTGAGTATCTATTTCCTCATCTTTATCTTTATCCACAAACATTTTGATACCTGTAAATACTAAAAAAGCTCCAAATACATACATTATCCAGCTGAATTTCTCAATTAAAGCAGCACCTACGAAGATGAAGATGAAGCGCATTACGATAGCGCCTAAAATGCCCCAAAAAAGAACTCTGTGATAATTTCTTTGTGCCACTCCGAAAGCCGTAAATACCAACACGATTACAAATATATTATCTACTGATAATGCATATTCTACTACATAACCTGTAAGATATTCTAATCCTAAATTCTGATTATAAATAGCAATACTGTGCTCTAAATCATTCGGAATTACCGTAATAGGATGGTGATGTTTGTTAATCACCGTTTGTAATTTCTCAATACTATCAATTCCGTGGAGCATATGTCCATAAGTAATCAACAGAAAATAAAAGCCTAAAGATAGACAAACCACAAAAAAACTCATTAATCCGGCTTGTTTCAGCGAGATAGTGTCTGATTTTTTGTGCAATAGTCCTAAGTCTAAAGCTAATATGAAAAAGATAAATACTACAAATGATAGTAAAAACAAAGTCTCGTTTGACATAAATTTTAAAATTTTAAGTTGTCAAAGATAACTATAAATAAGAAAATTTCAATATTTTACATTTGTAAATAAACGAAATCTGAAAACTTTATTAACATTAAAAATGTTTAATGGTATAACTCTACAAATGGCTTTACTAACAGGATTTAAGTATTAAAGTATATTTATAAATTAGCTTTATATAAATTTCATAAAATACTGATTTTGTTTATTTTATATTTTTTAATTATTAAAAATGTAATTAACAATTTTTTCCACAGACATTATGTCTTTTTTTATTGTTTAATTAATTTACAAATGTTAATTAGGAGATTAATTCTTTTTATAGTATTTTTGAATCGTCAAAATTTATCCACATTATGCATTCTACTTTTCAGTATCAGAAAAACCCTAATTTCCCAAATCGTTATATTTCGCCTAAAAGCCTTCAAAATTTTCTACAAGAGAATCTCAGCGATTATATTACTTTAATTGGTACTTCTACTCTAGGTGAGCCTGTTTATCAATTTTCTTATGGTTCTGGTGATATTAAGGTCTTAGCTTGGTCTCAGATGCATGGAAATGAGAGTAATTCTACTCACTGTATGTTGGATTTGTGGTATTCTTTAGAATCTCAACCTCAGCTCAAAGAGAAATTATTCCAAAATATATCTTTAGATTTCATTTTTATGCTCAATCCAGATGGTTCTAAAGTTTGGTCGCGCAGAAATTCTCTTGATATAGACATGAATAGAGACTATTTACAGAATGCAAGCTGCGAAATGAAGCTCTTAAAAGAAATTGCGTTTTCTAAAAAATATGATTACGCCCTGAATTTGCATGAACAAAGGACTATTTTTTCTACAGATGGTAAAAATCCCGCTACTTTATCATTTTTAGCGCCTTCAGAAGATTATGACAGAACTGTTACCGAAAATCGTAAAAAAAGTATGGCGGTTATCGCTAGTATATATAATGTATTAAGAATGCAAATTCCTAATCAGATTGCAAGGTATTCTGATGAGTTTTACCCAACTTCTACTGGTGATAATTTCATGAGAGCAGGAATTCCAGTAATTTTATTTGAAGGAGGTCATTTTCCTGATGATTATCAACGTTTTGGGACTAGAAAATATTACACAATTGCTTTATATACAGCGCTTTCTAATATTGGATTGTTAGATAGAAAGACTTATGGCTACGAAACATATTTCGAAATTCCAGAAAACAAAGAATCGCATTTTGATGTTATCTATAGAAATGTGAAACTTAATACCGATTTTGAATGCGTATTAGATGTTGCGGTTCAGTATAAAGAAGAGATTAAAGAAGGAGAAGAGGAAATATCTTTCGTTCCGATTGTAGTAGAAGTGGGAGATCTGCACAGAAAAAAAGGTTGGAAAGAAATAGATTGTACAGGAAAGAAATTTATTTCCGAGAATAAATTCCCTAAACTAGAAGCCATTCAGAACTTTACTATAGAATAAATTAACAATTTTATTCTTTATATTATAGATTTAGCCTATTAATTTTTGAGAAATTATTAGGCTATTTTATTTTCCAAATTTTATTTTATAAAAAACTTGTTTCTTGATTTATATCATAAAAGTTTACAAATATTTTAATTTAAAATATTGATTTATAGTATTTTAATGTTTTTAAATTTTCAAAAAGTTTACAAAAATGAGAATTTATTTTAAAAATTAATATTGAGGATTTATTTTTTTTGTCTAATTTTATTGTGTCAAAAAATTAATTATCTGCCATGGAGAAAATAACCAACCAACAAGCGTATGAAGAAACTTTACACTATTTCAAAGGAGACGATTTAGCAGCCAGAGTTTGGGTAACCAAATATGCACTGAAAGATTCTGATGGGAATATTTATGAAAAAACACCTGATGATATGCACCAAAGAATTGCTTCTGAGGTTGCGAGAATAGAAAAAAAATATCCCAATCCGCTTTCCGAAGCAGAAATTTTTGATCTAATAAAAGACTTTAAATATATCATTCCGCAAGGAAGTCCAATGACGGGAATTGGGAATAATTTCCAGATTGCTTCGCTTTCTAACTGTTTTGTAATCGGTAACGGAACCAATAGCGATTCTTACGGAAGCATTATGAAAATAGACGAAGAGCAAGTTCAACTCATGAAACGTAGAGGTGGAGTTGGTCATGATTTATCATACATTCGTCCAAAAGGTTCTGCGGTAAAGAATTCTGCGCTTACTTCTACAGGTTTAGCGCCGTTTATGGAGCGTTATTCTAATTCTACCAGAGAAGTGGCTCAAGACGGAAGAAGAGGCGCTTTAATGCTTTCTGTGTCTATAAATCATCCTGATTCTGAGGATTTTATCAATGCTAAATTAGAGCAAGGAAAAGTAACGGGAGCGAATATTTCTGTGAAAATAGATGATGAATTCATGAAAGCGGTAAAATCTAACAGTGAATATCAACAGAAATATCCTATTTATAGCAAAAATCCTAAATATACCAAGACTATTTTTGCAGATGAAATTTGGAAAAAAATCGTACATAACGCTTGGAAATCTGCTGAACCAGGAATTCTTTTCTGGGATACCATAATCAGAGAGTCTATTCCAGATTGTTATGCAGATTTAGGCTTTGAAACAGTTTCTACCAATCCTTGTGGCGAAATTCCGCTTTGTCCGTATGATTCTTGTCGATTGATTGCCATTAACCTCTATTCTTATGTAGAGAATCCATTTACCAAAGAGGCAAAATTTAATTTTGAATTATTCAAAAAACATGCAGCTTACGCTCAAAGAATGATGGATGACATCATCGATTTGGAAATGGAGAAAATTGATTCAATTTTAGCAAAAATTGAAAAAGACCCAGAAAACGAAGAAATTAAACATACTGAAAAGCAACTTTGGGAAAAAATCCGCAAGAAAACCCTTCAAGGAAGAAGAACAGGAGTAGGAATTACAGCAGAAGGTGATATGTTGGCGGCTTTAAATTTAAGATATGGAAGCAAGGAAGCCAATGATTTTTCGGTGGAAGTTCACAAAAATTTGGCACTTTCTGCGTATCGTTCTTCGGTAGAAATGGCGAAAGAAAGAGGTGCTTTTGAGATTTATGACGCGGAAAGAGAGAAAAACAATCCTTTCGTTTTAAGAATTAAAGAAGCTGATGAAGATTTATATCAAGAAATGGTGAAATTTGGCAGAAGAAATATCGCTTTATTAACCATTGCGCCAACTGGAAGCACAAGTTTAATGTCTCAAACTACTTCAGGAATTGAACCGGTATTTTTGCCTGTTTACAAGCGTAGGAGAAAGGTAAATCCTAATGATAAAGATGTGAGAGTGGATTTTGTAGATGAAGTGGGAGATTCTTGGGAAGAGTATATTGTTTTCCATCATCATTTTAAAACCTGGATGCAAGTAAATGGCTATGATTTTTCTAAAAATTATTCCAACGAAGAAATTCAAGATTTAATCGAGAAATCTCCTTATTACAAGGCGACTTCTAATGATATTGATTGGCTCAGCAAAGTGGAAATGCAAGGTGCGATTCAAAAATGGGTAGATCATTCTATTTCGGTAACCATTAACATTCCGAATGAAGCTACAGAAGAATTGGTGAATCAATTATACATCAAAGCTTGGGAAGTTGGTTGCAAAGGCGTTACGGTTTACAGAGATGGTTCTAGAAGTGGAGTTTTGGTTTCTGCAGATGATAAAAAAGAAGAAAAAGATGAGGAAGAAACTGCTTCATCTTTAGAAGCTTTCCCTACAAAAAGACCTCAGATTTTAGAAGCTGATGTGGTGAGATTCCAAAATAATAAAGAAAAATGGATTGCTTTTGTAGGCTTGGTTAATGGTAGACCTTATGAAATTTTTACAGGTTTGGCAGATGATGAAGAAGGAATTATGCTTCCACGTTGGGTAAATGAAGGTTTGATCATTAAAAATAGAGACGAAAACGGCGTTTCTAGATATGATTTCCAATTCAAGAATTTGAGAGGTTATAAAACCACTATTGAAGGACTTTCTCATAAATTTAATCCAGAATTCTGGAATTATGCGAAATTGATTTCAGGAACCTTAAGACACGGAATGCCAATTGAAAACGTAGTAGAATTAATCAACAGATTAGAGCTAGATTCTGAGTCTATCAATACTTGGAAAGCGGGAGTTGCAAGAGCTTTAAAACGCTATATTCCTGATGGAACCGAAGTTGACGGACATAAGTGTAGCAACTGTGGTTCTGACCAAGTCGTTTATCAAGAAGGTTGTCTGATTTGTAAAAATTGTGGAAATTCTAAATGTGGGTAAGAGTCGGAAGATGGAAGACGGAAGTCCGAAGATTAAAAAGTTGACGTTTATTTTGGCTTTCCTTAGGAATCTAAATAATTTTATTTAATTTATAAACAATGAGCCACAAATTTTTGTGGCTTTTTAATTTTATAATATCTTTGAAAGTAATAATAAATAATGATGAATAAAACAACTTCAGAAAGAAATTTATTCTTAATTTCTGCATCTTCTATATTTTTTTGGCTTGGATTGAGAATGATTCAAGGTGTTTCAGTAAGATTAGTTAGAGATATAATGGTTTATAGTAATTCAAATAATATTTTGACTTATGTAATTGGGGTTATTGTTGAAGTTAGTTTGATAGTATATGGTATTTTATATCTGTATAAAAAATTAAAAACGGAAACACTTTCAGAGGGGAATTTCTTCAAAATTTCTGTTATTATTATGTTTATTGGGTACATATTGAATTTTATTAATCCATTTTTGTACAATTTTTTTGATATGAATATTTATAACACAAATATTACCAAATATTTAGAGTTTTATTCGTCATTGTATGTTAGTATAATTCAGTTTATTGCAGAAATTTTTCCAATAATATTTATCGGCTATGTTGTTATGAAAAGTAAATCACAACCGCAATCTTAACCTGAAACTTGAAACAAAAAAACTTTATGAATAAAAAATTAAAACTTTGGGACGCAACCATGCTTGTGATGGGTTCCATGATTGGAAGCGGAATTTTCATTGTTTCTGCGGATATGATGAGAAATCTGGGTTCTGGATATTGGCTCATCGTCGTGTGGATTATTACTGGAATTATGACGGTTGCAGCCGCTTTAAGCTATGGCGAACTTTCGGCAATGTTTCCAAAAGCAGGTGGACAATACACTTACATTACAGAAATTTTCGGAAAAAAACTCGGGTTTTTGTACGGTTGGGGAATGTTTACCGTGATTCAAACAGGTACAATTGCAGCAGTTGCGGTGGCTTTTGGAAAATTTTCGGCGTATCTTTTTCCAGCGCTCAATGATGCGGCTCCGCTTTTCCAAAGTGGCGAATTTAAAATTACTTGGATTCAAATCCTTGGTATTGCGGTGATTTTGTTGCTCACTTACATCAATACTCGAGGTGTAGAAAGCGGAAAACTCCTTCAAAATATTTTTACTGGTTCTAAAATTGTCGCGCTTTTAGGGTTGATTTTTTTAGGTTTTATTTTGGTAAAAGAATCTTTTTGGAGCGGAAATATGAGTTTTGGTTGGGATTCTTTTAATAATTTGGTCAAAGATAACAAAGGAAATTACCTGAAACTCGGTTGGGAATCTATTTCTGGAGCTACGCTTTTCGGAGGAATTGCTGCAGCAATGGTTGGTTCCGTTTTCAGTTCTGTAGCTTGGGAAAACGTGACTTTCGTTTCTGGTGAAATCGAAAATCCGCAAAAAAATGTAGTAAAAGCGATGGTTTTAGGAACTATTTCTGTGATGGTTTTGTATTTGTTGGTAAATTTCGTTTATCTGAATGCTTTAGACAGAGATTCCATCGCATTTGCAGCGAATGATAGAGTAGCAGTTGCTGCTTCGGAAAAAATGTTTGGAAGTGTAGGAACGATTATTATGGCGGTTCTCGTGATGATTTCTACTTTTGGTTGTGTGAACGGAATTGTTCTAGCAGGAGCTAGAGTTTTTCAAACGATGGCAAAAGATGGACTCTTCTTAAAATCTGCCATTGAAAATAATAAAAATGGCGTTCCCGAAAAATCTCTTTGGATGCAGGGAATTTGGGCTTCACTTCTCGCATTGAGCGGACAATACGGTGATTTATTAGATATGATTTCTTTTGTGATTGTGCTGTTTTACATGATTACCGTTTTTGGCGTGATTTATATGAGAATAAAACAACCGAATGCAGAAAGAAGCTACAAAACGTGGTTATATCCTGTAACTCCTATCATTTATCTATTGATAGGAACAGCGTTTTGTGTATTGTTATTCATTTACAAACCAAATTACACTTGGCCAGGATTGCTGCTTATTTTAATTGGTCTACCGGTGTATTACGTTATTAACAAAAGGAATTCTGAGAATTAAATAAGAAATTAATTTTTAAAAATAAAACCCTCTTTAGAAATAATTCTGAAGAGGGTTTTATTTATTTACAAGAATAATTTTTTTCGGTTTGTTTTTTTACTTGATAAATATATGGGGTATTTTCATTAATGTCTTTCATTGGTAATGATTTAAGAAGAGTTTTATTCTTATAAATTTCTTTTTTATTGGTTTTGTAATCTAAAACAAAAACAGAATCACTTTCTATATTTTCCCAATTTCTACCTGCTTTGTTTCCGTTTTGTTCAAAAATAGTTTTACGGAAAATTATTTTTGAAATTGAATCATTTTCAAATTCTATAAGGTTTTCATTATCTGTAAGTTCACCACTACTTTTTAAAATCAAATATTTAAGTTTACAATCAACAAAATATGATTCTTGTGGACTTAATCTATCATATTGATAATCAAATTTATCAGATTTTGATTTTAGAATTGAAGTGAGGAACTTAAATTTTAATTCTTTAAAGGTTTCTTCTTGATTTATATTTTCACTGATGCATTTTATTAGTAGATAACAAGTAAATACTGCAATAATTAAAATAGGAACAAAGGTTTTTAGTTTATGGTTAATTGTTTGCATTATTAAATTATTTCAAAATTTTAGAACATTCGCAAGGAAATGGGGAACCTTCAAAATTTATAGTATCTAATTTAATAATATTAGTTTTATTATCTCTTAATAAAATTAAATCTGTAGATTTTTTAGACTTTGAAACAATATCTCCCTTTTCAAATGTATTTTCCCATGAATTAAGTAATGGAAGGCAAGTCTTTGAAAATCTTAAGTAAGGATTCATATGATTAGATGAATCACTAATTATTCCTAAATATTTTTCATTATTCATTTCTAGTGGCAAATAATGCTCAAGGAATAATTCTTTGTAAGTTTTAAAGAAGTCAGTCCATTTAGAATTATGATTGTATATGAAAAATAACACTAAAAATATTATTAAAGAAAAAATAAGTTTAAATTTTGAGTTCATTTAAATAATAATTTTCTCAAATATCATATATAAATTCCAATAAAACAAATGTTAATTACTCAAAAAAATTCCCGAAATTTGACTAAAATATCTTTCATGTCGCATTCTCACGATCACGGTCATAGTCACGTTCCAGCGCTAGATTTAAACTCTAAAAAACTAAGAAACGCTTTTTACATTGGGATTTTCCTTAATTCAGCTTTTGTGATTATAGAAGCAGGAGTAGGTTGGTCTCAGAATTCATTGGCGTTGCTTTCAGATGCGGGGCATAATCTCAGTGATGTAGTGAGTTTGATTTTGGCTCTCATTGCCTTTAAATTGATGTATTCAAAAGCTACACAATCTTATACTTACGGTTATAAAAAAGTGACGGTTCTGGTGGCTTTGCTTAATGCTTTAATCCTTTTTGCTGCTGTTGGTGGAATTATTTTCGAAGCGGTTTTCAGATTTTATAATCCTCAACCTTTGCAAGGAAAAGTGATGGCAATTGTTGCGTTTATTGGGATTATCATCAATGCGTTGACTGCTTATTTTTTCATGAAAGATAAAGACAAAGACCTCAATATTAAAGGCGCTTATTTACACATGGCTGCAGATGCTTTGGTGAGTTTGGGTGTGGTAATTGCAGGAGTGGTGATTATTTATACAGATTGGTTTTGGCTGGATGCAGTGATGAGTATTATTATTGCTTTGGTGATTCTCTACGGAACGTGGAGTTTGTTTACCCAAAGTCTTAAATTGGCTCTAGATGGAGTTCCGGAAGGCGTAGATTTCAATAAATTAAAAGAAGAAATTCTAGCAATTGACGGAGTGAAAGATTTTAAACATCTTCATATTTGGGCATTGAGTACGACTGAAAATGCATTAACTGCTCATCTTCAAGTTGAAAAATCACTTTCTCACAATGAAATTGAAAAGTTGAAAGATAAAGTGAAGCATGAATTAGAGCATTACAATGTACATCATACAACACTAGAAATTTATTTTAACGACAGAGAATTTTTGGAAGAGGAAATGCTTTAAATGTTATAAATTATTAGTTTTGAGTTATGAGTTGAAGTTTTGATTTTAATCATAAAAAATCCTGTTCAGATTCTGAACAGGATTTTTGTTTTTATAGTTCTAAAATTTACAGATTTTCCTTCCTTTAGGATTTGAGGAAAAGAAAATCAAAAATTTTACAGATTTTTAATCTCAGAGATTAAATCTTGCAAAACTTTTTTCGCATCTCCGAAAAGCATTGAAGTTTTTGGTCTGTAGAATAATTCATTTTCAATTCCTGCGTAACCAGGTTTCATACTGCGTTTGTTTACGATGACGTTTTTAGCTAATTCAACTTCTAAAATAGGCATTCCGTAAATAGGAGAGGATGTGTCTTCTTTTGCAGCAGGGTTTACTACGTCATTTGCTCCTAAAATGAGCACCACATCTGCAGTTGAAAATTCTTCGTTAGCTTGTTCCATTTCCATTAATTTTTCATAAGGAACATCGGTTTCTGCCAAAAGTACGTTCATGTGTCCCGGCATTCTACCAGCAACTGGATGTATTGCGTAGAAAACATCTACACCTTTGCTTTCTAATAATTTTTCTAATTCATGACAAGCATGTTGAGCCTGAGCTACTGCTAAACCATAACCTGGAACAATCATTACTTTGCTAGCGTAAGTCATTAAAACTGCTGTATCGCTCAAAGTAACTTCTTTCACAGTTCCACCAGAAGGAGAAGTTCCGCCAGAAGATTTTGCACCGCCTCCAAATGAACCAATCAATACGTTTAATAAAGAACGATTCATGGCGTTACACATTAAGATGGTTAATAAAGTTCCTGCAGCTCCTACCAAAATACCACCCGTTAACATTACTTTGTTGTCATACAAAAATCCTCCACAAGCTGCAGCAACCCCTGTAAATGAATTTAAAAGTGAAATTACAACAGGCATATCTGCACCACCAATTGGGAATACGAAAAGTAATCCGTAAAGCGTAGATAATCCAAAAATGACATAGAATAAATAAGCATTTTCTGGACTGAAAGTCATTACCAAATACACTGATAATCCTAAAATAGCCAATAAAATAGCGATATTCAAAAATTGTTGACCAGGAAAAGCAAAATCTTTTTTAATGTTCCCATTCAGTTTTCCCCAAGCAATCATACTTCCCGCAAATGATACAGAACCGATAATCAATCCTAAAAGGATAATAGAAAGCGTTCCTAAGTTTACTTCGCCAGTTGTGTTGTGTGATAAGTGATTGAATTCAACCAAAGAAATTAAAGCGGCACAAGCTCCTCCCATTCCGTTGAAAAGGCTTACCATTTGTGGCATTGCCGTCATTTTTACTTTTTTGGCAGCAAGAGCTCCCACGATTGTTCCGATAAGGATTCCGCCAAAAATCCAACCGTAATTTCCTAATTTTTGACCTTCTTCATCTTGATAAAGAAAAATAGTTCCTAAAATGGCTACTACCATTCCTGCTGCCGCTAATAAATTTCCTTTTCTAGCAGTAGCTGGATTCGAGAGCATTTTTAACCCTAAAATAAAGGTCACTGAACCAATGAGGTATAATATTGTAAGTAGTCCCATGATTTTCTATTTTTTCTTTTTACTAAACATTTCCAGCATTCGGTCTGTTACTACAAAACCTCCCACTACGTTAAGTGTTCCTAAAATCACTCCTAGAAAACCTAGAACTAATGCCAAATAATTGTCTGGTTCAGCTTTTCCCATTACAATAATTGCCCCAATAATCACTACTCCGTGAATCGCATTTGCGCCACTCATTAGAGGAGTGTGTAGTACACTAGGTACATGACCTATCACTTCAATTCCTACAAAAATCATCAGAATTACAATGTAGATGATTTGTTGGTATTGAGAAATCCACTCTATAATATTCATAAAAATTTTGTTTTAGTTATTCATTGAAGGAGACAGGATAGATTTTACTCTATCGTTAATAATTTCGCCATTGTGTGTGATGCAAGCGCCTTTTACCAAATCGTCTTCCCAGTTGAGGTTAAGGTTGGCTTCTTTGTCAATGATGAGTTGTAAGAAATTTACAATATTTTTTCCGTACAATTTACTTGCGTCAGAAGGCATGGTAGATTGTAGAGAAGAATTTCCAATAATAGAAATACCGTTATAATTTACCGTTTCGTTATTTTTAGTAAATGGAGTATTACCACCAGTAGAAGCTGCTAAATCTATAATTACAGAGCCGTTTCTCATAGAATTGAGCATTTCTTCGGTAATTAAAATCGGAGCTTTTTTTCCAGGAATTTGTGCTGTGGTGATGATAATATCCGATTTTGCAACACTTTCAGCGATTCTTTGTTGTTGCTTTTGTTTGTATTCTTCGGTTTGTTCTACAGCATAACCACCAGCTGTACTGGCATCTGCAGCGCCTTCCACTTCTACAAATTTAGCGCCTAAGCTCATTACTTCTTCTTTTACCGCAGGTCTTGTATCGAAAACCTCTACTACAGCACCTAATCTTTTTGCGGTTGCAATGGCTTGTAAACCAGCAACTCCAGCTCCTAAAATAAGCATTTTGGCAGGAGCAATACTTCCTGCAGCGGTCATAAACATTGGGAAATATCTCCCGTAAGAATTGGCGGCGAGTAAAACTGCTTTGTAACCAGCGATATTGGCTTGAGAACTTAATACGTCCATTGCTTGTGCTCTGGTTGTTCTAGGAAGCATATCCAAAGAAAAAGTAGTAATTTTTCTTTCAATAGATTTAATAACGTTTTCTCCGTTAGCAAGGGGCTGATAAACTCCCAAGAGAATTTTAGAACTAATTTTAGGAAAATCTTCATCTTGAAGAGGATGAATAGACAATAAAATGTCTGCTTGTTCTAATACTTCGGCTCTAGATTTAATTTCTGCGCCAACTTTTTCATATTCTTGGTTATTATTAAAGGATTTATCACCTGCACCAGATTCTACTATGAGTTTATTTCCTTTTTTAATGAGTGCTGCTGCAGATTCTGCAAGTAAAGAAACTCTTGTTTCAAAAGATGGTTCTTTTAATACACCTATAATCATTTTATTAATTTTAAATATCTTCAAATATAAACCTATTTTTTGACAATAGGAAAATGATTTATTTCATGTACAAGTTATTATTGTGAATGAATGGTATTAAAAATTATTAAATTCATAATCATTATGTAACATATATCACATTAATATTTCTAAATTTTTATTCTGCACCTTTTTTCAAAAATAGTATCTTTACCAGCAAATTTTTTGAAATATGAATATAGATTGGAAAACGGCTAAAGAATACGAAGATATCACGTACAAAAAGTGCAATGGAGTAGCGAGAATCGCTATCAATAGACCAGAAGTTAGAAATGCTTTTCGTCCTAAAACCACTTCAGAATTGTATGATGCTTTTTATGATGCTTATGAAGATTCTAGCATTGGTGTGGTTTTATTAACAGGTGAAGGTCCAAGTCCTAAAGATGGCGGTCATGCTTTCTGTAGTGGTGGCGACCAGAAAGCTCGTGGTCATAAAGGTTATGTAGGTGATGATGGAAGACATCGTCTCAATATTTTAGAAGTTCAAAGATTGATTCGTTTTATGCCAAAAGTAGTGATTGCTGTGGTAAATGGTTGGGCAGTTGGTGGTGGTCACTCACTTCATGTGGTTTGTGATTTGACTTTGGCAAGTGAAGAACATGCAATTTTCAAACAAACCGATGCAGATGTTACCAGCTTCGATGGTGGTTACGGTTCAGCATATTTAGCAAAAATGGTGGGGCAGAAAAAAGCCCGTGAAATTTTCTTTTTAGGAAGAAATTATTCAGCAAAAGAAGCGGAAGATATGGGAATGGTAAATGCGGTAATTCCTCACGCTGAGTTAGAAGAAACTTCTTATCAATGGGCTCAAGAAATCTTAGCAAAATCGCCAACATCTATCAGAATGCTGAAATTTGCGATGAATTTAACGGATGACGGAATGGTTGGTCAACAAGTTTTCGCGGGTGAAGCAACCAGATTAGCATACATGACTGAAGAAGCCAAAGAAGGCAGAAACGCATTTTTAGAAAAACGTAAACCAGATTTCGGCGATAATCAGTGGATTTCATAATTTGGTTGACGGTTGTTAGTTGATAGTTGTCAGTTTTCTGAAATTATTTGCCAACAACCAACAACCAACAACCAACAACTAACAACTAAAATGATTGATTGGATAAAAGCAGCTCGTCTGCGTACTTTACCGCTTTCTATGAGCGGAATTATTATGGGTTCTTTCATTGCAAGATGGAAACTCCTAGAACAAGGAAAAACTTGGGATTGGACTATTTTTGCTTTGGCACTTTTGGTGACTTTGTTGTATCAAGTTTTGTCAAATTTTGCCAATGATTATGGAGATGGTGTAAAAGGAACCGACCAAAATAGAATAGGAGAGGCAGAACAACGTGCGGTAGCTTCTGGTAAAATTTCTGCAAAGCAAATGCGAAATGCCATGTTTTTATTTGCTTTTTTATCATTGGTGGCGACTTTAGTTTTATTGTACAAAGCATTTTTCCCTGATTTTATTAATGAATTTTACACTTTTATAGGATTGGGAATTGCATGTATTTTGGCAGCAATTGGTTATACTGTTGGTAAAAAACCTTATGGATACCTTGGTTTAGGAGATCTAATGGTTTTTATCTTTTTCGGGCTGGTTTCTGTGTGTGGAAGTTACTTTCTGTTCACTAAATCTTTTGATTGGGATATTCTTTTACCAGCTTCTGCAATAGGTTTGCTGAGTGCAGCAGTTCTGAATCTCAATAATATGAGAGACATTGAAAACGACGAAAAATCAGGCAAAAAAACGCTTGCATTAAGATTAGGCTTCAAAAATGCCATGATTTATGAAATGGTGATTCTCATGCTTCCACCGATTTTGGTTTTGATTTACATGATGATGAATGGTTTACAAGAACAAGGAAAATATTATGCATTTATTTTCTTCATTACCGTATTTCCTTTGACCGCTTTGCGTAGAAAAATGATGGAAGTAAAAGAACCAAAAGAATTAGATCCATTCTTAAAACAAGTGGGAATCATTACTTTATTGATGAGTGTTTTGGTAGCTTTTGGATTGAATTATTTTAGATAATAATTAAAAAATTAATCTAAAAAAACTAATTAAAAATAATAACCATGTTCCTAGATTTTAAAAACAAAAAATGGCAATCTGTTTGTAGAATTTTATTAATTCTATGTTTAATAGCTATTGTTTTAGGATTATTTTTTTATGATAAAGATTTTTTCTATCATTTTGAACCAAATTACTACAAAGAAATTAATCAAATAACATTTTCTTTAATTTTTGGGTTAATTTTGGCTGTGTTATTAACTGGTTCAATTTCAGAAGAGAAATATATATTTAGCATATCTAGTATATTTTTAATATTGCTTTTTTTTATTGTTTCATTTCCAACTTTAATGTTTTTTGAAAATAAATATAGTTTAGTATATCACTTTGATAGTATTTTAAAGGAGGAAGTGAATAAAAATGAAATTGAAATAAAGCTAGATAAAATAAATTCTGAAAATCCATGGACAACTTATTTATTTAAAATTAAAAATGAAAATAAGATTGATTCAGTTTATTTTCCTCAAAATAAACATTTTGTTAAAGTCTTAAACAAAAATCAAGTGGAAAAACTAAAAGTGTATAGAACAATCTGGCGAAAAAGATATATTTTAAAAGAGAATTAATAATGAAAATAAAATTCCTAGGACAAAACTGTTTTTTGTTCACTTATAATGGTAAAAATATTCTGTCTGATCCTTTTTATAATTTTCAGAAAGAGCAAACAGGATTTGATATTTCCGCACAAAAAATTGATTATGTGCTCATTACTCATGCTCATGGCGATCATATTGCAGATGTAAGAGAAGTATTGCAACATCATCCAGATGCTACGGTAATTGGTCAACCAGAAATTTGTGGTTATTTTAATCATCCGAATTCTATTGACATTAATTACGGAGGTTCTGCAAAGTTCGATGACCTGAAGATTTCTATGGTTCCAGCTCATCATACTTCTAGTTTTCCAGATGGAACATACGGCGGTCAACCTTGCGGTTATATGTTCAGATTTCAGGGTAAAAATTTATATTTTGCAGGAGATACAGGTGTAATGGCAGATATGGAGTTGTTTCCAAGACTTTTCGGGGAAATTACAGCAGCTATTCTTCCAATTGGTTCACATTACACGATGTGTGCAAGAAAAGCGAGTTTTGCGGCTTCAGAATTATTGAAAACCAAAAGAGTGATTGGTTGTCATTTTGATACTTTCGAGCCGATAAAAATTAATCACGATTCTGCGAAACAATTATTTTCAGAGAGAAATATTGAGTTTTCGATTCCAGAATTGGGAGAAGAATTTGAAGTATAATTTTCTGAAAAATTTCAAAAAAAGACATAAAAAAATGGCAAGCTACCTAAATCACACCGCTACGACCGATTACCTTTGCTGCGTTCCCACCCTGGAGGATTCTCAGGAGCTGGTTGTTTAGGACTTGCCGATGCAAAAATACTGAATTAATTTAAAATTCAAAATCTAATCTCGTATTTTCGAGAAAAATTTTTAAAAATAAAATGAGTAAAAACGTTTATACATTTGGTTTTCTGATATTTATCGCGACCATGTTAGTGTTCTTTGGAGTGTATTTTTTTTGTTATAATACCAATTATTTTAACACAAGTATGCTTCTTAATGCATTTTTAATGCCTGCACTTTATACTTTAGGTGCTTATTTTTCGGTGACAACTTACAAAAAAGAAGTAAAAGAAATAGGATTTAGAGATGCTTTTGGTAGAGCTTTTAAGCCCATGTTTATTGGTGGTTTTCTTTCCATGTTCAGCATTTTTGCCTTTCTGAATTATGGAGATACAGATGCTAAAGATTTACTGAATCACCAATATGTAGAGCGTCAAAAAACAGAGCTTGACAATGAATATAACAAGGCAATGCAAATTTTAGCCAAAAAAGAAGATAAAGAAGAATTGGACAAAAAATATCAAGAAAGATTGCAGAGTTTTGCGCCAGAAATGGTAAAAGATAAAGATATGTTTACCTTCAGAAACTTCACGTATTTTTTCGCTGCAGTTTTGGTATTTTATACCATTCTGTCTACATTCTTTGGAACTTTCTTTAGAAATAAAACTTTAGAATAATGAGTTTAAAAACTACTGTTTCCAGAAATTTGACGGGCAAAAAAGTTCTTACTTTTTTCATATTGTCAAGTGTGGTTTATTTTACGATGATCTTTTTTACGATTCCAAAATTGACTGATTTTGCGAATGGTTTGCAGATTTTTGACATGAAACCAAATGGTTACAGTTTTACTTATGCCAAAGAACTTTTAGGAAATCTAGGGAAGAGTGGCAGAAATTTTTATCTGTTTCGTCAGTTGCCATTAGATTTCGTATATCCTCTCTTGTTTATGATGAGTAACATTCTGATTTTGAGTTTCTTTCTTAAGAAAATTGGCAAATTAGAATCTTGGTTTCTTTTGGTTTTATTCCCTGTAATTGCTGGAATTTTCGATTATTTAGAGAATTTCGGTCTTATTTATTTACTCACTTCTTACCCTAAAATCTCAGAAATAGGCGTGAGAATAATCAGCACATTTACTGTAATAAAAAGTCTATTTACAAGCTTATATTTTGTAATTTTGCTGTTCGTTTTAGCGATATTAATTTTCAAAAAAATAAAATAATTTTTAATGAATTTATCCGTTGTAGTTCCTTTATTAAACGAAGAAGAATCTTTGCACGAACTTTATGCAAGAATTGATAAAGTGTGTCAAGAAAACCAATTGTCTTACGAAATTTGGTTCGTAGATGATGGAAGTACAGATTCTTCGTGGCAAATTATAGAAAATTTATCCAAAGAAAATCATCATGTTCACGGCATTAAATTTTCTAGAAATTATGGGAAATCTCAAGCGTTACATGCCGCTTTTGAGAAAGTTCAAGGCGATGTAGTAATTACAATGGATGCAGATTTGCAAGATTTTCCAGAAGAAATTCCTGAATTATACAACAAAATTGTAGACGAAAAATACGATTTGGTTTCTGGTTGGAAGAAAAAACGTTTTGACAATGTGATGACCAAAAATCTTCCGTCAAAATTGTTCAATTCTGCGGCAAGAAATCTCTCTGGAGTAGAATTACACGATTTTAACTGTGGTCTGAAAGCGTACAGAAAACAAGTGGTGAAATCGGTAGATGTTTACGGAGATTTACACCGATGGATTCCTGTTTTGGCAGCAAATGCAGGTTTCAAGAGAATCACCGAAAAACCTGTTCAACATCAAGCAAGACCTTATGGAACTTCTAAATTTGGTACAGAAAGATTTATCCGTGGTTTTCTGGATTTAATTACGCTTTGGTTCGTAAGCAAATTCGGAGGAAGACCAATGCACTTCTTCGGAGCGGTAGGAACTTTAATGTTTATTTTCGGGTTTTTCTCAGCATTTTGGTTGGGTGCAACCAAATTGGTAGATGTGTATTATTATCACGTTTATGGAAATTTAATCGCCGAAAATCCTTGGTTTTACATTGCATTAACGATGATGATTATGGGAACATTACTGTTTGTAGCAGGATTTTTAGGAGAACTCATTATCAGACAAAGTAGAGGTCATAAGAATTATCATATTGAAGAGGTAATTTAATTTGAAAGTGTGCTAATTTGAAAATTTGAAATGAAAAATATCACAAAACTTTTCCTTTACCTTAATCTCTGCCTTACACTTTTGGCTTGCTCTAAAATTTCTCCAAAAGGGGAAATAGAGGTGAAAGACGTAACGGTAGAAAATTTCACTAAATTAAATCTTAAAGGAGATTTCAAAGTGTTTTTTGCGAAAGGAAATCAGAATTTGGTAAGTGTAGAAACCTATCCTAATGTCTACAAAAATCTAGATATAGAAGTAGAAAACGGAATTTTAACCATCGAAGAAAATCGAAAAACAGACCAAGTAGATTTTTACAATATCACTATTTTCAGTAAAAACGATTTGAGTGAGGTTTCACTTTCTGATAAAGTAGAAATGAATGTTTCTGGACAAGTAAAAACACCAGAATTTTCACTTCATCTAAAAGGAAATTCTAAATTTATGGGAGCGGTAATTGCCCCGAAAAGCAAAATAGAAATGGCAGAAAAATCTAATGCCAATATTCTAGGAAAAACTAAAAACTTGAATTTAAAATTAGCAGATTCTGCAAGCATTATGGCGCCGTATTTTTATGTAGATAATTTAGAAATTCTTAGTAAAAATGGTGCTTCTGCAGGATTAAACATAGACCAAGAAATGAAAGGAACGCTAGAAAATACCTCAAAACTCATTTTCTACGGGGAACCGCTCAATAAATTAATAAAAAAAGACAAAGCTTCTGTAGAAAACAGAAAATTGAAATAAGCATTAGCGATTTATCATTCTGAGAGAAACAAAGTGTAGCGAAGAATCTATTTTAAGTGATTCTTCATTCCGTTTCACTGCATTCAGAATGACAGAACATTTAAAAATTAAAAAAAACAAAAAATTTAAATATATGACAACTTTGGAAAAAGCAAAACTTTGGTTATCAGATACTTTTGATGCAGAAACCAGAGCAACAGTTCAGAATTGGATTGATACCAATTCTCCAGAATTAGAAGACAGTTTTTACAGAGAATTAGAATTCGGGACTGGCGGAATGAGAGGAATTATGGGAGTAGGAACCAATCGTCTCAATAAATATACATTGGGTCAAGCTACACAAGGTTTAGCAAATTATCTTCATCAGCAATTTCCTAATCAGGAAATAAAAGTGGCGATTGCTTATGACGTAAGAAATAATTCTAAAGAGTTCGGAAAAATTTGTGCAGATGTTCTTACTGCAAACGGAATTAAAGTGTTGCTTTTCAAAGAACACAGACCAACTCCAGAACTTTCTTTCACGGTTCGTGATAAAAAATGTAATGCGGGAATCGTTTTGACGGCTTCTCACAATCCACCAGAATATAACGGTTACAAAGTATATTGGAATGATGGAGCGCAAGTAGTTCCACCAAATGACGAAAACATCATCAAAGAAGTTTACGCTACAAAATTTGAAGAAATTAAATTCAACGGAAATGATGATTTAATCGAATGGATTGGCGAAGAGCAAGATGATGTGTACATCGATACTTGTATGGAAAATTCATTGTACCAAAATATTGGTAGAGATAATGTAAACATCGTTTTCACTTCTATTCACGGTACTACTTATACTACGATTCCTAAAGCTTTAGCAAAAGCAGGTTTCACCAAAGTGGATTTGGTAAAAGAACAAATGATTCCTTCTGGAAATTTCCCAACGGTAGAATCTCCGAATCCTGAAGAACCTGCAGCATTAACAATGGCAGTAGATTTAGCAAATATTACCAACGGCGATATTGTTATCGGTTGTGATCCAGATGGCGACAGATTAGGAATTGCGGTAAGAAATCTAGATGGCGAAATTCAGTTGTTGAATGGTAACCAAACCAATATGATTTTGACGTATTACATTCTTGACCAATGGAAAAAAGCTGGTAAAATTACAGGAAAAGAGTTTATCGGTTCTACGATTGTAACTTCTGACTGTTTCTTTGATGTAGCTGAAAAATTCGGAGTAGATTGCAAAGTAGGATTGACTGGTTTCAAATGGATTGGTAAAATGATTCGTGATGTAGAAGGTCAAGAAAAATTCATTTGCGGTGGCGAAGAATCTTTCGGATTTATGACGGGAGATTTCGTAAGAGATAAAGACAGTTGTGGCTCTATTTTATTGGCTTGTGAAATTGCAGCTGTTTGCAAAGCACAAGGAAAAACCATGTATCAGTACATGATTGATATTTACAAAGAAATTGGTATGTATCAAGAAGGTTTGGTAAACGTGGTAAGAAAAGGAAGAACTGGTGCCGAAGAAATTGCTCAAATGATGGTAGATTTCAGAGAAAATCCTGTAAAAGAATTGGCAGGTTCTAAAGTTCTAGAAGTAAAAGATTTCCAAGAACAAACTTGTCTTAATGTAATTACGGGAGAGAGAAAAGTAATGAATGATATTCCGAAATCTAATGTGTTAATCTATTATACAGAAGACGGAACTAAAGTTTGTATCAGACCTTCAGGAACCGAGCCGAAGATTAAATTCTATTTTTCTGTGAAAGATAAAATTGAAAACGAAGCAGATTTCAAGGCTAAACAAGCTTCTCTGGAACAAAAAATCAATGAAGTAAAAAAAGATTTAAAACTATAAATATTTTAATCTAATGCTTTTAAGTTCACAGAAGTTTAACAAATCTTTAGGTTTTTAATCTTTTGTGAACTTTTTTATTTTATTTAAATTTGAAAAATCATTAACAACAAAATCTTAATAAAAAGTGGTTTCAAAACTCGCTCAAAACCTTATCGGTTCAGAAATTATTAAAATCGGTAATCAAGTAAACGAACTCAAAGCTCAAGGAGCTGAAATTGCCAACCTCACTATCGGTGATTTAGATTCTAACATTTATCCTATTCCTGCAGAATTAAAACAAAATATTCAGAAAGCTTACGCAGATAATTTAACCAATTATCCTCCTGCAAATGGTTTGCTTTCATTAAGAAAAGCAGTGGCTAAAGACATAAAATCTCGTTGGGATTTAGACTATTCTCCAGATGATATTTTGGTTTCTGGAGGTTCAAGACCTTTAATTTACGCTACTTTTAAAACCATTGTTGACGAAGGCGACAAAGTAGTTTACGCCGTTCCTTCTTGGAATAATAATCACTATGCTTATTTAACTTCAGCCAATGCAGTAGAACTAGAAGTTTCTCCAGAAGATAATTTTTTGCCGACAGCTGATGTAATTACACCACATTTAGAAGGTGCAGTTTTATTGGCGCTTTGCTCTCCGCTAAACCCAACTGGAACCATGTTTACCAAAGAACAACTTTCAGAAATTTGTGAGGCGGTAATTACAGAAAATAAAAAAAGAGGAGAAGGCGAAAAGCCACTTTACTTAATGTACGACCAAATTTATGCAATGCTTACGTTTGGTGATTCAGAACATTTTAATCCAGTTTCTCTTTATCCAGAACTTAGAGATTACACTATTTATATCGATGGAACTTCTAAATGTTTTGCAGCAACTGGTGTTAGAGTAGGATGGAGCTTCGGACCAACTAAAGTGATTGATAGAATGAAAGCACTATTAACGCACGTTGGAGCTTGGGCACCGAAACCAGAACAACAAGCAGTAGCAGAGTTTTTAGATAATACACCAGCTGTAAACGAATTTGTGAATGATTTCAAAGGTAAAATTGCGCACAGTTTAGAAGTTTTACATGCAGGAATTCAAGAAATGAAATCTAAAAATTTCGCAGTAGATAGCATTAAACCAATGGGTGCGTTATATCTTACTATTAAATTAGATTATGTAGGAAAAACCACTGAAGACGGAAAAGTTCTGAAAGATTCTACAGATTTAGTTTTCTACCTTATTGAAAAAGCAGGAGTAGCTTTAGTTCCATTTTCAGCATTTGGAAACTCTAGAGAAATGCCTTGGTTTAGAGCATCAGTTGGCGCTTGTTCAGTAGAAGATTTACAAAAAATGTTCCCTAAACTAGAAGCTGCTTTAAGCAAGTTAAAATAAATTTATCTCTCGCTGATTTCATAGATTTTGCTGATTTTAATCCGCGAGGGATTTTTTAAATTTTATGAGAAACAAAACAATATTAGAAACTAAGTTTACTTTTTATGCATCATTAGTAATTATACTTTTGGTTGTTTTAAGTGTTTGGATTTCTGGAAGAGGTTCTCATCAAACATTGTTTCAAAATTCTATAATTTCTACTACAGTACTTGCTGTTGCTTTTTTTCTTTTTGTAAGTTTTAGCTTGTACAATGGCGTAAAACTGAAGGATAATCTAGGAAGTATATTCTCAAAAGAAAAATTTAAAGAAATAAATAAATCAAGTTCAGATTTAACACCAACTAATTTAGATATTCCAGACACTGGTTCAGATGGAATAGGCGGAATTATTTTTGGAATTATTGCATGGATATTTTTTACAATTGCTTTATTAGTAGTTCTTTATGTTGTTGGTGTTTTCTTTTGGTCTATTTTATTTCTTCTATTAGCAATGCTTTATTGGATTTATTTCAGAGCTTTAAGATTGATATTTAAAAATTCTGGAAGATGTAAAGGAAACATAATCAAAAGCTTTGGATTAGGATTTCTTTATTCTGCTCTATATGTTTCTTGGATTTATGGAATTATATATTTAATAAAATACATAAACTAAATGAAGATTATCGCTGTAATACCAGCTCGTTATGCTGCAAGCAGATTTCCAGGGAAATTAATGCAGATTTTAGGCGACAAAACTGTAATTGCTACTACTTACAAAAATGTGGTGGAAACTCAGCTATTTGATGAGGTTTTCGTGGCGACTGACTCTGAAATTATCTTTGAAGAAATCAACAAAATCGGCGGAAAAGCAGTAATGACGGGTGAACACGAAACAGGAAGCGACAGAATAGCGGAAGCGGTTCAAAATATTGATTGTGACATAGTGATTAATGTTCAAGGAGATGAGCCTTTCCTGAAATCTGAGCCTTTGAAACAATTGATTCAAGTTTTTGAAAATGATTTAGATAAAGAAATTTCTTTGGCATCATTAAAAATCAGACTTAAAAATCAGGAAGAAATTGAAAATCCGAATAATGTAAAAGTCATTACAGATTTACAGAATTTTGCGATGTATTTCAGTCGTTCTGTGATTCCTTATCCTAGAGAAACCTCTGTAGAACACCTATATTACAAACATATTGGTGTTTACGCTTTCAGGAAAGAAGCATTGTTGAAATTTGCTGATTTGGCGATGACTCCGCTGGAAATTTCAGAAAAAATAGAAGCGATTCGTTATCTGGAAAACGGAATGAAAATCAAAATGATAGAAACAGATTTCATTGGCGTAGGAATAGACGTTCCCGAAGATTTAGAAAAAGCGAAAGCTATTCTGAATAATGAAACGAAAGCGTCATAAAAAAGTTATGCTGATGATATAAATATTTCAAAAAAAAGGGTGTTGAAAATTGGAACTTAACACAAAAACTTTATATTTGAAACTTCGTAAAAAAGATTGAATGAAAAAGATACTATTAATCGCAACAATTCTAGTAACCACCATATTTTCGGCTCAAACTGCTAAACAAATTATTGATAAAAATATTGAGTTAACAGGCGGATTAACCAACTGGAAACTGCTGAATTCTATTATTCTACAAGGAAAAGTAATTCTGGGCGTAAATGATGAATATCCTATGAGAATTTATCAACAAAGACCTAATCTTACCAAAACAGTAGTATTCATCGGGAATAAAGAAAATGTAATCGAAGGATATGATGGTAAAAATGGTTACGCAATGAATTACGTGGTGAATAAACTTCAGGTTCAAAAAAATTACGTTCCAGAAAGCTTTGACACAGATTTCATCGATTATGAGAACAAAGGTTTTACCGCGCAAGTTCTTGGTAAAGAAAAAGTAGGAGAAAGAGACTGTTATAAGGTAGAACTGACTAAAAATGTGAATAAAACCGTTTATTATTTTGATGTTCAGAACTTTTTGCTGTTAAAAGAAGAAAAGAAAGACGAAACGTTGGTGTATTCTGATTTTAAAAAGGTGAATAATTTGGTAATGCCTTATAGAATTGAAGCAACTACACCGAGAAAAGAAGGAGATTACGTGATGATTCTTTATAAAATTGAAGTCAACAAAGCATTTCCAGCCAATACTTTTAAGTTCTAATAAAACTTTACGATAAAAAATTTCTATGACTGCAATTTCTTAGGATTTTGCAGTTTTTTTATCCCTAAATTTGAAATCAAATAAAATCAAAATGAAAAAAATATTATTTATTCTTATGGCATTTTTTGGACTTTTTTCTTCGCAGGCGCAACAAGCAAAATCCATTCATTCTTTTAAAGTGAAAGCTTTAGACGGTAAAACGATTGATTTTTCTAAGTTTAAAGGCAAGAAGATTCTAATTGTAAATACAGCGTCAGAATGTGGTTTTACGCCACAATATGAAGGTTTACAGAAGTTGTACGAAACGTATAAAGACCAATTGGTGATTGTAGGTTTTCCTGCAAACAATTTTGGTGGACAAGAACCTGGAAGCAATGAAGAAATTGGTGCTTTTTGCAAAAAAAATTACGGAGTTACCTTTCCAATGGCGGCTAAAGTTTCTGTGAAAGGAAAAGATATTGCTCCCATTTTTAAATTTTTAACAGACAAAAAACTAAACGGAGTAAAAAGTACTACCATTCTTTGGAACTTCGAGAAATTTTTGCTCAATGAAAAAGGAGAGTTGATTGATACTTTTGTAAGTACTACAAAACCTACTTCTGAATCTATTACGAAATATTTTAAATAAAGAATCAAGAATAAAGGCAAAAGATAAAAGTTAACCGCAAAGAAATTTTTGCGGTTTTTTATTTTAAATCTGCATAATCAGCGAAATCTGCGGGAAATAGATAATAAAATTTGTGTATTCGTGGCAATTATTATTCTTTTCCTTTCTCTGCAAAACTGAAAATACTGCCTAATTTTATTTTAGAATATCCGTAAGATTTTATTTTAGATGAATTCACCAAAGCTTGTGCTAAAATATCTGTTGGCAATGGTTTTTGAGATTCTAAAACGCCAAATTTATTGGCGAATTTTATAATTCTAGCTCCTAAAACTTCACCAGTTCTGTCAGTGTTTTTTCGATCGAGCATTCCAGGTTGGAAAATGGTAATTTTATTAAAATGAAGTTTTTTTACTTCTTCTTCTAATTCGCCCTTCATTCTAGAGTAGAAAATTTTAGAATTAGGATTGGCTCCATAAGCAGAAACCAAAACGAAATCTTCCACGCCATTTTCTTTAGCAGTTTTGGCAAATTGCAATTGATAATCAAAATCTACTTTTCGCTGTGCTTTCTTGCTTCCTGCATCTTTCAAGGTAGTTCCGAGGCAAGAAAAAGCGACATCACCTTTTACCAAATCTTTCCATTCTTCTGGCTTTTCGAAATTTACTACATGAAATTTCACTTTCTCAGAAGTAGATTCTACAGGTTTTCTTACAAAAGCATGAATTTCTTCGAAATCTTTGTCTTGATTTAGTTTTTGAACCAAATCTTTTCCTGTAGCGCCAGTTGCTCCTATAATTAAAGCCTTCATAACAAAATTTTTAAAGGGATTGATAAAGTGATAAATATTACTTTAAAATTAAGAAAAAATTGAATATGATTTAGTATTTTTGTTAAAACTAATAACAACATTGTCACTTATTATTCCCAATCATGATTTACGCTAATGGAAGCTGAAGAAATCCGTAATTATTGTCTCAACAAAAAAGGAGTTACGGAAGGTTTTCCGTTTGATGAAACTACTTTAGTCTTTAAAGTAGGTGGTAAAATGTTTCTATTAATGGCTTTAGAAAAGCAACCATTGGTCTTTTCGGCAAAAAACACTGCAGATTATAACGAAGAACTCCGAGAGCAATATTCCCAAATTTCTGGAGCTTATCACATGAATAAAACACATTGGAATTCTATAATTTGTGAAGGATTGAAGCCGGAATTCATTAAAAAACTCATTGATGATTCTTATCAATTGGTGTATGAAAGTTTAACGAAGAAAATAAAATTAGAAATTAATAAATAACATGAGAAAACTATTACTAACCATTTTTACATTCTCCTTTATTTTATTATACTCTCAGAATGAGAATTATAATAAAGTTTGGGATTTATTACTCAAAAACAAAAGAACTGAAGCTAGAAATCTTTATGAAAAATCTTTAGCTCACTTAAAAACCAAAGAATTAGATGCTTTATACTTAGATGCCATTATTAATTTAGAAGAAGGAAAACTTAATTATGATGATGAGTTTGTGAAAAATTTCATCGCTATTTCTCCCAATGAAAACTATTTTAGAGCTTTGTTTTATATGCCTTTTATGATGAATAGAATTGCTCAGAATGGTATAGATGATAATTTTTATAAGAAGATAGATTTATTAAGCAATAGCAAATTTGGGAATGATTTCAGTGTTATTTATTATAAATATTATGCTGATAAATTAAGAAGAGAGAATGTTTCTGCAAAAGATAACTTGCAGAAAATAGGTGCTGTGAATAAATGGCAATTCTGCGGAGTTTTTGAAAATCTTAATGGGAGTGGTCTAGATATAGAATATGAACCAGAAACCTATGCTAAAAATGATAAAAAATTCAATGCCAATAGTAATGGAATGGTTCATTGGTATAATGCAAAAGACGAAGATGAAGATATTATTCATTTCTATGCAAATGAAAATGAATATGGAGAAGGAATAATGTATGCACAAACTTTTATAGAATCTCCAGATGATAGAACAGTCTTGCTAGAACTGGGTTCTTCTTCAGAATTTAAAGCATTTTTAAATGATGTAGAAATTGTAAGAAGTTCTGATGAATATATTAATGAAATAGGAAACTACCTTGTAAAAGTGAAGCTTTCTAAAGGGATGAATAGGCTTTTACTGAAGTCTGAACTTAATAATTCTACGGCTATTTTTGCTTTGTTTTCAGATGAACAGAAGAATAGATTTACAGATTTAAAATATTATAACACTTACCAAAATTATCAACCAAAAACGCTTCAAGAAGTAAATCCAGAAGCGAAAAACTTTCCTTATCAAGATTTTCTAGCTCAAAAAATAAAGGAAAATCCTTCACTTATTTCGCATCAGATTATGTTGGCTTATGCCGATATTATGTTTAATAAAAATGAAAAGAGCAGAATTTTATTAGAAGAATTATCTAAAAAATATCCTAATTCATCTTTACTTGGATTTATATGGATTGGTTATTATAACAATATTGCAGATAATCAAAAAGCATTAGAAATTATAAAAAATATAGAAATTAATGATCAAGATTATTACTACAACGTAATTTCTAAAGCATCTGATAAAGATTTTTTACAAACTGGTAGTATGGATGAACTTCAAAAACTGGTTGAAAAATCTAAAAAGACAAAGGCTACAGCATTTACAGATTTACTAGAAATGATGATAGAAGTAAGAAAATCTAATATTTCTGAAATCATCACTATTTTAGATAAACTCATTGCAGATTCTTATAACAACGAGAAGTATTTAAAAGGATTTGCTCAGATTTATGATGTTCAAAAATCGAATGGCAACGGAGCAATTCAAAGATTGGAAAAAGCATTGGAAAAAAGAGATAATTATGAGTTGTTGCTTACATTGGTAGACTATTATATAGATGCAAAACGCGATGAAGATGCTAAAAAAATCCTTAAAAAATTGTCTGAAGCTTATCCGTTCATTAACCTCTATCGAGAAAAATATGCAGAAATTCTCATCAAAGAGAAAAAGTATGAAGAAGCAATGGTTGAAATCAATCGTAATTTAGATAATTTCCCTTTTTCTTATAACAATCTTTCTACGAAAGGAGTTTTGTTTGGTAATTTAAATAACAAAGAAGAAGCGGCTAATTATTATAAAAAATCGCTTTCATATAACTCTGGAAATGATAAAGTAAATCAATATTTAGAAGACTTAACCAAGAAAATAAATGATATTGATAGAGTTGCTGTAAAAGATTTATATGCATTAGCAAAACAGAGAAGAAATACAACGCACAAAGGAGATTTAGGAGTAACTACACTATTAGATGAGTATATTGTAAATGTATTAGAAGAAGGCGGACTCAAAAAAAGAAGCTCTTACATCTACGAAATTACTTCTGATGCGGGGATAGAAGAATTAAAAGAATATTCTGTAAATGGAGTAGTAAAAAAAGCCGAAATTGTAAAACCTAATGGTTCTATAGTTCCAGCAGAAGAAAATTATGGAAACATAGTTTTCACAAATTTAGCGGTAGGAGATGTTATTATCTTACAATATGATGTGACCGAAAGAGAAACAGGTAGATTTTATAAAGATTTTAATGAAGCTTCTTATTTTAATGGATATTATCCTGTGGTAGAATCTACTTTTACAGTAATTTCTCCAGAGAATTTAAAATACAATATTGTCTATAATAATGGCAACGTACCATTTACAAGTAAGAAAATTGAGAAAAAGACTTATACAACTTGGACCTTAAAAAATCTTCCTCAATTGTCTAAAGAAGAAAGTTTTTCAAAACAATATGCAGATATTGCGACTTCTGTAAATGTAGGAACTCTTAATTCTTGGAAAGAAATTGCCAATTGGTATTCAGATTTAGTGAAGAAAGTAACTAATCCAGATAAAATTACGATTGATACCTTTAATAAAATATTTCCAAAAGGAACCAGCGGTTTCACACAATATGAAATTGCTCAACAAATCTATGACTACATAGAAAAAAATGTAAATTACAGTTCAGTAAACTTTAGACAAAGTGGTTATATTCCACAGAGACCATCTAAAACATTGGTAACTAAACTAGGTGATTGCAAAGATCTTTCTACTTTATTTATGGTTTTGGCTCAACAAGCGAAAATTTCTGCAAATCTAGTTTTAGTCTCTACAAATGATAATGCTAAAAACTATTTAACAATTCCTAATATTGGCTTTAACCACTGTATTGTAAAAGCTAATTTAGACGGAAAAGAGTATTTTCTGGAAATGACAGATAAATTTTTGCCATTCAATTCTATTTCAAATACCAATATCAGAGCAAAAGCTTTAGTTATCGGGAAAGATAAAACAGAAAATGAAAACTCAGTAATTATAGATTTACCTTACCAAAATAACTTAGAGAACAAAATAGCCATCAAAACAGAGGTAAATATCACTGAAGATAAGAAAATAATTACCGCAGAATATCAAAATTTTGGTGGTCAAAAAGCATATTACAACGATTTGTTTTCTGAGAGTTATTCGGATGATGATAGAAAAAGTAGAGTAGAAGAAGATTTAGGTAGCGTTTTAGACAAAGTGATTTCTGCACAATCTATAAAACTTGTGAGTGGAAAAGATTTGTCTTCTAATCCTTTAGTCTACGAAGTTAAATTTAACATAAACGAAAAACCACAAACGGTAGGAAGTCTTAAACTTACTCAAATTCCTATTCTGATAAAGCCTTACACTAAAAATCTTATCGCTTTAGAAAATAGAAAGTCTGAGATTGATTATGTTCAATATGAAAATATCAACCAATATGCTGAAGAAATTATAATTAATATTCCAGCTAATTCTAAGTTTACAGAAATACCAGAAAACAAAGAATTGACCTATAAGAAACATAAATATTCTATTAAGTATGAATTAATAAGTCCTAATAAACTGAAAATTACAAAATTGGCAAATCCTTCTTGGGAGAATGTGAGTGTTTCAGAATATCCAGAATTTAAAAAATTCGCAAGCGAAGTTATTCAAGCAGAAGAGCAAATCATTGCTTACAAATAATAGAAAAGGCTGTCAAATTTTGACAGCCATTTTTTTATAAAACATCTTTATCAAGATGCTGTTCTTCTTCTTTGTAATGTTCGTGAAGATGTACAGGTTCAGATTTTTTGGTCGTTTTCATTTGAATAATATCTACCAAAAGCGAAAATGCCATCGCAAAGTAAATATAACCTTTCGGAATTTCTTTGCCAAAACCTTCCACGATTAGTGAGAAACCAATCAATAGCAAGAACGAAAGTGCTAAAATTTTAAAAGCAGGATGTTTATTCACGAAATTGCTGATAGGCTCTGCTGCAAAAAGCATGATAATTACCGTTACAATCACCGCTACATACATTACCCAAACTTCTTTTGCCATTCCTACTGCGGTAATAATAGAGTCGATAGAGAACACCAAATCCATTAATAAAATTTGGAATATCACTTGTCCGAAGCTCGTTACAATCATATTTTTAGTTACATCGCCATCTTCACCTTCCATTTTATGATAAATTTCTGCGGTGCTTTTGTAGAGTAGGAATAAACCCCCTAGAATTAAAATCAAATCTTTACCAGAAATTCCCGTCTCGAAAACGGTAAATAAATCTTGGTCTAGTTTCATAATTTGACTAATCAAGAGTAATAAACCAAGTCTCATCACTCCGGCAAGAATAAGCCCGATTCTTCTGGCTTTTTTCTGTTGATTTACAGGTAATTTATTCGCCAATATAGAAATGAAAATAACATTGTCTATTCCTAGAACGGTTTCTAGTGCGATAAGGGTAAGTAAAGAAATAATAATTTCTGCTTCCATAGTTTTATTTTATGATTTTCACAAAACTATAGAAACTTATGAATCTAATTTTATAAAATTTGATTGAAAATTTATATGATTCTAACTCTTAACTAAAGTTAAAATTTTCGGTCAAAACCTTGTCTTCATCTAATCTTTCGATGAGTTTTTCTAGCGATTCGAATTTAATCTCTTCGTGTAAAAAATCTCTGAATTTTACAGTGATAAATTCGCCATAAATATCTTGATTGAAGTCTAAAATATACACTTCTGCAGTCAATTTATCACCATTTACAGTAGGATTAGTGCCAATGCTCATCATGCCTTTGTAAAATTGATCTTTCACAAAAACTTCTACAATGTAAGCTCCTTTTTTAGGCAAGAGTTTCAGTTCGTCTATTTCTAGATTTGCAGTAGGGTAACCTATTGTTCTTCCCAGTTTTTTTCCATCAACTACTTTCCCAGAAAGAGAGTAAGAATAACCCAGCATTTTATTGGCGCCAACGATGTTTCCGTTACCTAAGCAATTTCTGATTTTAGTAGAACTGATATTGAAATCGTCTTCATTTTTGATGGCTTGTAATTGCTCTACAGTAAAATCTAATTCGGAAGAAAGCTTTTGAAGCAGTTCGAAATTTCCAGATTTATTTTTTCCGAAAACGTGGTCGTGACCTATGATAATGTGTTTTACATTCAGTTTTTTGATGAGAATTTCACGGATAAATTCTTCGCCAGTTAAGTTTCTGAAATGTTCATCAAATTTTTGTAAAAATAAAGAGTCAATTCCAGACTTTTCTAGTAAAAAAAGTTTCTCTTCTAATGTGTTGAGCAGTTTAAGGTCGTCATTTGGGTTGAAAATTTTCCTAGGATGAGGCCAAAAGGTGAGCAAAGAAGTCTCTAAATTGTTTTTTTTCGCCTTGTTTTTCAATTGATTGATGATGGAAATATGACCGAGATGAACTCCGTCAAACATTCCTAAAGAAAGAACTTTAGGAGATTTTTCGTGATAAAAATTTAAATCTTCAATGAGTTTCAAAACCGCTTACATTTTCTGTGTGCAAAGATGAAAAAAAATATTGATTTTTGATTATGTATTTTGAAGAGAATCACTATATTTGCACCACAAGAAAAAATAAAGCAATGGCAAACCAAATTAAAGGGAAAATTTCACAAATTATCGGTCCAGTTATAGACGTTCTTTTTCAAGAAGTAGAAGAATTACCAAAAATTTATGATGCTCTTGAAATTAAAAAATCAAACGGAGAAACTGTTGTATTAGAAGTAGAACAACACATTGGTGAAGATATGGTAAGATGTATCTCAATGGACGCTACTGACGGTTTACAAAGAGGGCAAGAAGTTGTAGGAACAGGAAACCAAATTACCATGCCTACAGGTGATGGTGTAAACGGAAGACTTTTTAACGTAGTAGGTAATGCAATTGACGGACTTCCTAATTTATCTAAAGATGGCGGTTTGCCAATCCACAGAGAAGCTCCTCATTTCGATCAGCTTTCTACTTCGGCTGAAGTTTTATTTACTGGTATCAAAGTAATCGACCTTATCGAACCTTATGCAAAAGGTGGTAAGATTGGTTTATTCGGTGGTGCTGGTGTAGGAAAAACAGTATTAATTCAAGAATTAATCAACAATATTGCTAAAGGACACGGTGGTTTATCTGTGTTCGCTGGTGTAGGTGAAAGAACAAGAGAAGGAAACGACCTTCTTAGAGAGATGTTAGAATCTGGTATCATCAAATATGGTGAAGGTTTCATGCACTCTATGGAAGAAGGTGGATGGGATTTATCTAAAGTAGATTTAGAAGAAATGAAAGATTCTAAATGTACCTTCGTTTTCGGACAAATGAACGAACCTCCTGGTGCAAGAGCTAGAGTAGCACTTTCTGGTCTTACTGTTGCTGAATATTTCAGAGATGGTGGTGAATCAGGTCAAGGTAGAGACGTATTATTCTTCGTAGATAATATCTTTAGATTTACTCAAGCGGGTTCTGAGGTATCTGCACTTTTAGGACGTATGCCTTCTGCAGTAGGTTACCAACCAACTCTTGCTTCTGAAATGGGAGCAATGCAAGAAAGAATTACTTCTACTAAAAACGGTTCTATTACTTCTGTACAAGCAATCTACGTTCCTGCGGATGACTTAACTGACCCGGCTCCAGCAACTACGTTTGCTCACTTAGATGCAACTACCGTATTAGATAGAAAAATTGCTTCATTGGGTATTTATCCAGCAGTAGATCCACTAGCTTCTACTTCTAGAATCTTAACTCCAGAAATTTTAGGAGCAGATCATTATAATACAGCTCAGAGAGTAAAAGAAATTCTTCAAAGATATAAAGCGCTTCAAGATATCATCGCAATCCTTGGTATGGAAGAACTTTCAGAAGAAGATAAATTAGTAGTATATAGAGCTAGAAAAGTACAGAGATTCTTATCTCAACCTTTCCACGTTGCAGAGCAATTTACAGGTCTTAAAGGAGCTTTAGTAGATATCAAAGATACTATCAAAGGTTTCAACATGATCATCGATGGTGAATTAGATCATTTACCAGAAGCTGCTTTCAACTTGAAAGGAACTATCGAAGAAGCTATCGAAGCAGGTCAAAAAATGCTTGCTGAAAACGCTTAATAAATTTTAAATGTTAAATTTTAGATTTTAGATTTGATTTCAACAATTTAAAATTTAAAATCTATAATCTATAATTTGAAAAGAAATGAATATTAAAATATTAACTCCGGAATTTGTAGTTTTTGATGGTGAAGTAGATTCAGTTCTTCTTCCTGGAAAAAATGGTGATTTCCATATCATGAAAAACCACGCCGCTATTGTTTCTTCTTTAGTGAATGGTAAAGTAAGAATTTTCACAAATGAAATTCAGAATGAAAATTTTGCAAAATTCTTTACCAAAGAAAACGAAAAGAACAGTGTTTTTTCTTATTCCATCAACAGTGGTGTAGTAGAATTTAGTAACGATAAAGGAATTATCCTTTGTGATTAAAATTCTTCACAATAAATTAAAAACTCGAGCAATTTTGCTCGAGTTTTTTGTTTTATAAGGTTAAGATGACTCCGTTTTCTTTTAAAATTTGAATCGGTTTAGAATACCAAAACAATTCAAAATCATCAAAATCTAATTCATATTTTGCTTTTAACTGGTTGAAAATTAAGTTTTTATAAGCATGAATAGAAATTTCATCAATGGTTTCAAGAAGCCAAACTGCTTTTTCTTTTTCTAAATTGATACTAAAAACATTGGTCTTTTCATGGAAGGTAAGTGTTGCCATTTCCCAAGAATTTCCTTTTTTTGACTTCGTGAAAAACTCTACCAAAGGTTTCGCTCCTGCCCAAATAATTTTAGCATTCGGTTTGGTGCTAAAGTGATCTTCTTCTAATAGACAATCGTGAATATAATTAGGATGAATAGTGGTTTTTGGAATTTTAAATTCAAACCATTCTTGCAGCGCATTTTCAAAACAAATTCCGTGCATATAATTAAACAGCGATTTTTTGAGTCCGAAACTGAATTTACTGTGGTCAATTCCGGTTTTATCTTGAAATTCTACATCATTATTGGCAAAAGTAATCTGTTTCAAGTGAGGAATTACCCCAAATTCTTCAGGATTTTTTCCAACAGGAGAATGCGCAGTCATGGCAAATTGATGCCAAAATCCACTTTGTAAAATCCCCATTTCAAACATTTGACGAACCATTTCCAAAGAATCGATGGTTTCTTGTTCTGTTTGTGTAGGATAGCCGTACATTAAATAGGAGTGAACCATAATTCCTGTTTCGGTAAAATTTCTGGTGACTTTGGCAACTTGAGCAACTGAAACTCCTTTGTTAATGAGTTTTAATAATCTGTCAGATGCTACTTCTAGGCCGCCAGAAACCGCTACACAACCTGAAAGTTTAAGTAAAAAGCATAAATCTCGTGTAAAACTTTTTTCAAATCGAATATTTGTCCACCAAGTTACCACGAGTTTTCTTCTCAAAATTTCAAGAGCCACTTCTCGCATTAAAGCTGGTGGTGCTGCTTCATCTACAAAGTGGAAACCGTTTTCTCCTGTTTTTTCAATGAGTTCTTCCATTCTGTCTACCAAAATTTTGGCAGCAATAGGCTCATAAATTTTGATATAATCTAGTGATATGTCGCAAAAAGTACATTTTCCCCAATAGCAACCATGAGCCATCGTGAGTTTATTCCATCTTCCATCGCTCCACAAACTATGCATAGGATTCGCGATTTCTATTACAGAAATGTATTGGTCTAAAGGTAAATCTGTATAATCTGGTGTCCCAATTTCGGCTTGTTTGTAATCGTGTCTTTCTGAATTGTTTTTATAAACAACTTCTCCATTTTCTAATAGGAAAGTGCGTTTGAATAAAGATTCTTCACTCTGCTCAGAATGACATACGTTTTCAAAAAGCAATTCTATCGGAAGTTCACCATCGTCTAATGTGATGAAATCAAAAAATTTAAAAACTCTTTTGTCTTTTAAATCTCGGAGTTCTGTATTGGCAAAACCGCCACCAAAAGCCGTTTTAATGTTTGGATAATGATTTTTAATGTATTGAGCGCATCTAAATGCCGAATACAAATTACCGGGAAACGGAACGGAAAAACAAACCAGTTTCGGCTGCGTTTCGATAAGTTTTTTATCCAAAATTTCAAGAGTAAAGTTATCTACGAAAGCTTTTTCTGATTGGAGTTTTTCATACAACTCGTCAAACGAATTAGCACTTCTTCCTAATCGTTCTGCATATCTGCTAAATCCAAAATTTTTATCAATATTTTCTACAATATAATCTGATAAATCTTCTAAATAAAGGGTAGCGAGATGTTTTGCTTTGTCTTGCAGTCCCATGTTTCCAAAAGCGTATTCCATATCATCTAACTGATTAAATCTAGAAGCTTCTGGCAAGAAATTCATACTGCAAATTTGTCTTGCAAGTGTTGGTTTTTTGTTTTGAAGAAAAGCAATAACTTCATCTATGGTTTTGATGTATTCTTCTTTTAACGCAAAAATTCTCTGAGTGTTTTCAGATAAATTTTCTGGCTTTAGGTTAAAAATTTGGGTTACTCCTTTTTTGGAAAAAATTTCTAAGATGACTTCAATTCCCAAATCGATTTGGTAACTCGAAATATTTTTGGTATTAAGAAATCCTTTCAAGTACGCAGTTGCAGGATACGGCGTATTGAGTTGGGTAAATGGAGGAGTGATGAGCAGTAAATCTTTCAAAAAATGAATTTTTGCAAAGGTATGATTTTCCTATAGATTTTTGGAATAAAAAAATCCGTCAGAAATGTCTCTAACGGATTATAATTCATTGAATTTTATAAATCAAAATCACCAGCTGCTTCTGGCTGATAAATTAGATCTACAATTTTTATTTTAGTCATTCCGCCAGGAACAATCCATTCTATTTCGTCACCGATTTTGTAACCGATTAATGCTGTAGCAATAGGCGAAAAAATAGATATTTTGTTTTCTTTTAGATTGGCATCTTGAGGATATACAATTTTAAAGGATTGCTCTTTTTGAGTATTTTCAAAAAAAAGTTTTACTTCAGAATTCATAGTCACTACATCCTTATCAATCTTTTCTGAAGGTACAATTTCTGCTTTACTTAGCTCAGACAAAAGCTTTTCGGCCTCATTGCTGTTAATGGTTTTAGAATTTTTAGCATCAGTGATGGCTTTGTAAATTCTAGTGTAATCATTCTTAGTTAAAGTTACTTTTTTCATAATATTTATGCATTAAAAAAACCGTTTGGAGTTCCAAACGGTTTCAATTTTTTATTTTAATAAAAATTAAAGCGGTTTAAAACTCAAATTTTGTTCTTCTAATAATTTTTCAGCTTGTTGCTTGTAAACACCATTCACTAATTTATCGTGAATAGCTTCAAAAGCAGCAAGAGTTTCATTGATTTCAGCATCTGTGTGAGAAGCTGTAGGAATTAATCTTAGAAGAATGCTTCCTTTTGGAATTACTGGATATACTACTACAGAAGTGAAAATTCCAAAATTTTCTCTTAAATCTTTAACTAGAAGAGTAGCTTCTACTGGTGTTCCTTGCATGAAAACAGGAGTTACACAAGTGTTAGAATTTCCAAGGTTGAAACCTCTTTCCAGTAAACCATTTTGTAGTTTTTCTACATTTTCCCAAAGTTTAGCTTTGATTTCTGGTCTTGTTCTTAAAAGTTCTAATCTTTTTAAACCTCCAATTACCATTGGCATCGTCAATGATTTTGCAAAAATTTGTGAACGAAGATTGAATTTTAAATATCTAATGATTTCTTTGTTTCCAGCGATAAATGCACCGAAACCAGCCATAGATTTAGCAAAAGTAGAGAAGTAAACATCAATTTGGTCTTGGCAACCTTGCTCTTCTCCAGCTCCAGCTCCAGTTTTTCCTAAAGTACCGAAACCATGAGCGTCATCTACTAATAAACGGAAACTGTATTGTTTTTTGAATTCAGCAATTTCTTTAAGCTTTCCTTGTTGGCCAGTCATCCCGAAAACTCCTTCAGTAATTACTAAAATACCTCCGCCGTTTTCTTCTGCAACTTTAGTCGCTCTTTTGATATTTTTCTCGAAGCTATCCATGTCATTATGACGGAACATGAAACTTTTTCCCATGTGAAGACGAACTCCATCTACAATACAAGCGTGAGAATTAGAATCATAAACAATTACATCATGTCTAGAAACCAATGCATCAATTGTAGATAGCATTCCTTGGTAACCAAAATTCAATAAATAAGCAGATTCTTTGCCTACGAAATCAGCTAATTCTCTTTCTAATTGTAAGTGTTGTTCTGTTTCACCAGACATTGCTCTAGCTCCCATCGGATAGAACATTCCGTATTCTGCAGCTGCTTTAGCGTCAGCTTCTAGAACTTCTGGGTGATTACAAAGTCCTAAATAATCATTTGCACTCCAAAAAATTACTTCTTTTCCTTGGAACTTCATTCTCGGACCAATTGGGCCTTCTAATCTTGGAAAAATGAAATAACCTTCACCATAATCTGCAAATTGACCTAGAGGACCAGGATTTTCTTTAATTCTTTCAAAAATATCTTTCATTTCGATGATATTGTAGATTTGTATTTTAAATTTTAAAAAAATCAGATGCCAAGAAGGACATCTGAATTCTATATTTATTTAATGTATTCTGTTTTAAAAACTTCTTCGTAATTATGGACACAATTATTGATGAATCCTTGTTCTTCCATCCATTTATCACTGTATACTTTGGTAATGTATCTAGAACCGTGGTCAGGGAAAATAAGGACAACTAAATCGTTTTCTGAGAAAGGATTTGTATTTGCATATTGTCTAAGTGCTTGTAAAACAGCTCCCGTAGTATAACCGCCCATAATTGCTTCTTTAAGAGCAATTTCTCTAGTACAATAAGCGCTCATTTCATCATTTACTCTTACAAAATGATCTATTCTATCAAAAAGTAAAGCGGATGGAATAAGATTTTTTCCTAATCCTTCAATTTGGTATGAATGAATTTCAGAAGGGTCTATTTCACCTGTTTCGTGATAGGTTTTTAGGATAGAACCATCTGCATCTACACCAATAATTTTGATATCAGGATTTTTTTCTTTTAGAAATTTAGCAGAGCCAGAAAGTGTTCCACCAGTTCCTGTACAAGCAAAAAGATGAGTGATTTTTCCTTCAGTCTGTTCCCAAATTTCTGGACCAGTAGAAGAATAATGTGCGTCTATATTCAGCTCGTTAAAATATTGATTGATGTAAATAGAATTAGGTGTTTCTGCTGCAATTCTTTTCGCTACTTCATAATAAGAGCGAGGATCATCTGCAGGAACAGAAGCAGGACAAACGTATACAGTAGCGCCCAAAGCTTTAAGATAAGCAATTTTTTCTGGCTTGGTTTTATCACTTACAGAAAGAATACATTTGTATCCTTTTATAATACTTACCATAGCGATAGAAAAGCCCGTATTTCCAGAAGTGGTTTCTACGATAGTAGCACCAGGAGTTAAAAGACCTTTTCTTTCGGCAGCTTCTATAATATGAAGCGCGATTCTATCTTTAGTAGAATGCCCCGGATTAAAAGATTCTATTTTAGCATAAACTTTTGCTGCAATATTCTTAGTTACTTCATTAAGTTTCACCATTGGAGTATTACCAATTAACCCGAGAATATTATCAAAAACGTTCGTCATTTTCTTCATTTTTCTCTAAAAAACCGATTGCAAAAATAAGAAAAAAATCAAATAAATTTATCATTTTGTCCTAACATTTTGAACGGAAAGCAAATAGAAATGATTTTTTTCATGTTTTTTGGTGAATTCTTTACCAAATTTTAAGCCAAACAAATGTTTAAATTTATTTTTTCATTTTTTTTTCTTAAAATATTCTTAATAAATCTATGTTTTAGAAAATATCAGAATAAAAAAACTTAATTTCGCAACATTGTAAATTTTTAAAAATTTCTATGAAGAATTGGACTTTCAAAAAATGGAACACCATTTTAGGTTGGGTGGTTTTTGCAATCGCATTTTTCACTTATTTATCTACTATTGAACCTAATTTTAGTTTTTGGGATTGCGGAGAATACATTTCATCTGCTGTAAAATTAGAAGTTACTCACGCTCCTGGTGCTGCTTTATTCCAGTTAATGGGTGCTGTTGCAGCTATTTTTGGCTTTGGAGATGGTTCTAAATATTCTATAATTATCAATGCTATGTCTGCGCTTTTCAGTGCGTTCACCATATTATTTTTATTTTGGACGATTACGCATTTCGTAAGAAGACTTTTAAATAAAGACTTCGAAGACGTAACCGTTTCAGACGAAATTGCCATTCTATTTGCTGGTGTCATTGGTGCTTTAGCTTTTACTTTTTCAGATACTTTTTGGTTTTCTGCAGTAGAAGGAGAGGTTTATTCTATGTCATCTATGTTTATTGCACTTTTGGTTTGGCTCATTACCAAATGGGAAAACGAATACCATGACAGTGATAATGAACGTTGGCTCATTCTAATTTTCTTCATTACAGGGCTTTCTGTAGGAGTTCACATGATGGTGATGTTAGCAGTTCCAGCCGTTTGTTTAGTTTATTATGCTAGAAATTATGAATTTACTTGGAAGAGTTTTATCATCGCTAATTTGGTGACACTTTTCATTCTAGCAGTAGTTTTCAAAGGAATTTTCCCAATTATCATGAGTCTTTTCGGTAAATCAGAAATTTTCTTTGTTAATGGGTTAGGTTTACCTTTCCATTCAGGAACGATTGCAGCATTTATCATTTTGTTTGCTTTAATGTATTTAGGAATTTCTTATGCTAGAAAATCTAAAAGCAAATTATATCAAACTATTGCACTGTCAGTAATCTACATGATTATTGGTTTTTCTTGTTGGTTAGTCATTCCGATTAGAGCGAATGCAAATCCGCCGATGAACCTTAATGATCCAGATAACGCCATCGGAATGCTAGATTATTACAATCGTGAGCAATACGGAGATTGGCCAACTTCTTACGGACAAAACTATACCGCATATTTAGACAATTATGGAATTGAAAAAAATGATGACGGTAGTTATAAAACGCAAAAAACTGGTGATGTTTACGAAAAAAATGAAAAAACTGGTCGTTATGATATCGTAGGAGAGCGTTTCAATTACGTTTATTCTAAAGAACATGTAAGCATTATGCCGAGAATGTTCAATGAAGATGAAACCGTTATGAGCAACTACATTTCTATGTATGGTGCGCCAGATTTTGAATTCAATTACGATAATCAAGATATTGCAGATAATCCTCAAGCTAAAGAAGTTTTTGACCAATTAAGACAAAAATTTGAAGATGGAAACATCACGCTTGATGATTACAAACAAGCTAGAGAATACGATTTAATAAGAGTTCATAGACCTACATTGGCACAAAATCTTACGTATTTTGTAGAATTTCAAATTGGATATTATTTTGTAAGATATCTCATGTGGAATTTTGTAGGAAGACAGAACGATTTAGAAGGTCACATGGAAAATACCAATGGAAACTGGGTTTCTGGTATTCCTGCAATTGATGAAATGCAATGGGGAAGTCAAAAAGATATGCCTGCAAAATTCAAAAATGAAAGTACGGTTTATTTCTTCTTTTTACCATTGATTTTAGGACTTTTGGGAGCGTTTTTCCAGTTCAATAAAGATTTTGGAAGATTCTGGGCGATACTTTCTTTATTTGTATTAACCAGTTTTGGAATTATTTTCTACACTGGTGTAAAACCTTTTGAACCAAGAGAAAGAGATTACGCAATGGTAGGAAGTTTCTACTCCTTTGCAATTTGGATAGGTTTCGGAGCTGCAGCAATTCTTTGGTATTTACAAGAAAAAATTAAATCAAATGCAGCTACTTGGATTACTGGTGTTGTTCTTTTAGGAGTTCCATTGATGATGGGATTCCAGAATTATAATTCTCACGATAGAAGTGAACGTTATGCAGCTTATGATTTCGCTTATTCTTCATTAAAATCCCTTCCAAAAGATGATATTTTCTTCGTTTATGGTGATAATGATACGTATCCAATTTGGGGATTACAAGAAACGGAGCAATTCAGAGATGATGTAAAAGTGGTGAATTTCACGCTTCTAGGAACACCTTGGAATATAGACCAAGTAAAACGCAGAACATACAATTCAATGCCAGTTCCGTCAGTTCTTACCCACGAAGAATACAGAGATGGAACCAATGATCAAGTGGTTTTACTTTCTGCAGAAGATTGGAAAAATTTTATTCAGAATAATGTAGATGCAGGAGTTCCAGAGAGTTTATTTGAGCCTTACAAAAAATATATGGTTCAAGATTCTATGAACATCAAAGACGCAGTAAATTTCTTAAGAAAAAGAAGTCCAGAAAAAGATGAAATTTTAAAATTACTTTTTGGAGAAGATAAATATGAGCGTTTTAATTTCTTGCCTGTTTCTAGATTTGTTCTTCCTGTAAATAAAGCAAATGCCGTGAAATCTGGAATCATTTCTGCTAAAGATTTACCAAATACAGTAGACCAAATTACCATAGATTATAGAAGAGGAAATATGTTCAAAGCCAATTATATTTTGATGGATATTTTGGCGAATTTCGATTGGAAACGTCCTATCAATTTCTCAGTGGGCGGAATTTATGATGACGAAAACATTTTCTATTTGAAAGAATATCTTCAGTTTGACGGATTCAGTTACAGATTGGTACCTATTAAAACAGAAGAAAGAGAAGATGGCGAAATGGGAAGAGTAGACGCTGAAGATTTATATAAAATTGTCAAAAATTACAAATGGGGCAATTTCAAAAATCTAAATGTTCACATGGACGAAACGTGTACACAGAACATCGTAAGTTATAGAAGTTCCGCAAGTAGAGCTGCAGAAGCATTGACTTTAGAAGGTAAAAAAGCTAAAGCCATCGAAGTTTTAGATTTAGCAAGCAGAGAAATTCCTTCTACCAAATATAATGACCCTCGTTCTTTAAGCGCAATGGTTTATGGATATATTGTTGCAGGTCAAGAACAAAAAGGATTGAAATTGGCAGAGCAATTAAAAAGAGATATTTTCGAAGAATATGACTATTATTTGTCGCTTTCTAAGTATGAACAAAAATATGTGAAAAAACAGATGAATGCTCAACCTATCTTGTATTCATTGGTAACAGGAGCAGTTTCTGATGCGTATAAGAAAATAGGTCAAAAAGATAAAGGGTATAATTACTTGTTAAAATCCATCGAACCGATTGATAAGAGATTTAAAAACTTCATCAGTGATTTACAGATGGCAGGAAAAGAAAAAGCCTTCAATGAAGCTGAAAAAGTACAAAAAATCACACCGTTTTATTCTTATTTGTTTGAAGTGATGAAACCTTATGATTCTACTTATCCAAAAGAAAAAGAAGCGGAAATCACCAGACAAATGATGAAAGCAACGAACTAGTTTTTCAATTAAAATTCTATATAAAATCCGTTAGAAATTTTCTGACGGATTTTTTATGACTGAAAGTCTAAAATCTTTGACAGAGATTTTTTTAAAACTATATTTGTAAAAATTTACACGAAAATATGTCTGAAACTTTACAGAAGTACGCAAAATTTCCTCTTTTGGCAGTAGTTTTTACCGTTTTGGTAAAACTTCTTTTTTTGCTCACGCATCATATTCAGGAAGATGCTTTTATTACGTGGAGAGTTGCGCAAAACTTATTGGATTACGGTGTTATTGGTTTCAATGGAGAAACTAAAATTTCTGCTTCTACTACGCATTTGTATGTGTTTGTTTCTTATGTTTTTAACTTGATTTTTGGCAAAGAAAACTTCATATATCCATTATTGATTTTTAATTCATTATTGTTTACGATTGGGAGCTATTTTCTTTCAAAATTAATCCTCGATAATCCTATACATCAAGCTATTTTCATCTTTTTATTTGGCATTTTGCCACCATCTATTAAAATTTCAATTCTCGGAATGGAATATGGACTTTTATTCTTTCTAGAAATGGCTTTGTTGTATTTTGGATTCAAGCAAAATAAAATCTGGGCGCAAATTCTTTTACCCATTCTTATTCTTTTCACCAGAATAGATACAGTGATTTTCTTAGGAATTGTTTTTTTGGTGGATATTATTTGGAATAAAAAAGTCCGTTGGTTCTACATTTTAGGTGGAATTTTAGGAGTTGCCGTTTTGATGAGTTTCAACTGGTTTTACTTCGGTGAATTGGTGAATAATACCATTGTTGCCAAAAGTGTGACGTATGCAAAAAACATGAGTTTGGCACTCCAATGGAAATATTTCCTAATGAATTATGGTAATTTCTGGGGAATGCTGAAACTTCCAGGAGATTTTAATCCTTTCACGATTTTGGTTTTATTTTTTGAGCTTTTAGCGTTTTTATACATCGTTTCGAAGAGAGAAAGTAAAAACCTTTTCATCTGGATAATTTTCCTTTTTGGCTGGGCAAAACAATTGATTTTTATTTCACAAAGAAGTTATTTTGATTGGTATTATTGGGTTCCGCAGATTTTGCTTTTTGCCGTGATTTTGGTATTTGTTTTAGAGCAAAAAACATATAAATTTTGGTGGTTTTTTCTGCTTTTGATTTTCTATATTTTACCGATGGCAGCTTTTCAAACGGTACATTCTATCGCCACAGGAAACGGAGAGTGGAATTACAGAAGAAGCATTGGTTTGTTTCTAAAAGACTACGAAAAAGATAAAAGTCAATACATTTTGCTAGAACCAGCAGGTTATATTCCTTATTTTTCCGGTTTAAAGGCAATAGATGAAGTGGGTTTGGTGGATAAAGAAATTCAAACTGAAATCAAGAAAGACAAAGCCAATTACTGGAAAAATACCGTCGAAAAAAGGAAACCAAAATATTTATTGGCTCCAAAAAATTTATTTGAAGGAAAAGATGGAAGTTTTTACCAAGAAAATTATCGATTATTGAAGGAATTTAGAATTAAAAATCACTTAAATTCTAACAATAAAATTTTGGAAAAAATATACAGATTAAAACCTTCTGGAACAGATTATAATCTCTACGAAAGAAAATAATTAACCTTAACCTTTGCCTTAACTTATGAAATACTGTGCTTTTTTACGCGGCGTAAACGTAAACGGAACTGCAATGAAAATGGCAGAAGTCTGCGATGTTTTCAAAAAAGCAGGAATGAAAGACGTTTCTAGCGTTTTGGCAACAGGAAATATTTTATTTGAGTCTGATGAAGCTCCAGAAAATTTAAAACAAAAACTGGAAAAATCACTTTCCGAGCATTTTCATTATGAAGCATTTCTGTTTTTAAAAACTGATGAAGAAGTGAAGGAAATTCTAGAAAATTCTCCTTTTGAGAAAGACGTAAATCTACATATTTACAGTTTTATTTGTAATTCTGGAGACGAAAATCTTTTGATGCAAGAATTTCTAAAAACCAATCATCAAGAGCAGGAAGAAGCCAAATTAATCAACGGTAATTTTTATTGGAAAATTCCCAAAGGAAATACGCTTAATAGTGAGTTTGGTAAAATTTTGGGAAAGAAATCTTTTAAAAATATTCTAACCAGCCGAAATATCAATACCATCGAAAAAATTGTCAATAAATTTTTTATCCTTTAAGAATGAGGAAAAAAAAAATTATCTATAAATTTAAGTAATTTTAGACCGCTAAAATCATTATAAAATGAAACTAAAACATACAATTATCGCTCTAGCAGCGCCTTTCCTTATGAAAGCACAACAGGTGATGACGCCAGAAATTCTCTGGACGCTTAATAAATTCTCGGTTACCGCAGTAGAACCGTCTCAATCTGGGCTATTTTACAGCGTAGGAAAAGTAGATTTGAAAACCGAAAAGACCAACAAAGAACACTTTTACTACGATTTGTCAAAAAATCAAACTTCTAAAGTTGATTTCGGTAAAAAATCTTTAATTCAGTGGGACAAAAACGGAATTTACGCTTCAGAAGGTGATAAAATCTATATTTCTAAAGACAGGGGATTGACTTGGACTGAATTTTATACCATTGGTGATGCAGACAATATTATCATTTCTCCTGATGGTAAAAAAATCGCTTTCAGTAAGTCGGTTCACGTAGAAAATTTGTTAGGAAAAGATAAATATTCTGACCTTCCTAAGACGACAGCTCAAATTTACACAGACCTTAATCACAGACATTGGGATGCTTGGAACGAAGGAAAATACAACCACGTTTTCGTTGCCAATGTAGGTGAAGATGTTGCTAAAGCTAAAGATTTATTAGAAAATTTACCTTTTGATGCTCCTCAAAAACCTCATGGTGGAAGCGAAGATTTCGTGTGGAGTCCAGATTCTTCTAAGGTTTTATACGTTTGCAAGAAAAAATCGGGGAAAGATTATGCAACCAGCACTAATACAGATATTTACGTTTATGATTTAGCTTCTGGTAAAACCGAAAACTGGACAGAAGGAATGATGGGTTATGATGTAAATCCTAAGTTTTCGCCAGATGGAAAGTCTTTGCTTTGGCAATCTATGGCGAGAGATGGTTATGAGGCAGACAAAAATGACATTGTAGTGATGGATTTGGCTTCTAAAAAAATTACAAATCTTACTAAATCTTGGGACGAAAGCGTAGTGGGAGATGTAGCATGGAGTCCAGATTCTAAAAATATTTATTTTTCTACGGCTTACAGAGGTGTAAAACAGCTTTTCCACATCGGTTTAGATGGGAAAGTGAAGCAAATTTCTGGTGGTAATTTTGATGTGAATGAAATTATTGCTTTCCAAAGCGGAAATATTTTGGTAACCAGAACAGATATTAATCATAATGCAGATTTATTTAAAGTTAATGTAAAAGACGGAAGTATGTTGCAGCTAACTTCTATAAATAAAGATACTTACGCTAAATTATCTCAAGGAAAATCTGAACTGAAAATGGTGAAAACTTCAGATGGTAAAGAAATGGGAGTTTGGTTTCATTATCCACCGAATTTTGACCCAAATAAGAAATATCCTACACTTTTATATTGTCAAGGAGGACCACAATCCGCATTAACTCAGTTTTTTAGTACAAGATGGAATTTCGCTTTGATGGCTGCAAATGATTACATCGTAGTTGCGCCAAACAGAAGAGGAATGCCAGGTTGGGGAACCAAATGGAATGAAGATATTTCTAAAGATTGGGGAGGACAACCAATTCGTGATTATCTTGCAGCAGCAGATTTCGCAAAAACTTTACCTTATGTAGATGGTGATAGAATGGCTGCAGTTGGCGCAAGTTATGGGGGTTACAGCGTTTTCATGTTGGCAGGAGTTCACGAAAATAGATTCAAAACGTTTATTGCTCATGACGGATTGTTTGATATGAAATCTTGGTACGGAACTACCGAAGAGCTGTGGTTTGCGAATTGGGATTTAGGTTCGCCTTGGGAAAAACCTTTACCAAAAGCTTATACCGATTTTAACCCAATCAATTTTGTAGACCAATGGAATAAACCAATTATGGTGATTCAAGGAGGACTGGATTTCCGAGTAGGTTATGAGCAAGGTCAGGAAGCTTTTCAAGCAGCAAAAATGAAAGGTCTTAAAACTAAATTCCTTTATTTCCCTAATGAAAATCACTGGGTTTTACACCCTCAAAATGGTTTAGTTTGGCAAAGAGAATTCTTCGATTGGTTGAAAGAAACTTTGTAGAAATCAGAAATAGATTTTTATTTTATCAATAGAAACGGGCTTTAGCCCGTTTTTCTTTTTTTGTATATTTGATTTGGCTTAAGCCAAAACTTATTTTAAAATGCAAAAAATATCCTCATTTCCTCCAATCATCAATAATGAATCAAAGATTCTGATTTTAGGCTCTATTCCAGGAATTAAATCTTTGGAAATGCAACAATATTATGCGCATCCTCAAAACAAATTTTGGAAAATTATTTGTGAAATTTTTAATGAAGATTATACTACAGATTATTCCGAAAGAATTAAAATTTTACAAAAACACCACATCGCACTTTGGGATGTGATAGACACTTGCGAAAGAAAAGGAAGCCTAGATTCTGGAATTAGAAATGAAGAGGCCAATAAAATAGGAGAGTTGTTACAGAATTTCCCAAATATAAAAGCTATTTTCTGTAACGGACAAAAATCTTACAAAAATTTACAGAAAATTTTACTAAAAGAATTTCATCTTCCCATTATTGCTTTGCCTTCTACAAGTCCTGCTCATGCAAGTTTGAGGTATGAAGAAAAATTATTATCTTGGCAAAAAATTAAAAACTATTTACCATGAAAAAACTATTAACCTCTCTCTTTTTACTATTTTCTTTATTTGTTTTTTCTCAAGAGTATCAATTTGATAAAAAATGTGTTAGTAATTCCACTAGAATTAGTCCAAAAATTGGAAATAAAAATTCATGGAAAAGTTATATTTATTTTAATTCTAGCAACAATAATTATTATATGAATCAAAGAAATGATGATTCTTATTACTATATAACGGATAATTCTTTAAAAGAGGTTATTGCTTTACAACGTATAAACAGTGAAAAACCATATTATTCTTATTTAGATAAGAAAACTTTTGATTACAGTTATAGTGAAAAAGAAATTGGAAAAATAAAAATAAAAGAATTAGCAGAAGATGAGTTCCTAGTTCAATGTTTTGTAAATGATGATTCTAAAAAAACAAATTTAGAAGTGAAATTTAAATTACATAAATCAAAAACTCCAATGATTGAAATTAGGTTTATGGATTTAGGTCAAATTATTCATAAAAAAATATACGAATCTTTAAAGGAAAGATTAAATGGAAATAATTTTTGGATTTTATATGCTGAAGTAGATTACAAAAATGGATATAAATTTCTATATGAATTTGATAACTGTGAAGAAAAAGCGCTTAATCTGAAATTTAACTAGTGTTTTTTCAAAATACTTCCCAAAACACTTGACAACCCCTGTTTTCATATCGTATATTTGCAGGCTTAAAAAATTTAAATAAAATCCGTAAATTTTATGAAAACATCTGATTTCAATTTTCACTTGCCAGAACATTTATTGGCAGAACACCCTTCAGAACACAGAGACGAAGCAAGATTAATGGTTCTTGACAGAAAGACACAAACCATTGAACATAAACTATTTAAAGACGTTATCGATTATTTTAACGAAGACGATTTGTTTATCTTTAACAATACCAAAGTTTTCCCAGCTAGACTATACGGAAATAAAGAAAAAACTGGTGCTAAAATCGAAGTTTTCTTATTAAGAGAACTTGATAAAGAAACCAGAGTTTGGGACGTATTAGTAGATCCAGCTCGTAAAATTAGAATTGGAAACAAACTTTTCTTTACAGAAGATGAATCTTTGGTTGCAGAAGTTATTGATAATACTACTTCTAGAGGTAGAACTTTAAGATTTTTATTTGACGGTTCTTACGAAGAATTTCGTGCTAAATTAAAAGAATTGGGAGAAACTCCACTTCCTAAATACATCAAAAGAGAGGTAGAACCAGAAGATGCAGAACGTTATCAAACCATTTATGCTAAAATAGAAGGTGCAGTAGCAGCTCCAACTGCAGGTTTACACTTTTCTAAGCACTTAATGAAGCGTTTAGAAATCAAAGGAATTAACTTTGCTGAAGTTACACTTCACGTAGGTTTAGGAACATTTAACCCAATCGAAGTAGAAGATCTTTCTAAGCACAAAATGGAGTGTGAAGAAGCAATTATCGACGAAAAAACTGCTGATATTATCAACAAGGCAGCTGATGAAAATAGAAGAATTTGTGCTGTAGGAACTACTACAATGAGAGCACTAGAAACTTCTGTTTCTTCTAACAAAAAGATTTCTGCTTACCAAGGTTGGACCAATAAATTCATTTATCCACCTTATGATTTTGGGGTAGCAAACGCTATGATTACCAATTTCCACACGCCAAAATCTACATTAATTATGATGATTGCAGCTTTTGCAGGAACAGATTTTATCATGCACGCTTATGAAGAAGCCGTGAAAAATGAATATAAATTCTATTCTTACGGAGACGCAATGTTGATTTTGTAAGATTAATTTTAAAATAATTTTCTCGCAGATTTGGCTGATATTGCAGATGAATTAAAATCTGCTAAATTTGCTGAATCTGCGAGACTTTTTTATATGAAAGACATCAGAACATTAAGTTTAGAACAACTCAAAGAATATTTTGTCACTCTTGGCGAAAAACCTTTTCGTGCGAAACAGGTTTACGATTGGTTATGGTCTAAAAATCTACATTCCATAGATGAAATGACCAACCTTTCTAAAGAGTTGAGAGAAAAAATTTCCCAGGAATTTACCATTAATCCTATTTCTGTAGATTTATTGCAAAAATCTAAAGACGGAACCATCAAAAATGGAGTAAAACTTCATGATGGACTTTTGGTAGAATCTGTTCTTATTCCTACAGAATCTAGAACTACTGCTTGTGTTTCTTCGCAGGTAGGTTGTAGCTTGAACTGTGAATTTTGTGCAACGGCAAAACTCAAAAGGATGAGAAACCTAGAAGTTGCCGAAATTGTAGACCAAGTTGCTTTGATTGATAAACAGAGCAAACTATATTTTGACAGACCTTTGTCTAATATCGTTTTTATGGGGATGGGAGAGCCTATGATGAATTATAAAAACGTAGTAGATGCCATCAGAAAAATTACTCAAGAAGATGGATTAGGAATGTCTGCACGAAGAATTACCGTTTCTACATCTGGAATTCCAAAAATGATGAAAATGCTTGCTGATGAAAATTTGAAAGTCAAATTAGCGCTTTCATTACACTCTGCAATTGAACACAAAAGAAACGAAATTATGCCTTTTTCTACAAAATTTCCGTTAACAGAAATTATGGAAGCGATGCAATATTGGTATGATAAAACTGGAAGCAGAATCACCTTTGAATATTGTGTTTGGAAAGGAATTAATGATGGTGATGAAGATATAAAAGCCTTGATTAAATATTGTAAACAAGTTCCTTGTAAAGTAAATTTGATTCAATATAATCCAATTGGTGAAGGAAAATTCGACCATAGAAGTGTAGAAGCCGAAGAAAAATATATTCGCGAGTTAGAAAAAGCGGGAATTACAGCTTTGGTGAGAAGAAGTAGAGGTGGAGACATCGATGCCGCTTGTGGACAATTAGCCAACAAAAATTCTGGAGAATAATTTGATGTTTTAATTAAATTTCAAGTCTAGTATCTCGCAGATTAAGCAAATTTTGCTGATTTTTTATTGTTTAAATCTGCCAAATCAGCAAAATCAGCGAGAATAATTATAAAGAAATCTTTTAAAATAAAAATAATAAAGTTTTAAGATTTTATTTTTTAAGCGGTAGCAATTTTAATTTATTTTATGAAAAAGTTGTTGTTTTTTCTTTCTTTTCTAATTTCACTTCATTCTTTTTCTCAAAAAACAGAAAAGTTAGCTCTTAGGAAATACAAAATTGCCACGTTATCAGATTCTTTGAAAGAAACATCAGGTCTTACTTTTCTTAAAGATAAACTCTATACCTTAAATGATGGTGGAAATACCAATGAGATTTTTGAAATTGATAAAAATTCGGGTAAAATTTTATCAAAACTGAAAACAGATTTTCCGAATAAAGATTGGGAAGCGATCACCGGTGATGGTGAAAATTTTTATATAGGCGATTTCGGGAATAACGCAGGAAATCGAAGAGATTTAGCCATTTATAAAACTGATTTTCAAGGAAATTATTCTAAAAATTCCTTTAATTATTTTGTGCAAAACGACTTTTCTACTCGATATCTTTCTCATAATTTTGATGCAGAAGCCATGATTTTTCGCAATGAAAAAATTCATATTTTTTCTAAAGAATGGAGTTCTAAAAATATTTCTCATTATACTATTGATTTACAAAATTCAGAAAATCAATCACTTGTAAGTTTGGAGTCTTTTCATGCAGGATTTGTCATTACAGATGCTGCTTATTTTCAAGGGAAATTATATGTGGTAGGTTATACTAGAAAAGCGAAAGTGTATATGATGATTTTTCAGGAGAATTCTGAAGGATTATTTTTCTCTAAACCGTTGAAAAAGTATACGTTAGGTTCTTTTCTTTCGGTAGGTCAAGTAGAAGGAATTGCAGTGAATAAAGATGGAATTTACATTTCTAATGAAGATTTTTCTAAGTTTATTTTCAGTGTAAAACAGCGTTTGTATTTTATTCCTTTCGAAAAGTTAAAATAATTTTTTTATTGCATTCAACGGATTATGTAAGTATAGTTTTAATTAATTATATTTGTATGATTTTATAATTATTGTCAATAATCATTCCATTTATAGCGTGTCAAACATCGTAGAAGAAATCAAGAAGCCGATTAACGAAGAAATGAAACTTTTTGAACAAAAGTTTTATGAATCAATGCAAAGCAGAGTCCCTTTGCTTGATAAAGTTACTCGTTTTATTGTAACCACCAAAGGAAAGCAAATGCGACCAATGTTTGTGTTTCTTACCGCTCAATTGGTAGGAAATGTAAATGAAAAAACTTTTAGAGGCGCTTCTATGATTGAATTGATTCACACCGCTACTTTGGTTCATGATGACGTAGTAGACGAAAGTTTTAAACGTCGTAATTTCTTTTCTATCAATGCTTTATGGAAAAATAAAATCGCGGTTTTAGTAGGTGATTATTTGCTTTCTAAATCGGTTTTACTTTCTACTGATAATAAAGATTTTGATTTATTGGCTGTAATTTCTAGAACCATCAGAGAAATGTCTGAAGGAGAGTTGCTTCAATTAGAAAAAGCTAGAAAATTAGATATTACTGAAGACGTTTATTATGAAATTATTCGTCAAAAAACGGCTACACTTATTGCTGCTTGTTGCGAAGTAGGTGTTTTGTCTAATGGAGCTGATGAAGTTTTAGCCAAAAAAATGCAAGATTTCGGTACTTATACAGGAATGGCGTTCCAAATCAAAGATGATTTGTTTGATTATCTTTCTAAAAATATTATTGGAAAACCAGTTGGAATTGACATTAAAGAACAAAAGATGACTTTGCCGCTTATTCATACTCTGAAAACGGCGAATGAAGCGGATAGAAAGTACTATTTCAACACGATAAAAAGATATAATAACGACCAAAAACGTGTAAAAGAACTAATAGAATTTGTGAAAAAATCTGGTGGACTCGATTATGCAATTGGGGTGATGAAAGATTTTCAGCAAAAAGCAAAAGATATCCTTGCAGAATTCCCTGATTCTGACGCGAAACATTCTCTTAATTTGATGCTTGATTACGTTATAGAGAGGAAGTTTTAATATTTTCCTTCATCATTTTAATGAAGTAAGAAGGTTTAATCTCAAATTTTCTCTGGAAATTATCAGAAAATGCTTCTGCATTCGTAAATCCTGCAATATTTGCCAATTCTTTGATGTCTCTATTCAAGTATTTATGTTCTGTTTTGAGCAATTCTACAATATATTCTAACCTTAAGTCATTGAGATAATTGCTGAAATTTTTCTCTTTATAAACATTAATGATTTTAGATAGATAAGTTGGATTGGTTCCCAATTTTTCACTGAGTAATTTTTGAGTGATTTTATAATCCAGAAATTGTTGTTCCTTTTCGAAAATTTCTAGCTGTTCTAGTATGTATGTAATGGTTGATTCACTAAGTCCCGTGATTTTTGGAATTACAGTTTTATTCTCTTCAACAATTGTAACTGAGATTTTCTCTATTTCTGTATTTTGTGAAAGAATCTGTTTAAACCTTTCTTTATATCTCCTTTGAATCTGAAAATATTTATAAGTAGAAAAAGAAATAATCAGTATACTTAATATAATAATGAAAAGCGTGAGGTATTGATGAACTTTTAAGCTGGTTTCAATACTGTTTTTCTCTTCAATAAGCTTCTGAGAATCATATTCTTTATGAATTTTGGCAAAAAGATATTTGTAGTTCTTTTCGTAAGATTTATCCAAAGACATTAATTTGTTAATGTATTCGAGTTGCTTATCTGTGTTATTTTTAGAAGCGTAGTATTCTATAAGTAATTCATAGGCAGGTCTGAACTGAGGATCTTGATTTTTGTCTTTGTAATATTCTTTGTCTAATTTTTCAAAATATTTTACAGCTTCTTTTTTGTTTCCTAATTGCCAATAGGACATTCCTATGTAGAAAATATCTGTATAATGAGGCCAATTGTCTTGATATAAAAGTTGTGCTTTTTTAAGTTTATTAATTGCTACAGAAAACTTTTTTAGATAATAAGCATCAGTTCCTTCACAAGATATAAAATATGGAATTAAATGTCTTGCATTGTTTTTATTAATGAATTCGTATGCTTCTTTGTATAAAGAATTATTTTCAGAATGTTTTTTTAGTTTTGTATTACAGTCAATTAAGCTCATAAGAGCATAACTGTAGTATGTTTTATAATCATATCCTAATTCAGCTTCATTTATAGGCTGTTTGAAAAATTCAACACATATGCTAAGGTGTTTTTTTGCTTCTGTGATTTGCCCTAATAACATTTTGTTTTGAGCAATGAAATAAAGAGTTTTGTAATTAATGTAATCATTTTTTACATTATTCAAGTATTTTTTTGCTTGCAAAATATAATCTAAGGCAGGTCCATATTGATAATAATCCATTAACAATACTCCTTTGTTAAGTAAAGCCTCTGAAATAAGTTCGTTATTATTAGTTTTTTTAGCAATTACTATTGCGCTATCGGCGTATTTATATCCAATATCTTCAAGTGTGGCTTTACTAGCGTATCTGTAAGCATAAATCAATGCCTGATCGTTATTTTCTTTTTTAGATTTCTTTATGTAATATTTAATTGTTGGTAAAGTATTACTATTAATAGAAATTAAACTATCAATTTTAAGTTCTAATTGTAAAAAAGATAAATTTTCTATTTTTTTTCCTTGAGCGTTTGTTGGCATTTGGAAAAAAAATAGAACTATAAAAACTAAGTTTTTGATTATTAGGTATTTATTGGTTTTTGTGTTCAATTCTTGCTTTTCTACAATGATAAAACAAAAAATTGGAATAAGAAATATGATATTTTTTCAAAAAATCCCGGTTGATTTTTATGAATTCCGAGTTCACTTTTTAGTAAGGGAATAATGGAAAGTGTAGTTTTGCTTCATCTTATAAAACACAATAAAAAAGGGGTAAGATTTAATAACCAAACAAAAAAACAATACTATTTAGAATAGTAAAGTTCTTCTTCAAAGGGAGCTTCAACATGAAAATGTTGAAGTTTTTTTATTTAGATGTTTTTTAAGAATGAGTTTTAATATTTTCCCTCATCATTTTAATAAAGTAGGAAGGTTTAATTTCAAATTTTCTTTGGAAATTATCTGAAAATGCTTCTGCATTCGTAAATCCTGCAATATTTGCCAATTCTTTGATGTCTCTATTCAAGTATTTATGTTCTGTTTTGAGCAATTCTACAATATATTCTAGCCTTAAGTCATTGAGATAATTACTAAAATTTTTCTCTTTATAAATATTAATAATTTTAGATAGATAAGTAGGATTGGTTCCTAATTTTTCGCTGAGTAATTTTTGAGTGATTTTAGAATCTAGAAATTGTTGTTCTTTTTCGAAAGTTTCTAGCTGTTCTAGAATATATGTAACAGTGGATTCACTAAGTCCAGCGATTTTAGGAGTTACAGCTTTATCCTCATCAACAATTGTAACTGGGATTTTCTCGATTTCTTTATTTTTTGATATGATTTGTTCAAAACGTTCTTTATATCTCCTTTGCATTTGGAAATATTTATAAGTAGAAAACGAAATAAAAACAATGCTGATAATGATTACTAAAAGCGTGAGGTATTGATGAACTTTTAAGCTGTTTTCAATACTATTTTTCTCGTCAATCAATTTTTGAGAATCATATTCTTTATGAATTTTGGCAAAAAGATATTTGTAGTTCTTTTCGTAAGATTTATCCAAAGACATTAATTTGTTAATGTATTCGAGTTGCTTATCTGTGTTATTTTTAGAAGCGTAGTATTCTATAAGTAATTCATAGGCAGGTCTGAACTGAGGATCTTGATTTTTGTCTTTGTAATATTCTTTGTCTAATTTTTCAAAATATTTTACAGCTTCTTTTTTATTTCCTAATTTCCAATAAGACATTCCTATGTAGAAAATTTCTGTATAGTGAGGCCAACTATCTTGGTATAAAGTTTGAGCCTTCTTCAATTTTTCTATAGCTAAAAAATAATTTTTGAGAAAATAAGCATTGGTTCCTTCGCAAGAAATAAAATATGCATAATAAAAATTAGAATTGTTTTCTTTAATATATTGAAAAGCTTTTTTTAATAATATTTTATTATCAGAAAATTGATTTAATTTTGAGTTGATGTCAATCAAACTGATTAAAGAGTACATAAACATCATTTCATAATTTTTACCGTAAGTCTGCGATTTATTAAGATTTATAGAAAAGAAATTTACACATTTTTCATATTCCTTTTTGGCATCAGATAATCGACCTAAATACAAATAATTTTGAGCAATAGAATAAATTGTTTGATATTTTAAATAATTATCATTTGTTTTTTCTGCAATTCTGTAAGCACGTATTAAATATTTATAAGCAATATTGTGTTGGTTTTTTGAAATAAGTAAAGTCGATTTATTGATGTAAGCTTCAGTTAATATAGAATTGTCATTTATTTTTTTCGCAACTAATATAGCACTATCAGAATATTTGATTTTATATTTTTCAGAAGGATTTTGACTGGCATATCTATAGGCATAAACTAATGCTTTTAAATTATTTTCTTTCTTGGATTTTTTGATATAAAATTGGATTAATGGTGATGCATTAGCATTGTTATAAACTAAACTATCAATTTTATGTTCTAATTGTAAAAAAGATAAATTTTCTATTTTTTTTCCCTGAGCGTTTGTTGGCATTTGGAGAAAAAATAGAACTACAAAAGCTAAGTTTTTGATTATTATATATTTATTGGTTTTTGTTTTCAATTTTTGCTTTTCTACAATGATAAAACAAAAAATTGGAATAAGAAATATGATATTTTTTCAAAAAATCCCGGTTGATTTTTATGAATTCCGAGTTCACTTTTTAGTAAGAAATTAATGAAAAGAGTAGTTTTGTCTCATCTTAAAACACAATAAAAAGGGGTAAGATTTAATAACCAAACAAAAAAAACAATACTATTTAGAATAGTAAAGTTCTTCTTCAAAAAACTTCAACATGTAAATGTTGAAGTTTTGTTTTTTAAGCGTTACCTTTAATATTTTCTTTCATCATCTTAATAAAGTAAGAAGGTTTAATCTCAAATTTTCTTTGGAAATTATCAGAAAAGTTTACCGCATTCGTGAAACCAGCCAGAGATGCTAGATTTTTGATGTCATAGTTTAAATAGGTAGCATCATTTTTGAGTAATTCAATGATATAGTCTATTCTTAAGTCATTAATATAATAGTTGAAATTTTTTCCTTTGTATACATTAATGATTTTAGAAAGGTAGGGTATATTGGTGTTGAATTCTTCACTTAAAAGTCTCAATGACATTTGATTATCGGTAAACCTAAGTTCTTCTTCAAATTTGTCTAGTTGTTGCAAAATATTTTGAACTAAAATAGGATTGAGACCAGGTATTTTGTTGTAAAACTCCAGTTCAGAAGAATTTTTTGGAGCGGTAATTTTTATTTTGTCAGTTATATTAAGAGTTTTTGGATTTAGATCATCTTCCTGTTTTGATTCTACTTCTGCAAGAGTCTCTAATTTTTCTAAAATAGGTTTCTGTGAGATAATTTCTTCAAATTTTTCTTTGTATTTTTTTTGTAAAGAGTTATAACGATTCCAATAGAACAATGATGCAAGTATGGTTATTAATAATATTGAACTAATTATAGTTCTTTGATTTTTTAGAGAACTTTCAATCTTATTCTTTTCATTTATGAGTTTATGAGTATCATATTCTTTATTAATCTTAGAGAACAGGTACTTATAATTTTTTTCATAATTTTTATCAAGAGACATTAAGGTGTTGATATATTTTAATTGCTTATCTCTATTACCAATGGAGTCATTGTACTTAATTAATAGTTCATATGCTGGTCTAAATTCAGGATTTAATTTTTTTGACTTGTCATATTCTTTATCAATTTCCTCAAAATATTTAACTGCGACATCTCTTTTTCCAAGTTTCCAATTAGAAAGGCCAATGTAAAAAATATCATTTAAATGTGGCCATTGGTCGTTATATAATCTAATTGCTTCTGAGAGTTTGCGAATCGCTAAATTGTAGTTTGCTTTGTAAAATGCATCAGTTCCTTCTGATGAAATAAAATATGGCTTTAAATGTTCAAAATTATTTTTATAAATAAAATCGTATGCTTCCTCTAAAAGAGAGATATTTTCTTGATGTTTTCCAATTCTTGTATTAGAGTCTATTAAACTCATAAGAGAAAATATATAATATGTTTTGTAGTCTTCGTTTAATACTTTTTTATTAAGATTAACTTTAAAATAGTTATAACAATTTACTAATTCTTTGTTTGCGTCTTCATGTAAGCCGAGGTAGATTTTATTTTGAGCAATAAAATATGTGGTTTTATTTATTATATAATTATCATTGAGTTCTAAAGAGTATTTATTTGCTATTAATATATTATCAAGCGCCTTCTGATATAAAGACTCATCCATTAGAATAACACCTTTATTAAGATATGCGTCAGTAATTAAAGTTTTATTTTCAGTTCTTTTACTTGCAATGAGAGCACTATCAGTATATTTAAAGTTTATTGGAACTGGGGAAAATTTACTAGCATATCTGTAGGCTATATATAAGGATTCATTACTGTTTTCCTTTTTGGATTTCTTTATGTAAAATTTAACAATTTTAATTCCTTCATCTGGGTTTGAATAATATAAACTATCAATTATTTTTTCAATTTCTTCATTATTCATTCTTTCTAAATTAATATTTTGACTAAAAGTATTAACTGAAAAAAAAAGAATTGTAAAAAATAATATTTTTATATTAAAACGTTGATTCATAGCAAGTTGATTAATTTAATCAAATTATTTTTTTTGACTTCAAAAATTAATTTTACAATAATACTGTTATTTTTTCTAAAATTTATCATAATTTTTATAAAACAACAGTAATTCTTTATGAAATGACAGTTGAAAAATTTGTTTGTAGATAAACTTTCACGATACATTTGTAAAAAAATTAGTTATGAAAAAAACAGTTCTTTTTTCTATTGGAGTATTAAGTGTTTTATTTGTTTCATGTAGACAAAATGATAATATTTTAAGTAATGAAGATGTTACAACTCTAAAGATTATTCAAAAAAATAGAAATATTAGAGATACCGCGTCTGTAAAAACTTTCAGCATAGATACTCAATCAAGTTTATCAGAATTTGATGATGTGGTTAAGCCACCAAAATAAATAAATCTAATAAAAAAGTAAAATAAAATTTTTTTTCATCGTTTGTGTTTTCTCCTTTCGCTGCTTGTTCTCAGAGCAGCGGAGGAGATTTTTTAAAGACATCATCACAATTATTCATACATTCATATTAATTAAGTTGAGCTTAACACAGTATTTCACTAGAAATATTGTGTTTTGTTTTGTAATTGAAAAATAATCAAAAAAATCAATTTATTTTATCAATTCCATAATTTTATTATCTTTGTAAAAATCCTTATCCAAGATATGCAAACTACTTATATCGAAACACAAACCGTTTCTTTTCAAGATTTTAAGAATCAAATATTAGCAGACTATAAACTAGGTAGAATTTCTCGTGAAATGTCTTACATGGCAAGGAGAGAAGTTTTAACAGGTAAAGCTAAGTTCGGGATTGTAGGTGATGGTAAAGAATTACCACAATTAGCCATGGCAAAAGTTTTTAGAAATGGAGATTTTAGAAGTGGTTATTATAGAGATCAAACCTTCGCATTAGCAGTTGGGGCTTTATCAGTAGAGAGTTTCTTTGCACAATTGTATGCAGATACTTCTGTAGAAAGAGAACCTGCTTCTGCTGGTAGACAAATGAATGGTCACTTTGCAACACGCAGTTTAAATGAAGATGGAACTTGGAAAGATTTAACCCAAATTAAAAATATATCATCAGATATTTCGCCAACTGCAGGACAAATGCCTAGACTTCTAGGTTTGGCTCAAGCTTCTAAGGTTTACAAATCGGTTAAGTTTCACGGTTCAGAGAAATTCAGCAATAATGGAAACGAAGTTGCTTTCGGAACCATTGGTGATGCGTCTTCTGCAGAAGGCCATTTCTGGGAAACTTTGAACGCTGCTTGTGCTTTACAAGTTCCTATGATTTTATCAATTTGGGATGATGGTTACGGAATTTCTGTTCCTACTCATGACCAAAGAGCAAAAGAAGACATGGCAGAAATGCTTTCTGGTTTTCAAAGAAAAGAAGGAAAAACAGAAGGTTGCGAAATTATTCAAGTAAAAGCTTGGGATTATCCTGCACTTCTAGACGCTTATGCTAGAGCCGAACATTTTGCAAGAACAGAATCTATTCCTGTGGTAATTCACGTGACAGAAGTTACTCAACCACAAGGTCACTCTACATCTGGTTCTCACGAAAGATATAAATCTGAAGATAGATTGAAATGGGAAGCAGATTTCGACGGCTTAGAAAAATTTAAAGAATGGATTCTTAATTATTCTATTGAATTAGAAGGAAAAGAAGAAATTTTAGCTACAGTAGAAGAACTTGAAAATATAGAAAAAGAAGCAAAAAAAATAGCAAAAGACGGTCAGAAAAAAGCTTGGGAAAATTATAGAAATTCTATAGAAATTCTTAAAAATGAAGTACTTCCATTAGTAGAGAATCTAAAATCTCAGAATAGCGAAGTAGAAGCAGAACTGCAAAAATTCGGTTCTTTGATTTCTTATGCTAAAAAGGATGTATTCAGTTTGATGAGAAAAGTTTTGCTTTTGACTAGAACTCATCAATCTACTGAAAGACAATGGCTTGCTTCTAAATATCAACAGCTTTTAGCGCAAGAAAAAGATAATTATTCTTCACACTTGTATTCAGAATCTGAATGGAAATCAACCAATGTAAAAGAAGTAAAACCAATTTACTCAGAAAATTCTGAAATGGTAGATGGAAGAGTAGTGGTAAGAAATAATTTTGATAAAATCTTTGAAAAATATCCTGAAACTTTGGTTTTCGGTGAAGATGCAGGGAATATTGGTGATGTAAACCAAGGTTTAGAGGGACTTCAAGAAAAATACGGCAAAGTAAGAGTAGCCGATACAGGTATTAGAGAAGCTACTATTCTTGGTCAAGGAATTGGTATGGCGATGCGTGGACTTCGTCCGATTGCAGAAATTCAGTATTTAGACTATATTTTATATTGTTTACAAGGAATTAGTGATGATTTGGCAACGCTTCATTACAGAACAAAAGGTGGACAAAAAGCACCGCTTATCATCAGAACTCGTGGTCATAGATTAGAAGGAATTTGGCATTCTGGTTCACCAATGGCGGGAATTATTAACCTAGTAAAAGGTGTTAATGTTTTGGTTCCTAGAAATTTAACTAAAGCAGCAGGTTTTTATAACACGATGCTTCAGAGTGATGAACCAGCAATTATTGTAGAAACGCTCAATGGTTATAGATTAAAAGAAAAGCAACCGGATAATTTAGGTGAATTCACCGTTCCTGTTGGTAAAATAGAAGTAACTAAAGAAGGAAAAGATGTTACTTTAGTAACTTATGGTTCTACTTGGAGATTAGTAATGGAAGCTGCCGAAGAATTAGAAAAATTGGGGATTTCTGCGGAAGTTATTGATATTCAGTCTTTAATACCATTTGATGTTTCACATGAAATTGCTGAAAGCGTAAAGAAAACCAATCGTTTAGTAATTATAGACGAAGACGTAGAAGGCGGAACCTCTGCATTTATTCTACAGCAAATCGTAGAAAAGCAAAAAGCATTCAGATATTTGGATTCAGCTCCGTTAACGATTGCAGCAAAGGATCACAGACCAGCTTATGCAAGTGATGGAGATTATTTCTCAAAACCTTCTGTAGATGATATGGTAGAGAAAATATATGCAGTTTTTCATGAAGCGAACCCTTCTCAATTTCCAAAAATTTAAAAAATGAAAATTTTATTTTTTATTATAACAGCTTTTACGCTTTCGAGTTGTGCTGTGGCAAAAATCCAAGATTGCCCAGAAGAGAAAATCATCAATAAAATGCCAAAAGTGATTGATGGAAACTCACAAACGCCTAATGAATATTATATTTACAAGGGAGAAAGAAGGGAAATCAAGGAATTTGATACCACTTGGATTGAGAAAAATTGCCCGAATATAAAAGTACAAGAAGTTTATTAAAAAACTAAAAATACTATGCCTTGCTAAAAATTAGCAAGGTTTTTTTATAAATTTATTCTGATTTTCCAACCTATTTCTTAAAAGTTTCATCTATACTTTTAAATATCATTATTATGAACCAGGAATTACTCATTAAGTGCAAAAACAAAGACAGAAATGCTCAAAGGCAAGTTTATGCACAAAATGCAGGAAAATTATTTACCTTATGCAAAAGATATTTAAAAAATGATGAAGATGCTGAAGAAATTTTGGCAGATACCTTTTTTATTATTTTTACCAAGATTGATCAATTAAAAGATTCTGATTTTTTTGAAGCTTGGGCAAGAAAGATTGCGGTAAATAATTGTTTGCAATTGTTAAGAAAGAAAGACAAGTTAAAAATTTCTATAGAAGAAACTTTTATAGAGAAAACATTATCAACAGAAGCGAATAATTTTTCCTTTGAAAAAGATTTACTGTCTTTACTGCATTATTTGCCAGAAGGCTGTAGAACGATTTTTAATTTGTTTGTGATAGAGGGTTACCCTCATAAAGAAATTGCAGAAATGCTTTCTATTTCTGAAGGAACTTCTAAATCACAAGTGAATTTTGCAAGAAAAAAATTGCAAGAAATGTTACAATTTCAAAACATTTAATTTCAAAAAAATCTTAAAAAATGGAAAATTTTAATAAAAATATAGACGATTTATTCAATAGCGAAAGCAAAAAAGCTGAAGAGAATACTAATTTCCCCGGATTTGAAAAAGTTTGGGACAAAGTAGAACAAAAACTAGAAAAAAAAGAAAAGAAAAGGATCCTTCCGATTTGGTTTCCTTCCGGAATTGCGGCTACTTTAGTAATAGGATTGGGTGTTTTGTATTTGTACAATCAAAAAGAAGATTTGCCAGTAAAACCAGTTATTGCGCAACAAGAAACTTCACCTGAAAGTTCTGCGAAATCCAATATTATTAATAAACCACAGTCAGATGTACATAAGTTAGATGAAGAAATTCAAGAGCGAATTAAGAAAAATCCTATAGTTACTAAAGAAATTTTAGCTTATCAAAATACTTCAAATTCAGATAATACTGTAGAAATTATTCAGAATATTGTTCCAGAGAAGATGAAAACGGTTGATTTAGAATATATGAAAAATAGCAAGTATACAACTGATGAATACTATTTAAAAAAAATAGAAACTCCCGCAGTTTCTGCTATACCATTTCAAAATCAAGAAAATAGTTTGTCAAGAGCTAAAACTAAAAATATAAATGAATTGGTTGTTACAGCAATGGGAATTAAAAGAAAAGAACAATCTTTGGGATATGCTTCTGAAATAAATGTTGCTTCTCACCTTCAAGGCAAAGTTGCTGGGTTACAAATTTCTAGTAACGCACCTAATATTCCAAATAATAATATTGTAATTAGAGGAGTACGTTCTATAGAATCATCACCTAAACCACTTTATGTAATAGATGGAAAACCTTATGAAAATGTAGATTTACAAAAAATTTCATCAGACAAAATCAAATCCGTTAATATTCTGAAAGACAATGCTGCAACTTCTCTTTACGGAAGTAGAGGTTTAAATGGGGTCGTTCTAATAGATACTAAAGGTTTGTCGGATAAGGATATTAAAACGATTACAAGTTTTAGTCCTCAAAATAATAATGAATCTTATGATTCTTGGGAAGAAAATCCTTTTGAATTATCTACAAGTCAACCGCTGTCTACTTTTTCTATTGATGTAGATAATGCAGCATATTCTAATATTAGAAGAATGATAAACAATGGACAGATAGTAGATAAAAATGCAGTAAGAGTTGAAGAAATGATTAATTATTTCAAATATAATTATCCGCAACCTTCAGTAAATGAGCCATTTTCTATTCATTCTGAATACAATGATTGCGCTTGGAATCCTCAACATAAAATTCTAAAAATTGGTTTACAAGGGAAAACTTTGGTAGAAAAAAACTTACCAAGTTCTAATTTGGTTTTTTTGATAGATATTTCTGGTTCTATGAATGCCGCCAATAAATTACCATTATTAAAGTCATCTTTTAAAGTTTTATTAGAAAGACTTCGTCCTCAAGATAAAGTAGCCATTGTTACTTATGCAGGAAACGCAGGAATTGCCCTGAAACCAACATCGGCTTCACAAAAAGAAAAAATTATGACCGCCCTAGAAAATCTACAATCTGGTGGAAGTACAGCTGGTGCAGAAGGTATAATTACAGCCTATAAATTAGCAGAAGAAAATTTTGTGAAAAATGGAAACAATCGAGTAATTCTCGCAACTGATGGCGATTTTAATGTAGGCGTTTCTAATAATGAAGATTTGAAAGCAATGATTGAAAATAAAAGAAAATCTGGTGTTTTCTTGACTTGTCTTGGTTTTGGAATGGGAAATTACAAAGACAATCGCTTAGAAATGTTGGCAGATAAAGGAAACGGAAATTATGCATATATTGATAATATTCAAGAGGCAAATAAATTTTTAGGAAAAGAATTTGCGGGGAGTATGTATGCAATTGCAAAAGATGTTAAAATTCAAATTGAATTTAATCCGAAATTAGTAAAAGCTTACAGATTAATTGGTTATGAAAGTAGAAAACTGAAAACAGAAGACTTCATAAATGATAAAATAGATGCCGGAGAATTAGGAATCGGGCATACTGTAACTGCTTTGTACGAAGTTATTCCTGCAAATTCTACCTCTGAATTTTTACCAAAAGGAAGCGATTTAAAATATACTGAAGTAAAAACAAAAGACAATCTAGGAAATGAATTGGCAACTATAAAATTCAGATATAAAAGGCCAAATGAAGAAGAGAGTAAAGAATTAATTCAAACAGTTTCTAATTCTCAAAAAGAGATTAATTCTGCTTCTTTAGACTTTAGATTTGCTAATGCAGTAGCTTGGTTTGGTTTGGTTCTGAGAGATTCTCAATACATTTCTAATAAAAATTTAGAGGATATTATCAACTTGGCAAAACAAGGAAAATCTAGTGATGAAGATGGTTACAGAGCAGAATTTATAAGATTGATGGAGAGTTACAAATCTATAAAAAATTAATATTACAAACTGGAGTAGAAATACTTCAGTTTTTTATTTTGGATTTATGATGTTGCTAAATCAATTGCTTTTTATGAAAGGAAGATTTCAGAATAGATTTTTTATAAAAAAGAGCTAAACTTTTGTTTTAAAAAATCATATTTATATCATAGTAAAACCCGAATTTTCTGAAAAATTCCGTAAATTCGCAAAAATTTAATCTCGAAATGAATTACGATATTATTGTTATAGGTTCTGGACCTGGTGGTTACGTAACCGCAATTAGAGCATCACAATTAGGTTTTAAAACGGCTATCATAGAAAAAGAAAATCTAGGTGGTATTTGTTTAAACTGGGGGTGTATTCCTACCAAAGCATTACTGAAGTCTGCTCAAGTTTTTAACTATATAAAACACGCCGAAGATTACGGTCTTAATAAAGTAGAGGGAAGTTTTGATTTTCCTAATGTAATTGCTAGAAGTAGAGGAGTTGCTACTAAAATGAGTGGTGGAATTTCTTTCTTGATGAAGAAGAATAAAATTGACGTTATCATGGGAACTGCCAAAGTTCAAAAAGGCAAAAAAGTTTCGGTAACAGATAAAGAAGGAAAAGTTTCTGAATATTCAGCAAATCATATTATCATTGCAACGGGAGCTCGTTCTAGAGAATTACCAAATCTTCCACAAGATGGAGTAAAAGTAATTGGGTACAGACAAGCTTTGTCATTACCTACTCAACCGAAATCTATGATTGTAGTAGGTTCTGGAGCAATCGGAGTAGAGTTTGCAGATTTTTATAATACAATGGGAACTAAAGTGACGATTGTAGAATTTATGCCAAATATCGTTCCTGTAGAAGATGAAGAAATTTCTAAACACTTAGAAAAATCTCTTAAAAAATCTGGAATTGATATCATGACCAATGCATCTGTAGAATCTGTAGATACTTCTGGAAACGGTGTTAAAGCCAATGTAAAAACCAAAGACGGAAACATTACACTAGAAGCAGATATTCTACTTTCGGCAGTTGGTATTGCTGCAAATATTGAAAACATTGGATTGGAAGAGGTAGGTATTGCTACAGACAAAGGTAGAGTTTTGGTAAATGAATGGTACCAAACTTCTGTTCCTGGTTATTATGCAATTGGTGATATTATTCCTACTCAAGCTTTGGCTCACGTAGCATCAGCAGAAGGAATTACTTGTGTAGAAAAAATCAAAGGAATGCACGTAGAAACAATTGACTACGGAAATATTCCTGGTTGTACTTACTGTCATCCAGAAATTGCATCTGTTGGTTTAACAGAAAAACAAGCTAAAGAAAAAGGATACGAAATTAAAGTTGGTAAATTCCCACTTTCTGCATCTGGTAAAGCTACCGCAAATGGTAATACAGATGGTTTCATCAAAGTAATTTTTGATGCAAAATACGGAGAATGGTTAGGTTGCCACATGATTGGAGATGGTGTTACAGATATGGTTGCAGAAGCGGTGGTTGCTAGAAAATTAGAAACTACTGGTCACGAAATCATCAAATCTATTCACCCGCATCCAACTGTTTCTGAGGCGATTATGGAAGCAGTAGCTGCAGCTTACGGAGAAGTGATTCACATCTAATATTTATGTAATAAATACAAAAAAACCACAGTTTTTGCTGTGGTTTTTTTAATTTTAACAAATGAAACTAATAATATGAAGAAAGAAATCGGGTTAGTACTTTCAGGCGGTGGAACTAAGGGAATTGCGGAAGCTGGTGCACTGAAATTTTTAGAAGAAAAAAATATTTTTCCAGAAGTCATTGCAGGAACGAGTGCTGGTGCAATTGTTGGCGGATTGTATTCTTTTGGAAAATCTCCTGATGAGATTTTAGAATTTTTTAAATCGGTTTATTTTTTCAATTGGAAACATTTTACTTTGACTAAACCGGGATTTATCAATTCTGAAGTTTTTAGATTGTACTTGAAACCAATTATTGGAGAAATTAAAATTAAAGATTTAAAATTAGAATTGCTCATTACAGCGACTGATTTGGTTCAAGGCGTTACGCACGTTTTTGATGGAGACACTTATTTGCTTGATGCAATTATAGCTTCTTGTTCGGTTCCAGGTTTGACCAGTCCTTTCCAAAAAGATGGAATGTTATTAAGCGATGGAGGAATTTTGAATAATTTTCCTTCAAATTTAATCAGAGAGAAATGTGAAAAACTAATTGGAGTATATGTTTCGCCACTTCAAGACATTGAAGGCAAACAACTCAACAGTATCAAAGCGGTTTCTACCAGAGCTTATGAATTGCTGAGCCACAGTGTAGAAAACTATAAATTCAAAGATTGTGACTGGTTTATCTCTCCCAAAGAATTATCCAATTATGGAATGTTCGAGAGCAATAAAGCCAGAATGGACGAAATTTTTAAATTGGGTTACGAAGAAGCTGTAAAAACTTTCCCCGAAAATTTTTAAAATTTTCTAAAAAACATATTTTGAATAGACTAAAACTCCTGTAATTAAGGAAAGTAGAGTAGCCGTTACCACACTTGCGGCTGCTAGATCCTTTATCAATCCTATTTTTTCATTGAAATTTGGTTCTACAAAATCACAAATTTTTTCAATGGCTGTATTGATGATTTCTGTAGTGAGAACCAAAAAACAAACGATAAAAATTAAAACAGCATCTGTAGAGTTTAATTCGAAATAAACCATTAAAAATAAATTAATAACAAGCGCTAAAACTTCTAACTGAAAGTTTCTTTCGGTTTTTAGCATCCAAAAAAGTCCTTTGAAAGCATAATAAACACTTTTGTGAAATGGAGGTCTTTTCATTACCAATTTTTATCAACCATGTAAATAAGTTGTGTCATAACTACAGCTCCCAATAATAATTCTCTTCGATTTACTTTCTCGAAAGTGTCTTCTGGAGTATGATGAATGTCAAAATATCTTTGTGAATCTGTTACCAATCCAGATGCAGGAATTTTAAGTTCTCTCAGAGGTTCTATGTCTACGCCAGAATGATCTCCTGCAAATTCATAAATTCCGTATGGGTTAAAAAGTTTTTCCCAAGATTTCATAGATTTGGCTTTGTCAGGATGCATTCCTAAGCTAAAACTTCTCGGTGTAAAACCTCCACTGTCACTTTCTAGGGCAAAAATGTGTGGTTCTTCAGATTTTTTTACCGTTTCCATGTACGTTCTGCCGCCTCTTACACCATTTTCTTCATTGGCAAAACAAACAACTCTTATGGTATGATTATTTTTGAGTTTTAAATTTTTGAAAGTTCTTAGAACTTCTATACTTTGTACAATTCCAGCACCATCATCATGAGCGCCTTCACCTACATCCCAAGAATCAAGGTGTGCGCCAACTACAATTACTTTTTCGTCTGATTTTCCTTTGATTTCGCCAATGACAGATTTGGTCATCATTTGTCCATTCATTCCGCAATTAGAATTGAGAACGGCTTGAACTTTTTGTTTTTTGAGTAAAATTTCTTCTAAATAATCCGCAGATTCTGCACCGATAGCAACGGCAGGAATTTTTGGAACACCATCTTCGTAACGAGTAGAACCAGTATGAGGGACATCGTCAAAAGAAGAAGTGAGAGAACGAATGATTACCGCTTTTCCGCCTTTTTTTGCTACTTCAGATGGAGTAACTCTTCTGTATTTTCCAGCATCTCCGTAAGCTTGTCCTGTTACCACAAACTCTTGTTTAAAGGCATAGTTGAAAAATACAATTTTATCTTTTACGGCGTAATCTGGTAATTTTTCGAAATCTTCTAAAGTTTTTACTAAAATCACTTCTCCTTCCAAATCTTTACCTTTGGTTCCTTCAGAATTGCCTAAGGAAAGCATCTTTACTTCTTTCCATTTTCCGTGATTAACTTTTAATTTTAAAGATTCATCACCTCGAGTCCATACGTTTACCATTATAGGTTGAAACCAAACTTGGTCTGCACCAGCTTCTAGCAATTTTTTCATCGCCCAGTCTGCCGATTTTTCGTAATTACTGCTTCCAGATAATCTATTGCCAATATCTTTGGTCAATTCTCTAAGGTCTTCATAAGATTTACCATTGACCAAAATTTCGTCTGAAATTTTCTTGAATTGAAGAGAATCTTGTTTGAAATTTTGAGACCAAAAAAATCCGCCCAAAAAGAGCGGAAGTATGTAAAGTAGTTTCTTCATTTTGTGATTTCTTTTTGGAAATCTAAAAGTACTATTTTTTTGTAATAAATCAAGAAAAATTACCAATCCATGTCGTACATTAACAGTGCAGTAACCAATTTTGGCTCTATGTAAGTACATTTTGGAGGCATTTGTAAATTCTGATTTGCCAGTTTGGTAATGTCATTAAAACTTACTGGGAACAATCCAAAGCCAACGGAATAATCGCCAGAATCTACTTGTTCTTTAAGCTTGATGATACCTTCAATATTAGAATTTCCTTTTACAAAATTCATTTTGCTGTTTTCTTCTTCCTCATAATCGTTAATTCCAAGAATAGGTTTGAAGATGTATTTGTCTAATAAATGATGGTCTACATTATCTAATCCTTGGTCTAAATCTCTTAGATTATGTTTTACGTGCAGTGAATAGAATTTACCACCCAGATACATAGAAATGTGGAATTTCTGCGAAGGATAGTAAGCGTTTTCACCTTTTTCGTGGATAAGGAAGTTTTCTGATACTTTTTGTAAAAATTCTTCTTCAGAATTTCCGTTTAAATCTTTTACAACTCTGTTATAGTCATTAATTTTAATCGATTGACTAGAAACAATAAAACTGAAAACAAAATTATAAGGTTCATTGCCATTATGTCTTTTGTTTTTTTCTTTGTGTTTTTGAGCGTATAAAGCTGCAGAAGCTATTCTGTGGTGACCATCTGCTACATAAAAAGAATCAATTTGGTCTATTACTTCCTTAAATTGCTGAAGTTTTAGACGATTGTCTATTCTCCAAACTTTATGTCTTACTCCAGTTTCGTCTGTATGATTAATGATGGGAACGTTTTTTTCTTCGTGATTCATCAGTAATTCTATTTTAGAATTAGCTTGATAGGTAAGAAGAACTGGTTCTGCTTGAAGTGAAACTTTCTCTAAGAAATGAGCTAGTTTTTCTTTTTTATAAGTAAGGGTAGACTCATGTTTTTTGATTTTTCCGTTCCAGAAATCTTCCACACTTGTCAATCCTAATAAACCTCTGAAAATAGATTTATTGGGTAAAATTTGCTCATACAAATAATAAGAAGAGCTGTCTTGAAGAAGTTTATTGTCGCCCAACATTTCTTCGTAATTGCTTCTTACTTTTCGTAGATTTCTATCAACATCTTTCGATTTGCTACATACATATGGTTTAATCATCTGTATGTAAGAAGAGTCTTCCGTCGCTTTTTTATTGATTTCTTCCTGCGTAAAATTATCCAAAGGATGAGTTGGGAATTTATCAATATAATCAGGGTGCGGTCTAACTCCTCTAAATGGTTTAAAAACTGGCATGTTCTACGTTTAATTAATTTGAGGTTTTATATAGTTTAATTTTTTAAATTTTGCGAATATAATAAATTTTTAAATTATATAAGTTTTTGTAAGTCAATAATTTGTTGTGCTAATTCTGTTCCTATTCTTTCCTGGGCTTCTAAAGTACTTCCACCAACATGCGGAGAAAGCGAAAGCGAAGGATTCATCAGAATCTGAATTTCTGGTTTTGGTTCGGTTTCGAAAATATCTAGAGCAGCTCCTGCAACTTTTTTATTTTCAATGTAATCTATGAGTGTTACTTCATTGATTACACCGCCTTTTGCAGTATTTACAATGAAAACGCCATCTTTCATCATTTCAAATTCTGGCGTGTCTATAATATATTCAGTAGTTTCCGAAGTATTGATGCTGATGAAATCTGCCTCTTTTAGAAACACTTCCATATCATTGGAAGAAGTGAATTCAAAATCAATAGTTCTTCCGTCAAAAAATTCTAAAGAAACGGTATCTGTTTTAGGTTTTCTGGTGTAGAAAATAATTTTCATTCCAAGACCTATTCCAATTTTAGCAACTTCTTTTCCGATGTTCCCAAAACCAATGATTCCTAGCGTTTTGCCTGAAAGTTCTGTTGCTTTTTCATAAGATTTTTTGAGAAACGCAAATTTAGTATCACCTTCTAAAGGCATATTTCTATTAGAATCGTGTAAAAATCTAATCAAAGTCAAAAAATGCGCAAAAACCAATTCGGCTACGGATTTAGCAAAAGCGTTTGGAGTATTAATGACATGAATTCCTTTAGATTTGGCGTATTCTACATCTATATTATCCATTGATTCGCCACCTTTTCCTATGATTTTTAAACTTGGACAAGCATCTATAAGTTCTTTGGTTACTTGTGTTGCGTTTTTTACCAATAAAACTTCTACTTGATTTTCATTGATAAAAGGAATGAGGTGTTCCTGAGAAACTCTGTTGTCAAGAAGATTTAATCCAACTTCTTTCAAAACTTTTTCTCCAGAATTTAAAATACCGTCGTTTGCTAAAATTTTCATATTTTTTTTAGATTTTAAATAGATTTCATAACATCTACCAAAACCTGTACGCTTTCTATTGGTAATGCATTGTAAAGACTTGCTCTGTAACCACCTAAACTTCTGTGTCCATTTAATCCATTGATTCCAGCAGCTTTCCAAGCGTTGTCAAAAGCTTCTTTTTTAGATTCGTCTGTAATTTTGAATGAAACATTCATTAAACTTCTATCTTCTGGAACGCAGAAACATTCAAATAATGGATTTCTGTCTATTTCATCATAAAGAAGTTTTGCTTTAGCAATATTTCTTTCTTCTGCAGCAGCTATTCCGCCATTATTTTCTAACCATTGTAGGGTAAGTAGTGAAGCATATACTGCAAAAACTGGTGGCGTATTAAACATAGATTCTTTCGCTACATGTTGAGCGTAATCTAAGTAAGATGGAATAATTCTGCCTGATTTTCCTAGAATTTCTTTTTTTACCACCACTAGAGTCGTTCCAGCTGGTCCCATATTTTTTTGAGCACCTGCATAGATTAGGTCAAATTTAGAATAATCAATCACTCTAGAGAAAATATCAGAACTCATGTCAGAAACCATTAAAGTATTGGCTTTTGGGAAATTTTTGATTTGAGTTCCATAGATGGTATTGTTAGAAGTGCAGTGGAAATAATCATATTCTGCACCTACTTCTTCAATTTTTGGAATGAAAGAGTAGTTTTCTTCCTTAGAAGAACCGATTACATCTACTGTTCCCAATTTTTTAGCTTCTTTGATTGCATTGGCAGCCCAGTTTCCAGAATCTAAATAGGCAGCTTTTCCGTTTTCTTTCATCAAGTTAAAAGGAACCATCGCAAATTGTAAACTTGCGCCTCCACCTAAAAATAATACATCATAGTCATCATTAAGATTCATCAATCTTTTTACGATGGCTCTGGCTTCATCCATTACTGCGATAAAGTCTTTGCTACGGTGAGAAATTTCTAAGATAGAAAGTCCCATTCCGTTAAAGTCTAAAATCGCTTCTGCTGATTTTTGGAAAACTTCTTGAGGGAGAATGCAAGGTCCTGCACTGAAATTATGTTTTTTCATATTTTTATTGAGAATGATTGTAAGTTTATTGAAACAAAAAATCCCGCTCATGCAGAATGAAGCGGGATTTTTTTAATTTTTATTCGCCGTGTAAAAATGCTTTTTTACCTAAAAGTTCTGCGTCTGTTTCTACATGGTTGTCATCTGGGACACAACAGTCTACCGGACAAACCGCAGCGCATTGTGGTTCTTCGTGGAAACCTTTACACTCGGTACACTTATCTGGAACAATGTAGTAAACATCATCACTTACAGGTCTTTGAGGTGCATTAGCATCTATTGTTAAACCTGATTTCAAAGTTACGGTTCCTTTTAGACTGGTTCCGTCTGAAGCTTTCCAGTCTACAGCTCCTTCATAAATCGCGTTATTAGGGCATTCTGGTTCGCAAGCTCCACAATTAATACATTCGTCTGTTATTATAATAGCCATTGCTAGGTATTTTTTTTAAATTTGCACAAAATTAGTAAATTTCAGTTGATTTGGAAAAGTTTTGCATGGTAAAACTTATCTTTTTTGAGGTAATTTTTAATAATAAGTGCAAAAATAATAGGATTAAATAAATAAAATGAAACAAAATCTCAAAATACAGGGTTTAAGTAAATTAGGACATTATCTTCAACAGTTTTTACAAAAATCAGAAATTGATTATACTCATGATGAGCAAGAACTAGCTGCATTGATGAGACGAAGCGAGGTAGAAAACCCTTGGTTTACTCAAGAAAACATAAGATTTTGTTTTAAAAATTGGGCAGATATTTTAACAGAAGAAAATATAAAAAATTGGCTTTCAGAATACCAAGTTTCTCAACTATCTAAAAAAGTTGGATTGATTTTGGCGGGAAATATTCCTTTAGTAGGCTTTCATGACGTGATGTGTGTGATTCTAAGCAATCATATTCCGCTGATTAAGCTTTCTTCTAAAGACAGACTTCTTTTGCCTTTCTTTTTGAAAAAATGGGGCGAATTTTCTGAGTGGAATTTAGAATTTCAAATCGTAGAAAGATTGACAGAATATGATGCGGTAATTGCTACAGGAAGTAATAATACAGCGAGATATTTAGAATATTATTTTAAAGATGCTTTGTCTATTATCAGAAAAAACAGAACTTCTGTGGCAGTAATTAAAGGAGATGAAACTGATGAAGAATTGCAATTATTGGCAGAAGATATTTTCAGATATTTTGGCTTAGGTTGTAGAAATGTGACGAGACTTCTTATCCCGAAAGATTATGAATTAAGCAATCTTTTTGAAAACTTTTTAGGTTTCAAAGACGTGATTAATCATCATAAATACGCCAATAACTATGATTATAATAAAGCAGTTTATCTCTTGAATCAAGAGAATTTTTGGGATAATAATTTTGTAATGCTCAAAGAAGATAATGCGCTATTTTCACCGCTTTCTGTACTTAACTTCAGCAGATACGAAAGTGTAGAAGAAGTTCACGCTTTTCTCGTGGAAAATGAATCAAATATTCAGTGTGTGGTAGCAAAACCAGAATTAGGAATAGAAAATTCTGTAAACTTTGGGGAAGCGCAAAATCCTAGTCTCAATACTTATGCAGATAATATTGATACGATGGCTTTTTTAAGTGTGGTATAAATATTTTTTCTATTTTTAACAATTAAAATTTTAAAAAACAAATATCTATGGAAATTCAAACTACATTAGTTTCTCAAGCTACTGATATTGAGAAAGGAGAATTCTACAAAAAAACGTATTTACATGTTGGCTTTGCGCTTCTTGCATTTGCATTGGTAGAATACATTTTATTATTCAACATTCCAGAAGAGTATATCATTGCGATGGTTTCTCAAAAATTTGCTTGGTTATTCATTTTAGGGTTATTTTGGCTAGGTTCTACATTAGCGAATAAATGGACGCTTTCTCAAAGTAAAAATATTCAGTATTTAGGCTTAGCTTTTTATGTTTTACTAGAAGCGATTATCTTTTTGCCAATGATTTATTTGGCTGTAGTGTACACAGAAAGTATAGAGGTTTTAAAACAAGCTGCGCTCCTTACTTTAGCTTTATTTGGAGGCTTAACAGCTGTTGCTTTTTTAAGCAATAAGGATTTTTCTTTCCTGAAAAATGTTATTGTAATAGGAGGTTTTGTTTCTCTAGGATTAATCGTAATTGCAATCCTTTTTGGATTTAATTTAGGATTATGGTTTTCACTAGGAATGGTTTTATTGGCTTCGGCAAGTATTTTATATGAAACACAGAAATTAAAAGATGTTTATTCTCCTAATCAATATGTAGGAGCGTCACTACAACTATTTGCTTCAATCATGCTTCTTTTCTGGTATATTTTAAGAATTCTATCAAGTAGAAAATAAACCAGTTTAAAATAAAAATTAAAAAAATCCAGATTATTTAAAATCTGGATTTTTTTTCGTTTAATTCTGTTTTGAAAATCATCACGCTTTCCCCGAATTTTAGAGCGATTATTTCAGAAAGATTGTAAAGTTCCGTTTCTGTGAATTCTTGTCTTTTTTCATCACTTTCGAAGATGAGAAGGAGGTTAGTGTTCTTGCCTTCGGTAAGCATTTCGGTATTTACTTCAGAAAGAATGTATTTTTCTACGTCTATAAAGTTTTCAACTAAAGTCATCAATTCATTCTCTAAATACTGTTCCCAAGTCTGCAACTGGCTTTCTACGGTGTGGAATGTTATGCTTAAAATGCTCATTTTTCTTATTTTTGGAAATTATTTTGCAAAAATACTCAAAAATGACAAAAGGAATTCTTACCGTTCTACTTTTATTGATTTCTAATATTTTCATGACGTTTGCGTGGTATGGTCATCTCAAATTCCAAGAATGGGGTTGGATGAAAAAATCTGTGCTTTGGTCAGTTATTCTCATCAGTTGGGGATTTGCCTTGTTTGAGTACATCTTTCAAGTTCCTGCCAATAGAATTGGTTTTAGAGAAAATGGAGGTCCTTTTACCTTGTTTCAGTTGAAAATTATACAAGAAGTAGTTACGCTGGTTGTTTTTACCGTATTTGCAGTATTTTTCTTTAAAAATGAATCGTTTAAATGGAATCATTTAGCGGCTTTTGTCTGTTTGGTTTTGGCGGTTTATTTTGTTTTCAAAAAATGATAAATATTAGCTTATTTGTGGATAACAAATTGTGAATTTCCGTCAATTTTTTCGGCATTTTTTCGTATATTCGTGCGTTATTTAAAATTGAAAAATTTAGAAATCAGTTTATTTTGTTATAAGTCTGATTTTCAAATAATTAAAAAATAAAGTATGCATAAAGAAGGAGAAAGACTAATTCCTATCAACATCGTTGATGAAATGAAATCCTCTTACATTGATTACTCAATGTCGGTAATTGTTTCCAGAGCGTTACCAGATGTAAGAGACGGCTTAAAACCTGTTCACAGAAGAGTTTTATACGGGATGTATGGTTTGGGCGTTTTTTCGAACAGAAAATATTTAAAATCTGCAAGAATCGTAGGGGATGTTTTAGGTAAATATCACCCTCATGGAGATTCTTCAGTTTATGATGCGATGGTGAGAATGGCGCAACCATGGAGTTTGCGTTATCCGCAAGTAGATGGTCAAGGTAACTTCGGTTCTATGGACGGTGATCCACCAGCTGCAATGCGTTACACCGAAGCGAGATTAAAGAAAATTTCAGATGAAATTCTTTCTGATTTAGATAAAGAAACGGTAGATTTTCAGAATAACTTTGATGATTCATTAACTGAGCCAAAAGTTCTTCCTACCAAAATTCCTAATCTTTTAGTAAATGGAACTTCGGGGATTGCTGTAGGTATGGCTACCAACATGGCGCCTCACAATTTATCTGAAGCTGTAGATGCTATCTGTGCTTATATTGACAATAAAGAAATCACTATTGATGAATTGATGAAGCATATTATTGCTCCAGATTTTCCAACAGGTGGTATTATTTATGGTTATGAAGGAGTAAGAGATGCTTTCCACACAGGAAGAGGCAGAATTGTGCTTCGTGCTAAAGTAAGTTTCGAGGAAATAGGTAATAGAAATGCCATCATCGTTACCGAAATTCCTTACCAAGTGAATAAAGCAGAAATGATTGCCAGAACTGCAGAGTTGGTAAAAGATGAAAAAATTCCTGGAATTTACGAAATCAGAGATGAGTCAGACAGAAACGGTCTTAGAGTAGTTTATGAATTAAAGAATGACGCGATTCCAAATGTTGTTCTTAACTTATTGTATAAATATACTGCTTTACAAACTTCTTTCTCTGTTAATAATATCGCTTTAGTTCATGGTAGACCAGAACAATTAAATCTTAAAGATATTATTCATCATTTCGTAGACCACCGTCACGAAGTGATTGTGAGAAGAACAGAATATGAGCTGAAAAAAGCGAAAGAAAGAGCGCATATTTTAGAAGGTTTTATGAAGGTAATTGGTTCGCAAGAATCTCTTGATAAAGCCATTGCCATTATTCGTCATTCTGCAAATCCACAAGAAGCGAAAGAAGGATTAATTGCAGAATTTGAACTTTCTGAAATTCAAGCTCAAGCGATTCTAGATTTACGTCTTGCTCGTTTAACAGGAATGGAGCTTGATAAAATTAGAGCCGAGTATGAAGAAATTATGGCTTTAATTAAAGATTTAGAAGACATTCTTTCTAATGAACCGAGAAGATACCAAATCATCAAAGATGAATTGCTAGAAGTTAAAGAAAAATACGGTGACGAAAGACGTTCAGAAATAGATTACTCAGGTGGAGAAATGTCTATCGAAGACTTAATTCCAGACGAAAAAGTAGTTCTTACAATTTCTCACGCTGGTTACATTAAGAGAACACCACTTTCTGAATACAAAGTTCAAAGTAGAGGTGGGGTTGGTAACAAAGCTGCTACCACTAGAGATGCAGATTTCTTAGAATACATTGTTTCGGCGACTAATCACCAATACATGATGTTCTTTACCGAAAAAGGAAAATGTTTCTGGTTAAGAGTTTTCGAAATTCCTGAAGGTTCTAAAACAGCGAAAGGAAGAGCGGTTCAGAACTTAATTAACATAGAACCAGATGATAAAATCAGAGCATACATCAGAACCAATGATCTAAAAGATGTAGATTATGTAAATTCTATGTATGTAGTAATGGTGACTAAAAATGGTATCATCAAGAAAACTTCTCTTGAGCAATATTCTAGACCTAGAGTAAATGGTATTAACGCTATTGAAATTAGAGAAGATGACCAATTATTAGAAGCTAAATTAACTACAGGAACTTCTGAAATCATGATTGCGACTAAAGGTGGTAAATGTATCAGATTCCCAGAAGAAAAAGTAAGAGCAGTTGGTAGAAGTTCTATTGGAGTTCGTGGTGTAGATTTATCTGATGGAGATGAAGTAATTGGCATGATTGTGGTAAATGATATTCAAAATGAAACTGTTTTAGTAGTTTCGGAGAAAGGATATGGTAAACGTACCGCAGTAGAAGATTATAGAATTACCAATAGAGGTGGAAAAGGAGTAATCACGCTTAATATTACTGAAAAAACAGGAAATCTTATTGCGATTCAGTCGGTTACAGATGAAGATGGTTTGATGATTATCAATAAATCTGGAGTTGCCATCAGAATGGGAATGGACGACCTAAGAGTAATGGGTAGAAATACTCAAGGAGTAAGAATGATTAATTTGAAAAATAATGACGAGATTGCTGCTGTAGCAAAAGTAATGATGGACAAAGAAGTAGAAGAAGAAACTGAAGAGGCAGTAGAGAATATCGACGAAGAAACTCAGAATCAAGCTCCCCTTGAATCTCAAGAAGATACATTAAATAAGAACGAAGAAGAATAGTATTATATTGAGGACAAGCCATAAACTTGTCCTTTTTTTAAAAATTTAATTTTTACATTATGAAAAAAATAATTTTAAGTGCAGCAGTTATTGCCTTTGGTTTTTCATTTGGACAAAAAAAAGAAATTTCAGCTGCTTTCAAAGCAATCGAAGCAAATGATACTGCTACAGCAAATACACAGATTGGTGCTGCAGATGCAATTTTAGGTGGAAAAACTTACCTTTTAGAGCCTACCATTTTAGAACAATATTATTATGCTAAAGGTCTTGGACTTTTAAATACAGGAAAAATTTCTGAAGGAGCAGAAGTATTAGCAAATATCTCTGCACTTGGAAAATCTAAAATTTATGTAGGTAAGAACGCAGAGAAACAAAAAGTGTATTATGTAGGTAAACAAGCTGCAGATGCATCTGGAGTAGCTAATCTTAAAGAAGAAACTTACGCACCTACACTTGTAGGAAATCTTGGAGCAAAGATCAATCCACTATTGACTAAAGCTAATGAAGAAGCTATGGCTGCTTATAATGCTAAAAACCATGAAGTAGCAGGAAAAAAATTTTTAGAAGTAAATAATTTATTAGCTGCAGCAGGTAGTGAAGATAAATTATATAAATATTATGCAGGTGTATCTTATGCTCAAGGTCAAAAAAATGTAGAAGCTGCTAAGGTTTATAATGAGTTAATTAATGAAGGTTATACTGGTGTAAAAACTGAATATAAAGCAAAAAATAAGAAAACAGGAACAGTAGAAACTCTTGATAAAAACTCTTTTGAGCTTTATAAAAAAATGGGTGCAACTGGTGATTATACTGATTTTAAAACAGAAAACACTCCAAGTGTAGAACAAGAATTGTATGAAACGGCTGTAGCTTTAGAGATAGAAAACCAAAACTATGACTCAGCTTTAGCATTAATAGATAAAGGATTAGCTAAATTTCCAAAAAGTAGTAAATTAACAGAACAACAAGGTACGGTTTACTACAAATCAGGGAAAATGGATCAGTTCATGGCTAATCTAAAAGATCAAGTTACTAAAAATCCTAACGATAAAGTTTCTTGGTATAATTTAGGAGTTTTAGCAAGTAAAGATCCAAGTAAATTAGCTGAAGCTGAAGGTTATTTCAAAAAATCTTTAGAAATTGATCCTAACTATGTAGAAGCTCTACAAGGTATGGTATTCAATATCTATGTAAATGGTGATGATAAGGCAATCGAAGCTATTGATGCTGCTAGAAAAGCTAAAAAAATGGATGTATTCAATAAATTATTAGGTGAAAGAAGAGCGAAATTAAGCAAGGCTATTCCTTATGCAGAGAAAATTTATTCTCTTAACCCTAAAGATGTAGAAATTGTATCTTTATTAAAAGGTTTATATCAAACTTCACATAATGATGCTAAATTCCAAGAAATGAAGGCAGTAGAAGCTGCTCTAAAAGCTGGAAAATAATTGATATTTCAATACATAAAAATAAAATCCCGAAGAAATTCGGGATTTATTTTTTTACCAATAGTTTTTCGCAAACCATTTTGCTTAGGATTTCTGTTCTATCTGCAAACATTATCTGCATAGAACCATCAAATTTCTCTATATTTTTAATTAAAATTTCTGCACCTAAAGCTAGATTTCTCTGGTTAAGGTAATTCAGGAAATCATCTGTAGAAATAGTCACAGAAGTAAGAATTACTGTTTCATTGATTTTACACTCACTTAGTTTTTTAAGATTTTGAGTGATAATGATACCATCTTTGTCTGGAATAGGTTCACCATGAGGATCTACTTTTGGAAAATTGAGGATTTCATCCATCTTATCAAAAAAATCTTCAGAGTGTACATGTTCTAATTGTTCTGCAATTTCGTGTACATTTTCCCAACCGAATCCCATTTTTTCAACCAAAAACATTTCTGTTAATCGGTGTTTTCTTACCACTATAGCCGCTTCTTTTCTTCCCAATTCTGTAACTTTTATTGGTTTATAAGTCTCATAGATAACCCAATTTTTGTCTGCAAATTTTTTCATCATGCTGTTTACAGAAGGCATTTTGATTTGTAAAAATTTGCTTAATTCATTTACAGTAACCTGATTTTCAGAATCTAATAGATGGAAAATGGCTTTTAAATAGTTTTCTTCGGTAAGGGAATTCATGTTGTTAGATGTAATATTTTTCAAATCTAACATTTTATTTTTACATAAAAAAACCTCCAATTGCTTGGAGGTAAAAACTAATAACCATGAAAACTCAAATTAAACATGAGAATCGTTATTAATATTGCAAATAACGTGCCAAAAGAAAATGGCTCTCTTTGAAATAAGTTTCCTTTGCAAAAGTACAAAAAAATCTTACATTTGCAAAAAATATTTTAAAAAAATTATGTCAGGTAACATTACATTTACAATGATTAAGCCAGATGCAGTTGCAGATGGGCACATTGGAGCAATTTTAGGGAAAATTGCAGAAGCAGGATTTACATTCAAAGCATTAAAATTAACTCAATTAACAGTTGCAGATGCTAAAAAATTCTATGAAGTACACGCAGAAAGACCTTTCTACGGAGAATTAGTAGAATTTATGTCTTCTGGGCCAATCGTAGCTGCAGTTTTAGAAAAAGAAAATGCAGTAGAAGATTTCAGAAAACTAATTGGTGCTACCAATCCTGCTGAAGCTGCAGAAGGGACTATTAGAAAGATGTTTGCAAGAAGCGTAGGTGAAAATGCAGTTCATGGTTCAGATTCTGATGAAAATGCTCTAATTGAAGCGCAATTCCATTTTTCTGGAAGAGAAATTTTCTAATCAAATAGTTTTATCCAAAATTTATAAAAAAAGTTCGAGAATTTTCTCGAACTTTTTATTTTTTACATATTCATCTATGTCTGGTGAAGCATCTACTTTTGAAATAAAATCTGTTGCTCCATATTTCTTAGAAACTTTATTGGCCCAATAAATTCCTAAAACAATTCCTGCTATGACAAAAAATCCAAAAAGGAAATCACTGTTCAAGTAATATTGACACGCATAGCCAATTCCAATTCCTAAAATAGTTGGTGATGCAACTATTTTCAACCAAGAAATAGCATCAATAATGGTTTCGAAAAAAGATTTTTCATTTTTCATGATTATGATGATTAGTTTTTTTGAAATTAAACTTTTAACAGTTCAATTGTTCTTTCTGGATTTTCACTGGCGAAAACTGCATTTCCTGCCACCAAAACATCTGCACCTGCTTCGAAGAGTTTTGGAGCGTTTTCGGTATTTACGCCGCCGTCTATTTCAATAAGCGCTGTAGAATTATTTTCTAAAATCAATTCTTTGGTTTCTCTGATTTTTTTGTAAGTGTTTTCTATGAATTTTTGTCCACCAAAACCAGGATTTACGCTCATCAAAAGTACCAAATCAACTTCGGTAATAATATCTTCTAATACCCAAACTGGAGTAGAAGGATTAAGCACTACACCAGCTTTTGCGCCTTTGTCTTGAATCAAATTAATGGTTCTGTGAAGATGTGTACACGCTTCATAATGTACAGAAACCAAATCTGCGCCGTAATTGATGAATTCTTCTACATATTTTTCAGGCTCTACAATCATAAGATGCACATCTACAAATTTTTTAGCGTGTTCCTGAATCGCTTTCATGACTGGGAAACCAAAAGAAATATTCGGTACGAATCTTCCGTCCATTACATCTACGTGAAACCAATCGGCTTGACTGCCGTTAATCATTTCTATATCACGCTGTAAATTCCCAAAATCTGCAGATAAAACTGAAGGTGCAATAAGTTTTGTTTTCATTTAAATTGCTTTCTGCTGTCAGCATTTAGCTTTCAGCTTAATTAATAAAATATTTTAAAATAAAAAAGATAGCTTTCGCTATCTTTTTGCTGTTTGCAGATAGCTGAAAGCCGACTGCTAAATTATTTACCAAGGTAAGATTTTAAGATTTTGCTTCTAGAGTTGTGTTTCAATCTCTTAATTGCTTTTTCTTTAATCTGTCTTACTCTTTCTCTCGTTAAGTCGAAAGTTTCACCTATTTCTTCTAGAGTCATAGGATGTTTTCCGTTTAGACCGAAATATAATCTTACCAAATCTGCTTCTCTTGGAGTAAGCGTTTGTAAAGCTCTTTCAATTTCTATTTGTAGAGATTCTAGCATTAAGTCTTTATCAGGACTTGGTGATTCACCAGAACGTAAAACGTCATACAAGTTAGAATCTTCTCCTTCTACTAATGGTGCGTCCATAGATAAGTGACGACCAGAGTTTTTCATAGATTCTTTAATATCTTCTTCGCTCATATCTAGAACTTCTGCCAATTCTTCTGGTGAAGGTGGTCTTTCGTTTTCTTGTTCTAAGTGTGCGTAAGCTTTGTTGATTTTATTGATTGAACCAATTTTGTTCAAAGGTAATCTTACAATTCTAGATTGCTCTGCAAGAGCTTGTAAGATAGATTGTCTAATCCACCAAACTGCATAAGAAATAAATTTGAAACCTCTGGTTTCGTCATATCTTTTAGCAGCTTTCATAAGGCCAAGGTTTCCTTCATTAATAAGGTCAGGAAGAGATAATCCTTGGTTTTGATATTGTTTTGATACAGACACCACGAAACGCAAGTTGGCTTTAATCAACTTTTCTAGAGCAGCTCTGTCTCCGTTACGGATTCTTTGAGCGAGTTCTACTTCTTCGTCTGCTGTGATGAGTTCTACTTTACCAATTTCTTGCAAATATTTGTCAAGGGAAGCGGTTTCTCTATTGGTAACCTGTTTTGTAATTTTTAACTGTCTCATATCTTATTATACGTTCATTATAACGAAAAGGTTACACGTTTTATTGAAAATAATGAAAAAACATCCAAATTTTATAGAAAAAGCCAATAATTCGGGCGCCATTTCCAGCTTTCGCCAGTCGCTATCTCAAAAGCCAATCCTAATTTCCATATTTTTTGAGATGAGCTCCAACAATGGCTCAATCTGGGGCGCAGTTTCCATATTTTATTAAACTTTTTCAATTAAGTTTTTCGATTTTTATGACCTAGGAAACGGAGGCGTTTGAAAATTTTGAAAAATTTTTGTAAAGAAATTTCCACTGTTTGAGTAAGTAAGGAAAAAGCTAGGGACGAGTTTTGGAAATTTTAGAAAATTATTTAAAATTTTAGCCGAGTTTCCAGTCCTGAATTTTTGGTTCTTTTGTTTCAAGACAAAAGAAAATGTTAATTTTAAAATTAATATTGTAAGTATTAACAATCTTGCACTTTTTCCTTAATTTAGTCCTATGAAATATTCTTTTAAAAACGACTATTCAGAAGGTTGTCATCCCAGCATTTTAGAGGCTTTAATGCGTACTAATTTTTCTCAGCAAAATGGTTACGGTTTAGATGATTATTGTGCAGAAGCAGAAAAAATTATTCTAGAAAAATCTAAATCTCCACATTCTAAAGTTCATTTTGTAAGTGGAGGCACTCAAGCGAATTTATTGGTGATTTCAGCAATTCTAAGACCTCACGAAAGTGTGGTTTCTGCAACTACTGGTCATATTTTTACCAATGAAGCAGGTGCGATAGAAGCAACAGGTCACAAAGTTCATGGGGTAGAAACTCCCGATGGAAAACTGAAACCAGAAGATATTCAGAAAGTGTTAGATGTTCATACCAATGTTCCTCATCAATTAAAGCAAAAGCTGGTTTATATTTCTAATTCTACAGAAATTGGAACGATTTATATCAAAAAAGAACTGGAAGATTTATCAAATTTTTGCAAAGAAAAAAATCTATATTTATTTATGGATGGTGCCAGATTAGGACACGCTTTAACGGCAGAAAGCAATGATGTAACGTTAGAAGATGTAGCGAAGTTTACAGATGTTTTTTATCTTGGCGGAACCAAAAACGGTGCTTTATTAGGCGAAGCAATCATTATAAACAGACAAAGTCTGCAAGAAGAATTCGGGTTTCACATTAAGCAAAAAGGGGCAATGCTCGCGAAAGGAAGAATACTCGGAATTCAGTTTCAAGAGTTGATGAAAGACGATTTATATTGGGATTTAGCGAAACATGCCAATCAACAAGCCATGAAAATCAAGCAAACTTTCAAAGAAATAGGTTGTGAATTTTTAGCGGAAACAGATACCAATCAGATTTTTCCGATTTTAGAAAATTCACAAATTGAAAAACTTTCAGAACAGTTTGATTTTTATGTTTGGAAGAAAATAGATGCACAAAAATCAGCCATTAGAATTATTACTTCTTGGGCTACTAATGGTGTAGTAGTAGAAGATTTTTGTAATGAAATACTAAAATTGAAATCAATATGAAAAAAATATATTATTTATTCATCCTTTTCTGTAATTTAGGTTTTGCTCAGGAAATGAAAGATGTAGACAAACTTACAAAAGATGTTTGTAATTCTATTATCAATAGTAGAGAGAAAGACGATTCTATCAAGTTTCAACATGCTTTTTATGAAAATTTTATCCTTTTTAAAGAAAAATTCAAATTATCAGAGTTAAATGATGATTTAGCTCAAAAAATTGATATTAGACTTCAAAAAAATTGTGATTGGTATCAAAAATATTTATCCAAATTATCGGGTTATTATGATAAGAGTGATTGGAAAATATTAGACCAAAAACCCGAAATTAAAGCAACAGCTAATGAATGTAAAGATTTTTTCAAAAAACATTCAAAGTTTTATTATTTTGAATCTGAAGGAGATAAAACTTTAGTGGATGTTTCAAATAACTTTTGGACTGATAAATTTACAGATGGTACCTACTCAAAACTAAGCTTTAAATTAAAAGATTGTCATTTTGAATTGCAATTTTTAGAAAGTAATAATGAGGCTCGAAGTGTATTTAGTTCAAAAGGTGATATTTATTATTATGACATTATAAATATTGAAAATCAGGTATTAACAGTAATTGGATATCAAAAAAAATCTTCAAAATATTATCAATTTAAATTGTACTCAATAGATTAACAAATGAAAAAACTTATACTTTCAGTTTTATTAATTCCTGCTATTTTCTCGGCACAACAAAACGTTTCCAGAGATGCAGAAATTGCGAATTATGTGTCTCAAGTAAGCGCAGATTCTTTAAAATCTCACATCAATAAATTAGTAAGTTTCGGAACTCGTCACACCATGAGTTCTACTACTGATGCTAAAAAAGGAATTGGCGCAGCGAGAAATTGGGTGCTTTCTAAATTTAAAAATTATGCTAAAAACGCTGATGGAAGAATGGAAGTTTTTCTGCAAAATCAAACCATTCAACCAGATGGAAAAAGAATTAATCAGCCAACAGATTTAGGAAACGCTATCGCTATTTTACGAGGAACTGATCCTAATGATAAAAGAATTTTTATGATTGGCGGACATCTTGATTCCAGAGTTTCTGATGTGATGAATGCCAAAGATTTCGCACCTGGAGCAAATGACGACGGAAGCGGAGTAGGAGCCGTAATAGAATCTGCTAGAATTTTGAGCCAATCTAAATTTCCTGCAACCATAATTTTTGTAGCATTTTCTGGTGAAGAACAAGGTTTGTTAGGCGCTAAAATGCTTGCAGAAAAGGCGAAAAATGAAAATTGGCAATTAGAAGCTTTGTTGAATAATGATATGATTGGGAATAATCTTTCCAGCGAAACCAATTTAATTAATGCCAATCAGTTAAGAGTTTTTTCTGAAGGTTTACCACAATTTGATTTGGACAAAAAAGCTCAAGGAATTAGAAATTTAGGTTTAGAAAATGATGGAGAAGCCAGACAGTTGGCAAGATACATCAAAGAAATAGGAGAGCGTTATGTGGATAATTTGGAAGTTAAATTAATCTACAGAAACGACAGATTTCTTCGTGGTGGCGACCATACTTCTTTTGTGAATCAAGGTTTTGCAGCAGTAAGATTAACTGAATTTAATGAAAATTACGACCATCAACATCAAGATATTAGAAAAGAAAATGGTAAGCAATTTGGAGATTTACCAGAATTTATGGATTTTGAATATTTCAAGAAAAATGTCGGGGTAAATGTTTCTGTTTTGGCAAATTTGGCAAAATCTCCTTCAAAACCAGAAAATGTAAAAATGGAGGTAAAAGAATTGACCAATTTCACTACCATTCATTGGGAAAAACCAAAAAATGGAGAAGTTGTAGGTTACTATGTTCTCATGCGTGAAACCGATTCTTCTATTTGGCAAAAGAAATTTTTCACCAAAGAAAATTCTATGAAACTGCCTTATTCTAAAGATAATTATTTCTTTGCAGTACAAGCGGTAAATAGTTCAGGAAACGAAAGTCTCATCGTAATTCCAAGTGTAAAATAATAGAAAAGTCCCGAAATTTTCGGGACTTTTTTGTTTTAAAATTATAATTGCTTTTTGAAACCAACTTCTTTTCTCCATTTTTTAAATTCTCCTGGAGACATTTTTCCTTGCGGAACTTCGGTTACTCTTTTGCTTTTAGATTTAGGTCTTTCTTTCACTTCCAGCGATTTCTTTTCCGTAACTCCATTGATGGAAATTTCTAACGTATATTTTCCAGGAGCGATATAAACATTGCCATCATCTGCTTTTTTAGACTTTTCAGTGGCATTTATTGTTAAATCATAACTAATGGTATTAAATCCTTTGTCCGCAAGTTGATTAATGGTTTTTACGGTTTCATTTTGAGCATTGATGATTTTAAGGACAGCGTTTCCAGCATTTTTTGTGTAAAATTCTATTGGGAAATTTTGCTTTTCAATTTCTGTGAAATTACTGTAAGATTTGCCCCAATTTTCTTTGAAATTAATGCTTTCAACATCAAAAACGATTAAATTTTTAGCTAAATTTTCTGGCGTTAATTTTTGTAATTTCTTCACATCGGCAATGTAGATACTTCTTCCGTGAGTTGCTACAATCAATTCATTATCTCTGTGATGAACTTTTAAATCATGAACAGCAACGTTTGGAAGAGTAGCATTATTGGCAGACATAAACGTTTTCCCTCGGTCTAGAGAAATGTACAATCCGTTATCCGTTCCTACATACAGAAGATTTTCGTTGGTATGATCTTCTCTGATGACATTAATAGGTTCTGAAGGTAAATCTTCACCAATTTTCTTCCAAGTTTTCCCGAAATCATCAGAACTGTAAAGCAATGCACGGAAATCATCTTCTCTGTAAGCATTTAAACTCAAATAAACTCTAGATTCTGAGAAAGAAGAAGGTTGTACCATAGAAACCCAAAATCCTGGGAAATCGCCAATTTTTTGCCAAGAATTTCCGCCGTCTTTGGTTACATTTACCAATCCATCGTCACTTCCTGCATAGATTAAACCGAATTTTTTTGGACTTTCTTCCACTGTTGAAAGAGTAGAATAAGGCACATTTTCTTGTTTGGTATTTCTGGTTAAGTCTCCAGAAATTTTTTGCCAAGTTTCGCCTTTGTCCATGCTTCTGTAAACGCTTTGCGAAGCAAAATAAACGATGTCTTGATTGTGTCGAGAAATCTGGAAAGGTGCTTCCCAATTGAAACGAAGTGGATTTTCGCCAATTTCTCTAGGAACTTCTAGATATTTTCTTTCATTGGTTTTTCTGTTGATTCTAAAATAATTCCCAAACTGAAAACCTGTGTATAAAGTTGCATTATCTCTGAAATCTACACGCACTTGCATTCCGTCTCCTCCTAGAAGAAATTTGAAATTATCGCTATTATCAAATTTTCCTTTTTTATAGTCAAATCTATTGCTTGATGGGCCAAACCAAACGCCATTATCTTGCATTCCTCCATACACATTGTAAGGTTTTTCTAAATCATAATCTACCGAATAAAACTGTGAAACGGGCAATGAATTGCAATGAATGTAAGAATTTCCATTGTCGTAAGAAATATTGATTCCGCCGTCATTTCCATTGATGAAATGATTGTCATTTTTCGGGTTAAACCAAATAGAATGGTGGTCTGCGTGAACATTTGGAGAATCTATCGATTTGAATGATTTTCCGCCATTTTCTGAAACCAAAATCGGAACGCCTGCAATAATTACCTTATCTGGATTGGTAGGCGAAACCCAAATTTGCCCAAAATAATAACCGTAAGTGTAATATAAACCGTCTAGATTTTTTTCGTTGGTTTTTCTCCAAGATTTTCCGGCATCATCAGAACGGTAAACTTCTGCACCTTCAATTTCTATGTTGAATAAATCATCATTTCCATTATGAGTATAGTTGAAAATATCTTTTACCGTGATTTTATTTTCTCTGAGCGATTTTTTAAGGTTTTCAGAGGTGTATCTTTCTGGGAAACGTTCTCCATCAAGGTATTCATTAACCGTTTTATCATCTAAAGCCAAGAATTCTTCTTCGGTGATTTTTTGCATTTTGGCTTTGTCCAAAGATTTTTCAGATTTTTCTTCTTTTGCATTTGAAGCAGGTCTTGTTTTTTGATTGTCAACAATCGCATAAATGATATTTGGATTTTTTGGAAAAATGGAAAGTCCGATTCTTCCTACGTTTTCATCTGCTGGAAAGCCAGAATCTTTAGTCGAAATTTTTTGCCAAGATTCACCACCATCATTGGATTTGAAAATTCCAGATGAAGCACCACTTTCTACAAATTTCCACGCTTTACGTTCTTTGTACCAAAGGGTAGCGTAAACTTCTTTTGGGTTTTGAGGATTTATGGCTAAATCAATTGCTCCAGAATTTTGGTCAGCCGAAAGCGTTTTTTTCCAAGTTTTGCCACCATCATTGGTTTTGAAAACGCCTCTTTCTGAGTTTGGTGAATATAAATGACCAACTGCAGCAACCCAAATTTCATTATTGTTTTCTGGATTTACTACAATTCGGCCAATGTGATGCGTGTCTTTTAAGCCTAAGTTTTGCCAAGTTTTTCCTTGGTTTGTACTTTTATAAATTCCCATTCCTGCATAAGAAGAACGAGAAGAATTGCTTTCGCCAGTTCCTATGAATATGGTTTTGGTTTTCCAATCTATGTAAATGTCACCAATCGTCATTACGGCTTCTCTATCGAAAATAGGAGTGAAAGTGGTTCCATTATTATTGGTGTACCACAATCCACCTGAAGCATAAGCCACATAAAATTCTGCAGGATTTTCTGGATTCGCATCTATATCTGTAACTCTACCACTCATTGTAGTAGGACCTACATTTCTGAATTCTAAATTTTTGAGAATAGAATTTTCTTCTAATTTTTTTCTTTGTTCGTAACCTTTCCAGCGTTCTTCTGGCGAAGTAGGATTGAGCTTAAGGTTTTGCGCATGATGAAAAGAAAATGCTAAAATAGCGGTAGAAAGTAGAATTTTGCGGTAATTCATTGTAGAGAAGTTTTTTCCAAATATAACTAATTTTTCTTATCTGCGTTCACCGCGCTAACGATGGAAGCGGCATCCTTTTTTAAATTTTTAGCCTCGGAAAATAAGTTTGGAGAAAATTTAAAAAAGATATAGCGGACAGCGTGTTAAAGCGCCATAAAAAAATCCATTCAACAAAGTGCTGAATGGATTCTGTATTTTAAAATTTTAGAGATTTTATTCTCCTGTATATTTATCTACTACTTTTTGAGAAACTCCAGTGTTGCTGAAACCACCATCATTAAACAGATTTTGCATGGTTACCTTTCTGGTAAGATCTGAGAACATGGCTACACAATAATTAGCACAATCTAGTGCAGTAGCGTTTCCTAGAGGAGACATATCTTCTGCAAATCCCATAAATCCGCCAAAACCTTTTACACCAGAACCTGCTGTAGTTACGGTAGGAGATTGAGAAATGGTATTAACTCTTACTTTTTTCTCTCCCCAATAATAACCGAAAGATCTTGCGATAGATTCTAGGTAAGATTTGTTATCTCCCATATCGTTGTAATCTGGGAAAGTTCTTTGAGCAGCGATGTAAGTAAGTGCTAGGATAGAACCCCACTCATTCATACAATCTTTTTCCCAAGCGGTTTTCATTACTTTGTGGAAAGAAACTGCAGAAACATCCCAACCTTTTTCTAACCAATCATAGTTGATATCTGTATAATGTTTGCCTTTTCTTACGTTTACAGACATTCCGATAGAGTGAAGGATGAAATCTATTTTACCAAATTTAGCGATAGCTGCATCAAAAAGTTTTCCTAAATCTTCCATAGAAGTAGCATCTGCGCCAATTACTTCTGAATTAGTTTTTTGTGCTAAAGCATCTATTTCGCCCATTCTCATTGCTATAGGAGCGTTTGAAAGGATAAATTCTGCACCTTCTTCATGACAACGTTCTGCTACTTTCCAAGCGATAGATTGATCATTAAGCGCGCCGAAAATAATTCCTTTTTTACCTTTAAGTAATCCGTACATAATAATTTATTTTAGGCAAATTTATAAAAATATTACTTATAGCATAAAAGAATCCCGAAAAATTCGGGATTCTAAATCAAAATGATGAATAAAAATTAATGGGTTCTGTCTCTGTATTCGTCTTTTACATCGTCTATCATGTCTTCGGTTTTATCCTTAACGTTTTCAGCGACATCTTTGGTTTTCTCCCAAATGTCATTGGCAACATCTTTGGTTTTTTCCCAAGCATTTTCTGCAGTATCTTTTACATCATCTGCAAAATTTTCTGCTCTTTCTGACATGTTTTCTGCTGTATTTTCTACAGAGTTTGCTGTTCTTTCTGTAGCTTCATCTAATCTATCAGAAGCATTGTCAAATGGTTTGTTCGTGTCCATAATAATATATTTTGATTGGTTAGTAAAGCAAATGTAGAAGTATTAAACCCGGCAGTTCTTACAGAATTATGAAGAATTGTTATATCGTTAAAAAAATAAAGAACCTCTGAATTTTTCAGAGGTTCTTTTCAACAAAAATTTGATTTTTTATGAATAACTATTATTAGGAAGGTTGTATCTTTACCTAGATTTTGTGAATTTTCACATAACAAATTTACTCACTAATTTCACAAGGTTTTGTTAATCAATTGATAAAGTTTTATTAAATTTTTTAACGTAAAATATTAATTATCAATACTATCTATAATATGGAAGTAGTAAGATGCGCATGGTGCGAAAAAGACGATTTATACCGCAATTACCATGATCAAGAATGGGGAAAACCTATTTATGATGATGAAACAATTTTTGAATTTCTGATTTTAGAAAGTTTTCAGGCTGGCTTAAGTTGGTACACCATTTTAGCCAAAAGAGAGAACTTCAGAGCGGCTTTTGATCATTTTGATTATCAAAAAATCGCACAATATTCTGAGGATAAAGTAGAAGAACTCATCCAAAATGCTGGAATCATAAGGAATAGGCTGAAAATTCTCGCCACGATTAATAATGCTCAAAAATTTATGGAAGTTCAAAAGGAATTTGGTTCTTTCAGTAAATATATTTGGGGTTTTGTGAACCATCAACCAATTATCAATCGTCCTAAAACCTTGAAAGAAGTTCCCGCAACTACCGAAATTTCTGATGCTCTTGCCAAAGACTTAAAGAAACGGGGTTTTAAATTTATGGGTTCTACCGTAGTTTATGCACATATGCAAGCCACAGGAATGGTGAATGATCACGTAGAAGACTGTTTTGTAAAGTAAAAATCTAAATAAATCTAATGAAAGGCTATTTTTTAATTTTTTTATTCTTTTTTTCATTTTCTTTTGGGCAAAATTCTAATGATTTGGTTTTGAAAATCAAAGAGAACCAAAAGTTGATGAAAAGCGAAATGGAACAAGGTTTCCAAGAGTTGAAAACGCTGGAAAAAACTGCTGTTTTGCAGCAAAATGCTGATGCACAATTAGAAGTTCTGAACAATAAAGCATTTTATTATTTTACAAAAGCTGAATACAACAAAGCTTATAAAATTGCTAAAGAACTAGAAGTTAAAGCTACTGCTGCTAAAAATATAAGACTGATTGCCATTGCTAAAAATAGATTAGGAGTTACTCTAAATTTTTTACAAGTACATGATGAATCGGAAAAGAAACTGAAAGAAGCAGAACAATTTATTGATGATAATGAGTTTCAAGATAAAAATCTCATTAGAGCCAATAATTATCAGTTTCAATCTGATTTATATACCCATATTTTAAAGCATGATAAAGCTGTAGCTTATATTAAAAAAACAATTTCTGAGTACGAAAAAATTAAAAATCCTGAAGAAAGAAAAAATCAGCTTGCGAAAGGTAACGGAAACATTGGCTTGAAATTCCTTTCTGTAGATTTAGATTCTGCTGCTCATTATTTCAAGAAATCATTAGAAATTCAAGATAAAATAGAGGCTAAAAATTTCAATGTAGCCAATTATACTGGTTTAGGAGAAGTCTATAACCGAAAAAAAGAGCACGAAAAAGCGGTGGTGTATCTTAAAAAAGCAGAAGAGCTTAACGAAAAAGTACAAGATGGTTATTATATGACTTCTATCTATGAACTTTTACAAGATTCTTATAAAAATCTTGGAAATGAGAAGGAATATGAGAAATATAAACTTCGCTATCTAGAAAATTTAAAGATAGAAAATGAAGAAAAATTAAAAGGTGTAAAAACTTTTGTAAACGAAGTAAAAGCACAATCTGAAGAAGCCATAAAAGAAAACAGAAATAAAACCTTTTTAATCATCGTCATAGGAACGATAGCATTATCTTTTTTGGTTTTCATTTTTTATTCTTTGAAAAAAATGAATAGAAAGAAAAGAGAGAAAAGAATTATAGAACTAAAATTAGAAGAAAAGAAAAAAAAGATAGAAAATCTAGAAAATAAGATAAGTGATTTGCACTCAGAAGTAATAGAATTGGCTCAACAAAACAGCCCTAATTTTTACTCCAGATTTTTGGATTTATATCCAGAATTTGAAAAAAATATTTTAGAGCTTAATCCTAAAATTTCTATCACTGAAATTCAATTTTGTGCTTTATTAAAACTTAATTTTTCTTCTAAAGACATTGCAAATTATACGTTTACATCAATCCGAACAGTACAAAATAAGAAGTATAGAATTAGAAATAAGTTTAATATTCCTAAGGAAGTAGATACTTATGTGTTTTTCAATAATCTGTAAATCAGTATATTATAAAGTAGAGTAGGTGATGAGTATCTTAAATTTTGTAAGAGAGGATTAAAAAAACAATCTTTGCAGAAATATTTAAGGGCTATATTTTACTAAATACTAAAAACACAAATGAAAAAAAACCAGCTAATTTTTAGCTGGTTTTTTAATTTATTAAGTAAGAGATTTTTATTATTTGATAACTCTTTCTAATACCCATTCAATCATGTTTTTTTCTGATTGATGATGGTCTGCAGAAAACTCTCCACGTCTTCTATTCGCAATAACGTTATTTATGGTAACTGCTTTGTGACCTAAAAGTTTAGACAAGCCATAAATTGCAGAAGTTTCCATTTCGAAATTGGTAACGCCTAAATCATTAAGTGTTTCTAAAAATTTATCATCTACAGCTTTTAGACGCAATTGTCTTCCTTGTGGCGCATAGAAACCTGGGAATGTAGCAGTATTTCCTACGTATTTAGCATCTTTGAAGTAATCGTACTGAGTTTCTGTCCATTCAGAGAAATAAAGCATTGGCTTAATTCTTTCGTATGGAAATTTTTCCATGAAATTTCTAGAAAATTCATTTTCGAACTCATAATCTTGGTAAAAATGCATTAATCCATCTAAACCAACAACGTTTTGAGAAACCAACATGTTATCTACTTCTACATCAGGATTTACAGAACCGCAAGTTCCTAATCTGAATAACTGAAGCGCGGTATGTTCTGATTTGAATTCTTTTTCTTTTAAATCAATATTCACCAAAGCATCCAGCTCGTTCATCACAATATCGATGTTTTCTGTACCGATTCCGGTAGACATTACCGTAATTCTTTCTCCTCTTAAAGTTCCAGTATGCGTGTAGAATTCTCTTTTATTTTTTTGAATTTCAATGGTATCAAAATATTGAGAAACTTTTGGCACTCTGTCTGGATCGCCTACTAATAGAATTTTCTCTGCAATATCTTCTGGTTGAAGATTAAGGTGATAAACGCTTCCGTCTGGATTTAAAACCAATTCTGAAGCAGCTAATTTATTCAACATAATTTTTAATTTTTTAATTATTATCCTCCAACTCTTTTGGTTTTATAGCCCATATCTTGAAGAATTTTCATGATTTTATCACGATTATCTCCTTGAATCACGATGATTCCGTCTTTCTCCGAGCCACCAATTCCTAGAGTGGTTTTTATTTTTTTAGAAATTTGTTTCAGTTCTTCTTCTGTTCCTTCGAAACCTTCTATTAAAGTCACAGGTTTACCATTTCTTCCTTTTTTCTCGAATTTACAGATAAGAGGATTCTTCTGCTCAAATTTTTCTTCTGGCATTTCAAAATCTTGTTCCTCGTGTTCTGGGAAAAGGTTTTTTAATTGGTCTCTTAAATCCATATAACTGTTTTCAAAAAAAGGAGTGTAAAGTTACAAATTAACTGATAACAGAAAAATTAATCTTTAAAAATATTTTAATTACTGATAAATATCGCCTTTAAAAAGAATTATTCTATGCCTAGAAATTTCGTAAATTTGCATCATTAAAAAAATACTAAAATGGCTAAAAAAGCAATACTTGCCATTCTTGATGGATGGGGTTTAGGAACGGATAATAAAGTGTCTGCAATTTACCAAGCAAACACACCTTTTATAGATTCTTGTTATACAAAATTTCCACATACTACGCTAGAAGCTTCTGGACTTGCAGTAGGTTTACCAGCAGGACAAATGGGAAATTCTGAAGTAGGACACATGAATCTAGGAGCAGGAAGAGTAGTTTACCAAAATTTGGTAAAACTGAATATGGCGGTAGAAAAAAATACTCTAGGATTAGAGCCAGGAATTCAAATGGCTTTTGAATATGCGAAATTGAATCATAAAAAAGTACATTTTATCGGTTTGGTTTCAGATGGTGGAGTTCACTCTCATATCAATCACTTGAAAGGTTTATTAACTGCGGCTCAAGAATTTGGATTGACAGAAAATGTTTACGTACACGCATTTACAGACGGTAGAGACTGTGATCCTATGTCTGGAAAAGGTTTCATAGAAGATTTACAAAATCACATGAAAATCTCTACTGGGAAATTAGCAACTGTAGTAGGAAGATATTTCGCAATGGATAGAGATAAGAGATGGGAGCGTGTGAAATTAGCTTATGATGCAATGGTAAATGGAGTAGGAGAAATTACCAAAAATCCTGTAGAAGCGATTGAAAAATCTTATGCAGAAGGTGTTACTGATGAGTTTTTAAAACCAATTATCGTTTCAGAAAATAATAATCTTCCTACTGCTAAAATTGAAGAAAATGATGTAGTTTTCTGCTTCAATTTCAGAACAGACAGAGGTAGAGAAATTACAGAAGTGCTCTCTCAACAAGACTTCCCAGATTTTGGAATGAGAAAATTGAATCTTTACTATGTGACTTTAACCAATTATGACGAAAGTTTCCAGAATGTAAAAGTTATCTTTGATGAAGAAGTTTTACAGGAAACAATGGGTGAAGTTTTAGAAAGAGCAGGTAGAACTCAAATCAGAATTGCTGAAACAGAAAAATATCCTCACGTTACTTTCTTCTTTTCTGGAGGTAGAGAAAAAGAATATGTAGGAGAGAGAAGATTGCTTTGTCCGAGTCCAAAAGATGTTGCCACCTATGATTTAAAACCAGAAATGTCTGCTTTTGATATTAAAGATGCTATTTTACCAGAATTAGAAAAAGAATCTGCAGATTTCATTTGTTTAAATTTTGCTAATGCAGATATGGTAGGTCATACTGGAGTTTTCGAAGCGGCAGTAAAAGCTTGTGAAGCGGTAGACAAATGTATAGAAGCAGTAGCAACTACAGCTTATGAACATGGTTATGCTGTTTTCATTTTGGCAGACCACGGAAATTCTGATTATATGATTAATCCTGATGGAAGTCCTAACACGCAACACTCTACTAATTTAGTTCCGCTAATTGTAATGGATAAAGACCAAACTTGGAATCTGAAACCAGGTAAATTAGGAGATGTAGCGCCATCTATTTTAAAAGTAATGGGCGTAGAAATTCCAGAAATTATGACAGGAGAAGTTTTAGTCTCTTAAAAATTTCAAATTTTTAAAATAATTTATTAACTTTAGCCAACTAATAATCATTATGTTGGCTAATTTTTTTTATAAGTACTTATATTCCAAAAACAAAAAAGTAGTTGGCCTGTTTTTTATTGTTCTCTCTTCTTTTCTTTTTTCTCAAGAGGCTTCTATTATCGAAAATATCACCGAGACAGAAGGTCTGCCCAGCAATTATGTTTTTAATGCCAATGAAGACCAAAATGGAGTGATTTGGTTAGGAACAGATAAAGGTCTTGCTACCTATCAAGATGGAGAATGGATTACGCTAGATGTAGATAATGGAATGCCTGGAAACTATATTAATAAAGCGATTTCAGATAAAAAAAATGGATTGTTGATTTATCTTTCAGAAAGAGGATTATATTATTTTGACACCAATAAAAGAAGGATTACAGTAAAATATCCAAGTTTAGGTAATTTGATATTGAGGGATTTCAAAATTTCTAATTATAACAGCAATTATATCTTAATTAATGGAGTAAATCATAAAACAAATCAGGAGAAGTTTTATGCTATTGATATCAGTAATGTTAAGACATTAATTCCTTTGCACATTGAACAAAATAGTATTTTTCTTGAAGGAAAGAATTCAAAAATCAAACTGGCTGATCGAGATTTTTTATTACAAAATGATAAAATTGTTCTTAATCGTTTTACGTTAGAAAAAATAGAAAATTTCATTATTAGAAAGCAAAATGGTAAAATCATAGATACGCTTTCCGAAAAAAATGGACTGGGAAATAACAGTATTAATCATATCTTAAAAACTTCTAAGAATGATGTGATTATTTCTACACTTGGAGGTGGTATTTCTATCATTCGTAATAACAACCCGAAAATAACTTTCAATCATAAGAGTATAAATGCGAGACAGATTTTGACTTTTGATAATAAACAATATATTCTCGCAGATGGTTTTTTATACATTATTCAAGGTGACAAGATACTGTCAAAAATTTTTCTTAGAAAAGATGCGCTTACTTTCCATTTAGATGGTGATTTTCTTTATTTAGGTTCTTTTGCTGGATTAGAAACTTATAAAATGAATGGCAATCAATTGCAATTCATAAATTTATTTCCTTTTACTGCTGGTGTTTCTAAGATTTTAAAATTCAACAATCAGATTATTTTCACCACTTATGGAGGCGGTTTTTTTGTAAAGAATGGAAATTCCGTGACTAAATATCAAAATAAACCTTTTGATAATATTGAGAATCTTTTTAAAATTAAACAAGGTTATGGCATGGTTTCTTATGAATCTGGTCTTTCTATCCTCGATGAAAAGCTTAATTTTATAAGTCATATCAATAAAAAAAATGGGTTACACAGTAATTTTGTAACTACCGTTTTTGCAGATACAGATACTGTCTATATTGGTGCTAGAAAAGGAATTGCACAATGGTATGATAATAAAATAGTCAAAACTTTTAAAGCAGAAGAAGGATTTAGTGGGAATCTTACACGATTGATTTTTAGAGATGTTAAAAATAGAATTTGGGTGTTGACTGACAAAGATTTATTGTTGAAAACCAAAAATATTTTAAAACCTATAGGTTCTATTAGAATTTTAGATAATCATGAAGATTTGATTTTAAAAGGAGATTATTCAGCTTCTAATCATAAACTTACGGTAGTTTCTAAAAATAAAATTACAGTCATTGATTTAGATAAAATTGTACCGAATACCATGGTGAAATCCACCGAAATTTCAAAAATTCTTCATGATGGAGAACCGGGTAATTTAGGAGAGAAAATCTATTTTGAAGACCACAATCGTGATATACAATTTGTATTTTCATCAATAGATAAAAATTTTTTAGGGAAAACTACTTTATTTTATAAAATTAATAAAGATGCATGGAAACCCTTTAAAGAACCAAGAACACTTAAGTTTTCTCACATAGATCAAGGAAAATATTCATTGCAAATAAAATCTGTAAATGAAGATGGTTATGAAAAAGTGATGCCTCATGAAATAGAATTTACAGTTTTAGGACCTTTCTATATAAGATGGTGGTTTATTGTTTTTACCCTTTTAGTAGCTGGTTTGTTTTTATATAATTATGTAAACGAAATCAATAAGAAAAAGTACATCAAGAGATTAAATCAACTCAGAGTTAAACATCAATTAGAAAACGAAAGAAAAAGAATCAGTAGAGATTTGCATGATAATATTGGGGCTTATGTTACCAGTTTAATTTCTAAAATTGATAAAATTAAAAATTCAGAAAATACTATTGGTACTGCTGTAACGTATGATGATGTAAGATTAGATGCCGAAAAAATACTCGCTCTTCTGAGACAAACAATTTGGGTTTTAGGAAATAAAGATACCAATCTTATCGCGCTTTATGATAATTTTAAAAGTTATGCACTTAAATTTTTACAAACAGATGATATAAAAATCATTTTTGAAGAAGAAATAGAAAATAACAGAAAATTTGATGCAACTACAGGAAGTGGGATTTTCAGAATAATTCAAGAAGCGCTTCAAAATGTATACAAACACGCTCATGCTACCAAGGTAGAAATTAATGTAATTTCAAAAAATAAGATCATCATTTACATCAAAGATAATGGGCACGGATTTAATCCTGATAATCTTAGAGAAGGTAATGGGTTAATCAATATGAAAGAAAGAGCAAGAGAGTTAGGATTTAAGCTTAATATTTATTCAGATTCATCTGGTACTACTATAGAACTTTACGAAATGTAAAATACGTAATTTGTAGTATTGATTTTAAACAACAAAAAAAATATATTGTAAAACCATTAAAAAGCCATGATAAAAGTAGCAATAGTAGATGATAATCAAATCAATAGAATTACGATTAAAGAAAAGTTAGCGCCCTATCAAGACGTACTTTTAGTATTCGAAGCCACAAATGGGGAAGATTTTTTTGATAAATTAGAAAGTCTTCCCAAAGAAGATTATCCTCAAGTGGTATTGATGGATTTAGAAATGCCTATTCTCGATGGAATTGTTACCATTGCTTCTGCTTCTATTAAATTTCCAGAAATTAAATACATTGTTTTAACGATTTATGAAGATGATGATAAAATTTTCGAAGCCATTAAAGCTGGAGCTAGTGGCTATTTACTCAAAGAAGACAAAGCGGTAAACATAGTAGAAGCTATGAAAAATGTGGTTCAGTTTGATGGAATTCCTATGAGTCCAGCCATTGCAAGAAGAGCAATGGATTTGCTAAGAGATACGCCAAAACCTACTGCAAGTATGCAGAATGCGATTATAGACCATCAATTAAGCGACCGAGAAATGGAAATTCTAAGAGAAGTGGTAAAAGGGTATAACCATCACGAAATTGCTGAAAAATTGTTCATCAGTCCTAATACAGTGAGAACTCACGTGAATAATATTTATAAAAAACTCCATCTTAATTCCAGAAGTCAAGTCATGAATCTGGCTTATAAAAATAAATGGATTTAATATTTCTAAAAGGCTTATTTTATTAGCCTTTTTTTATTTCTTATATTTGCAAAAACTAAATCAGTAGAATGTTAAGTAATAAAAAACTCGCTATAGATTTTGATGGAACCATTGTAGAAGATGCTTATCCATCAATTGGAAAACCAAAAATTTTCGCTTTTGAAACCCTAAAAAAATTACAATCAGAAGGTTATAGATTAATTCTTTGGACTTATAGACACGGCAAGTCTTTGGAAGAAGCGGTAGAATTTTGTAGAAAAAATGGAGTAGAATTCTACGCCGTAAACTCTAGTTTCGAAGGTGAAATCTTTGATGATGAAACTCAATCCAGAAAAATAGATGCAGATTTATTTATAGATGATAGAAATTTAGGCGGTTTTCCTGGTTGGGGAGAAATCTATAACATCATCACCGAAAGAATAGAATTCAGAGTAGAAGGAGGCGAAGTTTTAGCTTATTCTAAAATGAAAAAAGAAAAGAAAAGAGGTTTATTTTGGTAGAAAAAAGAACCTCCAATTTCAAATTTTATAAAATGATTATACTTAAAACAATAGAAGAACTCCGTTTAATGCGCGAAAGTGCTCAGCTCGTTTCTAAAACATTAGGAATGATTGCAGCAGAAATTAAACCAGGAGTTACCACATTATATTTGGATAAATTAGCTCATGATTTTATTAAAGATCATGGTGGTGAACCTGCATTTTTAGGAATGTATGGTTTCCCCAATTCCCTGTGTATTTCTCCCAATGAAGAGGTAGTTCATGGGATTCCAAAAGATATTCCGTTGGAAGAAGGAGACATTCTTTCTGTAGATTGTGGGGTTTACATGAACGGTTTTTATGGAGATCACGCTTATTCATTCGAAGTGGGAGAAGTTGCACCAGAAACCAAAAAATTACTTCAAGTAACCAAAGAATCACTTTACAAAGGTATAGAACAATGCGTTCGCGGAAAAAGAATAGGAGATATTTCAAACGCTATTCAAACGCACTGCGAAAAACATGGTTATGGAGTGGTAAGAGAATTGGTAGGTCACGGTTTGGGAAGAACCATGCACGAAGATCCTCAAGTTCCCAATTACGGAAGAAAAGGCAGCGGAAAAGTCATCAAAGATGGTCTAGTTGTCGCTATAGAACCTATGGTTAATTTGGGAACACATCAGGTAAAATTCCACAAAGATGGATGGACGGTGACTTCATTAGACAAAACACCTTCTGCACATTTTGAACATGATGTTGCAGTGATTAATGGAAAGCCAATTTTACTTTCTACCTTCAAATATATTTACGAAGCATTAGGAATTAAAAGTAATGAAGAAGAACCATTTACAATGGATTTTTAGAAATACTTCATTCATAACCAAAATACAAGCAGACTTTTGTCTGCTTTTTTTATTTTCTAAAAATGAAAGTTGAACTAAGGAAATAATTTTATTCTTTTATAGGGATATTTTTTTAAATTTGAATTAGAAATTATATGAAGAAAATCGCCTCATTTTTACTGAATAAAATTCCAAGACCTATGCTTATCAACCTAAGCATTTTTCTTCGCCCTTTAATCTATCTTTTTTTCAAAGGAAATAAATTCACCGACCCGATTGACGGGAAATCCTACCGTAAATTTTTACCTTATGGTTACGGAAAACAGCGTGAAAATGCACTTTCTCCCGGAACTCTGAGTTTAGAGCGTCATCGCCAAATGTGGTTGTATCTAAAAAATGAAACCGATTTTTTTACTCAAAATTATAAAGTGCTTCACATTGCTCCAGAGCAAGAATTCTTGAGAAAATTCAAGAAAATGAAGAATTTAGAATACACTTCTGCAGATTTGTTTTCGCCGATTGTAGATGTAAAAGCAGACATTCTAGATTTGCCTTTTGAAGATGAAAGTTTTGATGTCATTTTCTGTAATCACGTTCTAGAACATATTATAGACGACAAAAAAGCGATGAGTGAACTCTATAGAGTGATGAAAAAAGGAGGGTGGGGAATTCTGCAAGTTCCCATGAAAAATTCTTTAGAAAAAACCTACGAAGATTTTACCATAACAGAACCAAAAGAAAGACAAAAACACTTCGGGCAATACGATCATGTTCGTTGGTACGGAATGGATTATTTCGAAAGACTAATATCTGTAGGATTCTCAGTAGATATTAATTTCTATTCTCAAAAATTTTCGGAACAAGAACAAAAAAGATTCGGATTAAATGTAAACGAAATTTTACCAGTGGTGAGAAAGTAATTTATTCTTTAATTTTTATCAATTTAGTTACAAAATATGCTCCATTTTTATATACAGGATGTTGTATGTTGTCAGATGAAATTACATTTAATCCTTTTAGAATAAGTGTATCACCTTTCGTAGAACATTTGAATTTTGCAATTCCATGCGTAAACATTGGGTTCATTGCAAATTCTGCTTTGGTGATCAAAATAGAATCTTTCAGCTCAAATGTTCCTGTATTTACAATAGATTGATTATATCTGTCAAGTTTTAAACTGTCTGTCATTGCCCAATTTCTATTTTTTGAAACTTGAGTTGTCCAACAAAAACTATAGTGATTTTTATAAAAAAAAGCTTGACTTTCTTTAGGAAATACTTTGCTATTTGTTCCGTCAGGTTTTATGGTTTTTACTTCTACTATTTTCCAATTACCTTCTATACTAATTTTTTTATTTTTCGTAAAGCTGACTAATAAGAATAGAAGAAGTGTGCAAAATGACAAGAACGATATGGTAAATTTATTTTTCATAATTAGAAATTAATGAATGCTAATTTATTAAAAATAGTAATTATGACGTCATTTTTTTTAAAATTGGATTTATAATTGGAAAATTGAAATTTTATAAATAATATTTCCAGAAAGAATCTATAAAATTCTCAATAAAATTAAGAAGATTATAAGACATCAAAATATTCTACTTAAATAGATATGAAATTTACCAATCATAAGAAAAAATCATAAAAACAAATTTATTAATGCGATTACAACGATTAGCGCAATAAGAAAAATTAGATGACTTAACAATGTTAATCCTAAAGTTTTAAGGAGTGCCAATTTGTTGAAAAATTGAGAATTTGTCCAATAAGTTAAAATTAAATCACAGATATAATAAACCAAATATATCTTTTTAGTTGCTAAAGAATTATCAAAATAAAAAATAACAGGGAAAGTAAAAATTCTTAAAAACAATCTCTGTGAAGCTTTATAGGTGTTTAGAATAAAAAATTCCACATAATTATATCCTTGTTTTCTAAAACAAATAAAAGTTCCTAAAGTATATAAAGGTATTGTTGCCAAAGTTACCCAAGAGAAATGAGTAGTGATAAAATTCAAAAATTTTTGAGAATCCGCAGATGAATTTTCTTGAATATAAAATCCTACATTAAAGGTATGATAAAGAAAAGCATAGAAAGTGGCAAGAATTAAAACCAGTGAAATAGGCTTAAAATGTTTTATTCTCTTACCTTGTATAAATTCTCTTATTGTATTTCCGGGCCTTGTAAAAAGTTCTTTTGCAGTATAAAAAATACCGCTATCATAATGGAACAGTCCTTTCTTTACATCGTGCCATATAAAATGAAGATCTAACTTATGAGTATCAGAAGTTTGTCCACAATTATTACAATAATTGCCTTGAAATCTAGTTTTACAATTTTTGCAGATGTGTGTCATTTTGCCTATATTTTTCTTTTCAAATTTCTAAAATAAAACTCGTTTTCCAAAATTTAATTCTCAATTCTATTTTCCTTACCTTTGCAAAAAGAAATTTTAAATCTTTTAATCCTTTAATTTTAAGTAAAACGAATGCACAAAGCAGGATTTGTAAACATAGTCGGGAAACCAAACGCAGGAAAATCTACATTGCTCAATCAATTGATGGGCGAAAAATTAGCGATTGTGACCCAAAAAGCACAGACAACAAGACACCGTATTTTCGGAATTTATAATGAAGAAGACCTACAAATCGTATTTTCTGACACTCCAGGAGTTCTTGAACCCAAGTACGAATTGCAGGAAAAAATGATGGATTTTGTAAAAGATTCTTTACAAGATGCAGACGTTTTCTTGTTCATTGTAGATGTTAATGATAAAGAAGAACCGAATGAATTTTTGGTAGATAAACTGAACAAAATTCCAGTTCCAGTTCTTATTTTGCTCAATAAAATAGACATTTCTAATCAAGAAGCGATGCTCGAAAAAGTAGAGTATTGGCATAGTAAAATTGAAAAAGCAGAAATTTTACCGATTTCAGCTTTAGAAGGTTTTAATACGGATTTAATTTTGCCAAAATTAAAAGCTTTATTGCCAGAAAATCCGCCTTATTACGACAAAGACCAATACACAGATAAATCTGAACGTTTCTTCGTAAATGAGAATATCAGAGAAAAAATCTTGTTGAATTACGATAAAGAAATTCCATATTCTGTAGAAGTGGTAACAGAAATGTTCAAAGAAAAAGAAGGCATTATCTTTATAGACTCTATTATTTACGTAGAAAGAGACACCCAAAAAGGAATTCTCATCGGTCACAAAGGTGAAGCCATAAAAAAAGTGGGAACCGAAGCCAGAATAGATTTGGAGAAATTTTTTGACAAGAAAATTCACCTTAATCTTTTTGTAAAAGTCAAAAAAGATTGGCGTAAAAACGAAAGAGACCTTAAGAATTTCGGTTACAGATAATATAAAAACTCAATCATTTCGGTTGAGTTTTTTAGCTTCCATAAAAAAATCATTATCTCAAAATGATTAAATATGTTTTATTCAAATTTATTTTTTATTTTTGGTAGTCTAAATAAAAAGAGAAAATGAAGAATCTGAATACAACGGGTTACAACAAAACCTTGTTAGATTGGGCGTTATTAGCCATTAGAATTTTTGTAGGTTTGGGAATGCTTACTCATGGATTTCCGAAACTTATGCAACTTCTCGGAGGAAGTCATGATTTCATTAATTTCTTCGGAATCGGCAGCAAAACATCCCTCGTTTTAGCAGTTCTTGCAGAAGTTCTCTGTTCACTTTTCTTAATTTTAGGACTTTTTACCAGATTTGTTTCTATTCCGCTCATTATCACAATGTTAGTTGCGGTTTTCATGGTTCATGGAAATGATCCTTTTGCCAAACAAGAAATGGCATTGCTCTATTTATTCCACTACATTTTAATATTTGTAGCAGGTCCCGGAAGTATTTCCATCGACAGAATGATCAATCGAAAATAAATTCAAAGGCACTTCTAGCGTCTTTTTTGTTCCCCTCTTTTAGAGGGGTGGCATTCAGATTTTCTGAATGACGGGGTGTTTTTTGGCGCTTCAACACGCTGTCCGCTATATCTTTTTCTTTCCAAAGTATTTTCCAAATCTAAAGAAAAAGGATGCCGCTTCCATCGTTAGCGCAAATGCAGAAATCTTCAGAAATTTCAGGAAAAATTGTAACTTTTTTTATTTTTAGAACACTTATTTAATAAGTATTAAAAAGTATTTTAAAAAAGATCAAATTTTTAATGACCTAGGAAACGGAGGCGTTAAAAAATTTTGAGAAAAATTCGTTAAAAAATTTCCACTGTTTGAGCAAGAAGAGGAATCAGTAAGGAGCGAGTTTTGGAAATTTTAGAAAGTTTTTCAAAATTTTAGCCGAGTTTCCAGTCTTGAACTTTTGGTTCAAGCCAAAAGAACATTAATGAATAAAATAGAAATATTATCATATATGAAGTCAATTAAAATATCTATTCTTTTTCTTGCAATGTCTCTTACAGCATTCGCGCAAGAAAATTTAACCTACCAAAAACCTTCCGCCGAAATTCTTCAACTCGCTGATTTCCAAAGAACACCTTCTGTTTCTATGAACAGCAAAAAAGATTGGATGGTTTTTTCTTACAGACCTACTTATAAAACGTTAGACGACCTTAACCAAGAAGAAATGAAATTGGCAGGTTTACGTGTAAATCCTGTAACCAATATTTCGAGTTCTGTTACATACATTAGTAATTTAAAGGTTAGAAAATTCAACGAAAAGCAAGAAACACAAGTAATTGGATTGCCTCAAAATCCTAAAATTACCAATCTTTCTTGGTCTCCAGACGAAAAAAAATTAGCATTTACCAACACTACAGAAAAAGGAGTAGAACTTTGGATTTTAAATTTAGAAACCAGAACTGCAAAGAAAATCTCAAATGATAATCTTAATGCTAACTTAGGTTCTCCGTTTGTTTGGCTGAAAAATTCTCAGGAATTAATCGTGAGAAAACTTCCGGCAAACAGACCAGCTCTTTTAAATGAAAAGAAAAATCTTCCAACTGGGCCAATTGTTTCTAATGCAGATGGAAAAGTTTCACAAAACAGAACGTATCAAGATTTGTTAAAAAATCCTATGGATGAAGCCAATTTCGAGACTTTAACCAGAGCAGAACTGGTGAAAATGAATCTTGATGGAGCAGAAACTCCTTACAAATCTGCTGATATTTATGCAGGAATCCAACTTTCGCCAGACGGAAATTATGTAATGATTTCTACCATCAAAAAACCGTTTTCATACATCGTCCCGCTTTCTAGATTTCCGATGACTGCTCAAGTTTTTGATTTACAAGGAAATTTAGTAAAAACCGTAAATGATGTTCCTTTGAATGAAATTATGCCAAAAGGTTTTTCATCAGTTAGAACAGGGAAAAGAAATATGTCTTGGAGAGCAGATAAACCTGCAAGTTTATACTTTGTAGAAGCTTTAGATGGTGGTGACCAAAGCAAAAAAGCAGAATTCAGAGACGAAATTTTCACTTGGGATGCACCTTTTTCTGCAGAACCTAAATCCTTGATGAAAACCAAACAAAGATTTGCGGGAATTCAATTCGGGAATGAAGAAAACGCAATTGTGATGGATTCTTGGTATGATACGCGTTCACAAAAAACGTATTTCTTGAATCCAAAAACAGGAGAAAATAAAGAAATCGCCGAAAGAAATTATCAAGATGTTTATGCAGATCCAGGTAATTTCCAAACCGATAAAAATGAATTCGGACAATATGTAATTTCCATCAAAAACGGAAAAGCACATTTAATTGGTGATGGCTTTACCAAGGATGGTCAGTTTCCTTTCATCGATGAATTTGATTTTAAAAACTTCCAAACCAAAAGATTATACACTTCTAAAACACCAAATGTAAAAGAAGATATTATTGATATTATTGATGCCAATAAAGGAACGGTTTTAGTAACGCAACAGTCTAAAAATCAGTATCCTAATTATTTTGTGAGAAATATTAAAAACAACAAAGCAGAAGCGGTAACTCAGTTTGCCAATCCTTTTGCGAGTATTTCTAATATTCATAAAGAAGTCATCAAATATAAGAGAAATGATGGAGTAGAACTGAAAGGAACGCTTTATCTACCAGCAAATTATGATTTCAAAAAGAAACCAAAATTGCCACTTTTAGTTTGGGCTTATCCAGAAGAATTTAAAGATAAAGCAACGGCTGGACAAAACACTGCCAATCCAAATGAATTTACTTTCCCAAGTTATGGTTCGTTTATTTATTGGGTGACTAAAGGTTATGCGGTTTTAGATGATGCAAGTTTCCCAATTATTGGGGAAGGAACTACAGAACCGAATGATACTTTTATTCCACAATTGGTAGCGAACGGAAAAGCAGCAATTGATGCAGTTGATCAATTAGGCTATATCGATAGAAATAGAGTAGCAGTGGGTGGACATTCTTATGGAGCATTTATGACGGCTAATTTATTGACGCATTCTAATGATTTTGCATGCGGAATTGCTAGAAGTGGCGCTTATAACAGAACTTTAACACCTTTTGGTTTCCAAAGTGAACAGCGTAATTATTGGGATGTTCCAGAAATTTATAACGGAATGTCACCATTTATGAACGCCAATAAAATGAAAAAGCCAATGCTTTTAGTTCATGGTGAAGCAGATAACAATCCTGGTACATTTACATTGCAAACAGAACGTTATTTCCAAGCGTTGAAAAACTTGGGAGCACCTGTAAGAATGGTGATTTTACCGAAAGAAGCTCACGGTTATGTTGCTAAAGAAAATATTCTACATTTGCTTTGGGAACAAGACCAATTCTTAGAAAAATGTTTGAAAAAATAAATTTTAAAAGACGCTGAAAAGCGTCTTTTTTATTTTTGAGATAATCTTAAAATTCATAAAAATGTGTAATTTTAAAATAGTCTAGAATCTCAAATCTGAAATCTAATATCTAATATCTAAGAAATGAATAATCTTTTACCAAAAGACGGCACTGTACATTATTATGGAAAAATTTTCACAGAAGAACAAAGTGAAATATATTATGTTAAATTGCTTAAAGAAATCAATTGGCAACATGATGTAGTTAAAATTTTTGGAAAAGAGATTACTACCAAAAGAAAAGTTGCTTTTTTAGGAGATGAAGGAATTTCTTATAAATATTCGGGTAAAACTAAAATCGCTGAGAATTGGCTAAAATTTATTTTAGAAATAAAATCTACGGTGGAACAAATCTCAGGCGAAAAATTTAATGCATGTTTATTGAACTATTATCACAATGGTTCAGAAGCAATGAGTTGGCATTCTGATAACGAAAAAGAAATTCTCAAGCATTCTGCAATTGCGTCTATAAGTTTCGGAGCAGAAAGAAAATTTGGTTTCAAACATAATTTTAGCAAAGAAGAAATTTCTCTAATGCTTGAGAATGGCTCATTACTCATCATGAAAGATGAAACTCAAATCTATTGGAAACACAAGCTTTATACGAATGCTAAAATCACCGAGCCAAGAGTAAATTTGACATTCAGAACAATTTTAAACGACTAAACATAATATTTCAATTAATTCCTATAATTTATAAAATGTGAAATAATGTTAAATTGATTTTCAACATTTTACACAAATGTTTTTTAGGCGAAAATTTTGTTTATCGTTGTAAATTTATTTTTCTTTTACAAATTTATATGATTTTTTTTGATATATGCAATAGGGTAGAAGAAAAAAAATAAAAAAAGTTTTACAAATTAATGTAAAACTTTTTCTTTTTGGCGTTTGAGCCCGTAACAAATTAGAGTTAGAAAGTGAGTGGATAAGGCGTTTGAGCACTCAAAACAACTGTTTAATTTTTGGGTTTTGCAGGAATAAAAAAACCTTTTTCATATTGATTTATAAAAGAGTTGTTTCTTCTAGCAAATACTCTCAAATGTGTCCAATTATTTAAATTTTGGCTTTCTGATAACCATTGAGAAAATTTATAGACATTGCCAACATAATTTTGCTCGTAGATTTTTACATATCGTTGGTAATCTTTTCCGAGATATTGGTATTTAGCAAGTCGATATACTTCTATTCTGTAATCAGAATCATTTTTAAATATTTCACTCATTTTTTTGATTTACTTCAAAAGTTTTGCCTTTCTGATTGATTATTGATTTTGTTTTTTGCTTTAATATTTTTTGTCTGATTAAATCAAATACCAAAGCAATTATTTGAACAACAATGAATAATAGTGTAGGATGATTTTCTATAAATGTTACAAATGTACCAAACAAAGCAAAGGTATTGCTTATTTGATATTTTTCATAGAAATGCATCATAAATTAATCGGTTGTTATTGGTGTGACAAGTAAATTGATATCAGTTGATACTGGTGAAGAATATGGCTGTACAGCTTCACTCTGAACAATTGGTATTTGAAAACTTTCAATTGGTTTTGCATAGTCAACAACTGATTGCGCAGGAAACGGAACAGTTCCACCAGTTCCCGGAGTTACTTTTGCTGATGATATAACAACTTTTGTATTCATTAGCTTATAAAGGATGATAGCAAGAACGCCATAAAGGGCAATTTTTAAAATTTGCATGAGTTTTATTTTTTAAGGTTAAAATTATTTTTTTGTATACTCTAAAGAAATAGCATAATAATGAGGTGTGAATCGATTAATAGATTTTTCTTTTAATCTAAACATTAGTGACTCTGTAGGTTCAAATTGAAATTCCACTTTATAATCATAAGTTTCATAATTACCGATTAAATAAGGTATATCTTGGGTTGATTGTCTTAAATATCCTTTAGCAGAAATAAGATTATCACAAATATCTTTAAATGAAAAATCATTAAATTCACCATCAGAAATTCCAGTAAAACCCTTTCTATAGATTGGCTTTCCATCAAGCCAATTTTCGCCAGTGAGTTGTTCGTCTGTAGTATAGTTTAATTGAGATGAATTATTTAGATTTATTTCAATTGGTTGTTGTTTTAATGCTAAAAGTAATTCGTAAATATTTTTAGGATAGTCAATATTTTCGAATGATTCTAAGTCGGTTGTAATATTTGACATATTAGTATCTTTTTGCGTTAGTTGTAGTTTCTGTAGTTTTGATTAGCATTTCGGGGAAAAGAAATATAGCTAATGCAATTGCTTGTATTAAAATTGTAGGCTTCATTTTCTTAAGATTTTTAAATTTCTAAATAAATTCCGTTTGAAACTCGCTGAACTTTTGTAAAAGTAGTTAAACCTTTTGAATTTAGATTATTGATAATGTTTTCTAAACTCTCAATTAATGTAATATTCGAAGCGGTAACGGTTACAGCTTGACAAGTGTTATATAAATTGGTGATTAATCCATTAACTGGTGGTTCATAACCAGAGATAACATAAATAGGTTGTTTTAGGGATTCTCTAGCTTTATCCAAGTAGAAAGCTAATTTTAACCAATTATTAAAATATTTTAGAGGTATTTCTTTGTTTTTGAAATATTCTTTTGTTTGAAAATAAACGGGTTGATATGTACTAATTTCGTCAGAGATATAGGGAGTTTCAAAAGATTCTGAGATTGGCAATTTCTTTGCTGAAATAAAGTAATAAATTACAGCAACTAAAAAACCTATTAAAAAAATTATTTTCGGTGTGAATTTTGATTTCATTTTTTAAGTAAATTTGATAAATTAAAAAAAATTATTATTATGAAAAAATTTCTATTCGTTATGTGCTTTTCTCCTTTGGTTATGTTTTCGCAGTCTGATGATATTTCTAAAAAACAAGCCTATCAATTATTTTTAAAATCAGAATCTAGAAAAATTCTAGAATTGAAAGAAAAAGATTTTGAAAGAATCTTTAAAATTGCAAAGTGCATTAAAAAAAACTATGATATTAAGTTTAAAGAGATGAACTTATTCATGGTAAAAGATTTAAAAGATGAACTTGCAACAGAAAAAGAGTATTTAATGAGCGGTTTCGCTTTAAGTAGCACCAGCTTTCCAAATTATCATGATGATGGAATAACTAAAACAGAAACATGTGGAGTAATAAAAACCTTTAATGTAAAATAAATTTTAAAGAGCGTACTTTTTAGTACGCTTTTGTTAATTCCAATTGTATTTGTTTTTTTGTCTTTTCAACTCCTTTAATAAGATAATATGAAGCAAGAACACGACGAGACCAACCCAGGCCAAAAACATTATATTGCTTCAATCTTTTATAGTGATTTGATTGGTGCAATTTATAAGTTTCTGCACATAGATTTAAATCTAAAGTTCCTCGACATAATGAAATAATAGTTTTGCAAGTAGTCCAATTTAAATAATCAAAACCGAAATTGTAAGTAGTTTGTAAAAGGGCATAATACAACTTGTTATTAATTGAATACCCAGAAGAAACTAAAACATTGTTTAAAATTCTTGCAGCTCTTTCACAATAATATTTCAATTGTAATTCGGCTTGTTGTTTAGTCCACACTTCACCCTTGTAAACTTTTCTTATTGTTGTACCATCTGGACGAAGTAATTTCATAGAACCGTATCCAGTTGTATAATCTCCTTTACCTTCGATATCTTGACCGTAAGGGTGCCAACCTTCATATAATTTAACGAAAGAATATAAAGGGGTTAAATCGGGAATTGAACGACCATCACAAAGAAATACATTTTTAGGTTTTTGTACTGTGCCAGCTTGTGAAAGTAGATTTACGCCTACTATTCCAGACATCCAACCGAAAAATAATGTTAAAAAATCCATTTTATAAATATTTTAATTTTTGTTTTGTTTTTTAAAAAAGCGCAACAGCACAGTTTAAAAGGCTATTGCGCTTCGTAAGAAATAATTAATATAGTATGCAGAAAAAGAGGTTTATTTTTTTTCGTCTTCTTTTTTACTAAAGATGTCGAATTTCCCATCTTGTTTTCCATCAAGGACATCGAGCACAAACCAAATTACAGTTATTGCTTTTCTGATTCCTTCACGACTTTTGAACATTTCTAAAATTTTATTCATAAAATTATTTTTAAAAGTTAATATTAATCGTTATTTACAAATGTACCAGCATAACCACCGTTTTTAGCCTTTGGATTCATGACAAAAGCCATATCACTAACAACTACTTTCCCAGTAGATTTCTGCATGGTTCCCCAATGTAAATATTTTGCACCAGTAACAGTATTGATAAATGTTACAGCAACGTTTGAATACCAACCTTTTTCCGATAATGAAGTCTTTTCAGTTGTTACGGCAGTAATTTTAATCAATTCTTTATTTCTGGAAAGACGCCAACCGTTAACAATTGTTTGTTCTTTGTCTTTGTTTGCACCAGATTTTGGGTAATATCTAGTCATTACAGCTCCAGAATGTTTCCCTTGTGACCTTCTTTGCACGTATCTATCTCTAGACCAGTCTTCACGTTGTGAAACTCTAGCACGAGTTCCTTTATAGTTTCTATTTGCCATTTTGTTAGGTTTTTTAGAATAAAAATAAGGCTCCAAATATTTTTGAAATACACCGTTTTCATAATAATCTGATTCTTCTTGAGAATATAAATACTGATAGTAATCAGAATAAATATTTTCAGATTGTGGAGAATCTTGTATTTTTTGGAAATAATCAAATTCCTTTGGAAATTTGAGTGAAAACCATGTTATATAATCTGGAAAATTCATTTTTATTATCTAGATTTTTTACTATTTGATTTTTGGCTATCCATATACCACCAGAAAAGGACTGCACCTAAAACAACAGCAAGAGCATGACCAACTGTTATGTTTAAAGAACCATCAGAATTTTTTAATAGTGAGGTTGATGTAACGCTATTTACTTGCGCCATTAAATTGTTTTCTTTCATATTGAAATTTTTTGAAATATTAGAAGATTATTTTTTAATAAATTTATAAGCAACCAATCCCGCAATGATTAATAAACCATAGGTTAAAGCGTTATTTTGTCGCGGTGCGTTAGTAGCGGAAGCACTCCAAATAATTTGACCATTCTCATATCTTACGCCCATATTTCCATCTACGACAGATTTTAAATTTTGTACAACTTCCGAAGGTTGTAAACCCGTTTGTTGCGTGAATGCATTTAGCATTGTAGAATCGTTTAAAATTTGTTCAGCTTGTGCAGGTGTTAAAACTGGTGGAACTGATGTAGTGTTTAAAGTTGGCATTATTTGCTGAGTTTGTAAATTAGACGAGAAGATATATTTCGTGAATTCGTGAGTTCTTTTAGTTTTCACGAAAACGTCTGAAGATTTTTCAGTGGTATAGTTAGCAGGGAAATTAGGCTTTAAACCGTCAAAGGTTTTTTGGTATAAATCTCTTAAACCTTGTGCGGTTGTTTTAGAACATCCACCAACTTGTGTAATCTCATAATCAAAACAAGCAATCGTAAAACTCAAATAGTTAACAAAATCTTGAAAACTTTTAGTATCGTTTTGTTTTACTAGTTCTGATTTTGATTTTAATTCTTTGGTGAAATAATCAACAGTCCCTTGGTCATATGCTTGATTACCAACACACCATTGCCCGGATTTTAAGAAATTTGAAATTTGACCCGTTAAATCAAAACCCATAAAAGACTCTAAACCATTGGCAATAGTTGAAGCGAAGGGAATAGCATCAAGACCAGCATCAACAATATTTAAACCGCCAGAAGTTGAAGAAGAACCACTACCAAAAAAATCTGAAATATCTAGAGAACCGCCGTTTGTATATGGTAGATTCATAATTTTTAGATTTTTAAATTAGTATTGAGCGAGATAAACGTTTGTAATTCCGTTAGATTTTACTTCAACAGTTTGATTTAAAGCAGTTTCTAAATGGATTAATTCACTAAATTCAGAATCTAAGTATTCTTTTGTTAGATAAACGTCTCCATCTTTAGGAGTATCAGAAGCAAGAGAAATTAAATTTTCACTATCTAAAACAATTAAATGTTTTAAATATTCGGTATCAATTTCTTTAACAGTATCAACTTCAATTTTTTTGAAAGTGAAAGGTAATTTATTGACACTAGAACCTTTTGATTTTCCTAGTTTATTCATTTCGTACTCAAATGAGTCAACAGTTTCATCCTCATCGTCATCTTTGTAGAATTTGATTGTAATTTTAACAGAAACTGAATCAGAAAGATTTAAATCATGACCGAATTCATTCCTGAAAGATAAAGGAATCAAATTTGAAATTTGTTTATTAAAAATAGCTTTGACAATTTTTACAATATTGTTTGCAGTATCTTTATAAAGATTTACATCTGTTTTTCCTTTTCTTACTAAATCAACTGAAATTTCAGATTTTGAAAGTGAAACAGATTGACCAGCTTTTTTAGCTGAATAAGAAATTGATGAACAAGCGTCGTCGATTGTAAATTGTACGGTTTTATTTACACCGTCTACAATTGCGTAATTTCTAGACATAAAATTTTTGTTTTTTAATTAATTTTTGTTTGAATTATGAAGCAAAATTATAGAGGTCTGAAAAGGTGTAGGAGAGTATTAAACAAAAAGAAACGTTTTAAAGCGATTTAGGGCACTTTAAAACGTTTTTGATGTATTTGTATTATTCGTAAGAATTACCAGAAATGGTAATGTTTTTAATAGGCTCATCATAAAAAACTTGATATTGTTTGAGTGTGATTTTTTCATTTTCGGGAAGGTTAAAATGTTTTCTTATATTCTTAACTATTTTTATAGCAGAATTTTTGCCACATTGGGACAAAAATTGAACGTCTGCAATTCTCAATTTTGCAGTTGTGAAAATTACTATTTTAGACATGTGGAAAGTTTATTTGTAATTGATGATATTGAATTTTATGTATTTGTTTGAAATCTGAAATCGTTTCTTTTATTTCTTTAGAAATTTCGTATAAATAAGAATAAACTTTTTTATAATGGTCTTTAACCCAGCTTTGTAATTTATAAGAGCATTGTTTCAAAATATTTCGAGTTTTACCCTTGAAAACTTTTATAAAATCGGGTGCAGTTTCTGGAAGTTCTACGGGCGTCATGTGTTGGCGCATTTCGTCAACAAAATAAATTTCGTTTTCGTAAAATGTAGGAAAATCCAATTTTCTCAAATCACGAGAACAGCCCCAGCTTTTATACATTACAGGACGTCTATATTTTTCAAATGTTGAAAGTTTTTCGATATCTTCTTTAAACATTTTTTTACATTTATCTCTTAATGGTTGCTTTGTCATATATTTTAACAAATAAGCGTGTACATCATTAATTTTTTCTTTGTTCAATGATTCTACACGTACAGAATTATCTGCTTCTTTGTAACCCATTTTTTTTAATTGCAAGTTCCAAAGTCTTTTGACCATGTACATGTTTAAAAAGCAATCAGAAATTAAATGGAAATGTATTACCCCGTTTTCTGTTGTTTCAGCTCTCCAAAAGTAGTTTTTTAAACGTGGTGCTTTTTTATCTGTAAGTTTTCCATTTTCAATAATAAAATTATCTACTTTTTTCAAATGGTCTATAAAGTCAATAAACGCCTTAACAGTTTCTTTGTCTGTTGTATGTTGTTTGTCAGATGTAAGTGTGAAAGTTGATAATGTTAAAAGTCTTTGTTGTAGTCGATAATTTGGATTGTAGTTTTTCAAAACAGCATTAACGAAGACCGAACAAATTTTTTGAATTTTCTTCTGCAGGGTTGAACTAAGTAAACCATCAAAATCTTTTTTAAAATTAGATTTATAAGCCTCGTTGTAAGTAAGAAAAACATCATTAATATTATCAAAATTTTTAAAATCTGCAATCCTTTTGCAGGTTTTGAGTAGTGCGGTTTTTGATTGTCTAAGATTTTCCTTTGATGATTCATTATATCTTTTATTTGGAAATTTTTTATAATAAACTATTGAATGAGGTTTTATGATTGCAACATCTAAAATTTGTTCCATAGGTACTTTGGGAGATAAAAGTAAATTTGGATTTTATCCAAATTCACTTTTTTGAGGTTTTTAATTTGATTGTTTTGATTGAATAAAAAAAAATTCTTCGGTTAGTCCGATTCTTTCGACTAGCACAAAAGAGAATGATTATGTTTTTTTTAAATCTTCAAGAAGATTTTGAAGAAATTCAACACGTGGGGGAATTAGAAAGGGTTTAAATAAAAATGGTTCTTGTTCAGATATAAAAGGAAATATGTATTTTGATAAATATTCGCAATATTTGTTTTGTGTAACAATTCCTTTTAGTGAAATTGTAGATAGGCAAATACAAATACCAGTATATTTTGGGGGATATAAATGTTTTTTGGCAAATTCTTGTAATTGTAATTCTTTTATTAAAAATTCTGTTATTTCTATGTCTGTAGTTAGGGGTGTATTATTCATGGTTATTTATTTAATAATGAAAATTATTTGTCTGTTTTTAAATGCCTGGATTTTGTCTTCTTCAGTAGACAAAGTATTAAGTTTAATTGTTGATAAAGTATTTTCTATGTAACAAGTACCACAGACCCAAACAGAGCGTATAAGAAGCGGGATTGAAATATTAAATAATTCAGATTTATATCTTTTTTTACCACAATGAACACAATAAGAGCGAGTTTCAGAACCAATTCTTTTTTTTGTTGTATTTCTTTTAGGCGACATTTTTTTTAATTTTTAAAGGTTGAAAGGTTGGTTTTGCTTCAATTTTATATTGGTTATTATTCATTAATTGACACTTTCCAGAGAGAAAATAAGTCTCAGAAAATCTATCATAGAAACAAATAATTGTATTTGGTTGAAGGGGTTTAGGGAGATAAAAAAAATCGTTTTTGGGTGGGGTAGATGTATTATAAATCATGGTTATTTGGTATTAATACAATAAAAATTAAGTGAATCATTTTCGAATAAATGATTTGAGTTTTTAAGAATGTGTGAAAGATTTTCGGATATTCCTTTTAAATGAAATTGATAGGTTTTAAACTCGTTAAATTCTAGAGAGATTAGAATATTTAATAAAGATTTTAGAGTGTAAAAAATTTCAATTAGAATATTTGTGTAATAGTAAGCAGTTTGATAATCTTTATTGATTTTAATTTTTTGAAAAAGTGAATCAATGGTTTTGATTACTTCTGGCATTTTATAATAGTATTGACTATAATCAAATAATTTGCTTTGGAGTTGTTTGTAATAAAAAGTTATGATTTCGAAAAATTGGGAATAACATTTTGAAAGTTGATTAGCGAATCTGGAGACATCAGTTTTTGAAGTAGAAACAAAATGATGATAAATTAAACGAACTTTTGGCGAAATTTCGGAGAAGATTGTTTCTGGTTGATTAGTTAATCTTATAATATAAGATTGTTTTTGTTTTACAGATGTAAAGTCTGGAAGTGTGTTTTCAATTTTGATTTTGATTGAGTACATAATATATTAATTTTGAGGATTAGTAGTAAATTACTTTTGCCTATAATTTATATTATGTTAAATTGTGTTTTTACGACTTCAATATAATTATAGTTTCCTAACCTTCTCATTCCTTTTAATCCATTGAATGTTTATAATCATTGATGAGAATTCTATAAAGTTGTAAATCGTTAATCGCCATATTTTTACAAGAAAAATTATGAAAAATTTTGTAGTTATTCTTTTGATAATCATTTTTTTTGTCTCTTGTAACAAAAAAGAAACATCTTCATATACCATAATTCCTGAAGATACCATTCATCAGAACTATCCAGAAACTTTTGAGCCGAAAAAAGATACTTTGCAATTTTGTTATCTTTCTGTAATTGGCAAAGATTCTTTACACCTTTCTTACACTCTTTATCCTACAGATTCTGTAAAAGGAAAAATGAGCTACGATAATTTTGAAAAAGATGGTTCTACTGGAAAAGTGTATGGTATAAAATCTGGTGATACCTTAAAATTAACTTACGACATGCTTTCTGAAGGAATGCATTCTTTAATAGATGTTCGCTTTTTGACCAAAGACAATAAACTTTACGAAGGAATTACTGCTTTGAAACAAAAGAACGATTCTACTATGATTATTGTGAATAATAAAAGTGTAGATTTTGAATCTGGAAGAGTTTTATCGCCTGTTAAATGTAAATAATGTTAGTAATTTTTCATGCTATTCTACTCTATTTTAGATGAAATTTTTAATTTTTTCTCTACAAATAGTTGCAGTTTACTTTTTCTATTGGCTATTTTGATACTATGCGAAATCCTCGTATTTTTAGCAAAATTTAAACGCAATGTCATATTATCCTTTAAATAGCATTCCAGATTATTATGGAATTGATGATTTACTTACAGAAGAACATATCTTAATCAGAAACTCTGTAAGAGATTGGGTTCAGTCATTTATTATGCCTCAAATTGATGATGCAGCACAACATCATAAAGACATTCCTAATCTCATGAAAGAATTAGGAGCAATTGGCGCTCTTGGTCCTTATATTCCAGAAGAATATGGAGGTGCTGGTTTAGACCAAATTTCTTACGGATTGATTATGCAAGAGTTAGAACGTGGTGATTCTGCCGTTCGTTCTGCAGCTTCTGTACAGAGTTCTTTAGTAATGTTTCCTATTTTCGAGTTTGGTTCAGAAGAACAAAAACGCAAATATCTTCCAAAATTGGCTTCTGGTGAATTTATCGGTGCATTTGGTTTAACAGAGCCTAATCACGGTTCTAACCCAGGAGGAATGGAAACGCATTACAAAGATATGGGTGATCATTATTTGCTTAACGGTGCTAAAATGTGGATTACCAATGCTCCACTTTGTGATATTGCTGTAGTTTGGGCAAAAGGTGAAGACGGAAAAGTTCGCGGAATGATTGTAGAACGCGGTTACGAAGGTTTTACCACTCCAGAAACTACCAATAAATGGAGTTTGAGAGCTTCTAAAACTGGTGAATTGGTTTTCAATAACGTTAGAGTTCCTAAAGAAAATCTTTTACCAAATGTAGAAGGTCTTAAAGGTCCTCTTTCTTGTTTAAATTCAGCACGTTACGGAATTTCTTGGGGCGTAATTGGTGCTGCGATTGATTGCTATTGCACTGCTGTTCAGTATTCTAAAGAAAGAACACAGTTCGGAAAACCAATAGCAAGTTTCCAACTTCAACAGAAAAAATTAGCCGAATTTTTAACAGAAATTACAAAAGCACAATTGCTTTGCTGGAGATTAGGAACCTTGAAAAATGACCACAAAGCTACTCCTGCTCAAATTTCTATGGCTAAGAGAAACAACGTAAGAATGGCAATTAACATAGCAAGAGAATCTCGTCAAATTCTTGGCGGAATGGGAATTATGGGAGAATTCCCAATGATGCGTCATGCTGCAAACCTAGAATCTGTCATCACTTATGAAGGCACAGAAGACGTGCACTTGCTCATCACAGGTCTTGATATCACCGGAATCAACGCATTTTCATAAAAACTACACTTTGTCAAAGGTTTAAATCTTTGACAAAGTTTTTTTTTGATTTTGGCGTGCCTTTTTTCCACCGCTATTGCCATGCAAAAAAGTCGCGCTTTCCGTTGCAATCTTTTATTTTTTCATTTATCAAAGAAAAATAAAAGGATTTCCACTGCAATCGCTCACGCGAAAATTTTTGATAAGTTTACGCCTTTGCGAACTTAAAAACATAAAGAATTTTAAAAATTTCTTTGCGCTCTTTGCGTTTAAAATATGAAAACCATCAATATACCATTACCTAAAATAGGAGAATCTACTACCGAAGCCAAAATTGTAGAATGGCTGAAAAAACCTGGAGATTTCATCAAACGAGATGAACTTTTTGCCGTGATAGGAACAGATAAAGTAGATTCTGAAATCTTCTCAGAATACGAAGGAACGCTCAAAGAAATTCTTGTAAAAGAAGGTGAAGAAGTTTCTGTAGGAACTCCTATTTGCTCCATGGAAGTGGATGATTTCATAGAAGTTTCAACTGTCACACTGAGCTCGAAACGTAGTGAAGCAGTCGAAGTGTCTAATAAAGATTTTTCGACTCCATTACATTCCGCTCAAAATGACAAAACTCAACTCGTATCTCGTTCCGATAGCTATCGGAACTCAGAACTCGTATCTTTTCTTTCTCCAGTGGTAAGAAAAATGGCTGCAGAAAACGGTTTGAGTTTAGAAGATTTGCAGAAAATCAATGGAACTGGAGAAAACGGTAGAATCAGAAAACAAGATGTTGAAAATTTTTTAAAACCAAGAAAACAAAACACTTCTACTCCATTTGTTGAAGAACAACTTCAACTCAAAGTAGAACTCGGCGAAGCTTTAGAACCACTTTCTAAAATGCGTAAACTCATCGCCGAAAATATGGAAAAATCTTGGCGAAGCATTCCACATGTTACTACTTTTATGGATGTAAATGTGACGAAATTAGTCGCTTATCGTGAAGAAAATAAAGAGAAATTTCTACAAGAAAATGCGGTAAAACTCACTTATACGCATTTGATTATGAAAGCAGTGATAGATGCAATTAAGGTCTATCCTACTCTAAATTCTTGGTTTAATAATGAAGAATTGTTAGAAAAGAAAAACATCAATTTAGGTTTTGCAGCAGCACTTCCTGACGGTAATCTCATCGTTCCGAATATTAAAAATGCACAGAATTTATCGGTTATAGAAATTGCTCAACAAGTTTCAGAAATCGGAACCAGAGCCAAAAATGGAAAACTAAAACCAGATGACATTCAAGATACCACTTTCACGGTTTCTAATACAGGAATGTTCGGTTCAGAAAGCGGAACGCCTATTATTTCTCGGCCACAAGTTGCAGTTCTCGCTTTGGGAAATATTTTGAGAAGAGCTTGGATTATAGAAGAAAACGGCGAAGAGAAAATATTGCCTCAATCGGTGATGACTTTGTCTTTAAGTTATGACCACAGAATTATTGACGGCGCTCTTGCATCCAAATTCTTAACGGAAATTAAAAAAAATATGGAGCGTTATTAACGCTCCTTTTTATTTGTTGATTATATTTTTTATTAATTCCAACTTTCGTGAACTTTTTCTGTAAATGGAATTTCTGGATTCAGGATTTCTAGAATTAAGTTTTTTACAGAAACTAAAGAATCTTCAAAATTACCTTCGGTAAATTCTACTTTTTGTACGCCGTTATTCACCTCTGCAAAACTCCAAATCCCCGTTTCTAATTCGCGATTTTTAAACTCATCTATTTGAGAAATACAATATTGATATATGCACAATTGCATCGCTTGTTTGTATTTGTCATCAAAGAAAAGATTTTCAATTTTGTCTTCTTTTATTTTGATTTTCAGGTTCTTAGGCTTTGCTGTTTTATAATCTATAATTCTTAAAGTTCCATTCAGAATATCAATTCTATCAATAAATCCGTAGAAAATCACTTGATTATTTTCATCAATTTTAAAAGCAATATTCTCAATTTTTCTTTCTAAAGCTACAATTTCCAAAGAATTTCCGTTTTTTACCAACTCTAAATCATAATTCAAAACAGATTCTACTACTCTTTTGGCAATTTGTTTGTGTACGAAATTCATTCCTTTTTCGTAGAATTCTGCTTGATGTTTTAGTCTTTCAATCGCTTTGTCAATAGATTCATCTACTTGTTGAAGTAAATTTTCTAAATCATTAACTTTTAATATTTTACCAATTATTTTTCCGTATAAATATTCTAAAGCATTGTGAACTAAAGTCCCATAATTACGCTGAGAAAGTTCTTCTTCAATTTCTGTTGTTTCTCTGGTGTTGAGAATTTTATCCAAATAAAAATCAATAGGATTATAAAGATAGGTCACCAAATGTGATGGCGAAACCTTCTGTTTCCATTCTTCTAATTTTTCAAGAACTGAAGGTGTTTTTTCAATCGTAATCGGTTCTTGATTAATCGGTTCGGAAGTGTTTTCGATGATGATATGTTCTATTTTATGCTGAGATTCCATTTCAATTTGGGTAATGAATCTCGTTTTTTCGCCTGTATTTACGCCAGAACCGAGAGCATTGTAAAGCAAATAAATATTCTTGGCATTCTGTAAAAATCGGTAAAAGTGATACGCATAAATTCCGTCATTTTCTAAGAAAGTATGCAGATTAAACTGCTTTCTTACATCAAACGGTAGATAAGTGTTTTGTGAATTTCCGAGCGGTAATTTTCCTTCATTGGCAGAAAGAAGAATGATATTTTCAAAATTCAACAATCTGGTTTCCAAAAGTCCCATCAATTGTAAACCTTCTAAAGGTTCTCCCACAAAATCTATTGATTCAGAGTTAATGAGTTGATTAATCAAAACTTCCAATGTTTCAATTTTTACTTGATATTGATATGGAGAAAGTTGATTCTTGATGACGACGAAACTCTTCTCAAAATGAGAAATGTTTTCATATTGCACATTGTCTATTTCATTGTATTTTAAATCTTTACAAAAATCAATTAAAGTATTCAGTAAAGTTTCAGCGTCTTGTTTTTCAAACAAATTATAAAAAGAAAGACCGTTCAATAATTCGCTTAATTGCTTTTTAGAAATGTATACAATGTTTCTTTCTTCTAAGGTTGCAATGAAGTTTTTGATGATATTTTCGTCTTTAAAATTCTTTGGAAGTTCATCTAAAATCGGCAAAATATCATTGTAATAATACGAAGAAGCGTTTTTTTCTAGTTGTTTATGAAGGAGAAACAGTTTTTTCATTGCGTTTGAAAATGCCAAATTTTTCAACGGAAAACCCATTGTAATGTTCAGTTTTTCTACAGATGCGAGAGAATCTAATGTAGCAGGAAGCAAATTTTCATCCAATAAAACTACTGCAGTGTTCTGATAATCAGAATTTTCTGTGTGTATTTCTGAAAGAATTTCTGGCAAAACTTTGGTTTGAGCAATATTTCCTGAAACTTCGTAAACTTTTATATTTTTTGGTTCAACGAATTCATTTTCAATCCAGTTGAAATCTCTAGAATCATTAAATTCTTTCCAAGTTTTGTATTCGCGGAGAAATTTTCCTGCTTCTTGTCTTTCGTCATGGAAATAGTATTCATCTGCATGAAAGAAAATATCTGCTTTGTCCCATTGTAAAAGGGTTCTGACTAATTTTTCTTCAACGGGAGTAAATGCATTAAAACCAATAAAAACGGCTCTAAGATTGAAATTTTTACAATAATTTTCTAAATTTTCTTTGGTGTAAAGATGAATCATTCCCGAAGTAGCCAATTGCTGTTCCTCTAATTTTTCTTGTAAAAAAGGAAGAAAAGCATTCATTTTTCTCCAAAAATTGAGATTTCTCTTTCTAGCGCCTTCTTCATCGCCCAGATTTTCGCCCCAGTTTTTAATACGTTCTTCAGCAAGCATCCATTCCAGAATTTCTTTGTCGTTTCCATAAAATTTCAGCATATCATCCCAATCTTTTTGCAATGTAGGGAACCATTTTAAAAATGTGGCAAGATCTTCATCTTGATAAAGTTGAGTATAGGTTTGATAAGCAAAAAGCCAAAGTGCAATGCCTTTGATTTCTTGTTTTTGGCTGATTTTGTGAACTAATTCATCAATCGTAAAAAACTCTGGAAGCAGCCCGTTGTAGTTTTTTTCTTTTAAAATTTCTTTAATGAAAACTACTGGTCTTTTCCCAGGAATTATAAATGAAAAACCCGATAAATCCGAAGATTTTTCGAGTATTTCTGAGATGACTTTTTGTAAAAATTTTTGGTGTAGCATTAGTTTTTATAGCGTTCTAGTTTTTTGAGTTGAGCTTTAATTTCTTCATCTAGCTCATTTTGTTTTTCGGCGTTGGTTCCACGTTTGGTAATGTTATCATAATAGTTTTGATAATCGAGAAATTCACCATACATCACTTGATAAATCAACTTAAATTTCAGTTGGTAATCTTTCTCCGTTTTTACATTTTCTAGAAATTCTTTTCTCAGTTTTCTAGCGTAAATTTCGGCAATATCAAAATGGCCTTGTTCGTGATTGATATTGAGATTTTTGGTTTTAATAGGATGTTTCCAAGATTTGCTTGGGTCAAAAGTAGCATCTATTCTCACCTTCATTTTATTATTGGCTTTGTCTTTAAAAGCGGTGTAACTTAGTCCACAAGAAGAATAACTGACAATGGTACTGTCACTTTTCATTTTGTTTTCAGATGATTTAAAAAGGCTCCAATTAAGTTTTGTTCCTTCTTTCCAGACTAATTTTTGAGAAAAAACAGTTAAAAAACAAAATAATAAAATAAGGCTAAAAATCTGCTTCATGTTACTCTACTACAATTGTTTTCTCAATCCAAATATTTTGATTGCTGCTGTCTTTTCCGTTCCAAAATTTGAAAGTGTAAACTCCTTTTTCTTCTGGTCTAAAGTTGAAACCATTTACTCCAACTCTTGTTGCTTGAGTACAAGTTCCGTTAATGGTGTAAGAATAAGCCACCACATTTCTTTCTAAACCGTTTCTGATGTAATCATATCCAAAAAAATCCTCACAAGCACTAGGATAAGTAGAATACGTTTTGATGGTTTGAATGGTGAAAACATCCATCGTGTCTTGGGCAATTTTCACGCTGTCTATTTTGATGGCTTCTACATTTTGAATTTCATCTTCGTCATTTCTATCACAAGAAACAGCGAAAAATCCAGCTAATAAAGCGATTACACTGAGGTTAAAAATTTTCTTCATTGATTTTAGTTTTTATGAATTAAAATTTCCTTTGGATAAATATACTACTTTTTTAGTGTCAAAAAACTCTTCTTCGAATTGGTCTTTCAGATGATAAATTTCACATTTTATTCCAGCGAGTTCTTCTCCTAAATCACCACCTTTTAGGTATAGAACGCCATTGTGCTTTGGGTTAAATTGTTCTTTTTCGAATTTTCCTTTTAACCAACGCAAGAAAACAGGCATTTGTGTAACGGCTCTGCTCACTACAAAATGGAATTTGTCTTTTATTTTTTCGGCTCTTTCGTGATAGGCTTTTACATTTTTTAATCCAAGACTTTCAGCAACTGCATTCACTACCGTAATTTTTTTGCCAATAGAATCTACCAAAGTGAATTCTACATTCGGAAATAAAATCGCCAAAGGAATTCCCGGAAAACCACCGCCAGTTCCTATATCTAGAACTTTGGTTCCATCTGCAAATTCCATAATTTTTGCAATTCCCAATGAATGGAGAACGTGTCTTTCGTAGAATTCATCAATATCTTTTCTCGAAATCACGTTAATTTTTTCGTTCCAGCCTTTATAGAGCGTTTCAAGTTGTTGGAACTGAGATTTTTGTTGGTCTGTTAAATTTGGGAAATATTTTAAAATAATTTCTGAAGACATATGCGTTCTAATATTTCAACAAAAATAAAGAATTTATCGCGGAAATCTTTCGGAATTTATACTTTAAAATTTATCTTTGCTAAAAATCGTAAAAATGAATAAACTGTCAGATAGATTAAACAGATTAAGTTATTCTCAAACTTTCGTAATGAGCAATAAAGCCCGTGAAATGAAAGCTGCAGGAATAGATGTGATTTCGTTAACTCTTGGTGAGCCAGATTTTGATGTTCCTGCAAATATCAAACAAGCTGCTTTTGATGCTATTAATCAAAATTTCTCTCATTATTCGCCTGTTCCAGGATTTTTAGAATTGAGACAAGCGATTGCTAAAAAGCTGAAAAGAGATAATCATCTGGATTATAAACCGACTCAAATATGTGTTTCAAACGGTGCAAAACAGTCTATTCTTAATGTTTTAGCAGCAGTAGTAAATGATGGTGACGAGGTGATTTTACCAGCTCCTTATTGGGTTTCTTACGACGAAATGGTGAAAATGATGGGCGGAACTTCTGTTTTTATAGAAACGAATATTGACACAGAGTTTAAAATGACTGCTGAACAACTAGAAGCAGCAATTACTCCAAAAACCAAAGTGATTCTTTACAGTTCGCCTTGTAATCCTTCTGGTAGTTATTATACGAAAGATGAACTAGAAAAAATAGCCAATGTAGTGGCGAAATATCCTTATGTAACGATTATTTCTGATGAAATCTACGAATACATCAATTACGATGGAAAACACACTTCTATTGCAGAATTTCCACAAGTTTATGAACAAACTGCAGTCATCAACGGAATGTCTAAAGCTTTTGCAATGACCGGTTGGAGAATTGGTTATAGCGCTTGTCCAGAATGGTTGGCAAAAGCTTGTGATAAAGTCCAAGGACAAATGACTTCTGGCGCGAATACAGTTGCACAAAGAGCTTCGATTACAGGATTAGAAACAGATCCGAGTGAATATCATTTCATGGTAGAAAGTTTTGAAAAACGAAGAAATTTGGTTTTTGAATTGATGAAAGATATTCCAGGGTTTAAGGTTAATTTACCAAAAGCTGCATTTTATTTCTTCCCAGATATTTCTTATTACATCGGGAAAACCATTGACGGTGTTCTCATCAATAATTCTGATGATTTTGCAATGTTTTTATTAGAAAAATCGCATGTAGCTTGTGTAGGAGGCGTAAGTTTTGGTGATGCTAATTGTATCAGATTCTCTTATGCGGCTTCTGAAGAAGAATTAAAAGAAGCGATGAATAGAATTAAAAAAGCTTTAACAGAAGCAGAAATTCATTAACAAATTTTTAAAAATATCCTTAAAATCTTCAGTCAAAAGCTGAAGATTTTTTGCTTTTTAGGAGTCATAGAAAAAAATTATCGGTTTCTCATTTTTAAATTTTTAAAATTGATTAATTTTGCAGTCTGAAAATATAATAGTAAAAAACAACAAAAAAATGGCATTAGTAGGAAGAAAATTTCCAAATGTAACGGTAGACGCAATCTCTAAATCAGGAGAAAATTTAAGAATTAACGTACTAGAAGAAGCAGTAAAAAATCAATCAAAAGTTCTATTATTTTGGTATCCAAAAGACTTTACTTTTGTTTGTCCAACAGAATTACACGCTTTTCAAGCTGCTTTAGAAGAATTTAAAAACAGAAACACTATGGTTATTGGTGCTTCTTGTGACACAAACGAGGTACACTTCGCTTGGTTATCTACTCCAAAGAATATGGGAGGAATCGAAGGAGTGACTTATCCACTTTTAGCTGATACGCACAGACAATTGGCTAATATTTTAGGAATTGTAGACCAAGATTTTGAATATGATGAAGAAGGAAACGAAACTTTTTCTGGGTCTAACGTAACGTACAGAGCAACTTATTTAATCGATGAAGAAGGAAAAGTTTTCCACGAAAGCGTAAATGATATGCCTCTTGGAAGAAACGTAGCAGAATATTTAAGATTAATTGATGCTTACACTCACGTTCAAAAATACGGAGAAGTTTGTCCAGCAAACTGGCAAGAAGGTAAAGCAGCAATGAATGCTACTAGATCTGCAACTGCAGAATATCTTAGCCAAAACTAAATTATTAAAGTACAATTAATACCAAAGCAGAACATTTTGTTCTGCTTTTTTTGTAAATTTACTTGTTCAAAAATGAATGAAATGACTAAAAATGTAAGATTGCTTTCTCCTCAAAAAACAATAGCGCTTATTGCTCACGACCATAAAAAAGATGAATTACTTGAATGGGTGAAAAAACACAGTGAAGTGATTCAACAACATCAATTAATTGCTACAGGAACCACGGGAAAATTGATAGAAAATGAATTGGGCGTTCCTGTTCACAGAGTAATGAGTGGACCACTTGGTGGAGATCAACAATTGGGAGCAATGATTGCCGAAGGAAAAATAGATATCGTTATTTTCTTTTGGGATCCTATGGAAGCACAGCCTCATGATCCAGATGTGAAGGCTTTTTTAAGAATTTGTGCCGTTTGGAATATTATTGTAGCATGTGATGCTTCTACCGCAGATTTTATTCTGACTTCGCCTTTCATGCATACAGAATATGCAGTGGAAACTCCTGATTATAAACTATATTTAAATAGAAATATAGAAAAAGGAATTTCATAAAAATAAAAAAGCCCGAAAATTCGGGCTCTCATTATCAATATTTAATCTCTGTTTTTATCGGTGATTCTTTTTGTGCTTGATTTTTCTTTTTTTGCCGTGTTCATCATAGTAATAACGATCATTTTTTTGTTGACCAGGCGCGAAAACTTTAGCAGATTTGGTTCCATAGACTTTTTTCATTTGTCCAGGAGGTAAATTTTGTGGTCTGTCATCTACAATGATTACCGTAGAAGAACCACTTCTGATTAAAACACCATTTCGGTAAACATCACCATTGGGTGCTCTATAAATTTCGCCTTGTCTGTAAACTCTACCATCTGGAGCTCTATAAACTCTTCCATTATCTCCGTAAACATTACTAGAACCACAAGATACTACAGTAATTGTGAGTGCTAAAGCGCCGAATATTTTAAATATATTTTTCATTTTTTTAAGATTTTGGGGTTGATACTTTCTTTAAAACAAAAGCTTTGCCAAAATCTTATTTCTTATGAAAACTTTAACGTTTTTAGAATTTATGAGTTCTTCTTTCTAAAAGAATTAGATCTCTCCAAACACCGTTCATTTCAGCGATTTTTTCTCTTCTTCCAATGATTCTGAAGCCTAATTTTTCGTGAATTTTAATACTCGCTACATTTTCTGGAAAAATCCCAGATTGTAAAGTCCAAAAATGATGTTCTTCGGTTTCTTCTATTAATTTATGGAGTAACATTTCGCCGAAACCTTTTCCATGAACTGAATTATCGAGATAAATGCTTACTTCCGCTACTCCTTTATAGCAAACTCTTGCAGAAATAGGTTGAATGGCAGCCCAACCTTGTACTACTCCATTTTCGTTTACCAAAACCAATCTACATAATTTGAAATATTTATTGTCCCAAGTTTCCCAGCTTGGAACTTCTTTGTCAAAAGTAGCATTGCCGCCATCAATACCTTGTTTTAAAATTTCTAAAACTCTCGTTCCATCTTCTGGAAGCATTTCACGGATTTGGTAGTTCATATTCTTTTGAGTATTGTTTTAAAATTTAATTTTTGAAAGAGATTTTTTAATTTTATGTTCTATTTCGTCTTTATTATCAATGGTTGTGGCAATAAGCGCTCCAGCTATAAAACCTCCAAAATTAGCGGCATTATTTATAAATTCATAACCCGCAATTCCCAAAACAGCTACATATAAACTTCCATTAACTAAGTCTTTAATAATATTGGTAGGAATCACTTCTTTATGTTTGAAAACAATAACGATTAAAAATCCCAAAATCCCTAAAACAGAACTAGAAGCACCATAGGAAATCTCTTGCGGAAGGATAATAACACTTGATAAACCTCCTACAATTCCTGTAATTGCGAAGATGAGAATAAATAATGATAGGTTATAAAACTGAAGAAATATTCTTGATAAAAAATACAATGCGCCAAATATTGCACTGATGTGCAGCATGTTATAATGTACAAAAAGATAAGTTAGCAACCTTTCATATTCTCCCAAATCTAATCTGCTTTTTATGAGTGCAAATTCATTTACAAAATTAAATTGAGTGGATTTACCCAATGTTAGAATTTCTTGGAAGCCAAAACTCAATGCTAGAATGGTAGGAATTAAATATGCAAAAAATTTTGTATTAGATTTTTGTAACCAAAAGCTAAAAATAGAATTTTCAATAAATTTTTGATGTTTTTGGGGACTGACAACAGTAAGATTTCTATAATCAAAAAACATTTCGGTAATTGGGAAAACTCCTCCAATAATGATGAATAATTTTAGCTCTTTAAAATCAATTTCTTTAACAAAATAATGATAAACCAAAGAGCCTATTAAAATAACAATAAACCATAAAAATGAATTCTTAAATTTTTTCTTTTCGGTACTGTTAATAATCTCTTGATGCTTTTTTTCGGAGCCAAAAAGCTTGAAATTTTCGTCTTCTTTGAACTTGATGTATAAAATTTCTTTTAAATCGGTATCACTAATGTAGGTCATTAAATCATCTTCAGTAGAAAAGAACATTGGCGTTCTGAATTCATGTAAAAAGATGCCGTAATCATCTTTAATTTCAAATTTTTTGTTTTGTAAAAATTCTGTCCAAACGCTCATTATGGTTATTAGTTTTGAGTTTTAGTTATTATTCCATTTCCTTTTTTAAAAATTTAGCAGTCAAAGATTTTTTTGATTTTATCAATTCTTCAGGAGTTCCCGTTGCGATGATTTCGCCACCGTGTTTTCCACCTTCTGGACCGATGTCTATAATGTGATCTGCTAATTTTATTACGTCTAAATTATGTTCAATAATAATAAAAGAATTGCCCAGTTCTACCAACTGATTGATGGCTTCCATCAAGATTTTTACATCTTCAAAATGCAAACCTGTAGTAGGTTCATCCAGAATATAAAGCGTGTTTCCTGTTTGTTTTTTGGCAAGTTCTGTTGCTAGTTTTATACGTTGAGCTTCTCCTCCACTTAATGTGGTAGATTGTTGGCCAAGTGTAATATATCCTAAACCAACATCTTGCAAAGTCTTCACTTTTGCATAAATTTTAGGAATCGGTTGGAAAAAATCTACGGCTTCGTCAATCGTCATTTCCAATACATCAGAAATTGATTTTCCTTTGTAGCGAACTTCCAAAGTTTCTCTGTTGAAGCGTTTTCCGTTGCAAGTTTCACAATGCACGTAAACATCGGGCAAAAAGTTCATTTCAATGACTTTTAAACCGCCACCTTGACACGTTTCGCATCTTCCACCTTTTACATTGAAAGAAAATCTCCCCGCTTTGTAACCACGAATTTTAGATTCTGGCAATTCTGCAAAAAGATTTCTAATATCGGTGAACATTCCGGTGTAAGTTGCAGGATTAGAACGTGGTGTTCTTCCAATAGGAGTTTGGTCTACATCTACAATTTTGTCGATATTTTCGATACCTTCAAATTTTTTATAAGGCAAAGGTTCTTGAACCGCTCTGTAAAAATGTTTATTGAGAATAGGATAAAGCGTTCCATTAATCAAAGAAGATTTACCACTTCCTGAAATTCCTGTTACCACCACCAATTTTCCTAATGGAACTTCTAGGTTTACGTTTTTCAGGTTATTTCCTGTTGCACCTTTTAATTTTAGAAATTTTCCGTTTCCTTTTCTTCTTTCTTTAGGGATTTCTATGCTTCTTTTTCCTGTAAGATAATCTGCCGTGATTGTATTGGCTTTGATTAAATCTTTAGGTTTTCCTTGCCAAAGAATTTCGCCGCCGTGTTTACCAGCTCTAGGACCGATATCGAGAACGTAATCGGCTTCTAGAATCATGTCTTTATCATGTTCTACCACGAGAACAGAATTACCAATATCACGAAGATTTTTCAATGAATTGATGAGTCTTTCGTTGTCTCTTTGGTGTAAACCGATGCTCGGTTCATCTAAAATATACAATACATTTACGAGTTGAGAACCAATTTGTGTAGCCAATCTAATTCTCTGAGATTCGCCACCAGAAAGCGTTCTAGAACTTCTACTCAAGCTTAAATAATCTAAACCAACGTCTAATAAAAACTGCAATCTGGTTTCTATTTCTTTTAGAATTTCATTGGCAATGATTTTATTTTTTTCGCTGAATTTTTCTTTAACTTCTTGAATCCAATCTTTTAAATCCAATAAACTCAAAGCATTAATTTCAGCAATGTTTTTTCCATCAATTTTAAAAGCCAAACTGCTTTTTTGAAGTCTCGCTCCGTTGCATTCTGGACAAGTTTCCTCGGTGGTAAATTGTCTTTCTAGCAAAACTGCATCGTAGTTTTCTTTATCTTCAATTACTTGACTCAGGTAAGGAACCAACCCTTCAAAATTGATTTTTATTTTCTTAGAAATTCCCGCGTATTTCAAGTCAGCAGTGAATTCTTTTTGACATCCGTAGTAAATATAATCTACCGCTTCGCGAGGAATTTCATTGAAAGAAGTATTTAGACCTAGCCCGAAAATTTCTAAAATATTTTTAATTTGAGTGAGAAGCCATTTGTTTCCTTTCAAAACTTCTAGAGGTAATAAAGCGCCTTGATTGATAGAAAAATTAGGATTTTCTACCAAAAATTCTTCATTGATTTTCTTGATGGTTCCGAGACCTTTACAAGTTGGGCAACTTCCCTTTGGTGAGTTGAAAGAAAACGTGTTTGGCTCTGGAATAGGCAACGCATTTCCGCTGTGTGCATCCATCAAATTTTTAGAAAAATATTGATAGTCTGTAGCACCTAACTTCTGAACCATTACTACTCCCTCTCCCATTTGCAAAGCGGTTTTCAGAGATTTTGCCATTCTGCTTTCCGTAGCGTTTTCGCCGATAATCCATCGGTCTATTACCACTTCTATATCGTGAGTTTTGTAACGGTCTAACTTTAAATCGTATTCTATATCTTGCAATTCTCCATCAATTCTGGCTTGTGAATATCCTTTTTTAGCCAATTGCACAAAAAGTTCGTGATAATGTCCTTTTCTTGAACGAATGACAGGTGCTAAAAGCAAAACTTTTTCGCCTTTATAATTTTCTTTGATGGTTTCTAGAATTTGTTCTTCTGTATAGCTCACCATTTTTTGACCAGTCTCCAAAGAATAGGCGTCTGAAACTCTAGCGAAAAGCAAACGTAGAAAATCATACAATTCTGTAACTGTACCCACTGTAGAACGTGGATTTTTATTGGTAGTCTTTTGTTCGATGGCAATTACAGGAGACAGTCCTTCGATTTTATCTACATCTGGACGCTCTAAACCTCCCAAAAACTGACGAGCATAGGCAGAAAATGTTTCGATATAACGTCTTTGTCCTTCTGCAAAAATGGTGTCAAAAGCCAAAGAAGATTTCCCAGAACCAGAAAGTCCTGTAATGGTAACCAATTCATTTCTAGGGATTTTAACATTGATGTTTTTAAGATTGTGTTCTCTAGCTCCGTATATTTCGATGTATTCTTTTTCTGTACTCATAATGTCAATCTCGTCAAAAAAATCAAGACTTACAAAAATACGGAATTATTCTCTGAAAAAGTTTATCAATCGTAAGATTTCCGCATAAAAAAAGAACCTCAAATTTGAGGTTCTTGTGAATATATTATCTAAAGATTTACAAAGTTTCTTTGTCTGATACTTTGTTGAATTTCAAAAATCTAATGAAAAACAATCCTAATGCAAAGAAAACAGACATGGAAAGTGCTGCAAATCTCATTCCCGAAGTGGTAGGCAATTGGAATGAACATTCTTGTAAGAAGAACAATCTAATTGCATCATAATTGTCAATTAATAGCGCGAAAATAAATGTTCCTAAGATAATTGCAATTTTTTCTAACACATCATAAAAGCTGAAATACGTAGTATTATCCATAGAATCTTTTGGCAAAAGTCTACTGTAGGTAGAACGAGACATCGACTGAATTCCGCCCATTACCAAACCGATGATGGCTGCAATTCCGTAAAATTGATATTCTACATTTGGATTTTCTTTTTTGAGGAAATAGGCAGAAAGACAAGCAAAAATCCATAAAATAATGGTAATGCTAATCACATTTTTATTGCCTATTCTTTTGGATAATCTTGAGAAGAAGATTGCACCAATAATCGCTTCAATTTGAATGATTAACAAGGTCATAATTAGTTTTCCTTGTTCAAGGTTGATTTCGCTCTTCCCGAACAATGTGGCCATTAAGAAAATGGTCTGCATTCCAACACTATAAAAGAAGAAACTTGCTAAAAAATACTTAAGATTAGCGGTTCTAAATAATTGTGCACCAACTTTATACAATTCTCTAAAACTTTCTTTCACGATTTCAATGTAGAAGATAATATTGTCTTTCAGAACTTCTACAAAGCCACCATTACTTTTATGATTTTGGAAAATATTTTTTAGATTCAGCAATACTAAATCTTTTGGTAATTGGTCTTTTACTTCACCGAATTGAGGTAAATGTTTGAAGGTGTATTGAGAGAATCCAAACCACCAAGCTCCTGTGAATAAGAATGAAATTCTAGTGTATAAAAGTGCTTCTTTTGGAGTGTCTGCAAAAAACATAATCAAAGCCAAACAAATCACCACTAAAATTACGGAGCCAATGTAACCATAAACGTAACCTTTTGCAGAAAGTGCATCTTGCTTATCTGGCGTAGCGATATCTGGCAAAAAGGAATTGTAGAAAACCAAACTTCCCCAGAATCCTACACTCGCAGTAATACTGAAAAGCAATCCTAAGAAGACGTTATTCATATTGGTAAACATTGCCAATCCCATACAAGATGTAGCTCCTAAATAAGCGAAAAATTGCAAGAAAGACTTTTTATTTCCGATGGTATCTGCTAAAGAGGATAAAATCGGCGAAAGAATGACCACAATCAAAAACGAAATGGTAAGCGAATAGCCATAAACTGCATCTGGTTGATAATCTTTTCCGAAAATATTAATCATATTTCTCACTGGAACTTTTATCCATTTTCCTGTTTCGGTTACGTACTCGCTTTTTTCATAAGCAGTAGTAATAATAGAATAGTAAATAGGAAAAATGGTAGAGGTAATTACCAGTGAATAAACAGAATTCGCCCAATCGTAGAAAGCCCAAGCTTTCATAATTTTAGGGTTGTTTTTGATATTTTGTTTCATAGTTTTTTTCCGTAAGAGGGAATTATTACACAAAAATAAAAAAACCATTAAGAAATTGACTAAAAAATCAATAAATCTTAATGGTTAATTATTTGTAAGATGAGAAAATTATAAATTCTCAATCACAATTGCAGAAGCACCACCACCTCCATTACAGATTGCAGCAGCGCCATATTTACCATTGTTTTGTTTTAAAACATTAATGAGTGTAACGATAATTCTAGCACCAGAACTTCCTAATGGATGTCCTAATGAAACGGCACCACCATTTACATTTACCTTAGATTCATCTAAACCTAAAATTTTATTGTTGGCTAAACCAACTACTGAAAAAGCTTCATTAAACTCAAAGAAATCAATATCAGAAACTTCTAAACCAGCTTTTTTAAGAGCGATAGGTAATGCTTTTGCAGGAGCTGTTGTAAACCATTCTGGTTCGTGAGCAGCATCTGCATAAGAAACAATTTTTGCCAAAGGTTTTAAGCCCAATTCTTCCATTTTTTCTTTTGACATTAAAATCAATGCAGAAGCACCATCATTTAATGGAGAAGCATTCGCAGCAGTTACTGTTCCATTTTCTTTTTGGAAAACTGTAGGCAAAGTTCCGATTCTGTCAAAATTTACATTTTTATATTCTTCGTCTTCTGCGAAAATAATAGGTTCTCCTTTTCTCTGTGGAATTTCTACAGGTACGATTTCCTCTTTAAATTTACCAGAAACCCAAGCTTCTGCACTTCTTTTATAAGACTGAATCGCGAAGTTGTCTTGGTCTTCTCTTGAGAATTCATATTTTGCAGCACATTTTTCTGCACAAACTCCCATGTGAATTTTATTGTAAACATCAGTCAAACCGTCAACTAACATTCCGTCTTGCATTTTTACATCTCCCAATTTTACAGCATTTCTCGCACTGTAATAATGCGGAACTTGGCTCATGTTTTCCATTCCACCAGCTACAATTACGTCTTGGTCACCAGATTTAATTGATTGTGAAGCCATCATTACGGCTTTCATCCCAGAAGCACATACTTTATTGATTGTAGTAGAAGGCGTTTCGTTTGATAAACCAGCGCCTAATGCAGCTTGACGAGCAGGAGCTTGACCTTCTCCAGCTTGTAAAACATTACCCATATAAACTTCTTGAACGTGTTTTGCGTCAAGATTAATTTTGTCTAACGCTCCTTTGATGGCAATTGAACCTAATTTAGGGGCAGGAATGCTAGATAAACTTCCTAGAAAACTTCCCATAGGTGTTCTTGCTGCTGAAACGATAAATACTTCTTTCATGATATTTAATAGAGATTTAAATTTTAAAATTCTTTTCGCCAAAGTACAAAAAAAAACACACTTTTTAAAAAGTGTGTTTTACGTTTATAATCAATGATTTAGATTAATGAGATACGTTTCCTATTGCTTCTGGATTGTGCTTGTGTTTAAACATCAAAGCGAAAAGAACAGCAATTACTAAAGCGTAAGCAGCGAAAGCTAACCAAATGTGTGGCCAATCTTTCATCGCAATCTCTTTAGTCAAAGTACCATTTACAATGGAAGAACCTTGTTTTCCTATAAATTCTACAAATTTAGAATTGTCTACTGTAGTATCTAAAAATCCTGCTAAAGAATCTGCGGTAGAGAATTTTTGAGTAAAGAATTTATCAATCGCCCAACCTGCAGAAACGCTTCCGATAATCGCTCCGAAACCATTGGTCATCATCATAAATAAACCTTGAGCTGATGAACGAATTTTAGAATTGGTATTGGTTTCTACGAAAAGTGAACCAGAAATATTGAAGAAATCAAACGCCATTCCGTAGATAATACATGATAAAATAATCATCCAAAGTCCTGAAGTAGGATTACCAAAACTAAATAAACCAAATCTTAATACCCAAGCAAACATACTCATTAACATTACGTTTTTGATTCCATATTTTCTTAAAAAGAAAGGAATAGCAAGGATAAATAATGTTTCAGAAACTTGAGAAATAGACATGATAATGGTAGAATATTTCACTACGAATGAATCAGCGTATTTTGGGAAATTCTCGAATTCACTTAAAAATACATCTCCATAAGCATTGGTTAACTGTAAAGCGCCTCCTAAAAACATAGAGAATATGAAGAAAAGAGCCATTTTATAGTTTCCAAAAAGTTTGAATGCATTTAGACCTAAAACTTCAACTAGCGAAGAGTCTTTAGAAATCAATTTTTGAGGTTTACAAGCCGGTAATGCAAATGAATATAAACCAAGTAAAACTGCTGCTGCACCTGCAATATAAAATTGAAATTCTGAAGCTTTATTTCCAGATAAATTCGTAATCCACATCGCTACGATAAATCCAATTGTTCCCCAAACTCTAATCGGTGGGAAATCTTTTACCACATCATAATTATTGTTTTTAAGTAAAGTATAAGAAATAGAGTTGGCTAGTGCAATAGTAGGCATGTAAAATACCATTGCAAGAAGCATCACTGCAAAAAATGTATCTGGTGTGGTTACTTGAGGTAAATAAAACAGAACCGCAGCGTATAAAATATGCAGAATTCCATAAATTCTCTCAGCATTAATCCATCTATCTGCGATAATTCCTACTAAAGTAGGCATGAATACAGAAGCAATTCCCATAGTGCTAAAAACAGCGCCAAACTTTGTTCCATCCCATTGTTTGGTTCCAAACCAATAATTAGCGATGGTGATTAGCCAAGCTCCCCAAACAAAAAATTGTAGAAAACTGAGCAGTGTCAATCTAAATTTAATATTCATAATAGTAATTTTTTCTTTTACGGTATTTTAGACCGTTGAGTGTTTTCAGAGTTTATTATTTAATTTTAATTTTTAGCGCTAGTCAATTTTTTTATTTCGTCTTTTGAGTTCTTCTTGGATTTCCATTGCGGTATCATAGTCTTCTTCTCTCACAGCATCGTCTAATAAAATTTGTAATTCTTCTGTGCTGAGTTTTCTGAGGTCAGAAGTTTCGCTTTCTGAAGCGGTTTCAGGTTCTGGCAATTCATTGTTATTGTCAATTTCTAGAAGAATTCCAGCTTCGTTCAATACCTGTTCTGTAGTATAGATTGGGGCATCAAAACGTACTGCCATTGCTACAGCATCAGATGTTCTGGCATCTAAAATAAGTTCTTCTCCGTTTTCTGTATTTTTAAAATTGAGATTAGAGAAGAAAACGCCGTCAATAATTTGATAAATAATTACCGATTCTAGCGTGTAATGAGTAGAATTTACAAATTTGGTAAATAGATCATGCGTGAGTGGACGAGGTGGTCTTAAGTCTTTTTCTAAACCTAAAGAAATAGATTGAGCCTCAAAATTACCAATTACTACAGGTAGTTTTACGCCAGTTTCTTCATGCTCCAGAAGCAGTGCATAAGCTCCAGATTGAGTTTGGCTATAAGATATTCCGCGTATGATTAGTTGTTTATAATCCATGAATACAAATATACTTTAATTTTTAAAATTTAACATTTGATATTTAAAATTTTATCACTGCCTTCAGATGATTTATTTCACAAGTTTTGATGATAAAATTGGTTTTACTTTTTATATAATGAGAAATTCATTTATTCTTCAAAAGAAATAAAAAATTTTGGCTTCTGCAACGACAAAAAAATCCGAGATAAAATCTCGGATTGATATTTTTAAAAAGGATGATATTTTAGTGTCCTTTTAATGCTTTAATTTTTTCTGTTAGTGCAGGAATAATTTGGAAAGCATCTCCTACTACTCCATAATCAGCAGATTTAAAGAATGGTGCTTCTGCATCATTATTAATCACTACGATGGTTTTAGAAGAGTTTACACCAGCCAAGTGCTGAATAGCACCAGAAATACCTACTGCTATGTATAAATTAGGAGCGATGGCTTTACCGGTTTGTCCTACGTGTTCTGAGTGAGATCTCCAACCGATATCAGAAACTGGTTTAGAACAAGCAGTAGCTGCACCTAAAACATTAGCTAATTCTTCAATCATTCCCCAGTTTTCAGGGCCTTTCATTCCTCTACCCGCAGAAACTACTACTTCAGCTTCTTTAAGGTCTAATTTTCCTGAAGATTTTTCTTGGTTCACCACAGTAAGACCTTCTGCAGAAACAGAAACTTCTTTTACTTCTTCAGAACCTGCAACTGGATTTTCTTTTACTCCAAAAGAGTTTTGAGAAACAGTAACCACTACATTTTCGCCATGAGCTTTAGCATCCATAAAAGCTTTTCCAGAGAAAGATTTTCTCTTCGCTTCGAATGGAGAAACGGCAACTGGAGCAGAAACTACATTGGTTAATAATGAAGCGTTTTTAATCACAGCAAGCATAGGAGCTATAGAACTAGCATCTGTAGAATGCGGGAAAACTACTACTCCATCTACTACAGTAGCAAGAGCTTCTGCATAAGCTTTTGGGTTGAAACTTTTAAGTGCGTCACTTTTTAGAGTAACCACTTTAGAAGCTCCGTATTTGTAAAGAACATCTGCAGCATCTGTAGGATTAATGCTTATCGCTACTACATCAGTTCCAGACATATCTGCAACTGTTTTTGCGTAAGAAACAGCTTCTAGAGCCGCTTTTTTATATGCTCCTGAAATATTTTCGGTATATACAAAAATTGACATAATTTAAAAAGATTTGAGATTTGAGATTTAAGATTTGAGATTTTTTGAATTTCAAATTTCAAATTTCAAATGGATTAATAATTTGTTAAATAACTTTTGCTTCTTCGTGAAGTAATCTTACCAATTCGTCTAGATTATCCGCAGAAACTAGTTTTACTTGAGCTCTTGCCGGAACAGCATCAAAAGATAATGCACTTACTTTAACATCTGTTTCAGTTGGTTCTTTTACGGTTAAAGGTTTAGTTCTAGCAGACATAATTCCTCTCATGTTAGGAATGATAAGGTCTTTTTCTTCTACCATACCTTTTTGACCAGCGATTACAGCAGGAAGTTTAACAGATAAAGTTTCTTTTCCTCCTTCAATTTCTCTTACTGCAGTAGCTTCTGCACCGTTTACTTCTAAACCTACGCAAGCGTTTACGAAAGGTCTATTAAGTAATTGAGCTATCATTGCTGGAACTGCAGCACCATTATAATCAATAGATTCTTTACCGCAAAGTACCAAGTCATAGCCACCTTCTTCTACAATTTTAGCCAATTCTTTAGCTACGGTAATACTGTCTTTTGGTTCAGCGTTTACTCTTATTGCGTCATTTGCACCAATTGCAAGAGCTTTTCTCATTACAGCTTCAGTAGCAGCGTCACCCACAGTAGCGATGGTCACTGTAGCGCCTTGAGTTTCTTGTAATTTTACAGCTTTTGTAAGAGCAAATTCGTCGTAAGGATTAATTACCCACTGAATTCCGTTTTTGTCAAAAGCAGATTTATCTGCAGTAAAGTTAATTTTAGAAGTAGTATCTGGAACACTACTAATACAAACTAATATTTTCATATGTAGATTTTTATTGTTTTTTTAAAGGTCATATGCAATCACTCAATTATCATTAGTATTGTTGTTTGCTAATCACGGCGATTTCATAAGGTTCAATTTTTCTTATTTGAATGTTTGCTAATTTAAATAAAAATATATTATGCATGCATAATACTCTAAAAATATTTATATTCAATGCATAAATATACGATAATTGCCTGAAACAAAGGAAATTTTGAGATTTTATTTCGGAAATAATTTTTGAAATCATTAAAAATTACCACATATTATTGCTTTTTTCTTTCCCAAAAATGTGGAGTTAATTCTCAAATTTTAACCAGAAATAAAAAATCCTCAATCTTTTCGACTGAGGATTAACTTAAAATTTATTCTTGAGTATAAAATTCAAAGAAATATGGAATACTTTCTATTCCTTTGTAGAAATTATACAATCCGTAGTGTTCATTTGGCGAATGAATTGCATCAGAATCTAAACCGAAGCCCATTAAAACTGATTTAGCTCCCAAAATTTTCTCAAAAAGAGAAGTAATAGGAATACTTCCTCCACTTCTATATGGTAGAACTTCTTTACCAAAGGCTTTTTCCATAGCTTTTTTAGCCGCTTGGAATTCTTTGGTGTTGCTTTGTAAAACGTAAGGCATTCCACCGTGATGAGGCGTAACTTTTACCTTAACAGAAGCTGGAGCTATTTTTTCAAAATATTTCGTGAATTTTTCAGTAATTTCTTCGTCTGTTTGATAAGGAACCAATCTCATAGAAATTTTAGCAAATGCTTTACTAGGAATCACGGTTTTAGCACCTTCACCTGTATATCCTCCCCAAATTCCGTTTACATCAAGAGTTGGTCTGATAGAAGTTCTTTCTAAGGTAGTATAACCAGTTTCGCCTTCTACTCCGCTTAAACCAATTGATTTTTTGAACTCTTCTGGGTTGTCTTTTAATTTATTCATTTCTGCTCTGTCTTCCGCAGAAACGATTTCTACATTATCATAAAAACCATCAATGGTAATTCTTCCTTCTTCATCATGAAGTTTAGCAATCATTTCTGCTAAAACATTAATTGGATTAGGAACAGCGCCACCATATAATCCTGAGTGTAAATCTCTGTTCGGACCTTCTACTTCTACTTCCATATAATTTAAACCTCTAAGACCAGTAGTCACCGTTGGTTGTTCGTTAGAATAAATATGTGTGTCTGAAATTAAAATGACATCACAAGAAAGTTTTTCTTTATTTTCTTCTAAAAATCCAGCTAAACTTACAGAACCTACTTCTTCTTCTCCTTCAATAATGAATTTAATATTACAAGGTAGAGAATTGGTTTTCATCATCGCTTCAAAAGCTTTTACGTGCATGAAGAATTGGCCTTTATCATCCGCACTTCCTCTTGCAAAAATCGCACCTTCTGGATGAAGTTCTGTCTTTTTAACCACAGGTTCAAATGGTCCGCTTTCCCACAATTCTAGTGGATCTGCAGGTTGAACATCATAGTGACCATAAACTAAAACAGTTGGTAATTCTGGATTAATGATTTTTTCACCATAAACTACAGGATAACCTTTGGTTTCGCAGATTTCTACTTGATCTGCTCCTGCATTGGCAAGGTGTTTTGCCACAGCATCAGCACAATTGAGCACATCTTGATTGTAAGCTGGGTCTGCAGAAATAGAAGCAATCTTCAATAATTCTATCAATTCGTCTAGAAAACGTTGCTTGTTTTGTTGGATATAACTTTGTGTGTCCGACATTGTTTTAAAATTTTAGTAAATATAAAAAATGTCTCGCAATTGCAAGACATCTATTTTGTATGAGAAAATATCTTATTTTTTTGCAGTGCTATCTACCTTAACTTCTGCAGCAGCTGGTTGTTCTACAGTAGCAGAGTCCGTTTTTTCTTTGTAAGTAGGCGCTTCAGCATTTTCATCGTCATATCTTACTACATCTTCAGTTTTTTTCAAAACTCCCTTGTTTCCTCCTTCAGGTAAACCACAAGAAACTAAAAAAGACGCTGCAGCTACAGCAAATACCAATTTTTTCATATCTAAATTATTACGTTTATAAATTTTTCCAAAAGTAAGAAATATTGAGTTTACCACAAAAAAAACTTAAAATTTTCTTAATCAAGAAGTTTTCCTACTAGGAAATGATTTCCAGAAAGAGATTTCACCGCGATAAAATATTGGTTTCCGCCGTCTTTTATTTTGTATTTTTTCTTGATTTCTTCAGGTTTTAAAGGGAAATTTTTGGTGATGATATTAAATTGTTCACCCTTTTTAATCGCTTTTGAATTGATTTCTTCTGTCTCAAAAATTCTTCCAGGGAAATGTTCTATTTTTTCTTCGGAAGTATAAATGTGTGTGTTTTGATGTAATTTTTTCAAACCAAATTTCTCTGAAACTAAATTAAAAGCTCCAGATTTTAATAGAGAATTATTTGGAATATATAAATATATTTTAGGAATTGAAAATTCTGATTGACAATGTTTTTCATCATCTAAATTAAAGTGAAATTCAGGTTCTGTAGATTGTAAATTTATGCAAGAAATTTCTGGTTTATTTTCTGTTTTCTTGAGATAAACCAAAACTTCTTTTACTTCATTTTTAACTGCAATAATCCAGATTTTATGAATGTTTTTTAGCGAAGAAACCAAATTCTGAATATCAATCAGCGGTGACAGTTTTATTAAAACTTCAGTTGAAATGTCACTTAATTGCTCTTGAATTTCAATAATATTAGGCGACAAATCCTCCAAAAGAAATACTTTTCTGTTGTGGTTATCTCTTCTTGCAGGATCTAGATAAATTAAATCGAATTTTTCTTTATTATTTTTGAGAAAATCTTCTAATTTTTGGTTGATGAAATTCGCTTTTCTTCCGAGAACTTCCCAATTGTGTTTTACAATGTCCAAAAGCTCTGTATTCTGTTCTATCAAAGTAATTTCTTCAAAATTTTGAGAAAGAAAATAAGCGTCAATTCCAAAACCACAAGTTAAATCAATGAATTTTCTTCCTTTAAAAAACTGTTTTTTGAAGTCTGCGGTATCTTGTGATGAAGCCTGTTCTAGATTAAGATTGGGTGGAAAAATAATGTTTTCTTGATTCAAAAAAGGAAACTTTTTCTCTGCTACTTTTCTACCTTTAATCTGCTGAACCAATTCTTGTATAGAAACCTCCGGAAATGGAGATTTTTTCAATAACAAAGAATGCAAATCTGCGTTTAGATTTGCATTGATGTATTGTTGTATTTCTTGGTTTAGTAATTTAATCACTTATTCCAAATATTATAAAATTCTTCTTTTGGAATTTCGCAGTCTAAAAACTCTTTTTCTTCCAATGATTGATCTGCCATTGCGCCAAATTCATTTTCATTATTCAATTCGTCATATTTTAAAATGTTACCATTTTCAAATATTTGAATTTGTTTTAAAACATTTAAAGAATCATCAGTTTCAAAATAAAATATTGAAACTCCCCAATCATCAGTCAATTCATCACCAGTAGTTTCTTCCCATTTTTTTTTAAAATATCTCATAATATAAATTTAGATTCCTTCGGAATGACAAACTTTGTGGTAAATCTTGAAAATAGTCTAATTAAAAAATCTAAAATTAAAACAAAAACTTCGTAATTATAACCTCGTAAAACTTCCGACCTCCGTCTTCTGACTTCCGACTTTACTCAAACATTTCTGCCCATCTTACTGATTTTATTTCTTTAGCATTGTAGAGTTGTTCTACAGATTTGGTTTTTTCTAGTTTTGGGTAAAGATTTACACCAATGAGTTTTATTTTACCTTCTACTACCCAATTTTGTTCTGCAATTGCCTGTTGATAGATCATTTCAGCAATTTTTCCAGATTTTAAATTTTCTACAAAACCACCAGAATTTTCGAGTTCTAAGAATAATTTCCAAGCGTTTTCTGCGAATTGATGGGTAGTTTCTTCAATATAATAACTTCCGTTGGCAGCATCGTCAAAGACATTAATAATACTTTCGTATGCTAAAACAATTTGTTGTTTAAACGAAATTTCCTCTGAAAGTGAATTAGAATTTTGTACTTTAAAATCATTGCTATATACCGCATCAGAACCAGCAATCATGGCTGCGGAAAGTTCTAGCGTAGAACGAATAAGGTTATTTTCTTCGTCGTTTTTAGCTTTATTTCTAAGAGAAGTTTCTGTGAAAATGTAAGGAATGCTGTCTAGTCCGAATTCTTTAGAAAGTTGATTAAAAAGGATTTTAAAAGATCTGATTTTTGCAATTTCAAAGAAATAATTTCCGCCTACTGCAAATTTGAAAACCAATTTTTCTAAAATTTCAGCCCCAAAAACTTCTGCCAAATCTTTTGCTTTTGCTAATGCTAAAGCCAATTGTTGCGTGATAGAAGCTCCAGCATTTTGGTATAAAGTGGTATCTACCGCAATATTTCTTTTGAAATTTTTAGACAATAATTCTTCCGCTAATTGCGTGTTGATTTCTTGATTTTCAAAAACATCTATCAAAGAAATATATTGATTATCATCCGCAAGAGAAATGTGTCCTGCCAAATCTTTATTGGCCACGAAAAGCGTTTTTTCGGTCAAATGTTCTACATTATGTTCCAATAAAAACGCATAAGCATGTTCTTCTAAATTATCTTGATATTTAGCAACCAAATGCGTAGATTCTTCTACTTTTGGCAGATTTTTTAAGATAAAATCAGTGTCGGCATAATAAGGTTTTACAGAAATGCCTTCCAAGTTTTCTTTGGTAAGAACAGCATAAATATCTTCTGTTTTCAATTGTTTTTTGACCAGATTTTCCCAATCCTGAAGTGTAACTTGAGCAAACATAATGTATGGTTTTTTGTTTTGTGTTCAAATGTTTTTCAACATTCGAAATTCAAGATAATTTGTTTATTCTTCTTCTTTTTTCTTAATGGCTGAACTGTCTACCACGAGAATGAAAATTTCTTCATTTTTCTTTTTCATAAAATAATTTTCTCGCGCAAACTTTTCTTTTTCTGCTTTGTTGTTCATGAGCTTTTTGTAGAAAGCATCATTTTTATGATATTCTGACTTGTAATACGAGAGTTGTTCTTCGTATTTGTCTATTTCTTTGTTTAAGTCTTTGATTACTAACCAAGATGTGGAATCAAAAAAAATCATCCATACCAAAAAAAGAAAAATGGTAATGAAATATTTATTGAGAAGGTATTTCTGAACGAAACGCCAACTCGGAGATTTTTTCTGAATATCTTTAATTAGTTCCTTCATTAATAGGCTTTTTTAAGAGAATTGTTAATGACTGTAGAAAGAAAATCAATAGCTACAGAATTTTTTCTCATGTTAGGAACAATAAGGTCTGCTTCGTTTTTAGAAGGTTCTATAAACTCTTGGTGCATTGGTTTCAGCGTAGTTTGGTAACGGTGAAGAACTTCGTGTAAATCTCTTCCACGTTCTTGTGTGTCACGCTTAATTCTTCTGATTAATCTTTCGTCTGAATCTGCATGTACAAATACTTTAAGATCGAATTCTTTTAAAAGTTCCTGATTGGTCAAAACCAAAATTCCTTCTACGATTAAAACGTTTTTAGGCTCTACAGTTACGTGGTCTCCCGTTCTAGAATGCGTTACGAAAGAATACAAAGGCTGTTCTATATTTTCTCCTCTTTTAAGAGCTTTTACATGTTTTACCAATAATTCAAAATCTATTGATTTTGGATGGTCATAATTTAGCGCTTCTCTTTCTGAGAGCGATAATTGGTGATTATCATGGTAATAATTGTCTTGAGAAAGTACATTTACGCCTTCTGCATTCAATTGTTGCAAAATATTATTCACTACGGTGGTTTTACCAGAACCAGTTCCACCTGCAATACCTATTACTAACATTAAAAATATATTTTTTACAAATTTAGCTAAATTCCTAAATAATTGGTTGATTGATGCGTTCTTTTTTGGTCAGAAATCCTATTTTTTCAGATGTTCTTCTTCATTGGAAATTCCAAAAATATAATATACTACAGCTTGTACTCTTGCGAGAAATTCTCTAAGATGATTTCTGTAATAACTTTGATATTTAGTAACATCTTGGGCATCAAATCCTAATGCGTTCATACCAATGTTTCTTGCAAAAAATAAAGCTCTAAGGTTATGAAATCCTTGTGAAACAATGATTACGTTTTTTTGTTGGTATTCATTTTTGCATCTTAGAATACTTTCGCGAGTGTTAAAACCTTTTGGGTCTTCTAGAATAATGTTTTCGGGAACTCCACCTTGATAAATCAAGAAATTTTTCATGGCTTTTGGTTCGTTGTATCCTTTACTTTTTTCGCCACTTACAATGATTTTTTTGATTTTTCCATGATGATAAAGCAGCGCAGTAGCATCCATTCTAGAAATAAAATAAGGATTGGCATTTCCAGCCATCGTTTTGGGAGAAGTTCCTAAAACCAATGCTACTTCTCTTGGCGGAATTTTAGAAATTTTAGTATACGTTCTTCCTTCGGTGAGAGAAAAAACCCAGAAGTTTGCCAATATCATCAGCAAAAATCCTATTTCTATCAACAAGAAAAATTTTTTAAATATGTCTAAAATAACTCTCAATAAAATAATTCTAAATTCGTTGGTAACAAATATATCAAAAGAAGCATTTTGATTTTATTATATTTGTAAAATCGAGTCAATAATCAATTCCATAACAAAAATAAACAATTAATATTTATGAAAAAATTAATCTTTTCCACACTTATATTAACCGCACTATTTTCTTGTAAAAAGAACGAAACTCCAGACCAATTAACAGAAGAAACAACCATTGAAACAGTAGATAGTTCAGCTGTAACTCCTGCAAATGCTTTGCCTGAAGTGAATCAAGAGCAATTAAAAGCAATGGTTGCACCACAAAAAAATGACACCATTTATGTAACCAATTTCTTTGCAACTTGGTGTGGACCTTGTATGAAAGAGATTCCGCATTTCAAAGAAAAAATGGAAGAACTAAAAGGAAAACCAGTGAAATTTACCTTTGTAAGTGTAGATGCTAAAGAAGATTGGAACACCGCGGTAAGTGATTTTGCAGATGAATATAATATCAGAAAAAATGTAGTTCTTTTTGATGCTTCTATGATTGCACCAGATTATTTTACTACGATTACCAAGACTTGGGACGGTGGTTCTATTCCTTTTACCGTGATTAAAAAAGGTGATAAAGAAATAGAAACAGTAGGAATGATGAGCAAAGAAGATTTAGATGCAAAACTGAATTCTTTTAAGTAAATCGAAATATATATTAAAACTTTCCCGTAGATATTTATAAAATCTACGGGAATTTTTTTTGCAATATTTTTTCAGTTAAATTTGTGAAGTTTTTAAATAAAATCTGTGAACAATAAAACCTTCAAAACCATTCTTATTTTCCTTTTTTCATTGGTGGTGATTACGATTCTCATCAATTTAAATATAGGTTTCATAAAACTAGGTTTAGCAGATTTTTTTGATGGCAATGCTCAGAACTCACAAATTGCAGAACTCAGAATGAATCGTGTTTTAGCGATGTTTCTAGCAGGCGTTTCTATTCCTACTTCTGGATTTCTTTTGCAAGAATATTTTCAAAATCCTTTAGCGGGACCTTCGGTTCTTGGGATAACTTCAGTGGCGAGTTTAAGTGTTGCTTTTTATATCTTTTTTTCTCAAGATTTTATCTTACCAGAGTTTTTGCAAAATGGTTTCATCAGTATTTCTGCAATTTTCGGAAGCCTACTTTTAATGACCATTTTATTGATTTTTTCTAGAAAATTTCAAGATAAATCATATCTCATTATTTTTGGTTTCTTGGTTTCTGCTTTAGCTGGAGCAGTGGTTTCTATCTTACAATTATATGCAGAAAATCAAAGTCTGAAAAACTATATTTTATGGAGTTTTGGAGCGAATAATCAAGTGACCAGAAATCAACTTTGGGTGCTATTCATTGTAGTATTAGTTGGTCTGTTTTTAAGTTTTAAAAGCATAAAACCGCTCATCGGGAATAGTCTAGGAAATCAATATGCTAAAAGTTTAGGTGTAAATTTAGAGCAACTGAAATATTTTGTCATCATTGCTTCTTCCCTACTTTCTGCTTCTGTTACAGCATTTTTAGGCCCCATTTTGTTTATAGGAATTGTAGTTCCTCATTTTAGCAGAATGATTTATTCGCCAGCGAAATTGTGGCAACAGTGGATTTTGAACATGATTTTGGGAGTTTTTATTATGGAGTTTTTCTCTATTATTTCAGAGATTTCTCAATTCCCAATTAATGTCATTACCAGTTTGTTTGGAGTACCTGTAATTCTGATGATGATTTTGAAGAAAAAATAAATGAATAATTTTCCCGCAGATTTCGCAGATTTTATATGAATAAAAATATATCTTTAAAAAAAATAATTATTGCAAATATCTCATTATTTATAATAAGTTTTTTGTTGATGAAATTTTCAGATTTTTATAGGTTAAATAAAGAATGTCATTGGATTTATCAATATGCTCATATTTGGTGGATGTTTTTTGCCCTTCCTATTTCTATGATTTCATCATTAATTTTACCTATTTTATATTTTAAAAAATTTGGTTTAAATGTTTTATGGATTTTATTGGGTATAACACCTATTATATTATTTATCACTATACCTTATCAAATTGAAAGAATACATTCTGTTCTTAAAAATATTTGGACAGTAATCAACTAATAATTTGCGAAATCTGAGGGAAACAAAAATTATGTTTTTACAAATAAAAAATACAACAATTGGTTACCAAAAACCTCTTATTTCAGAGGTTAATGCGTCATTGGATTACGGTGATGTTTGTTTGCTGATTGGAAATAACGGCGTTGGTAAAACCACATTGATTAAAAGTATTCTTCATCAAATTTCCACATTAAATGGTGAGATTTTGATACATCAAAAAAATATAGAAAAACTTACAGATAAAGAAATTGCAGAACAAATAGCAGTGGTTTTTGCAAAATCTCAAATTCCCGCAAATTACACCACAGAAGATTTAATTTCCCTTGGAAAATTCATTCATTTGCCTTTTTATTATCAGTTAGAAAATGAAGATATAGAACATGTCAACAGCATTATTTCACAGTTAAAGCTGGAGGAATATAGAAATATTCAGTTGCAGAAATTGTCAGATGGAAATCTTCAAAAAGCCTTTATTGGAAGAGCTTTAGCACAGAATTCTCCTATGATTATTTTAGATGAACCTACAACTCATTTAGACGAAGAAAATAAAATCATCATCTTAAAATTGTTGAGAGATTTGGCTAAAAACCACAATAAAATCATTCTTTTTTCTTCTCACGATTGGCGATTGGCTAAAGAATTTGCTGATAAAATTTGGTTTATTAATGACCAAAATCTCCAAGAAGGTTTGGCAGAAGACATTCTTTTGAAGAATGATTTATTGACCAATCCTCGACTTTTTACCATCAATGAAGAGTTTATTTCACCTGAAATTATAGCACCATTTTTGGAAAAAGAAATGTTGTACTCTGCTTTGCAAAAAAACTTTAAAAGAGACCTTTCTGGTTTTAAAATAGAATTTCAAGGTGCATTTTGGGAAATTTTTTACCAAAATAATAGGTTTTCTTGTCAATCTATTGACGAAATACTGTTATCAATTAGAAATTGCTTATAATCAGCGTTTTTCGTTTGAAATTTCTCATTTTCAAATTCTTTCTCTTATTCTTTACATAATAATTAATTATCACATAATCAATAAGTTATCTGTTTGTGATAAAAAATACTATGCACGCATAGTATTTTTTTTATATTTGCTATGCACGCATAACATTTTTTAAAAATGGAAACTAAGACTAAAGAAAAAGTAGAAAATGTAGACTTAATGCTTAAATCAGTTTGGTTGGCAGTGAGTAAAATGTACTCCGAACAAGCTTCTATGCATAATTCTACGGCTGTACAAGCTTTAACACTACTTAAAATCGATCCAAAAGAAGGAACAAGAAGTACTAATCTTGGTCCTAAAATGGCTATTGAACCCACTTCTTTGACTAGAATTATCAAACTTTTAGAAGATAATGGCTATATCTACAAAGAAAAAACAACTTCTGATAAAAGAGAAGTAATTATTAAACTTACAGACAAAGGACTTAAATCTAGAAACCTTTCAAAAGAGGTAGTAGTAGGATTTAATAAAAAAGTGGTAGAAAAAATAGACCCAGAGAAATTCGCTGTTTTCAAAGAAGTCATGGGAGACATTTTGAAAATTGCTAATGATATGAACAATAAAAAATAAACCTATATTTATAATGAAAAGACGAATTAAACACGTTACAGTTCTTGGTTCAGGAATTATGGGAAGCGGAATTGCTGCGCACTTTGCAAACATTGGCGTAGAAGTTCTCCTTCTTGATATTGTTCCGTTTGAATTAACAGAAGCTGAACAGAAAAAAGGTCTTACCAAAGAAGACAAAGCAGTACGAAACAGAATTGCTACAGAAAGTTTGGCTAAATTAGTAAAAGCCAGCCCTGCTCTACTTTATAAAAAGGAGTTTGCAGAAAGAATTTCTGTAGGAAATTTTGATGACGATTTGCAGAAAATCAAAAATACAGATTGGATTATCGAGGTGGTAGTAGAAAGATTAGACATTAAAAAGTCTGTTTACGAGAAAATCGAACAATTTCGTAAACCTGGAACTTTGGTGTCTTCTAATACTTCTGGTATTCCAATTAATATGTTGGTAGAAGGAAGAAGTGATGATTTCAAAAAATATTTTGCCGGAACGCACTTCTTTAACCCGGTAAGATATTTACCGCTTTTAGAAATTATTCCTACCAATGACACCGATGCTGAAATCGTGAAATTCTACATGGAATATGGCGCTAAATTCTTAGGAAAAACTACTGTTTTAGCAAAAGATACTCCTGCCTTCATCGCGAACAGAATTGGAGTTTTCTCGATGATGAATTTACTTCACAATGTAAAATCTATTGGTCTTAATGTAACTGAAGTTGATAAATTAACAGGTCCAGTTATTGGTAGACCTAAATCTGCAACTTTCAGAACTGCCGATGTTGTTGGTTTGGATACTTTGGTTCACGTTGCAAACGGAGTTCACGGTTCTGGTGTGGAAGATGAGCAATTTAAAGGAACTTTTGTTTTGCCAGATTACATCAATTTTATGATGGAAAACAAATGGCTCGGTTCTAAAACTGAACAAGGCTTCTACAAAAAAGTGAAAAACGCGGATGGAAAATCAGAAATTCAAGGTTTAAATTTAGAAACGCTACAATACGAATTACACGGAAAAGCAAATTTTGCAACGCTTGAACTCACTAAAAATATCGACAAACCAATTGACAGATTCAAAGTTTTAATTGGTGGAAAAGATAAAGCTGGCGAATTGTACAGAAAATCTTTAGGAGCACTTTTCGCTTATGTTTCTCACAAAATTCCTGAAATTTCAGACGAGCTTTACAAAGTAGATGATGCGATGAAAGCTGGTTTCGGTTGGGAAAACGGTCCTTTCGAAATTTGGGATGCTGTAGGTGTTCAAAAAGGTATTGAATTGGCTACAGAAGCAGGTTTCACCGTTTCAGAATGGGTAAAATCAGTAGAATCTTTCTACAAAGTAAATGAAGAAGGTCAAAGCATTTTCTTCGACAAAAATTCTGGAAATTACAACAATATTCCTGGTCAAGAAGCTTTCATTATTCTTGATAACATCAGAAAAAATAAAACATTGTGGAGCAATTCTGGTTCTGCAATCCAAGATTTAGGAGACGGAATCATCAACTTCGAGATTCGTTCAAAAATGAATTCTCTAGGTGGTGAAGTTCTAGATGGTTTAAACAGAGCTATTGATTTAGCAGAAAAAGAATACGATGGTTTAGTAATCGGAAATCAAGGTGCTAATTTCTCTGTGGGAGCTAATTTAGCGATGATTCTAATGATGGCCATAGAACAAGATTGGGATGATCTGAACATGGCAATTGCTTACTTCCAAAAATCGATGATGAGAGTTCGCTACTCTTCTGTTCCTGTTGTAGTTGCTCCTCACGGATTAACTCTTGGTGGTGGTTGCGAAATGACCATGCATGCTGATAAAGTAGTTGCTGCTGCAGAAACTTACATCGGTTTAGTAGAAACTGGAGTTGGTGTAATTCCTGGTGGTGGTGGTACTAAAGAATTCGCTTTGAGAACTTCTAAAGAATTCGCTGCTGATGACGTTAAAAACAACAGAATGCGTGAAGCTTTCATGAATATCGCAATGGGTAAAGTTGCAACTTCTGCTCACGAAGCTTATGATATGGGAATTCTTCAAAATCATAAAGACATCGTGGTGGTAAACAAAAACCGTCAAATTGCTGAAGCTAAAAAAGTAGCTAAATTAATGGCAGAACAAGGTTATACTCAACCAATTCAGCAAAAAGTAAAAGTTCTTGGTCAAGGTGCATTAGGTATGTTCTATGTAGGAACTGACCAAATGTTAACCGGAAATTACATTTCTGAACACGACAAGAAAATTGCAGATAAATTAGCGTATGTAATGGTAGGTGGTAATCTTTCTGAGCCAACTGTAGTTACAGAACAATACTTATTGAATCTTGAAAGAGAAGCTTTCTTACAATTATGTGGTGAAAGAAAAACACTAGAGAGAATTCAGTTCATGTTACAAAAAGGTAAACCGCTTCGTAACTAGAGGTTAGAATTTAGATATTAGAATTTAGATGAAAGCACATCGTTTACAAGATTTACAAATTTGGAAAAGATCTATGAGTCTAGTTAAAGAAATTTATCTCATTACTCAAGATTTACCTTCTGAAGAAAAATTTGGTTTGATAAGTCAAATCAGAAGATGTGCAGTATCTATTCCTTCTAATATCGCTGAAGGAGTTGGCAGAAATAATGTTAATGAATTTATTCAATTTTTAGGAATTGCTTCAGGTTCTGCATATGAATTAGAGACTCAATTAATTCTATTGTTTGAATTAAATTTTAAAACAGAAAAAGAAATTTCTGCCCTATTAAACGAACTTTCTGAAATACAGAAGATGATTTATTCTTTTAAAACAAAATTAAAAAACGGTTAGTTGTTTTTCTAACTTCTAACCTCTAATTTCTAAAATCTAAATTATGAAACAAGCATATATAGTAGCAGGTTACAGAACAGCGGTGGGTAAAGCTCCGAAAGGAAGTTTAAGATTTACCAGACCAGATGTAATGGCTGCAAAAGTGATAGAAAAATTGATGGCAGATTTGCCTCAGTTAGATAAAGATAGAATCGACGATTTAATCGTTGGTAACGCAATGCCAGAAGCAGAACAAGGCTTAAACGTGGCACGTTTGATTTCTTTAATGGGATTAAATACCGATAAAGTTCCAGGAGTTACCGTAAACAGATATTGTGCATCTGGTTCTGAAGCGATTGCGATTGCTTCTGCTAAAATTCAAGCAGGAATGGCAGATTGTATTATTGCAGGAGGTGCAGAAAGTATGTCTTTCATACCAATGGGTGGTTACAAACCAGTTCCAGAAAGTCATTATGCAAAATCTCACCCAGATTATTATTGGGGAATGGGTTATACTGCAGAAGAAGTTGCTAAGCAATATAAAATTTCAAGAGAAGAACAAGACCAATTTGCTTTTGAATCTCATCAAAAAGCTTTGAAAGCTATTGCTGAAGGTAAATTTGCAAAACAAATCGTTCCAATTCCTGTAGAATATAATTTTTTAGATGAAAACCAAAAAGTTCAAACCAAAAAATTTGATTTCTCAGTAGACGAAGGTCCTAGAGCAGATACTTCTATCGAAGGTTTGGCAAAATTAAGACCAGTTTTTGCAGCTGGAGGTTCAGTTACCGCAGGAAACTCTTCTCAGATGTCTGATGGTGCTGCTTTCGTAGTAGTAATGTCAGAAGAAATGGTAAAAGAATTAAATCTTGAGCCAATTGCAAGATTAGTTTCTTATGCAGCTGTTGGTTTAGAGCCAAGAATTATGGGAGTTGGTCCTATTTACGCCATTCCAAAAGCGTTAAAACAAGCAGGGCTTTCTCTTCAAGATATTGGTTTAATTGAATTGAACGAAGCCTTTGCTTCTCAGTCAGTTGCGATTAAAAAAGAATTGGATTTAAATCCAGAAATTTTAAATGTAAATGGTGGAGCAATTGCTCTTGGTCACCCTCTAGGTTGTACAGGAACTAAATTAACCGTTCAACTTCTTGACGAAATGAAACTTAGAGGCGTAAAATACGGAATGGTTTCTATGTGTGTAGGAACAGGACAAGGCGCTGCTTCTGTAATTGAACTTCTTTAAAATTATAGATTTTAAATTATAAATTTTAGATGAAATGAGTTTCAAAGAAGATAATTTAATTCAGAAAAAGACTTTTGATTTTGCCCTAAAAATTATACAATTTTATTCAGATTGTAAGTCTCAAAATGAATTTATATTATTTAAACAAATTCTTCGTTGTGGTACTTCAATTGGTGCAAACGTAGAAGAAGCAATTGCTGCTCAATCTAAAAAAGATTTTATTTCAAAACTTTCTATTGCGAATAAAGAAGCAAGAGAAACAAAATATTGGTTAAAGCTATATCAATCTTCTAATCTCGTTCAAGTAGATGTTGAATTATATTTAAAAGAGATTGAAAGTATTATCAATATTTTGACTAAAATCATCAAAACATCATCTGAAAATTTATAGTTGAGAATCAAAAAATTTAAAATTTATAATCTAAAATTTAAAATTAAAAAAATAATAATATGAGCACATTAAAAGGAGGAGAATTCCTAATAAAAGAAATAGAAGCTAAGAATATCTTCACGATGGAAGATTTTTCTGAGGAACAAAAAATGCTTCGCGATTCTGCAAGAGAATTTATTGACAAAGTTGTAGTTCCTAACAAAGAGCGTTTCGAGAAAAAAGACTACGCTTTCACTGAAGAGTGTATGAAACAAATCGGTGAAATGGGATTCTTAGGAATCGCAGTTCCTGAAAATTATGGCGGACTTGGTTTAGGTTTCGTTTCAACAATGATTGCTTGTGATTACATTTCTGGCGCAACTGGTTCATTGGCAACTGCTTATGGAGCACACACTGGAATTGGCACGCTTCCTATCCTATTGTACGGAACTGAAGAACAAAAACAAAAATATTTACCAGATTTAGCAGCTGGAACTAAATTCGGAGCATACTGTTTAACTGAGCCTGATGCTGGTTCTGATGCAAACTCTGGAAAAACAAGAGCTAAATTGTCTGAAGATGGTAAACATTATATCATTAACGGTCAAAAAATGTGGATTTCTAACGCAGGTTTTGCAGATACATTCACATTCTTTGCTAAAATTGATGATGACAAAAACATCACTGGTTTCGTAGTAAACAGAAGTGAATTAGAAAATCCTGAAAGCCTTACTTTCGGTGAAGAAGAGCACAAATTAGGGATTAGAGCTTCTTCTACTCGTCAGGTTTTCTTCAATGATATGAAAGTTCCTGTAGAATGTCTTTTAGGTGAAAGAAATAATGGTTTCAAAATCGCTTTAAATGCATTAAACGTAGGTAGAATTAAATTAGCTGCTGCTTGTTTAGATGCACAAAGAAGAATTTTCAACCTTTCTGTTCAATATTCAAACGAAAGAAAACAGTTCAACACTCCTATTTCTACTTTTGGAGCCATTAGAAAAAAATTAGCGGAAATGGCTACTGCTACTTTCGTTTCAGAAGCGGGTTCTTATAGAGCGGCTCAAGATATTCAAGATAAAATTGATGCACTTGTTGCTGGTGGAATGTCTCATCAAGAAGCTGAGTTAAAAGGTGTAGAAGAATTCGCGGTAGAATGTTCTATCCTTAAAGTATATGTTTCAGACATCGCTCAAAAAGCAGCTGATGAAGGAATTCAGATTTTTGGAGGTATGGGATTCTCTGAAGATACACCAATGGAAGCAGCTTGGAGAGATGCTAGAATTTCTAGAATTTATGAAGGAACAAACGAAATCAACAGACTTCTTTCTGTAGGAATGTTGGTGAAGAGAGCTTTCAAAGGAGAAATTGATTTAATGTCTCCTGCAATGGCAGTTGGTAAAGAATTAATGGGTATTCCTTCATTCGAAACTCCTGATTATTCAGAATTTATGTCAGAAGAAAAAGCAATTATCGCTAATCTTAAGAAAGTATTCTTAATGGTTTCTGGTGCTGCACTTCAGAAATACATGATGGAGATTGAAAAACAACAACACTTGTTAATCAATGCTTCAGAAATTTTAAACCAAATTTACATGGCAGAATCTGCAATTCTAAGAGTTGAGAAAAACTTCGGTCCAGATTCTATAGAAGCAGCAATGGCAAAATTAAACCTTTACAAAGCGGTAGAAGCTGTAATTACTTCTGCTAAAGAAGGAATTGTTTCTTTTGCTGATGGAGATGAGCAAAGAATGATGCTTTCTGGTCTTAGAAGATTTACAAAATATACCAATCAGCCAAACGTAATCGCGTTAACTGAGAAAATTGCTAAGCATTTTGTAGAGAAAAACTCTTACTAAAATTTGTTAATTCAATTATATTCAAAAAAACCGCTTCAAATTTTTGAAGCGGTTTTTTGTTTATTTAAGAAACGATTTTATATTCTGAAAATAAATTTCGTTGATAATTTTTCGGAGTAATACCTTCAAAAGTTTTAAAGGTTTTGATGAGGTGATTGGTGTCAGAAAAACCAGTCGCAAAAGCTACTTCTTTAATGCTTTGGTTTTCTTTGAGCAATTCTTTGGCACGTTTTATTCTTTGCTGAAGAATATATTCATTGGGTGATGTTCCGAGCTCGTATTTAAAAAGTTTAAAGAAATTAGATTTACTTACGAAAGCTAATTTTGCCAAATGTTCAATACTTAATTTTTGATGCAGATTGTTTTTAATATAATCTATGATAAAAGCCAATCGGTTTGAAGTTTTCAGGGTTTTGTAATCGTTTTCAATGAGTTTTCCTGCTTGAGTTTGCATGAGTCTTACCAACAATTCTTTTAGTGCCAAATCTGCCATAATATCCTTATTCATGTTATCTTCCATAGCAATTCTCATGAGATTATTGGTTGCAGAAGCAAGTGGCAAACTGTTAAACAGATAAAATTCTTCGCTAGAAATTCGCCAGCAAGTGCTTTCGTCTACTTTCATTAATTTGGTATTGAGATAATGCAAAGATTCTTCTACAAAATCTGGACTGAAACTTAATGCAATACATTGTGAAGGAGTTTCGTCTGCCTCTGGAAAATCGATGACCATTGTTTCACCGGGAGAAACTAAAACCGTTTCACCAGGAAAATAATCAAAATACTCAGATTTATTTTCCAATTTCATGTGCTTTTTCCCTCGTAACATCGCTGTAAAAGTCAAATCATTAAACTTTAGTTTAACATCTTCTGTCTTCTTGTGCGTTTCATACAAAGAAAATTCACAATTATTTAAGGTGAAAGTAGTCTTGTTTTCTATTATATTTTGTAATTGCTCATGTCCCGTTAATTCAGGGGTATAGAGCAAATGTTTGTCTTCTCGTATCATAAACTATGAATGATATTTTTGATAAAATAATCAATTTGGCTAAATATATAATAATTTTTCAATCAAACAAGATTTATATTAAAGTATTATAATCAATATTTTCAAAACACTATTATACTATCATTTGAGACGATTTTACCATGACATTTGTCATGTTTAAGATAATTTGGCTGAAAATTAAAAATTCAACACATTATGTCAACACACATCAATCGTCCGGTTTTAAAAGAAAAATACGACAATTACATTAATGGAAAATGGACTGCTCCTTCTACAGGACAGTATTTCGAAGTGCTTTCTCCACTTGATGGAAAAGTTATGGCAAAAGCAGCACACTCTGCGAAACAAGACATAGAAATGGCTGTAGATGCTGCATCTGAAGCTTTCAAAACATGGAGCGAAACTTCTGCTACAGAACGCAGCATTATTTTGAATAAAATAGCGGATAGAATTGAGGAAAATCTACCCTATATCGCTGCAGTAGAAACCGTAGATAATGGTAAAGCCATTAGAGAAACTTTGGCGGCAGATTTACCTTTGGCAGTAGATCATTTCAGATATTTTGCAAGTGTAATAAGAGCTGAAGAAGGTTCTATTTCTGAATTAGACAAAGACACCGTTTCTATCATCGTACACGAACCTATTGGTGTAATCGCACAAATTATTCCTTGGAACTTCCCTATTTTAATGGCAGTTTGGAAACTGGCTCCTGCTCTTGCTGCGGGAAACTGCGTAGTTCTGAAACCAGCAGAAAGTACACCTGTTTCTATTATGGTTTTAATGGAATTAATCGAAGATTTACTTCCTGCAGGTGTGGTGAATATTGTCAATGGTTTCGGAGCTGAGTTAGGAAGAACTTTAGTAACCAATCCAAAAGTGTCTAAAGCAGCGTTTACAGGTTCTACAGCTACAGGTAGAATGGTAATGCAATATGCTACAGAAAACATCATTCCAGTAACATTAGAATTAGGCGGAAAATCTCCAAACATCTTCTTTCCTTCTGTGATGGATGCAGATGACGAATTTTTTGACAAAGCCATTGAAGGAGCGGTATTATTTGCTCTAAATCAAGGGGAAATCTGTACTTGTCCTTCTAGATTATTGGTTCATGAATCTATAGCTGATAAATTCTTAGAAAGAGTGGTAGAAAGAACTAAAGCCATCAAAACAGGAAATCCTCTTGACCCAACCGTAATGATGGGCGCTCAAGCTTCACAAATTCAAAAAGATAAAATCCTTTCTTACATCAAATTAGGCAAAGAAGAAGGCGCAGAATTGCTTTGTGGTGGAGAAGTAAATCATCTAGGTGGAGATTTAGAAGGTGGATATTACATTCAGCCAACCATTTTCAAAGGGCACAACAAAATGAGAATCTTCCAAGAAGAGATTTTCGGTCCAGTTTTAGCGGTAACTACTTTTAAATCTACAGAAGAAGCGATAGAAATTGCGAACGATACTATGTATGGACTTGGAGCAGGTGTTTGGACGAGAGATGCACATGAATTATACAGAGTTCCTAGAGCGATAAAAGCAGGTAGAGTTTGGGTAAACCAATATCACGCATATCCAGCTGGTGCACCTTTTGGCGGTTACAAACAATCTGGTATTGGTAGAGAAAACCACAAAATGATGCTTGATCATTACAGACAATCAAAAAACATGTTGATTTCTTATAACAAAAATAAACTAGGATTTTTCTAGTTCACTTGTGATTTAAACTTTAAGGAATGTTGTTCATCAGCATTCCTTTTTTTAATTTTATAAAAATTTTTAGAAATGGTAAAAAGATTAGATGTAACAGAAAAAGCGTTGGAAGTCATTAAAACGCTAAAAGAAAAACACGGTGATTTAATGTTTTACCAAGCTGGGGGTTGTTGCGAAGGAACCCAACCTCAATGTTTTGAAAAAGGAGGTTTCTACGTAAGAACCAATGATGCCATGATTGGTTTGGTAGATGGTTTTGAATTTTGGATCGATAGAGATTTATTTGAATACTGGAAATTTTCGCATTTCACGTTAGATGTTTTAGATGGTTTTGGACCTGGAGGTTTTTCTCTGGAAACACCATTAGGAAAGACTTTTAAAATTATTTACAGACTTTTTACTGAGGAAGAATTAAAAAATTTAGAGCCTGTAAAAAGAATGGAATAATCTGTTTATGAATGGCTTTTCAATCAATTGAAAATCAAAAACTAATACATTTTTATGAGGCTTCCTAATTGTTTATTTTGTGAATAAAATTGTAAACTTCCATCAATAAAGACTTTTAGATGAAAATGATTGTGCATAAATCATGTCTAAAAGTGAATAAAGAGAAGGCAAATTAGTCTATAAAAAGTAAATTTCTGTACTACCTTTACATCAACAAACAAGTCAAACTTTTAGGTAGAAAAATGAGAGTTGTGAAGTTTCTTCATACTTGATTTAGAAACCGAAAAAAGAAACAGGGTTTAATTTATTTGAGTAGCTTTCAAGATGGTCTCACAACGATTTTGAAGTGAAAAGGTAAAAAAGATTTTGAATCTTCAAAGCAAGACTTAAACAGTCAACTTAGACGATGGTGTTTTCCAGAAGAATACGAAAGTGTTTGATAAGAAAATAATTTAATCCAAATTCAAGTTGATCAAATTGCCCGAGCAATGGAATATGTTTTAATGAAAAATGGCAAAATTTTTAGAAATATCTGCGGATAGAATTTAAAAAGATGCAATTAAACATTTTTCGGGAGTTGAAGCAATAAAGATTGCAGAGGCAATGTTTCCGGACTGATGACAGAAACGACAATGCTTTGAGAAAAGCAAAGAAGTTTTGCCATCAGTCTTTTTTATTTTCCACTTTTTTATTATTTTTACTCTGTAAAACAATAACCATGAGATCTTAGAAATTCTCCTTTCTTATTTTTAAGATTTCTTAAAAATTTTCAAAAATGGAAAACTCCGCATAATTCCTCAAAGTACTCTACTCTTTTTTCAAAAAATCTTTTCTAGAATTTGATTTTATGTTCCTTTAGTATAAAAAAACAAAAAAATAATCATTACACCAATGTCTAAAAAAACATTACCTCCTGTCTCTTCGGAGTATAAAAAACAAGTAACCAAAGCTATTCTCTACATCATTTTATTCTTTTTAGTTTATTTAGTATTAATCACTTTGGCACTAATATTAGTCGCTGCTATTGGCTATTTAGTATTTGAAATCATTGTAAATTTTAGATTTAATTATTTGGTCATTTTGCTTTCTGGTGGATTAATAGGAATGGCGGTTTTTATATTGATTTTCTTGGTTAAATTTATTTTTAATTTTCAGAAAAATGATACCAGCGCATTTATCGAAATCAAAAGAAATCAAGAACCTGAACTTTTTAAATTAATAGATGAAGTGGTACAAGAAGTAGGAACAGACCAACCTAAAAAGCTGTTTTTATCTAATGATGTGAATGCTTTTGTAAACTACAACTCTCCTTTTTGGAGCATGTTTTTCCCAGTAAGAAAAAATCTTACCATAGGAATGGGCTTAATCAATACCACTACGGTAAGTGAATTAAAAGCGATTCTTGCACATGAATTTGGACATTTTTCTCAAAAAAGCATGAAGGTAGGAAGCTATGTAAATCAAGCCAATAAAATGATTTACGACATGCTGTACAATAACAAAGGTTTTGCAGATTCTATGGAAAGTTTTGCGAGTACTCATGCTATCATTGCACTTTTTACAAGATTGGCAGCGTGGATTATTGAAGGAATTCAATGGGTGTTGACTAAGTTTTATGATTTTTTATATCTGAAACACATGTCGCTAAGCAGACAGATGGAATTTAATGCAGATGCAATCGCTACGTATGTGGTAGGTGCCGATGTTAAAACTTCTGCTCTGCTAAGATTAGACCTTTCAGAATCGGCGCTTTCTAATGCGATGAATTTTTACCTTGACAAAAATGTAAAAGCCGACACCAAAAATATCTACCAAAATCAGACTACCTTGTTGCATTATTTTGCTCAAGAAAATAACCATGAAATTAAAAATGATTTGCCGTATATCAATATAAATGAAATAGAAAGGTATAATAAATCTAAGCTTCAAATTGAAGATCAATGGGCTTCTCACCCAACCATAAAACAAAGAATTGAAGCCATCAAAAAACTCAATATTCCTTCTGAAAAGGTAGACAATAGGATTTCTAAAAACATTTTGAAGCATTTTGATAAATACGCAGAAAAATTTACCAATAAACTCTTCGAGTATAATATGCTTACGCATACAGAAGAATTTCTTTCCGAGGAAGAATTCAGAGAGCAATATAAAAGCATAGTGAATGAAAAGTCCTTCCATAAGATTTTTAATTCTTATTATGATTTTAAAAATCCAATTTTCGAAGATATTGAAAATGAAACTTCTACTTTAGATGAGGTCAAAGCTCAAGATTTTTTCTCAGACGAAAAAGTAAGCCTTGTCTTTGAAAAGAATGCATTAGAAAACGATGCTAAAGTCTTAGAAATGATTCAAAATGGAACGTATAAAATGAAAACCTTTGATTATGACGGTGCAAAATTCACCAAAAGTCAAACACCAAAAGTCCTGAAAATTCTAAAACAAAGAGAAGAACAAGTTGACCAAAAAATCAAAGAAAATGATGATGCTATTTTAAAGTATCTTTTGCATAAAGCTTCGCATGAACAGAAAGAAAAATTTTCTGAATTGGCAAATCGTTTTACACAGACAGATAAAGATTTTGATGAGTATTACAATGCTTTTCAAGAGTTTGTTCCATATATCAATTTCATGTCTCAAAGGCTTGATTTCGAAACGATTATGAGAAACAGAAATATAATGGTTTCTAAAGAAAAGATTTTCAAAAAGAAAGTTACAGAGCTTTTATCTTCTACTTTTGCCATGTATATGGAAGAAGAAGACCAAGAAGTGCTAAGAGAATATGTGGATGCAGATTTTATCTACTTCGAAAACAATAAGTATAACGATTCAGAAATACAGATTTTAGACAAAGCTCTAGGAAAATACCAAGAAACCATGAGCAAATCTTATTTCAAATTGAAAAAAGAATTATTAGAACTCATGGTAGAAATTTTAGAATAATTTTAATCCACTGTCTTACTAGAATCTTGGAGAAGTTGAGCCAGTTCTTTCATTTCAGCATCGGTTAAATCTCTCCATTTTCCTATCGGTAAATCCAATTTGATGTTCATAATTCTAATGCGCTTCAGTTTTTTTACTTCGTAACCTAGGTATTCGCACATTCTTCTGATTTGGCGGTTTAAACCTTGAGTAAGTACAATTCTAAATTGCAAAGTATCGATTTGTTCTACTTCGCATTTTTTGGTGACGGTGTCTAAAATCGGAACACCATTGCGCATTTTTTCTAGAAATTTGGGTGTAATCGGTTTGTCTACACGTACAATGTATTCTTTTTCGTGGTTGTTTCTGGCGCGTAAAATTTTATTCACAATATCACCGTCAGAAGTCAATAAAATCAATCCTTCACTGGGTTTATCAAGTCTACCGATGGGGAAAATTCTTTTCGGGTGATTAATGTAATCTACAATATTATTTTTCTCACGTTTGGTATCTGTGGTACAAACAATCCCAATGGGCTTGTTAAAGGCGATATAAACGTGTTTTTCTTCTGTTTTTTTGATATTTTTGCCATCTACGCAAATTTCATCAGCATCAGAAACTTTAGTTCCTAATTCTGGCTTTTTGCCATTAATGGTAATTCTTCCTTGTTCCAAAAGCTTATCGGCTTCTCTTCTCGAACAAAAGCCTACTTCTGATAAATATTTATTGATACGCGTTTCCACAAATTTTATTTTTTTTATTCTTCTCTCACCTTATTGGAGTGAAAAGTAATTCCAAGATTTAACCCAATATAAAAGTTACTTTTCAGTCCATCTCCGAAATTCATGCTATGATTTTCCAGAAAAAAGGAATAATAATAATTCATTCTCACATTGATGGGGTTTTGGTCACCAATGCCTAAAGTATATACTCTGGCTTTTCTTACATCACTTTTAGTAAGGGCAAATCCTGCATTGAGATAGATATATCCAGAATCTGCGGCATTGTCTAAATAAATTTTTGGCTGAACCAAAAAATACAAATTATGGATATTATCATAAATGTAATTGTATCGAAAACCAGCGCCTAAACCTATTTTATGAATCGGTTGAAAACCAATAACAGAAGTGATTCCTGCATTGGCATTAAAATCTACATTGTTATCTTCATTCACGATATCTGCAACTGCTTTTGCCAATCCATAGGCAACTTGCGCATCTGTACTCCAATAAATTCCTTGATTAAGATTTTCTTTTTGTTGTGAATATCCTAAAAAACTAATAAAAATGAATAAAAAGTAATAGTGTTTCATGGTTAGAAATTTTCAAATCTAAACTCATTTTCCAAAATTTCTGCATGGGCATTTTCTACATGGTACTCTCCTATTTTGGTTCTTCTGAGTTGAGTAAGATAAGCGCCAACTCCTAAACTTTGACCAATATCATGCGCCAAACTTCTGATGTACGTTCCTTTGCTACAACCTACGGTAAAAGTGACAAAAGGAAGATGAATTTCGACGTTATTGAGATAATGAATGGTTGTTTTCCTAGATTTCATTTCTACTTCTTGACCAGCTCTTGCTAAATCATAAGCGCGGTTTCCATCAATTTTTATCGCCGAAAAAACAGGCGGTTTTTGCTCAATTTCCCCTACAAATTTTGCCAAAGTTTCTTGGATGAAATCTTCTGTAATGTGTGAATAATCGGTGTGAAGGATTTCTGGTTTTTCGGTGTCGTAAGATTCGGTTTGTACGCCAATTTTAATTTCGGCGATGTATTCTTTTGGCGCATCTTGAATTTCTGGAATTTTCTTGGTGAATTTTCCGGTGCAGACTATCAATAAGCCAGTTGCTCTAGGATCAAGCGTTCCAGCATGACCGATTTTAAATTTTTTAGGAAGATTGAATTCTCTTTTGAGTTTGTACTTCAATTTATTAACAGCCTGAAAACTGGTCCAATCCAAAGGCTTGTCTACCAAAAGTACTTGTCCGTTTAAAAAATCTTCTGCGTTCAATGTAAAAAGTATAAAATGAAATTATTTTACCCAACCAAAATAAATCAGCAATAAAATCCCTGCAATAATTCTGTACCAACCCCAAGGTTTGAAGCCGTATTTGGTCAAAACGCCAATGAAAAATTTAATTGCAATAACTGCTACTACAAATGCTACCAAATTCCCCACAAAAAAACTCATCGTGTTTTCTGGAGTCGCAAAAATCATTTCGTAACCTTTTTGCTCAACTCCATTGTGATTCCAATCTTTTACAAAAATTGAATAAGCTGTTACGGCTAACATGGTAGGAACTGCTAAAAAGAATGAAAACTCTGCAGCTGCTTTTCTGGTAAGGTTTTGTTGCATTCCACCAATAATAGAAGCCGCACTTCTACTCGTTCCTGGCATCATCGCTAGACATTGCCAAAAGCCAATCGTTAATGCTTTTTTGAAAGTGATATCTTTCTCATCATCTATCGTATGTTTGGTGAAGATTTGGTCGATAAAAAGTAAAATGACACCACCTACAATCAGAACAACTGCGATAGGAATTGGTTTTTCTAATACTGTTTCTATTTTATCATCAAATAATTTTCCTAAAACCAAAGCTGGTAAAACGGCAACTGCCAATTTCAAATAGAATTTAATGTTTTTAAAATCAAAAAATTTCTTCCAATACAAAAAGACTACCGCCAAAATAGCTCCAAACTGAATAGAAACTTGAAACATTTTAACAAATTCATCTTCTTGAATTCCAAAAAATGAACTCGTGAAAATCATGTGTGCAGTAGAAGAAACGGGTAAATATTCGGTAAGTCCTTCTATGATTGCAATAATAATTGCTCTGATTAAATCCATAAACTGTATTGTGATAAAAAAATTAAAAGATTCAAATACCAATTCAAATCTTTTAATTCTTTAGTTTTTAAAATGTTTTTATTTGTTTCTTTTAAGAATCGCGAAAACCTGAACTACAAATCCAGAAATCACCAATAACGGCGCTATTCTGATTCTTCTGATGGAAAAAATGTCTTCATTCCAAGCATTAGGATCTAGTTTTCCGTCGACTGTATTAGCATCTGGACCAAGCATTAAAAGAAATCCTGCTAAAATTAAAGCCAATCCCACCAACATGAGTTGATAGTTTTTTTTGCTAAAATAAAAAGGATTGTGCTGGGATTCAGACTTTTCTATAGTTTGTTTTTTAGACATTTTTAAAATTTTCTATGAGTAATATAAATCATCTACGCTAGATGCTAAGAATCTCCAAGTTGCAAAAACTGTACTGATGACGGTAATAAGAATTCCAACTCCAAAAACGATTGCAACTAACCAAATGTATTGATTGGTGTCTTGTACAAATGGAGTCCCGATTTCGCTGGTAAAGAAATACCAACCAGTAAATAAAGCTGTTAAACCAATAATAGCACCAATAATTCCTAAAATTACCGCTTCTTTTACAAATGGTTTTAAGATGAATCTGCGTTTTGCACCTACCAATTGCATAGTCTTGATAATGAAACGTTTAGAGAATATTTTTAAACGGATAGAGTTGTTAATCAACACCATTGCTACGATTAAGAATAAGATTGAAAATGCCAAAATCCAAGTCAAAATTCTATTGAGGTTATTGTAAACTTCAATCGTTAATTTACTATCGTTTTTCACTTCTTTTACGCCTTCTACTTCATTCAGTTTTTTTACAACATCATTTATTTTTACAGGATCTACGTATTCTGGTTTCAAAGTAACTTCTACAGATGGTGGGAAAATATCTCCTTCAAAAAGTGCATCTGTTTCTATACCCAATTGTTTTTTGGCAAGTTCAGTGGCTTCTTGCTTAGAAATAAATTTAGCTTTTTTAACAAAAGGCTGCAATTTTATTCTTTCGTAAGTTAATTTTTGCAACTGCTCTGCTTTCGCAGAATCTCTAGGGTCTATATAATCATCAAAATAAGCTTCTACCACCAATTGCTCTTTGATATAATCCGAATATTTTTGAGCATTTATCAATATCAACCCAAAAAGTCCTACTAAAAATAATACCAATGCAATACTAATCGATACGGTAATGTTGCTAGAACGGAGCCTTTTCTTGTTTAAATCTTCTGCTAATTTTGCCATCAATAAAAAATTTTCTGCTAAAATAGAAAAAAAACTCCGAAATTTGCCCCTGAACAAACACAAAACTGTGTTAAAAAATCTTAAAAATTTTGAACGTAAAAGCAAAAAAACATCTTGGTCAGCATTTTTTAACTGATGAAAATATTGCCAAAAAAATCGTAGAAGGTCTTGACTTTCAACCATATCAATATGTATTAGAAGTAGGTCCTGGAACTGGTGTTTTAACCAAATATCTCCTAGAAAAACCTACGGAAACTTACGTTGCAGAAATAGACACAGAATCCATAGAATATCTAAAATTACATTATCAAAAACTTGAAAATAAACATTTTACAGGTGATTTTCTTAAAATTAATTTAAGTGATATTTTCTCTGGAGAAGTAGCGGTAATTGGCAATTTTCCTTACAATATTTCATCTCAGATTCTTTTTAAGATTATAGAAAATTATCAGCAAATTCCAGAAATGGTAGGAATGTTCCAAAAGGAAGTGGCAGAACGTACAGCTGCGGTTCCCAGAACCAAAGATTATGGAATTTTGTCGGTTTTGGTTCAAGCATATTATGATGTAAAATATCTGTTTACCGTTCACGAAAACGTTTTCAACCCGCCTCCAAAAGTAAAATCTGGAGTCATCAAACTTACCAGAAACAGAAAAGAAGGTTTGGAAGGAAATGAAATTCTTTTCAAACAAATTGTAAAAACAGGTTTTGGCCAAAGAAGAAAAAAACTGAGTAACGCACTGAAATCTCTAGATATTCCAGAAGTGTTAAAATCTCATGCTTTTATGGATAAACGTGCAGAAGAACTGAGTGTAGAAGATTTTATCAACTTCACTCAAGAATGGAAAGCTGCAAAAAATTAATTAAAATCTTTCTGAATTAACTCTTCTAATTTCGATTGTAAATCGTGAATTTTCGCTTTTAATTCCTTGATTTCTTGCTTGTTATTAGAAACATTGCTCTTGAGAATTACTTTTTGAGCTTTTTCTTTGTGTTCATCTTCGTCTTCATCATCAGCAATCTCGTCGATGTCTTCTTGAATTTCGTCGATGTCTTCCTGAATTTCATCGATGTCTTCTTGGATTTCATCAATGTCTTCCTGAATTTCGTTTACATCTTCCTTAATCACTTCTATGTGTTTATTACTTTTGTTCACAGACATTTGAATGAAAATCGACAAGTAAATCGCTTCCAAAGAAACAATGGTTGTAAGAACCAAAAGCATTTCTTCGAATTCTACTACTTTAAATAGCGGAAGTAAAAAACTGGTGATAAATAGCAATGTGTGAAAGACCAATGAAGCGGTAGAACCAATCCAACTGATAACGCTGTCTGCCATTTTATCGAGCATCGTACTATTTTCTGTTTTAAGTTCTCTAAACTTCATTTTGCTTAATTTTCTGACAAAATTACGATTAAAAATCGACTAAAATTTGACTTTAATGATTATTAATGCGAATTTTTGAACTCTTATTTTGTATTTTTGCAAAAATTCTAACTTTTTATCCCTATTAATTTCTGTGATTGAAGAGCAAAAAATATCTCACACCTTACAATTTCTCATCGAAGAAAGAAATGTAAAAGCTGTTTCTGAAGCTATTTCGGAAGTGGAAGCGGTAGATATTGCCAATATTTTTGAAATTCTAGAAGAAGAAGATCAAAAATTTCTTTACGAAATTATGGATAATGAGCTTTCTGCGGAAGTACTACTCTACATAGACGAAGACGAGCGTAAAAAATTCCTGAGAAACTTCTCTACCAAAGAAATTGCAGATAATATCATCAACGAAATTGATTCCGATGACGCGGCAGATATTATTGCTGAATTACCTGAATATCAACAAGATGAAATTATTCAGCACTTAAATGACGAGGAGCACGCACAGAACATTGTAGAACTTTTGCGTTATGATGAAGATGTTGCAGGTGGTTTGATGGCAACCGAATTGGTAAAAGTGAATCAGAATCTTTCTATTATTTCTGCGGTCAAAGAGATGCGTAAACAAGCCGAAGAAATGGAAGAAGTCTACTCTATTTATGTAGTAGATGATTCCGAAAAATTACTCGGTTTGTTAAGTCTTAAAAAATTATTAACCACTTCATCTTCTACTAGAGTTTCAGATGTTTATAATTCTAAAATTCAATACGTTAAAGATACTGAATCTGCTGAAGAAGTAGCGCGTTTCATGCAAAAATATGACTTGTTCGAAGTTCCTGTTGTTGATAAATTAGGAAAATTAGTCGGAAGAATTACCGTAGATGACGTTATCGACTTTATTACAGAAGAAGCAGAAAAAGATTACCAGTTAGCATCGGGGATTTCTCAAGACGTTGACTCTAGTGATACCATTTTTCATTTAACCAAAGCGAGATTACCTTGGCTATTCATCGGAATGGTAGGTGGTTTAATTGGTTCTAGAGTGTTGCAAAGCAATCAAAATGCAATGCATGACATTCCTGCATTGATGTTTTTCGTGCCGCTAATTGCTGCAACAGCGGGAAATATTGGAGTTCAAGCTTCGGCGATTATCGTACAAGGTTTAGCGAATAACACTTTAGGAAAAGATACTTTTAAAACTTTATTCAAAGAAGTAAGCGTTTCTGCGGCATCAGGAATGATACTTTCTTTAATTATTTTTGGATTCAATTTATTGATTAACCATAATGATTTGATGGTTTCTGTGACCATTTCTATCTCTCTTTTAGCGGTAATTATGGTAGCGGCAATTATTGGAACCATTGTTCCTATTGTTTTGGAGAAAAATAAAATAGACCCCGCAATTGCTACAGGTCCGTTTATCACGACTTCTAATGATATTTTAGGCGTTTTAATCTATTTTGCTATCGCAAAAGCACTCCTCCACATTTAGAAAAGTTTTCTATAATAATTCTTTAGAAACACCAATTCCGAAAAGCGCATAATCGTATACAGCAGGATCTTCTGGATGGTATTTTCTGATGATTTGGTCGAGTTCTTCTACGGCTTTCCAATCGTTTTGAGTTCTGGTGAGAATCCCTAATTTTCTGGAAATATTCGCAGTGTGCACATCTAATGGAATGGATAAATATTGAGGAGAAAGGTTTTTCCAAATGCCAAAATCTACGCCTTTTTTATCTTGACGAACCATCCATCGCAGAAACATGACCAATCTCTTAGAAGCAGAATTTTTATAAGGAGAACTCACATGTTTATGACTTCTGTGCGGAATTTCTCCCAAAAAACGAGTTCTAAATCTTTCGATAGCGTGATAATAATTTTCTTCGTGTTCTTTTAAAAGAAATAACTGCTCTAAACTTTCAAATTCAATGTAAACGCTTTTTAAATTCAATATAAATTGTTGAAAATCTTCGCCAGAAAAAGTTCTGTGAACGGGTTTGTTTTCTAATTTTTTGAAATCTTCTTGGGTTACATTCATCACGAAATCGTAAGGAGAGTTTCCCATAAAATCGATGATTTTTTGAGCAGATGTGATGATGGATTTTCTATTTCCCCAAGCGATTGTAGCCACTAAAAATCCTGAAATTTCTATGTCTTGTTTCAAAGAAAACTGATGCGGAATAGAAATAGGGTCTAATTCAATAAAATCTACATGATTGTATTGTTCGGCTTTTTGATTGAGAAATTCAAAGATTTCTTGCTCGTTCATCATAATTTGTGGGATGATGGATGTTTGATGTTTTAAATTTTACTGGCTGACTAGACTGAAGTTCTAACTGCGAAATAAAAATGATAAATCAAAAATCTTAAATCTTAAATTTTAACCGCTTCCAATTGTTCTGGAAGATAAGTTTCAGGGAAAATTTCACAGGCTTCATTTAGAAAAACCGACAAATCATGGTAGCGATTAGAAAAATGACCTAAAATTAATTTTTTAACATTGGCTTTTCTGGCAATTTTCGCAGCTTCTAGAGCAGTTGTATGACCTGTGTAATCTGCCATTTTCTTTAAATCATGTAAAAAAGTAGACTCGTGATACAACACGTCTACATTTTTAATAATTGGAATGATGCTCTCTAAATATCGAGTATCACTGCAAAAAGCATAAGAAACAGAAGGTTCTGCAGGTTTCGTTAAATTTTCATTTTTGAGAATATAACCATCGCTCAAATGTATGTCTTTACCACGTTTTAAATTGTGATAATCACAGATTTCAATTTCAGGATATTTAGAAATTTCCTGCATATTGAGGTGTCTTTCTTTTGGTTTTTCCTTAAAAAGATATCCGTTACAGTAAATTCTATGGTCTAACGGAATCGTGAAAACCTCTACTCGATTATCCTCGAAAACTTTTTCTGATTTTTTAGAAGAAAGTTCATGGAAAATCACCTCAAAACCTTGGTGCGTTTCGGTAATTCTAAAAATAGTTTCCATCATTTCTTTAATTCCTTTAGGACCGTACACATGAAGTGGCGTTTCTCTACCCAAAAGTCTAAAACTAGAAATCAATCCCGGCAATCCAAAAACATGGTCGCCATGAAGATGTGATATAAAAATGTGATTAATTTTAGAAAATTTGGCTTTAGCTTTTCTCAATTGAACTTGTGTTCCTTCACCACAATCGATGAGGAAACAACGCTCTTCCATTTCTAGAAATTGTGCAGTAGGTGCAGATTTCACAGTAGGAATTGCTGAGTTAAAGCCGAGAATTGTTAAGTAGGTGCTCAAAATGCTTAAATGATGATTTTTAGAGGTTTAAAGTCTGCAAATTTCGTGAAAATTATTCTAATATCAAAAGTAGAAAACTATTTATTAATCTCTGAAATCTGTGGAATGTGTGGGATATTTTTTATAAAAAAATTATTTTTCTAAAAATGCAAGAAATTTATCTAAAGCATTTTTGCGGTGACTCATGGCATTTTTTTGTTCTGCAGGCATATCTGCAAAAGAAATTTCATGATTTTTGGGAATGAAAATCGGGTCATAACCGAAACCTTTGTTTCCACTTCTTTCGGTGCTTAAATCTCCATAAACTCTACCTTCAAAGTATTCTGCTCCATGTTCATTGTACAAGCATAAAACGGTGATGAAATAAGCTTCTCTATCATTTTTGTCTTGCATTTCCTCAAGAACTTTGGCCATATTTTTGTCAAAATCATGATTTCCTGCGTAACGTGCCGAGTAAATTCCCGGTCTTCCATCAAGTGCAGGAACTACCAATCCAGAATCGTCTCCTAAACTGGGTTTTCCAGTTTTTTCGAAGCAGAATTTGGCTTTAATCAAAGCATTTTCATGGAAAGAATTTCCGTCTTCTATAATTTCGTCGTGAATATGATAATCAGTAAGTGAAGTGATGTGGTATTTTTCGCCTAAAATTTGTTGAATTTCTTCTTTCTTGTGTAAGTTGTGCGTGGCAACGAGGATTTCCATTATGTAATATTAAATATAAGATTTATAATTTTTAAATTTTTAGCGCTTATTCTCTGTAATAAATTCTATTTCGGTACATGAATAAATAATAAGAAACAGATAAAAGTACAATTCCTACTATAAGACCATAATATTCTGGAAGATGTAAGTTTTCAGTCACGCTTTCTGAATTTCCATTCAGTAATAAATAGGCAGAAATAAAATTATTAAAAGCATGCAATAATATGGGCATTAATAAGGATTTAGTCTTGTAATAAACTACGCCTAAAACCAATCCTAATAAAAACGCATTGACTGTTTGCCAAGGATTAAGATGAAAAATTCCAAAGGCTAAAGCTGAAAAAATAATTGCTTTTGCTGGTTTTACAGCTTTATTAATCAATCCTTTTTGTATGATGCCTCTAAAGAGAATTTCCTCTAAAAAGGGCGCAAAAAGTACCGTAAGAAGATAAATTCCCGCAGTATCTGTTGCGATGGTGCTAAAAGCATCAGACATTTGATCATACAAAGGACCAAAAAACTCTCCTTCAATAGGAATTTTTGAAACTAAAAATTCAGAAACCAACATCATTCCTAGCATCATAGGGAAAATCATAAGATATACATGAAAAGGTCTGGTTTGCATGTTAAAATTGAGTTTTTTTCCTTGACTTTTCATCACAAAAACATCAAAACCTATAATCGGAAAAAGCACTGTACAGAGATAGCTCACGATGAAAAATACCATACTGCTTTGGATTTCTGCATAGCCTTGTTTAAGAATAAAATAAGCAAAAAGCGTATACAAACCTAAGACCATGATGCCAATAAATAGTCCAGCAAATAATGCTGCCGCCGCTTTGAAATCAAAAATATAATTTCTGTATTTTGTATTGTCTATACTCATAAAGGATGATAAGTTGATGGGGGTTTAAATAAAATCTAAAGAAAAATTTCTAAAAACTTATTTTGTTCAAAGATAGAAAAATGAGGGAAGCTACAAGTAGGAAGCTGAAAGTTTTTTGAGCCTTTGCGTTGAAATACATCTATCATTTTCAAATCTCGATAAAAATCACGATTTTTGCAACTTCAAAAATTAGAAATGAGTTTATTACAAGAAATATCAAAACGTAAAACTTTCGGGATTATCTCTCACCCAGATGCTGGAAAAACTACTTTGACGGAGAAATTACTTCTTTTCGGAGGAGCAATTCAGGAAGCAGGTGCTGTAAAATCGAATAAAATTAAAAAAGGAGCAACTTCCGACTTTATGGAAATCGAAAGACAAAGAGGGATTTCTGTGGCGACTTCGGTTTTAGCATTTGAATATAAAGGAAAGAAAATCAACATTCTCGATACACCTGGTCACAAAGATTTTGCGGAAGATACTTATAGAACACTTACTGCGGTAGATTCTGTAATTGTAGTAATAGACGTAGCAAAAGGTGTGGAAGAGCAAACTGAGAAACTCGTAGAAGTTTGTAGAATGCGTAAAATCCCGATGTTGGTCTTCATCAATAAATTAGACCGTGAGGGAAAAGATGCATTTGATTTGCTGGATGAAGTTGAACAAAAATTAGGCTTAAAAGTAGTTCCGCTTTCGCTTCCGATTGGGATGGGAAGTGATTTCCAAGGAATTTATAATATTTGGGAGAAAAACATTCAGTTGTTTCTCGAAGAAAAGAAACAAAAAGTAGGTGAAACCATCGTTATCAATGATATCAATGACAGTTCAGTAGATGAAATCATCGGTGAAAAAGCTGCTGCTACTTTAAGAGATGAACTAGAACTTATAGAATCTGTTTATCCAGAATTCGATAGAGAACAATATCTTATTGGTGAACAACAACCCGTGTTTTTTGGTTCAGCTTTGAATAATTTTGGAGTGAGAGAATTGCTAGATGCTTTTGTAGAAATTGCACCAATGCCTCAACCCAAAGAATCTGACCTTAGATTGGTAAAACCAGAGGAGAAGAATTTTACAGGATTTGTCTTTAAAATTCACGCCAATATGGATCCGAAACACCGTGATAGATTGGCTTTCGTGAAAATTGTTTCGGGAACTTTTAAGAGAAATGAAAACTATCTTCTAGTAAGAGAAGGTAAAAAAATGAAGTTTTCTTCGCCGAATGCTTTCTTTGCAGACAAAAAAGAAGTGGTAGACGAAAGTTTCCCTGGAGATATTGTAGGACTTCACGATACTGGAAGTTTCAGAATTGGAGATACTTTAACTGCTGGAGAAAAATTACAGTTCAAAGGAATCCCGAGTTTCTCACCAGAACATTTCCGTTATATCAATAATGATGATCCATTAAAAGCTAAACAATTGGCGAAAGGTATTGACCAATTAATGGATGAAGGTGTGGCGCAATTATTTACGCTAGAAATGAACGGCAGAAAAATTATTGGAACAGTGGGTGCGCTTCAGTACGAAGTTATTCAATACAGATTGGAGTATGAATACGGTGCAAAATGTACGTATGAACCGATTGGAATTCATAAAGCGTGTTGGATAGAAGCCGACGAAAAATCTGAAGAATTCAAAGAATTTGCAAGATTAAAACAGCGTTTTATGGCAAGAGATAATCATGGTCAGTTGGTGTTTTTAGCAGATTCTGCTTTCACGATTCACATGACTCAAGAAAAATTCCCGAATGTGAAATTACACTTCATCAGTGAATGGAATCACGCAAAATAATTATTCTCTTTAGAATGATAAGAAATAATACATGATAAAAATCTTCAAGGAAACTTGGAGATTTTTTTTGTAAAATCCCAATTTATATTATCTTTACGGCCGTAATTAAAATCAATAATCATGAAAAAACTAATTTCCCTTTCAATGCTATTATTAGCATTTTCTTTTGTGTTCATTTCTTGTAGTAGAGACGATGATGAAGGTTCTTCTTCTTCCAATTACATTCAGGTAGATAATGGCAGTAAACTCGCTGTTTCTAGTGCTGCTGTAATGGGTTTCAAAGCAAGTGATGCTTCAGAAGAGAATTTTTACACCATTACGCTCATTAACACTGCGGGAACTTCAACGAAAATGGCATCTTTAGCCATTTATTTCCCTTACAATCAGTCTATGGATGGTACTTATACCTTAACAAGTACTTCTAGAAAATTAGATGACTGGTTAAGCAGTTATGCTGAAACTACAGGTTCTGCTATGCAAAGTTATAACGACTTAACACAAGGAACATGTACTGTGAAAAGAAATTCTACAGATAATTTTACTGTAAGTTTTTCTTTTAAAACAGCTTCTGGCAAAACCGTAAATGGTGAATTCAGTGGTAAAGCTTCTGTTCAAGAAAGTAACTAAAAGTACACTTCTCAATACAAGTCCTCAGATTTTTTCTGAGGATTTTTTTTGTAAAAATTTTGCAAATTATTTTACAATTCATTGATTTTCAAAATTTTAATATAAATACGATTTTTTACCTATTTTTAGGGAACATTTTTTGTATTAAGTTTGGCATCAACAAAACTATTAAAATGAAGAAAACAATTTTTAGTCTTTTTACCGCTACTCTATTATTGGTGGCTTGTAATAAAACCGATATTCAACAAACAGCTGATTCCTTTAAAACAGCAGATAGCCTTTTTAACCAAGCAAAAGAAAGTTATCAAACCCTCGATTCTATTTCTAAAATCGTCAATGATTCTAACAGTACCGTAGGAAAAGTAATCCTTCCAGAAATCAATAAGCATAAAGAAATCATAGAAGATGCCATTAAAAAAGGAAATGTAAACATAGATTCCCTCAACAGGGAATTTAAAAAATTAGATAACAAAAGCCAACAAGCACAAGACATTAGAAAAGCGATTGATTCAGCCAATAACGCCATAAAAAGTGGCGACAACGCTGCTGTAGTTATTGCTGAAACGGCCAATAAAATTTTGAAACAAACTTCTAAAAATAATTCGCAAACCCAACCAGAACCAGAGGTTCAAAATCAAAATCAAGTTCAGAATCAACCTGTTCCTCAGCGTGAACTCTACCCTATTTCGAAAACCACGAGATTGCAAGTTTCGGTAGAAGATTTGGCTGCTGCAAAAGCCCTGTTAAATCAAGAATTGAGCACTTACAATGCAGATATTATCACAGAAAATTATACCGAAAACGAAGGAATTGCCAAACAATATTTGACCGTAAAAGTACCATTGAGTAATTTTAATGAATTGGTGAATAAAATGAGCAGTCTGGGAAATGTAGAATCTAAAAATACAGAAGTTCAAGGCAATGATTATGTAGGAAGCCAAATGTGCGATGTGGAACTCACTTTGGTAGACAATACTCCAGAAACCAATAATGCAGAGGATTTAAACATTCTGAATGACGAACAAAAAGATGAAACTTTCGGGGATAAATCTTCTAATGCATTTATGAAAGGATTTGCGGTTTTGGGTGGATTATTTTTAGCGCTTATTCCGTTTTGGCCAATATTTTTAATCGGCGGAATTGTTTGGTATTTCGTGGCAAAAAGAAATAAGAAAAAACGCGAAGAAGAATTCCAAAGACAATTGGCTTTAGAAAGAGAAAAAATAAAAGCAGCGGAAGCATTAAAACCATCAGCAGAAACGCCTCAAAACACTGAACCAACAAATGCTGAGGAAAATAAAAACGATGACGATATTTCTAAATATATGCCGAAAGAGTAAAATTTATTGAGTTCACAATTTATTTACATATTTTCACATTTATGTAATCCCAATTAAACATAAAGTTTGTCATTCCGAAGGAATCTAAATTTTCTTTGTTGAGATGCTTCCAGCATGACAAACTATGTGTGTATTTTTTAAATTTTTTGATTAACAGATTTAAATTTTAAATTTTGCATGAATTATCTTATACCCTCTAAAAATTTATAACAAAATCCTCCAGAATGTTCTGGAGGATTTTTTAGTTAATAAGTATCATAATATAAACCACAATAATTACGGCTAGAGGAAATAAAGAGAGATAAAACTCACCTTTGCTTTTTTTATAAGCAAAAACAGAACTGATAATTGAAGAAATAATAAATAATGGAAATATTATTTCTATTGTGAGATGTTTTCTCAGAATAAAATAGATAAATATAGGAATTAATAAAATTCCTTTATAAAAATATTCATTATTAAAGATAGATTTATTCATTATTTTAAAATTAAATTACTTACTCAAAGCATACACCGCAAAACTAGCCAACCAATGGTCGCCTCCATAATTTCCTTTAAAAACCAATGGCAATGCATTTTCTAAAAATTTTGCAGAAGTTTCCTCGAAATGTTTTTTGTATCGGTGATTTTTAGGTAAAACTTGAGCAATATTTTTCATGCACCAACTTCTAGTAAAACTTAAACCAACCAAGTGAACGGTTTGATAATCATTGATATCCGAAATTACAGGAATCTGTGAAATATTCTCAATACTTCTCTTTTCATAGAATTTATTAAACCAATTAACATATTCATCTTGCGGAAGAATTCTGGTCATTAAATCTGCAATTTCTAAACTTGGCGAGAAGAAATCACTTCCGTCTGATTCCAGATAAGCAGGCGTTTTTTCGTCTTTTAGATAGAAATATTTTGCTTTTTCGATGAGTTGGTTTTTCAAAATCTTTTTCGCCAACCGTTCTTGCCCAATCTATTGCAAAACTTAGCGCAAATGCTGTGTTCGGATGAACTCCTGTTCTATTGGGATACGTTTGTTTGGGCAAATATTCTTTCCACAATTTTACGATTTCATCGGTTAATGGTTTTAAATTCTGATGCCAAATTTTCGCTTGAGGATTATCCCAATTGGCTAATTCTGCATCTAATTGAAGCAACCAAGCCCAACCGTAAGTTCTCTCAAAACCTTTAGCCACTTGATATTTATGGAAATATTCTGCTTCGGTTATTATTTTTTCGGCTTGAAAAGAACCATCCAAAATTTTAATAATTTCTTCTTTATTTTTGAGAAAAGGTTTGTCTTTGAGCAATTTTATCAGCATCCAATGTCCATGAACCGAAGAATGCCAGTCAAAACAGCCATAAAAGCTAGGATGCAATTCTTTGGGACTCAGCTTTACATCCATTTCATTATTGATAACATGCGCGGTTTTATTGGGGTATTCTTGATTGATGCAATGTACTGGTTTTTCAGATAATTGAAATGCGATTTCATCAGTAAGCGTAGGAACTTGCGCTGAAAAATTCAAGGAAAACAAAACGACTAAAAGGCTTAATTTTTTCATTGAATAAATGTATAAAAATTTGATAAATAGGAAAACAAAAAGTCGAACAATTCCTTGTCCGACTTTCATATTTTGAAAAGAATTTGCCAATTATTTTTTAGCAATACTTCTAGAAATTACAATTTTCTGAATTTCTGAAGTTCCTTCGTAAATCTGAGTGATTTTAGCATCACGCATCAATCTTTCTACGTGATATTCTTTTACATAACCGTAACCACCGTGAACTTGTACTGCTTCAATGGTAGTATCCATCGCAACTTGAGAAGCGTATAGTTTTGCCATTGCTCCAGATTCTGAAATATCTAGACCTGCATCTTTTTCAGCAGCAGCTTTGTAACAAAGCATTCTTGCCGCCATAATATTCACGTGCATATCTGCTAATTTGAAAGCAATTGCTTGGTGATTGATGATTTCTGTACCGAAAGCTTTTCTTTCTTTAGCGTATTTTAGCGCCAATTCATAAGCTCCAGAAGCAATACCTAATGCTTGAGAAGCGATACCAATTCTACCACCATTCAAAACAGCCATGGCGAAATTGAAACCAAATCCATCTTCACCAATTCTATTTTCCTTAGGAACTTTTACGTCTGTAAACATTAATGAATGCGTATCAGAACCTCTGATTCCTAATTTTTCTTCTTTTTTACCAATTACAAAACCTTCCCAACCTTTTTCTACGATGAAAGCATTGATTCCTTTGTGTTTTTTCTCTACATCAGTTTGCGCAATCACAATGTAATATTGAGCATTTCCACCATTGGTAATCCAGTTTTTAGTACCGTTTAATAGATAGTGGTCTCCCATATCTATGGCAGTGGTTTTTTGAGAAGTAGCATCAGAACCAGCTTCTGGCTCAGAAAGTGCAAATGCACCGATGACTTCACCTTTTGCTAAAGGAACTAAATACTTTTGTTTTTGTTCTTCAGAAGCGAATTTTTCTAGACCAGCACAAACCAAAGAATTGTTTACTGACATTACTACAGCTGCAGAAGCGTCTACTTTTGCAATTTCTTCCATTGCCAAAACATAAGAAACACTATCCATTCCTGCTCCACCGTATTTTGGGTCTACCATCATTCCTAAGAATCCTAATTCTCCCATTTTCTTTACTTGTTCATAAGGAAATTTCTGGTGTTCGTCTCTTTCTATTACGCCAGGCAAAAGTTCAGTCTGCGCGAAATCTCTCGCTGCTTGCTGAATCATCAGTTGTTCTTCTGTTAAATTAAAATCCATTTTTTGTATTAAAATTAATTGCCGTAAATATACATTTTTTAGGTATTTCAACGAAAATTGATATTAACTATTTGTTAATTAAGAAAAAGTATTATTTTTACAAAAATCAAAAACCGTAAAGTATGTCAGTTACAAGATTGTTTGACTTTGCTCATCATGCGCTATACAAATTCCCGAAAGAGGATGCTTTGGTGACCAAATATAATGGAGTTTGGACAAAAACTTCTACAAAAGAATATGTGAATCAAGGAAATAAAATTTCCAGAGGACTGTTAAAATTAGGGATTAAACCGGGAGATAAAATCGGGTTAATTTCTACGAATAACCGTACAGAATGGCACATTATGGATTTGGGAATTTTGCAAATTGGTGCAATAGACGTTCCTGTATATCCTACTATTTCTATTGAAGATTACATTTACATCTTTAATAATGCGGAAATAAAATACGTTTTTGTTTCAGATAAAGATTTGTACGAAAAATTACTTCAAGTAAAACCTCAAGTAGAAAGTTTGAAAGGAATTTTTACTTTTGATGACATTCCTGGAGCTGCAAACTGGAAGGAAGTACTCGATTTGGGAGAAAATGATGACAATCAACAAGAAGTAGAAGACATTGCTAAAACGATTCAACCAGATGATTTAGCGACTTTAATTTACACTTCTGGAACTACTGGTAGACCAAAAGGAGTAATGCTTACGCACAGAAACATTGTAGCAAATGTTTTGGCTTCTGACCATAGAATTCCTAGAAATTGGAAATTAGAATACACAGATACTAAAGTATTAAGCTTTTTACCTATCTGTCATATTTTTGAGAGAATGATTTCTTATCTATTTATGTACAACGGTTTTTCGATTCACTTTGCAGAAAGTATTGATAAAATTGGGGATAACGTAAAAGAAGTGAAACCTCATTACATGACGGTAGTACCAAGATTGGTAGAAAAAGTATATGATAAAATTGTAGACAAAGGAGCTGCAGCTGGTGGTTTAAAAACCAAAATTTTCTATTGGGCATTGTCATTGCTTGAGAATTATGACATGAAGAAGCCTAAATCTCTAAAACACAGAATTGCAGATAAATTGGTATTCTCTAAATGGAGAAAAGGTTTAGGAGGCAATATGATTACTTTAGTAAGTGGTTCTGCTGCCCTATCTACCAAACTGAACAGAAGTTTCCACGGTGCTGGAATTCCTATTTTAGAAGGTTACGGGCTTACAGAAACTTCACCAGTAATTGCGGTAAACTCTTTCGAAAGAGTGAAAATAGGAACTGTAGGTCATGTTTTAGATAATTTAGATGTAAAAATCCAAGCAGATGGAGAAATCACCGTAAAAGGACCTTCTGTTTTCCAAGGATATTATAAAGACGAAGAAAAAACCAAAGAAGCATTTACAGAAGATGGTTACTTCATGACTGGAGACATCGGTCATATAGACGAAGAAGGTTTCTTACACATTACAGACCGTAAAAAAGAAATGTTCAAAACTTCTGGTGGTAAATATGTTGCGCCTCAGGTTTTAGAAAATTTAGCGAAAGGTTCTAAATTTATCGAACAAATTATGGTAGTAGGTGACGGCGAAAAAATGCCGTGTGCTTTAGTACAACCAGACTATGCATTTGCAAAACTTTGGGCAGAGAGAAAACATCTTAAAATAGGCAAAACTCCAGAAGAAATGGCGAATTCTCCTGAGCTAAAAGCAAGAATTATGAAAGATATTAATTTGCTGAATGCTACTTTAGGAAAATGGGAGCAAATTAAGAAAATAGAGCTTACTCCTACGCTTTGGACGATTGAAGATGGTTTACTTACTCCAACGATGAAATTAAAACGTAAAGCAGTAAAAGAAAAATTCTTTAACCTTTACGAAAAATTATACGACAGAGCATAAATAAAAAAGACCTCCCATTTTAGGAGGTCTTTTTTTTAAGATACTTTTCTAAAAGATATAGATTTTCCTATCCACTCTACCTTCCAGAAACCGCGAACTTTTAAGATTCCATTTTGAAGCAACTTGGCACAAGAACTCCAATATCTACCACTAGAAGCGTCATAAATTTTCCCATTAACCCATTCTTTTTTCTGAGCATCATAGCGCAATCCATCTAAAATTTCCATGCCAAGAATTTTTCTATTTCTCAATGCAGGATTGGGATTATTCGTGTCCAAAGACAAATGCATAGGCGTTTTGCTCTCGCTCAAAAGATGATTAAACCAAAGAACTTTGGCTTTAAATTGATTATTGACTTTATATACTTCTACTTTTACACTATTATCTGTGCTCATCCAAGTTCCCAAAAGATCATCAGGATTGGTAGCACTTAATTTTCCGAAAATAAGAAATAATAAAATAAAAAATATTCTGTTCATGGCTTTACATTTTAAAAGGGTTAATAGATTGTTTTTAATTTTTTGTAAAGATGTAAAAGCCAGAGATAAAATGTTTTACAGGATTATGAAGAGGATTTTCAAAATTTTTAGACAAAAAAAGCCTCAATTTCTTGAGGTTTTAATCATATTTAAAATGAAATGAATTTATTCTTTGCTGATGAAGATGCTTTCTAAAACAGAAGTGATAATGGATAAAGCCACACTGAAAATAAGTGCCCACCAGAATCCATCAATCTGAATGCCGTCTGTAAAATGGTCTGCCAAAAGTATAATGATGGCATTAATAACCAAAGCAAATAATCCTAAAGTTAAAAGCGTAATCGGAAAAGAAAATAAATGCAATATAGGTTTTACAAATAAATTCAAAAGACCTAATACAATGGCAAAAATAATCGCTGCAGAGAAAGTAGTAACGTGTACTCCACTGAGAACATTGGGCAATAAATAAGCCACAACAGCGGTAATGATAAGTTTAATAATAGTGTTCATAATTTGGTATTTATAGGAGTAAATTTAGTTATTTTTTTGAAATTTTGCGATTTATTTTTACTTCTTTTATTTCAGAAATAAGCCATTCTTCTAATAAAATAATGAAGTGATTTCTCACCAAAACCATTTTGCAGATATAAATCATCGCTCCGAAAACCAACGCGAGAATCAATGAGAGCCATCCCAGACTCGTAGAAATGTTCCAGCGCTGTTCATCAGTAAGCACAAGATGTAATTTTTGGGCGACTGTATCTAAAAATATTTTATAATGAAGCAAACTTTCGAGCAAAAGTCCAATGCCCAAGAGTAAAAAGACCAGTGCAAACAGCCAAGATATTCCCCAAACAATGAAGATAAAATAAGTGTTTCCAGAAACAGAAGGTTGCTGGTCTAAAATGCTTTGTAGTTGTTTGATTTTCATATATTTTGAAAATTAACGGTATTTAAATAAGATAGGCGTGTTTTTTGGAACGTCAAACTCATAGAGTTCTTGGGTTTTTGCATTGTAAAATAACCATTGAAAAGTTTTCATATTGGTTTTTCCCATCGTAAAAAGGCCAATTTGGGTATAAAGTACGCCTTCCCAATCGGTTTCTTCTACAGAATAGCCCAGCTTCGCTTCAGGATTTTTAAGTTGAAATTGTACACCAGTTTGGTTATTTTTATCCAGATAATATTCAACCAATTTAGCAATTCTTTTTTGGTAAGCATCACTATATACAGTGCGGTCTCGCTTCATTTTAAAGAGTTGTTTATCAAAAACGGTATAACTCAAAACCTGACCATTTTTTTGGAGAATAGTATCTGTTTTAATGCTTTCTGATGCTTTTTCAGAGGATTTATTTTGGCAAGAAACCAAAAATGAAATGAGGATTACAAAAGATAAAAAGGCTTTCATTTTTTCTTTTAAAGGTAAGGAATTTTTTGAAGTATAAAATTAAATTTCTTCTATTGAATTTTAATTTATCATTAAAGCAAATATTAATATTAAATACATAAAATGTTTATTTCTCATCAATTAGCTTAGAGAAACAAATAATTTATGACATAAAAAAGTCTCTCATCATGATGAAAGACTTTTTTGTGATTTACTTTTTAATGAATTTCGTAACCTCATCTTTTACTTTTATAAAATAAATTCCCGGCGGTAAAAATTCTACGTTGAGATCCTCATTATTATCTATTTTTCTTTGTAAAATGAGTTTGCCGTTGGTATCCAGAATTTGAACATTTGATTTTTGTTGAAGTCCAGAAATTTTTACAAAAGAATGAACAGGATTTGGATAAACTATAAAATCATTAGTTTTATTTACATCTATAGATTTTAAAGATCCGGTAAGAACAAAAGACTTTACATCTCCATATTCTACCATGCCACAATCCCAATTATCGGCATATGCTCTATAATAAATAGTACTTCCTACAGGAATTCCATCAAAATTTACAGTACTACTAAAATTTCCAGTTGTTGTTGAACTAACTGAATAGTTATCTGGAGTTGTACCATAATCAAATATAGGGGTGCTATTCACATTAGACCATACAATACCCCATTCTCCATAATAAGTATCACTTTCAGTGAGATTTCCTCCCAATACTGCACTATTAGATGTTATAACAGTGGGATTAGCAGTAGAGATATTCGTAGGACTATTATTGAGAGCAGTTCCTACTATAATATTATCAATCCACCATTCTAATGTAGCTTTATAACTTATTTGCACGCTTGTTACAGTAAACCCATCATTAGGAATGCTCCATGTATAAGATGATGTGGTATAAGAACCTCCTTGTATAGCAGTAGCATCTGTATAACTAGCTACAGAAGTACAACCATTAGAAGCATTCATGGTAAAGAAGGGTGGCAAAGAGTAAAATGCAGCATAAGAATTCATACTATTATGTTTAACCCATAATCCATAAAATTGAAAAGGTTGACCATCTGTTCTACTTAAAGTAAAGGTATCACCACCAGCCGTATCTTTTTTTAAGCATTTGGTATTGGATACTCCACCTGTGCTAGGATTGGTGAGATTACCATTAATCCCTCCTTGAATTTTATATTCTACACCGCCTACTGTAAATTTTGCTTCATCAAAATTACTACTTCCAGAGGATTTATAAATCGTTAATCCCGAAGAAAAGTCATAGGTACTTTGTGAGTAAGCATTTAATGTGAAAGCGAATAAGAAAAAAAATGTTGTTTTGAATAAAAAGGTAAATTTTTGCATGTATAATTGTTTTTATAGTTTAATATTACTTGAATAAAAGCAAGTCATTTCTATCAATTACTTTCTGCTAAAAAATATTAAGAAAATAACTTTTTCAAATGTTTCTTATACAAACTTAAAAAGCTTTTTTCTCTATTAAAAAAATTACAAAATCATAATTCCGAAAAAGAAAGGATTTTTTCTGAAAATGACTAGTAGAATTTAAAGATATATCATCATTTATCACTTTGAATTCCTTGCACTCAAAGTGATTTTCTAGTTTTGAGAGAACTCAATAAATAAATGATTAGTACAGTATGATGAGAGTTTGAAAAATATTTTTAAATCTAATAATCAGATTGTTACGGTAATTAAGAATGCCAGAAATATTTTATAAATACTTATAAATGAAATGATATGAGAATATACATGTTTTCCTAAAATGGTTGTAATTCGGAATTTTACAATTGAATATTCCTCATATAAAAATTATGTAGCAAGTTGGAGTTTTTAATGGATAATAATTATTCAACCGAATTCAAAAATTCATACAAATCTTCGTCTGGTGATAAGTTCAATTTTTTTCTTAATCTAGAGCGACTCACATTGATACTCGATGGAAGAACCTGAAAAATATCTGCCATTTCCTTAGAATTAAGGCCTATTTTAAGATATGCACACAATCTCAGGTCATAGATAGAAAGATTGGGAAATCTTTTCTTCATGGCTTTGAAAAACTCTTGATGCAATTCATCCATCTGAATTTCAAAGGTATGATCTTCGGTTTCTAGATAACTTTGAACCATTCTTCGGATTTCTCCTAACTTTAATTTAAGAATATTAGGATTACTTTCTGCTTCACTTATTTTTTCATTTATGGTTTGCAGAATTCTATTTTTGTCATCGTCATCCTTTGCTTTGGTAGCGAGTTCAATCGTCTTATTTTTAATTTCTTCCTTGAGTTTATTTTGCTCTAATTCCAGTTGCTTTTGTTTTTCTAAAAGCATTTCTTGACGATGTTTTTCTGCTTGTTCTTCTAATGCTTTTTTCTCTTTTTCTAAAAATATTTTTTTCTGTTTTGACAATCTTTTGTAGTGAATTTTCTTTAGAATAACATAAATGGCATAGAATAAAAGAAAATAGAAAAGGTAACTCCAGTAAGTTCTGTACCAAGGAGCATTGATGGTAAACGAAAAGCTTTTTACAGAAGAAATTTGTTCTCCTTTTTTGGCTTTTACAAATAAAATATAGCTTCCTTCTCTCAATCCTAAAAATTCGATTTCGTTTTGTTCGCTAAAATTGCTCCAATCGTCAGAAAACCCCTTTAAATAATACTGATATTGTACTGCCGCTTCGTGAGGATGTACAAAAGAAAATTTCACATTGTTAAAACGAAATGGCATCTCAGAGCCATTGAATAAATCTCTAGTTTCTTGGTTGTTAAAAGCTTGACTTTTTCTGAAAAGCAACTCTGAATAAAAAGGATAATTTTGTTTTTGTTTTATGGTTTTTTCAAGGGCAAAACCATTATGAATGGAGTAAAAACCGTATTCTGAATTAAGTGCAATAGGAAGATAAAATCCCGTAAATCTATTGTTAATATTTTTCAGAAAAACTTGTTTTTTGATCAAGTCAAACTCATGAGTGGTATTGTTATATAAATATTCTGATTTATTGGTGAGAATGTGAATTCCCAAATGATCTTTAAAAAGATAAGGAAAATAGCCTTTAAATATTTTAGGATTAATAATGGTTTTGCTGATAGGATTAAATTGGGCATCAATCACAAATCGTATAAAGCCATAATTAGGAATATTCACCCAAAGTGTACGATTGTTTTCCTTCACAATTTGATTAATGGCGCCAAGAATTACCTTCATTTTCTTGACGAATTTCCATGAGTTGCCTTCTTTTTTGAAAATAGAAATTCCGTTGTAATTTCCGGTAAGTATAATATCATCGCTATAAGACAAAATGCTCATAACGCCTGGTTCATTGTAGATTTTTTTCAGTTGACCATTTTCTATTTCAAATAAACCGCTGTCATGTCCGCAGAGAATGGTATTGCCTACTTTTTGCAATGTCCAAACTTGTCCTTCTGCTCCATTGATAATGTGGAAGGGATTGGCATCTTTGCTGTTATCCATTGCGTTCCAGGAAGCACTATAAAGTCCTTGATTTGTGCCTAAATAAAACGAATCTCCTTCTAAAGCAGCGGTGTAACCTGTTCCGAAATTGGTATTGGTGTTATAAAAGTAGGTTACATTGTTTTTAATATCAGAATAAGACAGACCATAATCTAATCCCATCCATATTTTTCCATTTTTTTGATAATGCAAACTGAGAATGGTATTATTGGGCATTCCTTTATTTTTATTGAGATGCTGAATGATTTTTCCTTGATGGTCAGTAATATATAAACCATTGAGAATCGTACCAAAAGCCCAATATTTTTCGTCAAAATAGGAAAAACTAAAAACCTTATTTTTGATAATTTCTGAACTGATTTCTAGAGTAACGGCTTGTAATTTTCCGTTTTGGAAGGTGTAAATTCCAGAACTTCTCGTTACGATAATAATGGTGCCGTTTTGCTCAATATAAATCCCTGAAATTTCTAAATTTTTATCATCTGGATAAGAAAACAAGAGCACCAATTGGTTATTCACATATTCATAAAGACCTTTTTTCTCATCGGCTAAAAAGATTCTGCCTTTTACTTGAAAACTTTCAAAAAAACGGACAGGAGCAGGAATTTTAGTGATTTTCTTGTTGGAATATTGATATAAATTCTGGTGAGAAACAAAAATAATTTGATTCTGATAAGCATAGGTTCCCCAGAACTCTTCATTTACGCCACCGATTTTTCTGTTATAAGGATAAAGCGACTCATAATCAAATTTTTGGAATTTATTTTTTCTCCAAATCCCAAAATCCATATCTGCACCGGTATAAATAGTAGAATCATTGGCTAAAAAAAGCGAACGAGTGTATCCTTTGTAATCCCGGAAACGGTTCCATTTTTTACCGTCAAATTCTAATAATCCGTTTTCAGAAGCCATGTAAACGAGACCATTCTGCGCGGACTTTATTTCCCAGATTTTACCGTGATTTCCATAGTCTTCGGGAAGGTAATTTTTAATAAAAGGAATCCCTTTTTCTGCAATGACTTGTGCCTCAGAAAAAATAGAAATAAGAAATAAAAAATATGTGAAGTATCTTGTAAACATGTAATATTCCAAAGTTACAATTTTAAATAAAAAAAAACGCTCGTTTTTACAAACGAGCGAAAAAAAATATATTTGAAAATGAAACTTACTTTACAATAAGTTTGCGAGTAAGTGTTTCTCCGTTTTCTGTAGTTAATTTTATAATGTAAATTCCTTTAGACAAGCCTGAAGTATTAATACTTGAAGCTTTAGAAGAAGTCATAATTTGTCCATTCATGTTATAAATGGCTAGATTTTTAACTTTTGCATTTACAGTTACCTCTTGTCCTGCTGTTACTAAATTAGGATAAATTTCTATAGATTTTTTACTAGCAGATGTTGTAGAAAGATTTGCAGGTGAAATAACGATGCTTCCGTTTGCCGTTTCATTGGCTGGATTAGCATTAAGTCCTCTTACCGTAAAACCTACCTGAATAAGCAATCCTGTAGGTAAACTAGCACTAGGTGCATTAATAGAGAAAACGCCACTGCTTGGTATAGTCACAAAATTATTATATACTGTAGCATATCCATTGTTAGGATCTAGAGCTTTAATAAAAGCAACTGCGGTGTATTGGCTACTAAGATTATTAGAAGTCACGTTTCCGGTAAAAGTTAGATTTTGACCATTATAGGTACTTCCTGGTTCATAATAAGTAGTGGCTTCTAAAATTTTATTGCCATTACCTGAACCATCAGACCAATAAGGATCTGCAGCATTATAGGTGTTGTAATTTGGTTTTAAGGTAATGGAATTATTAACCGTATTGATTTCGGTTTTTAAATCTGAAACTGCCCAAGAAGAGCCCCACTGATAATTGTTAGAGGTGTCAAAAACATTCACATAGCCTATCCAGCCAAATGAAGTATTAGCGTTAATCGTATTTTGTGAATAAAACAAAATACTTACTAAAACTGCGATTAAAAAATAGAATTTTTTCATAACTGAAAATTTTGGTTATTATTAATAAATTTATTTAGCCTTGTATACGCGTACATAATCGATGTACATATTCTGCGGAAAGGAAGTTCCATCGGTTGGAAAACCTACGAAATTGCCTCCTACTGCTACATTAAGGATTAAGAAAAAAGGATGATTATAGACCCATTCTCCTGTAACATCTTTTGGAGTAACTCTTTGATAAAGAAATCCATCTACAAAAAAGTCAATTTGGTTTTCTTTCCATTCGATACCGAATACATGAAAATCTTGGTCAAATCTAGAATTTTGCAAACCATAAGATTTGGTTTTTGCAGCACCACCAGAATAACCAGGCCCATGTAAAGTTCCATAAACCACATTCGGAATATGACCTTTGAGTTCCATAATGTCTATTTCTCCAGATTGTGGCCAACCAACAGTGCCTATGTCATATCCGAGCATCCAAAATGCTGGCCAAATTCCAGGTCCATAAGGTGTTTTAATTCTGGCTTCTATTTTACCATAGGTCTGAGAAAATAAACCTTGAGTTTTAATTCTTGCAGAAGTAAAAGCAGAACCAGAATAATTTTCTTTTTTGGCGGTAATGACTAGATTTCCTGTGCCATCAAGTTTTACATTATCAGTTCTTTTGGTGTAATATTCTAATTCTTGGTTTCCCCAACCATTCGTACCTGTTCCGATGTCATAAGTCCATTTACTTGCGTCTGGTAAAGTTCCTGCATTACCTTCGAATTCGTCGCTCCATACAAGTTCCCAATTTCGGGTAGGTAAATTTTGTACAGCTTCTTCTTCACAACTTATAAGTGGTAGTAAAAAAAGTCCTAAACTACTGGTAAGAATTACTTTTTGAATATTTTTGATTTCGAAAAATTTCATAAATTTTAATTTAAAAATTAGGAATCATTTTAATTGTGGAAATAAATATTATCAAAGAAAATATCTCCGTTTCCATCTACTTTAAACTGAATAAGATTATTAAGCGCTACAGGTGAAAAGGCTGACAATGGAATATCAATGCTTTTCCAACCATTATTATTAGTTCCCAAACTTGTAGGAACAGACAGAGAATACGCTTTTTCTACAGGTCCTGAACTGATTAAATAAAAATTAAGGGCAGTAGAATTAGAAGAATAATAATCAATGTGTAAATACCCATAAGAAGATACATTAAGATTACTACCAAACTGTGTTCCTTGATAGTTGAGTCCGGCGTATTTTAGAGTATTATTACCAGAGACTGATACTTGTGACACTTGGGTAGCTTGTCCCCAATTAGGATTAAAATTTGTGCCTGTAACATTGGTATAAGCATCACTAAAAATTGACAATACAGTATTAGCAGCATGAGTAGGTGTTGGTGCTGCTACTGTAGGAGTTGGGGTAATGATACTTCCGTCATTGTAAAAATAAATATTATCTGCATAGAATCCAGAAATATTCGTTCCTACAAAAATTACTTGACCAATATGTGCTTTAGAAGTAAGTCCAGCAAACGCAGTTATTGGAATATTTAGGCTCACCCATTTTTGACCTTGTAAAGTAGGAGCTGTAATAGTTGTTTCGCCTGTTTTGTCATCATTTCCTCCATAAACTCCATTGGCACCGAAATCTAAAACTTGTATTTTAAAATTAGCTCCAGCTGGCATTGCATTTGGTAAATAAATATCTAAATGCAAATGTGACATAAAGGTTGCATTCACTGGAGGTGAACTCATTTGCATGCCTACAAAGTTGAAATTAGTATAATTTAGTACATGGTCTCCTTCTACCACAAAATCTGAAGAGAGAGTTGTTTGATATGGTGCCCAATAACCATTATAATAATCTACGGGAACATTAGAATATTTGTCACTAAACAAAGAAATAACTTTAGAAGCATCTTGGGTTGGAGTTGGAGCATGCGTATAGGCACCACTAGAATTAATGGTAAGACTTCCTTTAGCAACATTATTTCCCAAAGAAGCGGTAATGATAGAGTTTCCTGCTGCTATTGTATTCACATTACCTACTCCATCTACAGTGGCTACACTAGGATTAGAACTCGCAAAATTGAAATAATAAGGCGTAAGGTTAACTGCTTGTGAAGTACCATTGGGCAGACTAAACTGAGCAGTTAAACCATCTAATACATTTTTTACGCCTACAAATGAAGTCACCGTTTTGTTTTCTCCATTTAAAACTGTTGCAGATTGATAAGAAATAGTTCCTATTTTTTCAAACTTTACTTCGTCAATCCAAAAAGTGTAACCTTTATTGTTTTCTGGTCCTTCGGAATAGAAGAACATTCCTCTTTCCATTTTTAGTTTCGCAGCATCTGGAATTGGAATAATAATTTTCTTCCAATTCGTGTTCACGGAAACACCAGTAAGCGAAACTTGATATTTATTTTCGCCTAAATCATTACCAAAACCTAAAACGTCTATATTGGCAGATTGAGTCGCTTTAACCCAAAATGTTAAGGCATTGTAATCGGATAAATCTCTTCCTACAGAAGTAAAAAAAGTTCCACCAGCATATGCCCCTTCTGGACTTCCATAATCAGGAACGGCAATTTTCATAGAAGTAGTTCCAGAATATTTCACTTGAGTATCTACATCGAAAGCTTTTACATCTGAACCACCAAATGCGGCATAGTTAAGTCCTGCACTAAAAGTGTCTAAGAAAACATCTGGATTTTTAGAATAAGTAGCAGGTTCTAGGTCATTTAAATCTCTTTGACAGCCTAATGCAAGAAGCAAAGAAATTCCTAAAAATGGCTTAATGAATTTATGTTTAAATATATTTTTCATTTTGATAAAATTATTTGCCTATGTTGATTTGAATATACGTTCTGATTTCCCACTCGTTTCCATTCGGGAAGCCTATTGCAGTAGGATCTGCCACCCAATCTCCAGCTGCATCTATGGTATAAGTAGGTGCATATCTAGGAGAATATTGGTCTAAAGTTCTATAAGTTCCACGAACGCCAATTCTAGTTCCCGGTAAAATCCACCATTCTGGTTTTCCGATTTCAAAAGATAAATCACCGATTAATTGCATTGGGAAAGTTAAGTTGTAATCTCTATGATAATCATAAGGTCCCCAATCATTGAATTTAACAGTAGAAATAAATTTCACTTTTTTATAAATTGTTCTTAGGTCTAGTCCTACTCTTTCTACAGTTCTAGTATCACTACCATTGGCTTGAGCGGTTCCTCCATAAATATTGGCAATAATTCCAAAATCATTATTGAGTTTAGAAACGATTCTCGTGTTTACTTCCCAAAGGTCTTTTGCGGGAGCAGCACCAGGGAAAGCAAAAGTGGTTCTTCCGTCTGGTAAAATTCCTATAGCAGCGTCTTGTGTAGTTGGTAAATGTCTGTAAACAAATCCTGCACTGATGGCAAATTTGGCATCTTCGGTTTTATCACTGTCCCAACTGTACATCCAAGTAGCGGGTGTAGGATCATACGTGAATAAAATTTCTCCTGCAGTTTGTTCTCTGTTGGCTCTTACTACAAATGGATCTTCTAAAATATTTCTAGGTCTTCCCGGAGCTGGAGCTCCAAAAGGAACGGGTCCTTCAATTGGTTTTTGCCATAAGAAATTAGGCGCAATCTGTAAATTTCCGATATTGAAAGTAAAACCAGTCAAGAAATTATATTGGTTACCACTTCCACTGTCTTTTAATCTCCAACCAGTAAAAGTTTGAGTATTATCTGCTCCACCATTAGCAACCAATCCCATTGCTGCACCTTGTGCATACCAATTAAATCTTCCGCCTGCATAAGTGAATTTTACTTTTCCTCCCCAATTGTCTTGGTTATTGATTTGGTCTTGATAAACGTTTCCATCTCTGTAAATTTGGAAGGTTCTACCGTTTAAAGGTTGACCAGCCCAAATTCCCCCTAAATCAATGCCCAATTTTCCAAATTTTCTTTGAACGGCAAGCGTTGCTCTTCTCGTTTGTGGTTGTGGAATGGCAAATGAACTCTGTGTAGTTCCTCTTTGGTCTAAATCTTCATGGAAAACTCCTGTTAAATCAAATTTTCCTACTTTTTTAGAATATTTAACCAAAACAGCTGGGTTTGCGCCCCACCATAATTCTGGACCGAAAGCGATTTTTAATCCATTGATGGCTTTTTTACCTGCAAATTCAAATCCGAAAGGTGCTTCACCATTATAAATATCAATATTAGGTCCGTAATTGGCTTCTGGATACAATCCAAAAATATCACCTTCATAACCCCAATGATAATGTCCTGTTCTGTAGAATCCGTCTAAGTCAAACCATTTATGATTCCAATGATAACTCGCACTATAAATTTGTACGCGGTTCAGATCTTTCATTTGGGTAGTGGTACCATCTGCATTCAAAACGTCTACGCTTCTACCTCTGTTTTCATAAAAGATTTGGTCAATAGGATTTTCGGCTACATTTCCTAAAATATTTACATTCACATTGGCTCTCATATTAGAAGTAGGATTCGCTTCTACACCAATGTAATACGATTGAGTATGGTCAAATCCTTGTTGAGTTGGGTAAGAATTATACCCATCTGTTTTATCTTTGGGAGTCGTGATAAGACTACCACCTGTGTTATACGTGTTAAAATCAGCTCTTAAATTGCTTATTTTTAGTTTGTCACTGCTTTCTGCTTTTAAGGCAGCTTGGTCGCCTCTTGCTCTAAGTTGCGCATCTGCAATATTAATTTGGTTAAAGTGATTTTTAACGGTGTTAGAATTCACCAATGATGAGCTGTCATAAGGATTAAATTGATGAGCTTGTTTCAAAGCGTAATATGCAGAACGTGGAAATTCTTGATACAATCCATTAGCATCTGGAGTTCCTTTTGCACTGATACCAAACCATTCTTCGTTCATGTTATTCTCGCCTTTTGCATAATCTTTTATGTAACCACCGTTACTCCAAGAAGCATTAGCATCATGAACTTCTAAATTTTCATTTTGTTTGTATTTCCACCATCCATCACTGAACTGAAAAGTAAAACCGCCAATACTGTTACCAGCTTTTCCCATTCCTGCTGCATTTTCATAAATTTCTTGCCAGTTTCCTAGTAAATAATAAGTTTGGGCATCTTGATCTTCTTTACCCGTAAGTTCATTGAAAGCATCGGCTCCAAATTCTGTAAATAGTAATGGTTTTCCAAATTCATTTTTAACGCGTAAAAATGCATCTCCGAAAGAAACGCCTCTGTACATATTGGTTCCATAGATGTCTATATCTTTACATTCTTTAGCAATAATATCTAGGAACAATAAATCACCATTACACATGGCTATAGGATGGTTTTGGTCTACTGATTTCATTTCTAGAGCAGCTTCGTTAAAGAGTTTATACATGGCTTCTGCTCTATGCGTAGATTTTCTTTCGGCTACAGGAATATTTTCTGTTTCTGCACCATCCCAAAACAAACCATAATTATTCTCATTTCCTAAAAGATAAAGAAGTAATCCTGGTGTGTTTTTGTATTGTTGACTAAGTTGTTTTACTTCTTTGAGGAGTAACGCTCTTGTTGCGGGATTGGCATAATCTGTATTCGGAATCCAAGTTCCATTTACGGTAAGTCCATATCTGCCAAAAGAATGATTAAGCATCGTATAGATTCCGTAATTTTCATAAATGTAGGTAATCCATTTGGCTGGAATGCCAGTGTAAACTCTGATGGCATTTACACCCATGTTTTTGAGAAATGACATTTGACTGTCGAGTGCTGTTTTAATGAAATCATCTTTTTGATTCCACAGCGAATAGTTATAGTTGGTTCCTATTGGATAATAATCCCAATTCATACCATTAATCATCAATGGTTTTCCGTCAACTAAAAGTTTTTGACCATCTGCTTGATTCTCAATTTTTACATTCGCACTTTGGGAATACAACAATTGAGTCATCAAACAAATAAAAACTAATGCAATTTTTTTCATAGTAAATAGTTTATTTTACCTATAATCTGAATTGAAAATATTCTTCAATTTTTCTTCAGATAAAATTAAACTTTAAGTAAGATATAGTTAAAGTTTAGCTATATATACATTTGCTATACAAAACAAAAAAATCCATCAACTGTTTGATTATCAGTTAATAAAAATAAATAAGGTTGATATTTGTGCTTTGTTGAGATAAAGTTTCAGCCCATAAAAATATGGCTTCTGTTTGATGCATGAGTGATTTTTATAATAGTGAAAGACCGAAAAATGGTTTTAATGGATATAAAAATACAAATGGAACTTTAGAAGTTGAGTAAAAAAGGATGATAAAAAGAATATAGAGAATGAAAAAATACAATTTGATTTTTCCTTAGAATTTTAAAAAAAAAGCCCTGCCTCTAAGGCTAAAAACACAAATGAAAATAATTTAACAATGAGAGGCTGTAGAATAAGACTGGGTCCGTTTTATTAAAAATCGCTCTATACAAATGAAGGTATATTACTCTAATTATTAATGCTTACTCTACTGGGCTATTTGGTTGGTCTCCCTAAATTAAACAAACACAAACGATGAAAAAAAAATAATGTTGGGAGTATAGGTAAAAAATGAATTATTACTAAATTCTTTTTAAAGAACATCTGCTCTAAATAATTATTCTTACCTAATATTTTTAGAAAAAATTATTTTATTTTTTCTAAAAATGTTTTCTGATAGTTTTACAGTTGATAACTTTCGAACTATCTGAGAACAAATTTAGGACAAGAAAGTACGATTTAAAAATAAAGGTTTAGTAGAATTCTGAAATCGGCATTTGTTTTTCGGAATTGTAGTGAAAAATTTTAGTAATTTTCCTTATTTATTGAGACTTTTGATATAATCTGAAGGCGTTTGCTTCATAATTTCAAAAAATGATTTGGTAAATGAAGCGGGAGAAGAATAGCCACATAAGTCAGAAAGATGACTGATTTTGTATTTAGAAAATTCATCTTGAGTTGACAATTTTTCTACAATATAATTAATCCTTAACTGATTGATATAATTGCTAAAATTTTCGGCTTTATTTTTTTTGATGATAATAGAAAGATACTTCACATTTGTATTGAGTTCAGTGGCTATTTTGCCAAGAGTAATATTCTTTTGTAGAAAAATAAGGTTACTTTCTAAATTTTCTAAACCATCTAAAATATATTTTTCTGTAGTATCATTAATGGTATCATTAGCCAAAGTCTTAGAGATAGCTTGTTCTTTTTTTTCTACAATAATCTGGTTGTATTCTGATAATAAACGAGGATTTCTATTTCTCTTTAATTTTTTAAAAATTCCCCAATATAAATAATAAACGAAAACGTAGATAATAATATTTAAATAAATACTATTCCTTTTGATATTGGTTTCTATTCTTTTAAAGTCCCTTTCATAATCATATTCCTCAGATATACTGACTTTTTGAGCAGTTTTTGTGAAGGTTTTAGGAGAACTAAATAATGATATTTTTCTTCCTACTATCCTAACTGGAAGAACAAGTAAATACTTAGATTTTGTATAAAGGTTGTTTTCTGAATCTAGCAAAAAATGATGACGAACTTCTTTACTGAAATGATGAAAGTTATTATTATGAAAGTAAGTATTCCAAGAACTATAATTTTCACTCATAAAAAAAGGGAAGATTAGAAAAATAATCTTTTTTAAAATAGAATGATATAGATAATTATTTAACATAATCTATTATTATGTGGCAAATATAATTTTTTAGAACTAAACTCACGTTATAACATTTTAACTTTTTTTTACATTCTAATCATGTGAAATATCTTTAATATATTCTGATGGCGTTTGTCTCATGATTTCAAAAAAATACCGGGTAAAAGCTGCAGGAGAAGAATACCCACATAAATCAGAGAGATAACTTATTTTGTATTTAGAGAATTCCTCATCATATTTGAGCTTAACTACAATATATTGAATTCTTAAGCCATTAAGGTATTGATTAAAGTTTTCTGCCTTATGTTTTTTGATGACAATAGATAAATACCTCACATTGGTATTGAGTTCTGTAGCCAGTTTACCTAGGGTAATGCTTTTTTGGAGAAAAGAATACTTGTTTTCAAATTTCTTTAAACCTTCTAAGATAATTTTTTCTGTAAATTCATTGATGGTTTCTGCATTTATATTTTGGTGAGTTGAAGCTTCTTTTTTATCTAAGATAGATTCTTCTAAACTGCTTCTAGGTCTGTCTTTTTGAGACCTTCTGTTCTTTGCTAAAAAATTGAAATGTAGATAATATACAATCAAATAAATAAATATACTCAGAAATACATTATTTTTTCTAGAGTAAAACTCTATCTTTCTAATATGACTTTTTAAATCTTCTGCATCAATTTGATAATCTTTGTTTACAGCAGTAGAATCTGGTGAAGTTTGGAAGGAAATAAAATTTACGTAAGAATTTTGATGGATTTTTGAATCAATAAATGGGTAGTCAATATCATTATAATGGAGAGGTAAAATGAATAAAATAATCATTTTTTTTAATACCTCTAAAAAATAATAGCTTACCATAATATTTTGAAATTCTCTATCAAATTTAACTTTTAAATGTGTAAAAAAATCTATTTTTTACATTTATTTTTTAAAGAATGATAAATATTATGTTGTTTTACAAAGACTTTGATAGAGATAACGGTTATTATTTTAATTTATGTAAATTTTCAGACCAATATTTTTATAGGGTAACATGATCTATTTTGATGTACTCCTATTACTCTCCAGCCTTAAAAATAAGAACTGGAGAAGTAATTGTTATTTACGATTGTGAATTAAAAAAGTCTAAAGTCAAATATGAAGTTTAAAAGTTCGTAAATAACAGTAGGATATTATATAAAAAACCTTAATCTAAAAATGTCCTCCCCCTAAAAACACAAACACAAATGATGAAAAATTATAATTTCTTTCATAGGGAGAGAGACTAAAGAGTTTAATAAAAAATAAAAAATAGTCTAATATTGAACTTCTACTCTATTTTATTAAACATTTATTTTATTAAATTTTAATAATTATCTCTTTCTTTCTCTCTTTAAGAAAATGATCATAATGATTAAAAATATGATAGAAATAATAAGAAAATATAAAGCAACATAAAAATCTTCCGATGCATTGTAGATTATAGAATTACTTGAATCTATATTGTCATTCATGAAAGGATCTGAAAAAATTTTACCAGAAAACATTATAAGAAACTATTAGTCTAAATTTAAATATCCATTTATTAAATAAAAATTAAAAAGCCCACCTCTAAGCTATCATTATAAATAATAAACGAAGAGGTTTTTAGAGTAAGATTTAGTTTTAATTAAAGTTGTTTTCTCAATTATAAATTTTACTATTCTTGTTGTTATGACTTACTCCTATTGGGCTGTAGATAATACTCCCCATTGCATCCTAAAAACACAAATGATAAAAAAAACCAGAATTTGATGGTAGGGAGCTTGGGTAAAAAAAAATTATAAAATAAATCTAAAATTAAAGAACGTCTATTCTCTATAACCATAATTTTTACCCATCATTTTTACTTAATAGATTAGATTCAAGATTAAATTTCAAATCAATAGAATTAACTCTACTTTATCAATGTATTTAATCTTATTATTACTATAAATTTAGTGAATAAAAAAAACACAATCCAACGGAAGTAAAAGTAAAATTCTGAATAAGAATGTAATTTTTCAGAATTATAATAAATTTTTAAGTGATTTATTTATTAAGCGATTTTATGAATTCAGAAGGAGTCTGTCCTGTAATCTCAATAAAAGACTTAGTAAATGCAGCTGGTGAAGAATAGCCACACAAATCTGAGAGGTAACTTATTTTATATTTTAAAAAATCTTCATTATGAGTTAATTTTTCTATAATATATTTAATTCTTAACTCATTAATATAATGATTGAAATTTTCTGCTTTATGTTTCTTAATAACAATTGATAAATATTTTACATTGGTATTTAATTCTGTTGCCAACTTACCCAATGTAGTACTTTTATGAAGATAGGCGTACTGGTCTTCAAACTTGGATAATCTGCTCAATATTATTTTTTCTGTAGTTTCATTAATATATTCAATATGTGTATTGTCATGGAAAGCTAATTTTTCTTTTTTCTTGATAATATTTTGGGTTATTGGAATTAAAGATCTTCTGGTATATGACTTTTTAATTTTTTGGATGAAATTCCAATAAAAATAATAGATAAAAAAGTATATGAGAATGTTTAAGTAAATGTTATTTCTTCTTGAACTATTTTCTATGCTATTAAATTTATGACTCAATCTTTGCTCTAGATTACTCATCGTTCTCTCGTAAACATAAGATTGTTCTTGTACTGATTTAAATAATAAAGGAGAATTTGTGATGAGGTTAAATTGATGCGGAATTAAAATATTTAAATTTTCTCGAGAAATATAGCTGTTTCCTATAGATTGTAAACTAATAAAATTAATAAAATCGTTTCTATCGATGCTCCAACTAGTTAAGATGTTTGATTCTCTAAAATTCATAAAATGTATTTCTAAAGAAAGCGTTGAAAAAGTCAGGAAAACGAAAACAAGTAATTTTTTCAGTAAACAAATTACACAGGAATTTAACATAATAATCTAAAATTATGCGGCAAATATAATTTTTTAGAGTTTTTTTTTTATTTATACTTTGTTAATGTAAAAAGTTTTTACGCTTATTTTTCTAATTTCCAGACATTTATAGATTTGTTAAATTCGGAATTTTACAATAATTTTAGTTTTTCTATACTGATAAAAAGGACAAATAACCTTCTTTTTCAAGAAAAAAAATTTGCAAAAAGAGATAAAAAGAGTCTTTTAATCTTTCAGTTGCAGATTTTGCAGATTTAAAATCCATAGTGATTAATTCTACTAAATCAAAAACAAGTAAATTTCCACTCTATCCCTTCATAACATCATCACCTCATCACCTCATAACTATATAACTTACTTCCCGATACAAAACTTAGAGAAAATATTCCCCAATACTTCATCATTGGTAAATTCCCCAGAGATTTCACCCAGATGTTCCAGAGCATTTCTAAGCTCGTAAGCTAATAATTCAGTAGAAATTTGATGCGTAATGGCTTCTTTTACTTTATAAACCGTGTCAATAGATTTTTGAAGAGATTCGTAGTGTCTTTGGTTGGTAATTACTACGTTGCTTTCAGATTTTAGGTGTTCTACATAGGTAGAAAGTTCATCTTTTAAATCCTGAAGGTGTATATTTTCCTTTGCCGAAATTTGTAACAACTCATGCGAAGGAATTTCAGATTGAAGGGTTTTGGCAATCGCTTCTGCTTTTTGCTCGGCCTGTTCTACTTCATCAATTTTAGTAAGACAAATAATGATTTTCAAATCTTCTCTTGCCAATTCTTGAAGCATGGCAAGGTCGTCTTTTAAATCGGTAGTCGCAACATCAATCAAATACACCAAAACATCAGCTTGAGCCACTTTTTCTTTGGCTTTCACCACGCCTATCGCTTCTATAGCATCTTCTGTTTCACGCAAACCAGCGGTATCAATGAGTCGAAAAGCATTTCCTTTGATGTGCAAAACCTCTTCTATCGTATCACGCGTTGTTCCTGCAATATCAGAAACGATGGCTCTTTCTTCTTTTAAAAGGGCATTCAGTAAAGTAGATTTTCCAGCATTTGGTTTTCCGATGATGGCTACTGCAACTCCACTTTTAATGGCATTTCCGTATTGGAAACTGTCAATCAAAGATTTCAGTTTGCTTTCTATTTTTTGAAGCAGTTGTACCAATGCAGTTCTATCGGCAAATTCCACATCTTCTTCCGCAAAATCCAATTCTAATTCAATCAAAGAAACAAAATTGAGCAAGTCGTTTCTCAAAACAGAAATCTCCTGAGAAATGCCACCTTTCAGCTGTTGAAGAGCTACTTTTCTGGAAGCTTCATTCTCCGAAGCAATAAGGTCGGCAATAGATTCGGCTTGACTGAGGTCTATTCTGCCTTTCATAAAAGCACGCATGGTAAACTCCCCTGCTTTTGCCATTCTCGCTCCATTTTTAATCAAGACTTCTAAAATTCTTTTGCCAATATGCGGAGAACCATGGAAAGAAATTTCCACAGAATTTTCGGTGGTGAAAGATTTGGGAGCTAAAAAGATAGAAACCATTACTTCATCGATGACTTCATCTCCATCTTTGATGAAACCATAATGTACGGTATGAGATTTCTGTTGGGTAAGTGCTTTTCCGTCAAAGCATTTTTCACAGATTTCTATGGCTTGTTCCCCAGAAACTCTAATAATTCCTATCGCTCCAATTCCATTGGCAGTCGCGAGTGCACAAATAGTGTCTTGATTCATGCTGCAAAGGTAGTAAAACTTAAAATGCTTTCAAAAAAAGCCAAAAAAGCTTCTGTTGATTTGCTAAAAAAGACGAATTAAATCTTAATATAAATTTTCTTTTTATCTAAAAGATAACCAACACTCCAGCATAAAAGCATGTACACAAAAGAGAATAAAAACGCCCCAAAATAAGCTCCAAAAGGGGTAAATAAGTTCTCATAAATCCAAGTATAAGAAGCTTGTCCTGCAATCGGAATTCTCCACATGAGCGGAACGATGAGTTCAGAAAGCAAATAAATCGCCAAGGTATTTTTGCCAAAGACTTCAAAGAAATAAACGCCTTTTTTCTGTTGAAGAAAATCGGTGTAATAAACAATCAAAGCCAAAATGGAAATCGATAAACCGATCGTAAGCAATACGTATGAACTCGTCCATAGTTTTTTGTTGATAGCGAAGCCATAATTCCATAGAAAACCAGTAGCAATCAATATAAACCCAACCAAAAGCAATTTGGCAATGCCTTCATAACTTCTGCCTTTTTCTTGAATATATTTACCCGCGAAATAACCTGCAAATACATTTACTAAACCTGGGAAAGTGCTCAAAAATCCTTCTGGATCAAAGGCAAAACCTTCGCCATGATAGAGATGACTTTCGCCAAACAAATGTAAATCCAAGTCCAGAACAGGATTTTGTTGCATATCATAAGGTCCATATCCTATAAAAATAAACCAATACGCCAACAAAATAAAGGCACTGAGATACAAAGAAAACTTAGGTTTGAAATAATATAAAACCAAAGAAGCTAGACCATAACAAAGCGCAATTCTCTGCAATACCCCTAGAAATCGAGTCTCTACAAAAGGAAAATTTTTGATATTAAAATCTGCATCTACATTGTAAAACGGAAACCAATACATGAGATAACCTAACAGAAATATAATAAATGTTCTTTTGAAAATCTTCGTCAAGACTTGCTGTTGAGACATTTTTTTCCACTTATCCATTACAAAACTCATAGAGTTTCCTACGGCAAAAAGAAAGGCAGGGAAAACTAAATCTGTAGGCGTAAAACCATTCCACTGCGCATGAAGCAATGGCGCAAAAGTAGTTCCCCAGTTCCCTGAAGTATTCACGATAATCATAAAACACACCGTCATCCCACGGAAGACATCTAAGGCTAAAGAACGATTACTCAACTGCATAATTTTATTTTTTTATATAGGTTTTAGGTTTTGGGTATTAGGTATTAGGTATGAATGATGAGTTTTTTTCCATTTTTACAACTTCACAACTCTACGATTTTACAATTTCACAACCTCACCATTATCTCATTATCAAATTACCTAATTATCTAATTATCTAATTACCTCATTATCTAATTATCTAATTCTAAACGATACTTCCCCCACAATCTCTTAGAAATTTCCAGCGTATTTCCCTTTGGTGTGGATGGATAAGGATTTTGCGCTTCTGACCAATCCCATGAAAACTGATTCACTTTTTCTAAAATCAATTGCTCATCTGCATTTCTGCTTTGTTCTACAGCAAGAATTGCCTCGTCTATAAAGATTTTCCATCGACCGCCATAATAATCTTTCATGAGTCCTGCGATAGAACGATTGGCATAATCATTAAGATCTCTGCCTTTTTCTCCCCAAACGCTGATGATTTTTCGGGCATCTCTTTCATAGTAGGCTTTTTCTTGTTCTATATCGGTCATCGCTCTTGCATCGGCAATCCATTTGCCAACCAAATAATTAGGATTAGAAGCGAGAAGTTCATCAATATCATGAATAATTTGAAGCATTTCTGCTCCTGTTTTTTTCATTTTAGAGACGTCTTGTTGACGATAAGCTTGTGTAAATTGGTCTCTAACTTGATAAAAGTAATTTCCCAAAACTTGTTTGCCAACTGCAGTCAAATCGTCTCTATATTCATCAGTATTGGCTTCTGCGTCAATCAAATGCTTCCATGCGGCAGCAAGGTCGCGGTTATCATAAGTAATCTCTGGATTTACCGTCCAATTATAAGTTTTTTCAAAGACAGGTTTAGAGTGCGTTAAATCACCTTTTCCTACATCAGAATTTTGGACATATACTTTCTCTGAAAGAATTTCCCAAGCTTTTTCAGCATCTGCATTTTCTTTGCCTACTCTGTTTTTGGCATAGGTTTTGACAAAATCTTTCATGCGATGACCTTTTTTCCAGACTTTATCCAAGATAAACTCATACATCACGGGATTATCTCCGAATCCTTCCAATGTTGCGCCAATTCCCCATAGATTTTTGCCTCCATTCTGCAATACATGTTCTATTTTTTCATCTGCATCTTTTAGATTTCCATGCAAAGTGGTATTTCCTCCGAAATTCCCTAGGTAAGACCAAATGTAAGGCTGACCGAAAAAAGAATCGGTGCGTTTCCAAACTTCGGTATGGTCACAGAAATAATCCAGCATCATCAATTGATCTTGTGGAACGGCTTGCAAATAAGCTTTAATGCGTTCATTCGTCCATTTATTTTGCATAAAGTAGAAAATCCAACCCATCTGCAACCATTTCGCTTTCGGGTCTACATGTGTGAGAGATTCATAAATATGTTGAGAAACTTTAGCCAGATATTCTGGTTCCCAACTTGGTGGGGTAACTTCATTAAAGGGGTCTATGCCGTAAATGTGATCGGTGCCAAATTCCTTGGTCTGTTCTTTCAAAAAGGCTTCTTGAATTTGTAGAAATAAAGGGTCAAAAGAATCTAAAAAATAACTCTGATATGCTTCGCTGAAGTTTCCCCATTCTCCGAGGGAAGTGATTTTAGCATGAGGATATTTTTTTAACAATGCTTTTGGAACGTGCCCCGCAAAAGCAGGCAATACAGGTTTCATGTTAAAAGCTCTCGCTCTTGCTAAAATTTTCTTTTGCAGTTCGGCTTGACCATCAATCCAAGACATCGGAAGAGGGCCTTCCCAATGGTCGATATTCGCCATTCTGTGCCAAGGTAAATAAGCAGGGCCGGTAAAGAAACTTCTAATTTCTTCATCGCTTAAACCAAATTGTTTCCACACGTTGAGCCAAATTTTTTCTTGCCCCGTAATCGCCAAAGGAAGATTCACGCCATTCAGCGCCATCCAATCGATAAAACGCTCCCAATCGTGCCATTTCCACCAAGGCATGGTATACCCGAAAGTACAGTAATTCAAGAAAAAACGATGTGGAACTCTTGCCTCGTTTCGTATTTTTCCTTTAAAAACAGGCATTTTTGCTGGAACTTTCACCACATTATCTGCATACCAAGACACGGAAACATGACCATACGTTCTGAGGTATTCATTAAAACCTACCGCCATTGCATTGGCATTATTGGCAGTAATATGCAGTTTCCCTTTCTTGAATTCCAGCTCGTAATAATCTGGGGAAGTCTTACTTTTTTCTTGATGAAAGAATATTTTTTCGGCATAAGCAGGAGCAATTCTCTGTACCAAACCTTTAGCCGCAGCAATATCAGAAGATTGAGCCAGTACAAACAGAGAGAAAAACGTAAAGAATAGTGCGTTCAGTTTTGCCATAGTCTACAATTAGGAGGATAAAGATAAAAAATTATTGTCTCAAAAAGATAATTTATAAAAGAAGATTTTTATCATTCCTATTTTAACCACATACTGCACTTTTCTGATGCTACATGAAATGCTTTTAATGCTTAACATTGATAATGCAAATGACTATGGAACGTGTTCTAGATATTGCCTTTTAATGTTTTGTTGTTTCAATATTTCAGAGATAAACGGTTGTATTTCATGGTTGAATTGATCCGCTGTATAATCATTGGCATGAGGAGATTTTAAAAGCTGTAACCAAGGTTTTTTATTGAATACCGGTGGTCCAAAAATTATCACAGGTGTACCTTTAGCCAAAGCTATAGTCCCTTTTTTGTTTAAAATCCATTCATCTGCCCAATTGTACATAAAGTAGGCATCTTCCTCCAACAAACGAACACAAGAGTGTGAAGCATGATGCCCCGGCAAATCATACTGATGCCAACCAATCCCTAAATAATTATACAGATTAAAGTTCCATCTCAGTTTCCAATCAGAATTCACGGTACTGATGGCGACTTCCTTCTTCCAATTGGTAAAGGTAAGTCCCATTTTGGTAGGCGTTTCTTTTTTGCCCATACTGGTAGGTCCCCACTTGATGAGACTCCCTTTTTCATACAAGGCATAGGCATGAATGGCATAACTGAACATTGCTAACTTCTGAATGTTTCTAGCCGCAGAAACGTTTTTAGGAAACGGACTGTACACTGTAAAATCTTTCTCCATCACGTCTGGAACCACTAAGGTATCAGCTCTCCATTTGTTTTTATAATCCAAACGATTGATGGCTAAAATAGCATGCAGTTCTTCTTGAGAATACTTATTCTCTAAAGTTTTAAAGTCTTTATTTTTATTTTTAACCACAAAAGCATGATACTTTATTTCTTTTTTCACCACCGTATCTTTTTGGACGGTATCTGCTTTCTGTTGGTGCTGAATCGTATCATAATGCACCTCCTCTGCTCCAGCGCTTTTATTGCACTGAACCAACAAGAACACACCGATAAGACAGATAAAACTTCTAAAACAGTTCATGCTATTAAGATTAAAGACCAATATAATTTTTATTTTATTGATACCCTAAATTTACGAAAGAAATAGCAGATTTTCAAGGATTTGTATGAAATATTTATTATTACTACTCCCGGTGCCTGAGCCTGTCGAAGGCACATTCTATTCCTCCACCGGTGATTTCGACTCCGCTCAATCACCGGTATTATGTTTCAACCCTCGGTCACTGAACCGATGCCTGAGCGGAGTCGAAGGTAGAGGCAGAGGAAAAACACTATCGAAAATCAAATTACTTTACTCGTCTTGATGAAAATTTTTAAAATGACTATCATTCATACATTCAGCAGCTTTTTTTAAGTCTTCTGATAAATTCTCCATCAAAGCCTCTTTCTTTCTCCTGCTCCAACCCTGAACCTGCTTTTCTCGATAAAAAGCTTCATCTATTCTGTCAAATTCTTCATAATACACCAATCGTACAGGCAACCTTTTTCGGGTGTGATTAGCTCCTTCACCCGACTGATGTTGTTGCAGTCTTAGCTCTAAATCTGTAGTACTCCCAGTATAATAAGAACCATCTGCACATTCTAAAATATACATATATCCTTTCATGGTTTTTAGTTTTTTTTATTGCGTGGCTTCGACAGGCTCAGCCACCGTGTTACTCCCGATGCCTGAGCGGAGTCGAAGGCAGAAGTTATATTTTGTTCATCTGGTGATTTCGGCTCCCCTCAATCACCGTGTTATATTTATTACTAATCCCGGTGCCTGAGCTTGTCGAAGGCACATTCTTATTCCTTATCCCTGTGATTTCGGCTCCTCTCAATCACCGTGTTACTCCCGATGCCTGAGCCTGTCGCCGGTGCCTGAGCTTGTCGAAGGCACATTCTCACTCATATTCTCTGTGATTTCGACTCTCCTCAATCACCGTCTTATATTTATTACTACTCCCGGTGCCTGAGCCTGTCGAAGGCACATTCTTATTCCTCTTCCCTACTGATATTTAATTTTCCTGGAAACCTCAGCTTTTAGAATTTTTTGATTCCCCACCTTTTGATACCTTTTTTCACGAGTCCAGTTTCCAAAGTCGTCATATTGATATTCCATAAGATAGAGCGGAGTTTCTACCATATCACCAAACTCATTATACCTATACCCTTCAATAGGTTCATTAAAATCTAATGGACTGGATAAATCAGAAGTAATCAACTCATCATTTGCTCTATAATAATAGGTAGAATAAGTATTGTTTACATAGTCATAGCTGGCTTTTTCATAACCCAACTCGCCATTATTCAAATACAATAAAATAGGATTTCCTCTATCATCATTCTGCAAATGCACCGTTTCAAAAATCGTGTTATTCTGACTGCGTTTTATGATTTTAGTCAAAAAACTCTCAGCATCATATTCATAAGTCGTATGAACAATTTCGTTGCCAATTAATGGAATTTTACGCACTGTAGTACTTTTCACTTTCAGTGTATCAGAAAGGTATTCATTCTGCATACTGAAAATCATTTCTCCATCTTCATTATAGCGCTCTATTTGAACAGTTCTAAATCGCTCATTGAGATAATTAATTTCTTTTATCTTTTCTTGATTTTGGCGGTTGTAAAAAACAGTCTTGGTTTCTATTTTTTTAATCGCGTTTTTTTGATTGATTTTATAAGGCTCATTGATATGAAGCGCACTAGAAATACTTTGCGAAAAGAAAATAGTGGGGAATAAAAAAACTATAAGTTTTAAAATGTTTTTCATAGGTTAAAGTTTTAGTAACGCAAACTTTCATTTTAGGAGAAACTTTTTATATTCTGTTTTACAATGAGTGCAAGCCCAATCTGGACTTTTTTCTGTGATACAACATCCTCCGATTACTAATTTTTCTTGTTCTAAAAGTTTAAATGCCTCTTCTGTTGGCATACCATAAAGGATTTTCACTACAGTTGTTTTACCACATTTATGGCATTTTCTGGGTTTGCGAGAGACTTTGATGGGGTTCATTTTATAGTGGGTAAATTAATTCCAATTTTATAAACTTCATGGTAAGCATTAATGTTTTCTACAAGTAAAAGATCCATAACAAGTTTTGTATTAACTTCACTTCCTATAGGTTTTGGATAAATAATTAAACAAGAAATTTCTTCATTATTATTTGCTTGTAAACCAACTTTTTCTCTAACCTTTTTCAATCTTGCATACCCTGCAACTTGTCTTATATCTTCGTGAATCTGACTATAATTATACTTCAATTTGTATTTGGTATCAACAACTATTTTTTTATTCGAAGTACAAATTAAAAAATCCAAAGCATTTCCATTGGTGGAGAACTGATAATTAAAATTCTTTGCTTGGAGTTCTGGATTATCTTTTAAAAATTGAGAGTAAACATACAGTTCAAACATTTTTGGCATATCTATCCAAAAAGGAGGTGTAGATATTTTTTCTTCTGTAGTTTTGGTGATATTGTAAGAGAATCTTTTTAAAATTTGTTGCCCAATTTTAATTGCTTCTTTGTATTCTTTGAAGAAAGGATTATGCTTGTAATTTATAATTTCTTGAATATTGATGTCAGTTCCAATATGTTCAAATGAAGGACGAATATAATTGATGAACCAGGAAATATCATTTTTCCCTTTAAAATATATATTATGATTTTCTACATAATTAGTACAGAATATAAATACCTTATTTAAAAACCTATTTTCTAAAGAATCTTCGCCAAATACTTGATATTCACAAATCGTATTGGTCAATCTGTTTTTAAAAATATTTTGCTTGATTTGCTCACCTACTAAGATTTTCCCTTTTACCCTATTTCTAAGATTTTCCTGCTTCTTATAGTAAGATTTTTTTAAACCTTTTCTGGTAATTTCTTTTAGTAAATTAAGAAACTGAACCACTAAAAATGGGGTTAACAAATCTTGTTTTTGAGTGATTTCAATTTCTTTATCTTCCCAATCAATAAGTAGTAAATTGTTTGTATGTTTAGAAACTTCTGGATGAGCCATAATCTGCATAAGCATCCTAATCACATCTACTTCATATTCTTGATTTGAAGTTTTTATTTCTTTTTTAGCTGTTTCATTCAGTTGTTCTATTCCATCATCAGTAATATTTTCGTATTTTTTATAAAAAACCTCTTCAAAAGATTCTATAACTTTACTATTGAGCTTAGGTTCTACTTGAATATACCGACTTTTATCTTTTGTAAGCCAATCTACACCAACAAAATAATCAGAATAAAGGGTAATTTCTTTTTCAGAAGTGAGATGCTTTTTAAAACAAAAATATTCTTTACCTCGTTCCTTTTTAAAAGTACGTGGCAATATCTCTATCAATTGATCAGAGGAACAAAACAAATGCTTTTCTCGTTCGGATTCAAAAAGAGATTTTTCTTTTGTTATCGTTAATTTGTGAGAAATGTGTTCCCTAAGAATAATACCCATTTAAAGATTTTTAATATAATCTTCTATTTTTTGTTCACCAACGTTACCTACCAATACTCCATCTTTTACGTACTCCATCAATATTGGTTTTATTTCATAATCAATCTTCATTCTGAATTCTTCTGGTTCTAGCTTGTTATCTTCTAATTTTTTTTGAATAAAATAAGAATGGCCAATCCAAACATCTTCTGGTCTAAATTCAGAAGACAATGTTTTTGAAGGTTTGAGAATAACTTTTCTTTCCTCATCTGCAAAATATTCATCATAATTAGTGATGAATAATTCACTCACTTTTTTAAACCAATCTTCATGAAAAATTATTTTTTCATCATTTAATTTTTCTGGCAATACCTCCACAAAAGCAAACCTTCTTCTTATGGCGTAATCGATATGCCCAACACTTCGGTCTGCGGTGTTCATCGTGCCGATGATATAAAGATTTGGTGGAAGAATTAATTTTTGTGAACCATCTACTTCGTACATAGATTCTACTTCTTCTCCTCTGTATTCTAAAGCATAAATCAATTCACCCAAAACTGAAGAAAGATTTGCTCTGTTGATTTCGTCTATAACTAAAATATATTTTTGTTCATTAATTTTTGTTTGATTTGTTGGTGCCTTTTTTCCGCTCAAAAACTCTCTAAACTTCTTTAAAACAACTATATAATATGTTGCATGTTGCCTTGCGGAACCAGATAGGTTTATATTTTTTACAATATCTTGTCTAGTTATGTTGTTGTCAAGATAAGCTCTCTTAATATCTTTAAAACTCATTCTATGCTCATAACCTTTCCAGTTTTCACCAATATATAAAAATGCATCATCCATCAAGTCTACTAGATCAACATTGTCTGATAATACTATTTTTTCTTTTTCTAATGTTTGTGAAATTTCATCAACAAATTGAGTAAACTCATCATCAATCCATTTCTCAGTAGACAATTCGTTTACATTTTTTTTAGAATCCTTATAGTTTTTCAAAGCCAGTTCTGCAAACTCTCCCAAAGTCTTATTTACATTCTTATATTCAATTTTATCACCTTTTGACTCTGCTACAATTCCCCTTACAAAATCTTCGTAAGTATAACTTGGGTGGAATTGTATGAGCTTAAACTGCTCGTTGTCTTTTAAATCATCAGTAGAATTTAATCCTAATATTTCTTTTGCAATTAGCTTGGCTTCTCTAGTTTTACCTGTTCCTGGAGGTCCTTGTAAAATGATTTGTTTTTTGTATTCTAAAAGATTGATTTCATTGCTATAATCATTATTCTCTTCACTCATATCGTTATTAGCTATTAAAGGTTTTTCATTAATAAAATAATCATATGTTTGCCATGGATACGTAATTAAATCCATTACATCCTCATGAGGTATATTTTCTTTAAAAAATTGTGATACTGCATTACTATTTTTAAACCAATTGTTTGTTATTGTAAATACTGGAGTATTAGAAATGTTATTTATTTTATGCATTAATACGATTAACCTATCCTCATTAACAATGGTGCAAAGCAAATTAGGCTGTAAACTAGCAATTATTCTATTTGCAGAAGCTTTTCTATTTTGGGTTGTAAATTTTCTAAACCATTTTTTAATAAAATCATAAGTTTCTAAATCTAAAAATTCCTGATTTTCAGCAATTTTTTTTAAATATGGTGCAATTTCTAACCAATTTTCTTTTATTAGTTGCTTTTCATTATATGTATAATAACCTTGTTGCAATGATGAAACGCATTGATCCCTATTTTTTTCAAAAAATTCGTTAAATACTTCTGAATCCCAATCAGAATAATTAACCTTTGTTTTAGCTTCTTCTATAAATTTTGGAACATATTTTTTATATTGATATATCCAATTGTACCAAACATCTATATTATCTATAATCTCTTGAAATTTCATAGTATTCTATTTAATAATTTGTATTCTATTCCCAAAATGTGACTCCAGCATTCTCTCTAGTAACTGAAAAGCTCTAGAATCTGCAAAATCACTTGTTCCACTAGAATAAAATACAAATTCTAATATACCTTTTGTATTATCAATTTTATATTTAAAATAAAAGTGGTTTCTGTATTGGTCACCTTTGTGTGAAAGATAGTTTCCAGTATCATCTATTTCCCATGTGCGAATCTCATTATTAATAATCTTGTCATTAATATCATCTTTAAGGGACTTTGGATTTCCTGTTGTTACCTTTAAATTATTCATGGTTGTAATTTTATAATTATTATTAATTTATTTTTCTCTCTTTTTATTTTCTACCCCAACTTTTATTATTTCTGTTAAAATATCAAGACCTTTGTCTCCTTTTATTAAATTATCTAGGGATTCTATTGTTTGTTCGTCATCTTTAAGTTTATCTGAAATTAACGATTTAATTATTTTTAATTTAGAATAATCTGATTCAATTGGTTTTATCCCAGTACGCAGAATTGTTTCATCTTTAATTGACATCATTGGTTCATATAATTTATTATAGCCTCGTCCAATCGCACCTTGAAACATAAATAAATTTGGATTATTTTTTTTCAGGTTTCCTCCTTCTAAAATTTGTTGCCGAGAAATACCTGGATAAGGATCAATATAAAAAATATTTCTTATTCCTAATTGAAAAGCCTTTTTAGAACATAATTCACATGGACTTGCTGTAGTAAACAGATTTCCACCTTTAAGTGGTTGACCTCCATATTTTGTAATCTGTAACATTGCATTTTCTTCTGCGTGCAATGACCTTGTGTGAACTTGATTATCCTTTCCTTCAAATGCATTATGAAAACTTTTAAAACAATATGGACAGTTTCTTCCATTTTCTTGATTATCATATGTTGAAGGAACATTGTTAATCGATAATTTCATTTTTTCAATAAAACTGCCGTCTTTATATCTTCCCTTTTTTTCAAATGCTGTATAAATATTACTTGCCCCAATAACACCACTTTCATAGTCTTTTATTTCGCGTAATCCACAAGGAGTTTGTCCTTCAGGAACTTCATTCCAACCAATCCCTTTTACAGAATAGAATTCATCTGTTACAACAGCTCCAACTTGTCTAGATATACAGCCTGAATTTAACTTTGCATTATATGCAACTTGCATCGTTCTTTCCAGAGCAGAAGGTGTAACAATACCAGGTTGTTTTATTAAACAAATTAATTTTAATAATTGAAGGCATTTAGATTTATACTTAAAAACATTTTTTTCGTTTTCATCTTCTCTAGTATTTATCTTAGGCTTTTTTGAAGAAAGATTAATTTTTATTTTAAAATCTTTTACAGATTCTTGTAACTCGGTATTAAATTTTGTTTCTTTATCAATAAATATATGATAGTCGCTTTTCTGAATACAATTTTCTATATCTGGAGAAGCAAAACCACCTTTTTTAAAATCATTAATTTCGTATTCTATCTTATCCAGTTCAAGACAAGCATCTCTTTCCTCTATTAACCTTTCTTCAAGCCCAATATCTATAATCTTTTTTTCTAAATCTTTTTTACGAAGTTCTTCATCTTTATTTACAGATACTAAATAAAAACCAGCAAATCTTTCTCGGAAATAATTTATTTCGAATGAATTTTTAAGTGAGTCAATTACAACATTACATTTTTGATTTTCATCATTATTTTTACAAGATTTTAATAAATATTTTATTGTTTTTGCAACGGTATAAATATTACTTAAATCTTTATCAAATTTTAATTTCCTAATTTCTGCATCTAAAATTTCATCTGCATCAAGTTTGCCATAAACCCTAAGATAAAATGATAAAATATGTAATAGTCTAATTCTTAAAACATGACTATAATTATCTAAAATATTAAAAAATGTATCAGAAAATTTAATAAAATTATCCCCAAAGAAAAAGTTATAAATTTTTTCAGTATCTTCTTTTGGAACATCTAAACATTCGTTTAGTGTTGAGCAACTAAACTCAAATGATTCTAAACAATTTTTAGAATCTAAATTTTTCAAAAATGGCTTTAATTGTTCTTCTATATAGATTTTACTCTCATTAGTTGAACCAAATCTTTTCCTTTTTCTTTTTAATTTTTCATCTTGGGCTCCTATTTTTAGTAAAAAAGAAATAATATTTTCAGAGAAAACTTCTGCATCTTTATCCTTACAACTAAATAACAAATGAAGCAAAACCACATTCCTATACTTAATAATGTGAAAGGGATTCCAATTTCCCGAATAATCAATGAAATTTTTTAAATTTCTATATTTAAGTCCTTCATTTATATTTTTTTCATGTATTGAATTAATTTCAGCATCTATCTCGCTATCAATAAATGGATTATCTTTTTTCTCTAAAAGTTGTGCTATATCATTAGCACCTCCTCTCATACGTCCTGTAAGTCCTATTAAAATAAAATCATTTCTTAATTTATAAAATTCTGTTAAGCCCATAGTTATTTATTTCTGTTTTTGTAGTTTTTTTCTTCTCTACCCCACCTTCACCTGCCCATTCATCAGCATTGGCAATAGCCAATCTCGTAACGCAGAAAGTTCTTGGTTTTGTTTTTATTTAAAATTTATTTTACCAAACCCATTTTTATGAGCAAACCCAAAGCTGGCGACTGTGTCCTTGGTAAATAAGGTTTGAAATGAATTGTTTTAAAATCTTTTATCTCTTGATAAGCTTTGTGAACATCTTTCAGATTCATTTTCCATCGCTTTTGTGTAGATTCTCTTTGGAAAGTAATGATAGAATCTTCTACAGAAATCACACTATAGACATTGCCTTTTACACTTTTAAATTGAGTAATAGGTTTTACTAAATTGTAAAACTCATCATAAGAAATGGTAGGATTAGTTTTTTTCATTGTTTTAGTTTTTTTTTAATTATTTATCAATTCTTCTACTTCAAATACTTTATCATATTCTTTATGGTGAATTTTTCCGCTTGTATAATCAATTTGTACTGTCTCTAGAAATTCTCGGAAGTCACTATTCATAGCTAATTTATTGATTGTCTCAAAGTCTAAATCTTTTTTATATTTAGCGGGAATTATTACATCAGAAGAATGAGGGTCTTCCACATCTAATTCAATGACGCCTATTCCAAAAGATAAACAAAGACGTTCTAGTTCTTTCATAAAATCTTCATCTTCGGATATTCTTGCAGCAACAAGATAAGATTCGTTAGCCCAAGAAGAATTAGATACACACTGAAAAAAACTTTCTCTTAAGTTGCCGAAACTCAATTCTCTTTTTATTTCAAAAGAATATAGAACTATAGATTTTACACCAATCGCATTGCTGAAATTACCAACTTCTTTTTTCCAATCTTGGGTTCTGTAGTAACACCCTACCATATCAGGATGAACCCATTCTCCAAATTCTTTCTTATTGGAAACACTATGATTTATGGTCTTCGTATAACATTGCATATAATAATATGCAAAAAACGTTAGATGTTTATGAAGATCCTTTTCTAGAAAATCAAATTTCTTTTTTTTAGTTATTGGTTCTTCTGGAATCTTATTTTCATACAAATCAATCTTACCTTCCATATCTTTCAAATAAAACCTTTTGGGTCTAGAATCTGTTTTTGAGAATATAGATTTGGGATGGTCTTTTACATTCACATAAATTAATGCACCTAAAGTTGCCCAAGGTGTTTTTCCCTCTGAATTAAGCTGTTTATCATATCCTTTTTTTACAGCTACATTCCAGATTTCATTTGATGTTAGAGGCTTATTCTCTTCTTTTATTACTAATTCTGCAAGTTCTAGAAATGTCATAGTTTTTAGTTGTTTTTTCTCTACCCCACCTTCACCTGCCCATTCATCAGCATGGGTAAGAGCCAATCTCGCAACGCAGAGAGTTCTTGATTTTTTTTTGAATTATTTATTATTTTATCCATTATAGGAGAAATTTGTTTTTCAAACTTGACAATTAAATTTTCTGAAGGCAAACAAAATTGGTAGTCTGCCAATCCATTTTCCCATTTTGCATAAGGTATTGATGAACCTGTAGAATTATCATTTGCAAACTGAATCGTTTCTTCTTTATTTATTAAAAAAAGTGAAAATAGTCTTAAAAATTTATGCTTTGGTCTCAAAACAAAAATTGTATTTCTTGAAATACCATCTTCATATGCCAAACATACTCTATGAAAGTAAACTCGCATAGCACCAAGTAAAATATCATCTTTATCAAATTTAATAAGACTTGAGTTTGCATTTTCTCTATCTTCAAAATCTGAATATGAAAATGATTTTTTTGGTAATTTATCAATCGGTAAATATTTTAAGTCTTGAAAATCATTTGGATTGATTGAATTGCTTATTTTTTTAACAATTTCCTCCAACTTTTTCACCTCCCACCCTTCAGGAATTTCTCTTTTTAGGATTTCGTTGTACACCATTTTTCCGCTAGAAGATTTGTAGCCTCGACTACGCTCGGCTACCGTTTCTTGGCTACGCTCGGCTGCAGTATTTTTTTCATCCGACTGTTGGCTGAGCGGAGTCGAAGCCACATTTTCACGACTTATCTCGGTGGCTGAGCCTGTCGAAGCCACGGGAAAATCAAACTGTACAAACCAATAATCATACAGCGTTTTTGCCATCGCTTCTAATTCTGCATTAATGCGGTTATTGAGTTCTATTTTATCATCTAATGCAGATAATACAGAGGCTATTTTTTGTTGAGTGGGTAAATCGGGAAAATCAATTTCTAAATTTTTTAAGTCTGAGATAAAGAGACATTTCTGTACTGCTCCTTTTGATAAATGGTTTAATCTATTTTGAACAAATTGTGTGTTTAAATAGTAATATAAATATTTTGTATTTATTTTTTTTTCATCACATTTTACTATACCAACGCTTCTTTGAAAATCATAATTTAAATTTTCAGTTTTAATTATTGCTAGTTTCCCTAAAACTCCGACAGTAGAAATTACTAAATCTCCATTTTCTAATTTAGTTCTTTTATTTATTTTGGAAAATGACTCTTTGTTAATTCTTCTATCAGCATCTGAAATGATAATTTGACCATTAATTATATTTTTATTACTTAATAAAAAATATCGTCCATTATTATCATTTTGTATAGTTCCGTGCTCTCCATCTGTAATATTTAAACAAAGATTATTCAAAATATCTCTATCAACTTTCATACTTCAACCCTTTTAAATTCTCCAAAATCTTTTTATCTAGCTCATTTCCTTCTGCAAATAATTGGCTCAAATTGCTTTCAAAGTTTTGAATTTTCTGTGCAAATTCTTCTGCGGTAATTTCTACATATTCTATCTTCACCTCAAAATATTGTCCCGCAGAAAAACTGTAGTTTTTAGCCATCACTTCTTCTTTGGTTACTACTACAGAAAAATCTTCTTCGGCTTTCTTTTGGTTCATGGCATCTATAATGCGTTGCTCTTCTGTTGCAGTAAGTACCGTTTTTTGGTTTTTGCCTTCTTTGATGGTTTGTCCCAGTTTAGAAGCATCTACCAAGACTATCTTTTCGCTGTCGGCTTCTTTGTCTATAAACACAATAGAAACGTTGGTTCCTGTACTCGCAAAAATATTGCTCGGCATACTCACTACACCTCGCAACCAATTGCGTTCTATCAGTGCTTCTCTTATTTTTCTTTCAATTCCGCTTTGTGCCGTGATAAAACCTGTAGGTACTACAATGGCAGCTTTACCTTTGGTATCGAGACTGTACATAATATGCTGAATAAACAACAAATAAATCGACATCGATTCTTTTTTGCTTTTCGGGATATTGGGAACGCCTGCAAAAAAACGTTCTTTAAAACTGTCTTTGGTAAGGTCTGCCTGATAATCTGAAAAATCTAATTTAAAAGGCGGATTAGAAACTATATAATCGAACTTTTTTTCGAGATGTGCAGGTTGCAAAATCGTATTTCCCTTAATAATATTCGGGATAGAATGTTGCAAGTTATTCAGAATGAGATTCAGTCTGAGCATATTGGCAGATTTCTGGGAAATATCTTCTGAATAAATGGTGCAGTTTTTTTCGCCAATCGCGTGTGCAATATTCATCAATAAAGTTCCCGAACCTGCACTCGGATCATATACTTTGGCACTTTTTACTTCTTCGTTCACGAGAATAGCTGCCATAATTCTGGCTACAGCGTGAGGAGTATAATATTCTGCATATTTTCCTCCACTATCACTGTTGTAGTCTTTAATGAGATATTCAAAAATGGTGGCAAAGAAATCGTATTTCTCGGTAAACATTTTCTCGAAACTTACATTCACCAGTTTATTGAGCAAAGCTCGGCAAAAAGCATCTCGTTGAGAAGCATCACGAATAAACAGACTGATGTCATCAAACATTTTATCTTTAACACCCGTTGCAGAACTCACGGAATAAATATCGATGTTTTCTGCACTGATGCTTCTAAGCGTACCATCAAAAATGGCATCTCCAAAATTGGGTTGGTTAGAGTTGTTGAACAAATAGGTAATTAATTGTTCGGGTTGCAGTTTTGCGGCTTTGTTTCCTATTCTGAAGAAGAGAAATTTTTTGTCTTCCTCACTTAAATTTTCATAGGCTTTCTGAAAATCTTCTGCATTCGCCAAATCTTCATTGTGTTTTTTGGCTTCGTGGATAAATTTATCGTTCAGGTATTTGTATAAAAAAACCTGCGAAATAATATTGAATTCACTGGCATCATTTCCCAGTCCGTAATTGGCGCAAACGCTTTTGAGTCCGTCTATTAAAGTTTTGGTTTGCGTGATAAACTGTATCTCCGTCATTATATATTAGTTGTAAGTATATTGTTGTTTGTATTCTTTTACAATAAGATTATTGATGTTTTCTGTAGTTTGAGCGTCTAATTTTATTTTCTGTTGGTCTATAAAATTTTGTATCACAATGCTCATTACTTCCTGGTTAAAATAGGTTTCATTCTTCACCAATTCTACATTGTGAAGACAGATGTCGTCTATGATGGTTTTCGTTCCCAAAAGTGCCTCGTAAATTTGTATTTCTTTAGCATTAATGGTTGGGTGATCTACCAATCTTTTGTGAATTCTGGCGTATTTCTCGTCGTTTTCATATTTGGCTCTTAACAGTGCATTTTTACGATTGAGTTCTCTTACTTCATCATAAATTCTGCTGAGGATATGGATGTTGTCTCGCATATCTTCTTGGTTTACCTCATCTAGATTTTTATTTTTGAAAATACGTTCTAGCTCTTCTTTCAGGGTAACGAATTCTGGATCGGCAGGGTCTATATTGCGTTGCAATTCTTCTCGGGTTTGTCTGAGCTGATTTCTGAGTTGGTCTGCCAAAATCATTTCTTCTTCCGAAATCTTGGTAAACTGGAAGAAAATATCTTCTAAAGCCGTGTTGATAAGGTTGGTGTTATCGTTTTCATTGTTGATACTATCTACCAAATTCAGCGTATCTAATCTTCTCTGAACTTCTTTCAGCAACTGATTGAGTTTATAGAAATCTAATAAATCTAATAACTCATCTTTGCCTTGTAATCGGATGATATTTTTAAGTTCTCTGGCATTTTGCAAAACTTTAATGAGGTCTGCCAATTGCTTTTTGTCTTTAATATCGTCCATTTGCAGACGGAAGTTTTCTGCATTTTTAATATCATACTGAAAAAGTTTTTCCTTAATTTCTAAAACATCGTGTTCTATTTCTTCTTTCGACTTGAATAGGTTGCTGTAATTCTGCATTTCATCTCCCAATTCCTGCTGCAACTCTTGGAAATAGTTTTCGTTGGTTTCTTTAAATTCTTTGGTGATGTCTGCAAAATCTACTACAAAACCGAAACGGTGTTTTTTATACGGTCGGTTTACTCTAGTTAAAGTCTGCAACAAATTGTGATTTTTCACTACTCTTGCCAAATACAGTTTTTTAAGACGTGGTGCATCAAAACCTGTAAGCAACATATTGTACACAAAAAGTAAATCAATATCTCCGTTTTTGAAGGCTTCAATTTCTTGTTTTCTGATGTCTTTAGAATTTACATCGTGTAAAATAAGACTGGCTTTCAGAGGAGTATTATTTCCGTATCTTGCTCTTTCTTCACGGACTACGGCATAATCAAACTCTTGTTTGCCGTAGATTTTTTCAAATTGTGCAAAAAGTTCTTTGGCTTGTTCCGATGTATCACAAACCACCATTCCGCCAATGGTTTCATCTTTCTTTCTAAAATCTTTTAAATCATTCAGAATATATTCCAGCATTGGTTCTGCAAACTTAGGATGAGCAAAAATTTCGCTTTTAGAAATTTCGCCTTTTAAGATTTTAATTTGCTCCATTACATCCTGCATTTGCATTTTGTAAGTAGTGGCAATACCTTCTCTTATCAGTCTTAAGGTATAACCATCTGCAATAGAACGATTATAATAATATTTGTGAATGTAATCGCCAAAAAGGGCTTTAGAATCATATTCTTTGGCTACTTCTCGCAAAAGTGGTGTTCCTGTTAAGGCTATTTTTACCGCATCTTTATCTGAACGCAAAAGATTCACCAAATAATTACCTTTAGGATTGTAACTTCTGTGAGCTTCGTCTATGAAATAAACTCTCTGGATATTCAAATCATAATCAAAAGATTCTAAAACAGTACTGTCATCAGAAAATTTCTGAATGTTTACTACCGTTATCTCTTGCACTCCTGAACTGTTGAGAATAGCACTCGCTTTTTTAATATCCTGAATGAATTCGGTTCTGGAGTTCACCATTTTTACAGACAAACCTCTGGAGCGGAATTCTGTCTGAGCTTGTATCGCTAAATCTATTCGATCTACTATGAAATAGAATTTTGCAATGGTGTTTTTCTTTTGGTAATATTGTGAAAGGTATTTTACATTGTAATAAGCCAAAGCCGTTTTTCCACTTCCTTGTGTGTGCCAAATAATTCCTTTTTTAATGCCTTCATCCAACTTATGAGTAATGGCTCTAGAAGCAAAAAACTGCGGATAACGCATAATGTGTTTTTCAATCACTATTTTTCCTTCTCTATTAGTTCTTTCTACATAGGTAATTCCAAACTGTAAAAAGAAAGCTAGTCTTTCTCTAGAAAGTAAAGAAGTGATAATTCTATTGGTAGGCGTTTCGTAATTCTTATTGAGTTTAAACTCGTCTGTATATTTAATCGCAACAATATTGTTGTCTTTTAATACCAAATTTTCTAACTCTTCGTTTTCTGGTTTTAGAAGATGCGTGTAATTCAATAATTCTTCTTCTCTGAAATAGTTAAACATTACGCCATCTTTTGAAGGTGTGGCATAATAAGCTCCCATAACAGGTTCTACTACTCCATCTTCATACTCCATGTTGTTAGAAAACAACATTAATTGCGTAATATTGGTAAAAGCCCTGAAATCTTTTAAAGCAAATCTTTTGTTGATTCTGTTGCGTTCTGCAATAACACCTTCTCTATTGTTTGGCTTTTTTACTTCAATAAAAACCAAAGGCATCCCATTGATTAAAACCGTAATATCTGGCCTGAATTCTTCATCGCCTTTTTTGCAAGTCAATTCAGTGGTAACATGAAATTCATTATTATTGAAGTTTTCAAAATCAATTAATCTTGTTCCAGAAGTATTCATTAACGCTCGGAAAAACTCTCTTCCCAAATCATCATAATTGAGTTTCAATGATACATCAGTCAATAAACGCTGTACTTCGTCTTCTGTAATATCTGGATTAATTTTAGAAATAGAACGTTTAAAAATATCAGGGAAAATATTATTATCTTCCAGCCTGTCTTGTTCGCTTTTGGGGATATAAGTGTATCCTAACCTGCACAAATGCAATATTGCTGGAATTTTTACTCTAGAATCTTCGTTAAACATTATTAGCTTTTTCTTTTACTCCCCAAATATAACAAAAACCTATCTTTATACCAATATGGAAAACCGTAATTCTCAACTTAAATCCAATGAAAAATTTAGAAATAAAACCCCATTCATAAAACCTACAAATTTTCCCATTAGAATAATCCAATAAATGCCATTGCAAACATCAATCAAAATGAAGTTAATTCGCCATAAATAGGCATCATCTTTGTAAGGGTAAGACAAAAATTTACAACAATAAAAATCTAAAAAAAAATGAAAAAGAACTGGTTAGTATTCCTCATGATGGTTTTAATGGTACCTATGGTGTATGCTCAAGAAAGCAGCTATCAACTCTCAAGTCACATTTTAGACATCTCCACGGGTAAACCTGCTCCCAACGTAAAAATTGCTTTACAAAAAAGAGATGCACAAAACAATTGGGTATTGGTAGAAGAAAAAATCACCGACCAAAACGGCAGGGTAAAAGATTTCTTAAAACAAGAGGGCAAAAACAACACAGGCATTTACAAGCTCACGTTTTACACGGCTCAGTATTTTAAAAGTTTAGGTCAAAAATCCTTTTATCCCTTTGTAGAAGTGGTTTTTGAGTTGGCAGACCAAGAACATTACCACGTTCCCATCACCCTATCGCCTTACGGCTACTCCACTTACAGAGGAAATTAAAAATAAAAAACAAAATTGGTGGCTTCGACAAGCTCAGCCACCAATTCTTTTATTACACGCTGCCTGAGCCTGTCGAAGGCACATTCTTATTCCTCCCGGTGATTTCGACTCCGCTCAATCACCGGTATAATGTTTCAACCCTCGGTCACTGAACCGATGGCTTGGTGCCTGAGCACAGACTGAAGGTCTGCGAACGAAGTTCACGAAGGCACCATTTATTCTATTATACACTGCCTGAGCCTCCCGATGACACCACATTCCTAGACCTTCCCCAAAACATAGAACCCACCACCATTAAGAACAGAAGCCCTAAATAATAAGAATGCGAGAGCATATCCACATAATTGATTTTATTTTTACTGTATCCGATAATCAATAAAACTTGAGCGCCATAAGGAAGTAACCCTTGAACGATACACGCAAAAATATCAATCACAGAAGCCATCTTTCGGGCAGGAACTTCAAAACGTTCAGAAATAGGTCTCAACACTTTCCCAGAGATTAAAATCGACACGGTGTTATTGGCAATACAGAGATTTATCAAACCTGTAATCAATCCTGCTCCCAATTGTGCAGATTTGGCAGAGCTAATCTTTGCTTCTATTTTGTTCAATAAATATTGAATTCCCCCTGCTTTTTCTACTAAGGCAGCTAAACCACCTGTAAGCAAAGACAATAGGAAAATTTCGGTCATGGAGGTGAAGCCTTCATAACTGGCTTTGGCAAAACTCAACCACGTAAGGTTTCCTTGCCATAAACCAATGGCTCCCGCTAGAAATATCCCGATGACCAACACCAGAAATACATCTAACCCTAAAAAGGCCAATACCAAAACCACCAAATAGGGAAAAATAAGTTCCCAAGAAATGGGAGTTGGCGTATAGGCAATGGGCGCGACAGGATTGCTAAATCCTATAATCAATAAGATCACCACCGTTAATACTACAGCAGGGGCAGCCAAATAAAAATTGGTTCTGAACTTATCTTTCATGCTGCTGCCCAATGTTTGAGCTGCTGCAATGGTAGTATCAGAAATCACCGAAAGATTGTCGCCAAACATAGCACCACCCAAAAGACTTGCCCCAATCAGGTTAAGGTCTGCTCCACTTTTTTGAGCCAACTGTATCGCGATAGGCCCTAATGCGACAATAGCACCAACCGAGGTTCCAGAAGACAAGGAAAGAAATGAGGCCAAAAGGAAAATCCCTAGAGCATAATAATCAGCAGAGATATAGGTTAGCCCGATATTCACCACCGCATCTACACTCCCCGAAACTTGCGCTACGGTAGAAAAAGCCCCTGCCAAGAGATAAATAATACACATGGTGAGTACACTGGATTCCCCACAACCGTGTAAGAAAGTTTTGATTTTTTCTTGATGAGGCAACCTAGACATGGCGAAAGCGGCAATAATACCGATACTCACGGCAATAGGTGATGGCAAGGCATAAAAATCTTGCAATACAATTCCGGCACCTAAAAATGTACCTACGAAAATTAAAAAAGGAATTAAACTGAGAAAATTTGCTTTTGTATGGTTCATAAAATTTAAAAATTTAACACAGGAACTTTACAAAAGATAGACAACATTTTTTCCAAAAAGTTTGGCTTATCGCTTTAGCACCTTGCTTGTTGTTGCAGGTTGCTACCTCCCGTAGAGGTTCCTGATAATAGGCGGCAAAAGTAATCATTATCTCCCAACGAACCAAATACAATCTATCAATCGCCCTCATAGACCATTAACACAGCCTTTTAACTCCCTGATTTCTAAAAATTAAAGAATAAAAATTTCCTTTCCATTTCCTTTTTGCTGCCATTAAAGCAATTTCTCCTCTCCTCTTTCTCTAAAAATATCTCAAAAATTAGAAAATAGAATTCATCTACTCTCTGCCTTATACAAGCTCAGGCACAACATTTTTTATTGCTCGTTGCCTTCGACAGGCTAAGGCAAAGTTTATCTTTGAATCTGTGGCTTCGTGAACTTCGTTCGCAGACCTTCAGTTTGTGCTCAGCCACCAATTCTTCCATTACACGGTGCCTGAGCCTGTCGAAGGCACATTATTTCTATTGCATTAAAATCCGTGTGCTTTCTAGAACATCTCTGATGTTCCTTTGAGAACTCAAAAACGGTATCATTTCACAAAATCTCCGTGGACTTTGTGTTATAAAAAATTTATATAAAAGACAATCCCTTTACTTCGTAACCTCATAACCTCATCACTGCATCACCTATCCCCCGCTTCTCCCTAGATAAAGCATAGATAAAGCATAGATAGTGTATGAAAAATGTCGGTGAGAGGTATTTGATGTTGGGGAACAATACGCTACAGATGACCTCTAAATCTTATAACAAATGGTCATGATATTATAACTCCTTCAACTTCATCGTATTCTACTTTTGTATCAACATCAACACAAAATATAATCATTATGAAAGTAGACATCGGCATCAGTGCCGCAAACCTCAAGAAAGTATGTGATAACCTAAACGCTGTCTTAGCAGATGGCAATGTGTTATACCTAAAATTAAGAAAGTTTCATTGGAATCTGAAAGGACCAGACTTCATGCAATTTCACCGCCTCTTCGAAGAACAGTATGAGGCAATAGAAAAAGCCATCGATGAAGTAGCCGAACGCATCTCTACACTTGGCGGAATGGCAGTAGGAACCACCATAGAGTTTGGGAAATTTTCTCAGCTAAAAGAAGCACCCGGAAAATGCCCATCTCCTCTGGAAATGGCAAAAGAACTTTTGCAAGACCATGAGAGTATTGTGAAATCCCTCAGAACTTCCATAGACGACTGTGAAGAGAAGTATGAAGACAAAGGAACCGCAGATTTTTTAACCGGGTTGATGCAAGACCATGAAAAAATGGCTTGGCAACTCAGACAATATTTTGTTTAACCTAAAATTTTACCCTATGAAAAAGTATATCTTATCTATCGTAACTTTATTTTTATTGACCTTATTGACGAGTTGTGAAGCGGTAGAAACCGTTTTCAAAGCAGGAATGTATTGGGGATTTTTCTTAATTGCCTTAGTATTAGTCGTGATATTTTGGCTATTTTCACGAGGAAAGAAATAAGTTACCATGTTAAATTCTGAAGAAATAATAGTAAGTAAAATAAAGCCAGCTAAGATTCTGAGGATTATGAACAATCCTCAGAAATCTGCAGAAGCGGTTCAATTGGTTTATACGAATCAATTGTCAAGCAATGGTATCGCTCGTAAAAGAAAAAATAATACATTTCTATATTACCGAGAGGGTAAAAAAATTAATAATTCTAAGGAAATTTCTAGGATTAATAAACTTGCTATACCACCAGCTTGGGAAAATGTATGGATTTGTGATTTAGAGAATGGTCATTTACAAGCAACAGGCTTAGATGGGAAAAGAAGAAAACAATATAGGTATCATCCGCTTTGGAATGCTTTGAGAAACCACACCAAATTCTATAGAATGTTACATTTTGGGATGACTCTTCCCAAAATAAGACTTAGGATAGAAAAAGATTTATCTGATAAAAATATTTCAAAAAATAAAGTATTGGCTTTAGTGATTAGTCTCATGGAAAGAACAAACATAAGAGTAGGCAATAATATTTATGAAAAGTTATATGGTTCTTTTGGCTTAACTACTTTAAAAGACAAGCATGTAAAAATAAATGGAGAAAAGCTAAGATTCACCTTTAAAGGTAAAAAAGGCATCTATCACGATATAGAATTCAAAAATAGAAAACTTGCCAAGGCTGTACAAAATTGCAGAGATATTCCAGGGAAAGAATTATTTCAGTTTTATGATGAACAAGGAAATAGACATTCCATAGACAGCGGAATGGTAAATGATTACATCAAGGAAATAAGTGGAGAAGATTTTACGGCAAAGGATTTTAGAACTTGGAGTGGTACTGTAAATGCTTTTATTGGCATTAAAGAATTAGGACAAGCGGAAAATAAGAAGGAATTTCAACAAAAAACTAAGGAACTCTACGAATATGTATCTAGACATTTAGGAAATACTCCTGCAGTATGTAAAAAATATTATATCCATCCTTTAATCATTAATTTATATGAAAATCAAAGTTTGAATAAATATTTAGATGAATTAGACCATATTGAGATTGATGATGGTAAATCTGGTCTTACAAAAGAAGAATTAACCATTATGAGAATTCTAGAAAATGAAAAACTAAGTTAAATGTGCAAAGGGTGAAAAAATATTTACAATATAGTCCAGAACTCGATTCTCTTACCGAAAAAGAACAACAATTATTAACAGAATGTCTTCAATCTGTGAAGGAATTTGTTTTGAACTCAAAAGAAATTAATAAAACTCATTTTGCTACTAGAGATGCACATTCTAAAACTTATGCAATCATAAAAGGAGAATTAATCATGATTGAAGAATTGCCAGACTTTGCGAAAAACATTTTTAAAGAAGAAAAATATTCTGTTTTAGGTAGATTTTCTCATGCGAATCCTAAAATTAGCTATGGTAAATCTATTATTCCAGCTTATGGATTTTCTATCAAAATTAATAAATCTAAAAATGAAATTATTAATTTGCCATTAGTCAATTTTCCAATTTTTCCAATTTTAGAGCCTTCAGAATTTCTTGTTTTCTTTACGCTCCTAAATAAATATTGGGTAGCACGAATTAAAAACATATTTCATTCAATTTTTCTATTTTCACAACTTATTATTCAATCAATAAAGCTTTCAAAAAACTTATTTAATTTTGAATTTATAAAACACTGCCTTTCAATATTCAAACACCGAAAAGACTTTATATTGTCATTCTCTTATCATTCTATAGGAGTTTATAGACTCGGAAATTATTTAATAAAATTGAAAGTAATTCCTCATGATCAATTTTCAACGTTCAAAAATGTTCATTCTCCCAAAAAAGGAATTGAAAATTATTTAAAAAATAAGAATATAAGTTTCAATTTATTTATTCAAGTTTCCGAAAATATTAAGCAACAACCTATAAATAATTTAACAAAAGAATGGAAAAATGCTGAGTGGTTAAAAATAGGTGAGCTGAAATTCCCGCGTCAAAACACTCAAAACATCCATGATGAAATTTGGGAAAAAATAAATTTCAATCCATTTGAAAACCCTGATTACATTTTACCAGTAGGGAAAATTCAACAACTTAGAAAAGAGACTTATAAAACCTCTATACTAACAAGAAATAACATTAATATAACAAATAATGAGACTAAGAACCTTTGAATCTTTTTGGCTGCTCAAAAACGGCTTACTCTACACCTATCCTACTTTACAAAAAAATATAAAAACAGAAATTTTGGTAATTGGTGGTGGCATTACTGGCGCTCTAATTTCTGATGCCTTAATGGATGCAGGTTATGAAGTGACTCTCATTGACAGACGAGATATTGGTCAAGGAAGCACAAGTGCTACTACCAGCATGTTGCAGTATGAAATAGATGAACCATTAAAAGACTTGGCAAAGAAAATTGGCGAAGAAGCTGCTGCACTTTGTTACCAAGAAGGCATCACTGCGATTCAAGATTTAAAAAAATTGGTGAAAACCAAAAAGTTAAATTGTGGCTTCCAAATGAAGAAGTCACTCTACATTGCACATAACAAAACCGCTGCAAAAGAACTTTACAAAGAATTTGAAATTAGAAAAAAATATCAATTGGGTGTAAAATGGTTAGAGCCAGAAACAATCCAAAAAACTTATGGCATTGTTTCTCATGGTGGCATTCTAAGTGATACTGCCGCTAGTGTAGATGCGTATCAAATGGCGCATGAACTTATCGCTTTTAACGTAAAAAGAGGCATGAAAGTATTTGACCAGACCGAAATTAAAAGCATTCAAGATCAAGGCACAACTCCGAAAGTCATTACGCAAGAAAATCATACCATTCGTGCTCAAAAAATAGTGTTCTGCACAGGTTTTGAATCTTTAAATTTACTCAAAGAAAAAGTTGCCGATTTAATTTATACTTACGCAACCGTGAGTGAGCCCACACAAACCTATAATAAAAATCTAGAAAAGATTTTGATTTGGGACACACAAGATCCTTATCTCTATATGAGAACTACGGATGATGGTAGATTTTTAGTTGGCGGCGAAGATTCTGTGTATAAAGATACCATACTTCAACAAAATATTAAAGAGGAAAAAAGCAAAACGCTCATTAAAAAACTCAAGAAAACCCTACCAGATTTAGACTTCATCGAAGATATTTCTTGGGGTGGAATTTTCGGAACTACCAAAGATGGTTTGCCTTATATTGGGGAATCTCCAGAATATAAAAATTGTTTGTTTTGCTTAGGTTTTGGGGGAAATGGTATTACTTTTTCTGCACAAGGAAGAAAAATTATCGTAGACCTTTTACAGAACAAGGAAAATGCTTTAGTCCAATATTATCGATTTGGGAGATAGGTAAAGGTAAGGATGAAGGATGAAGGTAAAGATTGAGGTAAAGGTTGTGGTAAAGGTTTAGGTTAATATTAAAGTCAAAAAAAACTCGAGTGATATACTCGAGTTTTTTGTTATTGAAATGAATTTTAATCCTTGTTGTGATTTACCCAGATGAGTTTTGAAACATCAAAACCATCTTTTTTTGCTTTTTCAATGAATCTTTTTTTGGTGGCTTCGTCTATGGTTTTATTTCTAGAAAGAATCCACATATATTTTTTAGAATTCCCATAAATAAGCGCATTCTGATAATTTTCGTCAATAGCTACCACATTATACCCAGCATAAAATGGGCCAAAAAAAGAAACTTTAAGTCTCGCTTCAGATTCAGAGCCTACAAATTTAGCTTTTCCTTCAGCAGAATCCCATTCTTTTTTTACATAGTTGTAGCCTTGGTTCAGTACTTTGATGCTACCATCTGGATTGATGGAATATTGCGCTGTAGTATTGTCTAAATTTCTTTCAAAACGAAAGTCAAACCTAGCGATTTCATACCATTTGCCTAGATATTTGTCTTTGTTAAAGTTTTGTACAGCCGTTACTCCATCTGGAATTCCTACGCATGAAGTAAAAATAGTAGCTACCAATGCCATGATGGCAAGTCCTTTTATTATTTTCATTGTATTTATTTTTCTACAAATTTCGGTTAAAATCAGTGAAGCAAAATTATAGAATTGTGAGAAATGTTTTTATTTTATTTGTCTATCAGACTTATTTTCTAGTAGTTCCATGAAATGTAACCGAAGTGTTTTGGTTGGAGAGGGTTTATATTGTATTTTTGTAGGATATGAATAAGAACTATTTCTTATCTTCATCAACAAATTAAAATCTAAAATTTAAAAGTATATGTCATTCGCAATTTCGCAAGTTCCTACTCCTAAAAACGAACCTGTAAGAAGCTATGCTCCTGGTTCTGCAGAGATTAAATCCCTGATTGCTACTTACCAAAAAATGTGGTCAGAAGAAGTAGAAATCCCTATGGTTATTGACGGAAAAGAAGTGAAAACCGGTGAAAAGGTATCACTACATTCTCCTCAGGATCATCAGCACACTTTAGGTTATTACCACAAAGGAAATAAACAACATGTAGATGATGCCATCAATTCTTGTCTAAAAGCAAGAGCAGAATGGGCTAATTTACCATGGGAGCAAAGAGCCTCTATTTTCTTAAAAGCGGCTGATTTATTAGCTGGTCCTTACAGAGATAAAATCAACGCTGCTACTATGATTGGTCAAAGTAAAAATGCAATGCAGGCAGAAATAGATTCAGCTTGTGAAGCGATAGATTTCTTACGTTTTAACGTACAATTTATGACGGAATTGTATTCTGAACAACCGATTTCTGATGCAGGAATCTGGAACAGAGCAGAATACAGACCATTAGAAGGTTTTACGTATGCCATTACGCCATTTAACTTTACCGCGATTTCTCTAAACTTGCCAACTTCTATGGCGATGATGGGAAATGTAGTGATTTGGAAACCATCTGCTACACAAATCTATTCAGCTAAAGTCATTATGGATGTATTGATAGAAGCAGGTTTACCAGCAGGTGTTATCAACATGGTTTTCTCTGGTGGTGCAGAAACTTCTAAGCAAATTCTAGAACACCCAGATTTCTCTGGAATCCATTTTACAGGATCTACAGAAGTTTTCCAATCATTATGGAGACAAATTGGCGAAAATATTCATAAATATAAAACTTATCCTAGAATCGTAGGAGAAACTGGTGGTAAAGACTTTGTAGTAGCCCATCCTTCTGCTGTACCAAGTCAAGTAGCTACTGCTTTGGTAAGAGGTGCTTTCGAATATCAAGGTCAAAAATGTTCTGCTGCTTCTAGAGCTTACGTTCCGCAATCACTTTGGGGAGAAGTAAAAAGAATTATGGGAGAACAATTGGCTGAAATTAAAATGGGAAGTCCAGAAGATCCTTCTAATTTCGTAAATGCGGTAATTGATAAAGCTTCATTTGAAAAATGTAAAGGCTATATCGAAAGAGCTCAAAATGCGAATGATGCAGAAGTAATCTTCGGTGGTGGTTGTGATGACAGCAAAGGTTGGTTTGTACAGCCTACCGTTATTCAAGCAAAAAATCCTCACTACGAAAGTATGGAAGAAGAAATCTTTGGCCCAATTCTTACCATTTATGTGTATGAAGACCAAGATTGGAAAGCTACGTTACAATTAGTAGATGAAACTTCTCCTTATGCATTAACAGGTGCTGTATTTGCACAAGACAGATATGCGATTAACGAGGCGACTAAAGCCTTAGAAAATGCAGCTGGAAACTTCTACATCAATGATAAACCGACTGGTGCTGTAGTTGGTCAACAACCTTTTGGTGGAGCGAGAGCTTCTGGAACCAATGACAAAGCAGGTTCTAAAATGAATCTTCTTCGTTGGGTTTCTGCAAGAAGCATCAAAGAAAATTTCTTATCTCCTACCGATTATAAATATCCGTTCTTAGGTTAAGAATTATTTCAATATCATAAAAAACGCCTCTCAAAGTATTTTGAGAGGCGTTTCCTTTTCATCATTTGTGCTTTCTCCTTTCGGAGAGAAAATAATTTCATTTTCTGAGGACAAAATTATCATTAGTTAATTAGATTTCAAAATGAAATACATGTACATCTCTAAATATTACCACTAATTGAATAAAAAGTACAAAAAACTCCCCACCGTTTATAGTGAAGAGTTCAAGTCAAATTAATATATTTTTTAGAATTTGAAATCTACTCCTATTTGAGCCATAGAAGTGGTCATTTCATACGCTACAGTGCTTCCAGGAATTGCTCCATAAGGATTAGATGGTGATGCCATCATCGGGTTTAATAATGCTCCAGAAGTTTTGCCATCACTTGCTCCATAATGGTAATTTGCATTAATGGTGAATTTATCGTTTAATTTATATCCTACTCCTATTTCGTATGCATCTCTAATGATAGCAGAAGCTGGAACAGAGAACATTGTCAATTCTGGGTTAATAGGATTAGAACTGTAAGTATATCCTAATCTAATTGGCATTTTTTCAATGGCTTTGATTTGAATCCCTGCAGAAATTACATCGATGCTTTCCCAACCGAAACCTTTTACAGCGCCATAATTGCTCCATCCGTTGGCTAAGAAACCTTCTGTATTAGCATAGTCTACATATCTGTAATCTAAAGCCAAATCAAATAAACGATGAGAATAACCAGCACCTACTGAATAAATTGCAGGGAAATTCATCGTAAATTTGTTTTCTCCTTTAGTATTGTCTAGATAAGTGTTCTCAAATTTAAATTCATTAAAGTATACAGGTGATTTATAAGATAAACCGAGTTTAAAACCATTGTTGGTTTTGAAATACATCCCAACTTGTGCTCCAAAACCAATTGCAGAAGCATTATCAGAATTAGGATAACCTGCAGTCATGCTTGGATTAGCCAATGGATTAGGATGAATTTTTAGAGCTGAATAATTCACATTAGGCTGTATTGCCATAGAGAAGTTTTCATTGAATTTATAAGCATACGCAAAACCCACTTGCATCAACATATAATTAGATTCTACTTTACCAAAACCACCATATTGTTGAGACATGAGAATAGGATTGGTGGTGCTTTCTGGATATTCTACCCCAAAACCACTCACTCCGAAAACAGAAATACCAAATTTATGATGAGGATTTTTACCAAAAGTTACTGCAACAGCAGGCATGATAGAGTTGGCTTTTTCGTCTTTAGTCACTCCAGACATTGGTCCGTAAGAAGAAGATAATTCTGGGTTAGACATAAACAAACCAGCATTTACAGAAACGGTGTTTCCATTAAAATCTGTAATTCCCGCAGGATTCCACTGTAACGCACCACTAATGTCAATAGGTTGACCCGTTGCTGCACCACCCATACTCATATTTACTGAACCTATACCTTGCATGAGATGACCTACTTGAGCCATCATAACTCCTGAACATAATACACCAAGAGTAATAATAATTCTTTTCATAAAGTTATTTTTTGTTTCATAAAGTTACGACGGGCTATTTTACTGATTTTAAAACACTTACTGTCATTTGTCATGTTCAGTAAAAACTGCCACTTGCTGAATAATTATTACCATTTGTAAGGATGCATAAAAACACAAAAAAACCTCTCGCTTTCACGAGAGGTACATTTTTTCATAGGTTTTTCATTAATCATATCGATTATGAAACAAATATAGAAAATATTTGTAAAAATCAAAACAAAATAATCATTAATTTGAAAATTCCTTATTCATCGCCTTTATAGAGAAGACTAAAGGCACTTTTTTATCAAATTTAGAGATTCTATACTTCCCTTTTTCTACTTCTACAGTGTGTTTAAAACTTGCATACGGTGACCAATCGTATTCTAGAAAGTGTTTAATCTCTAAATTTTGGTTGATTAAACTTTGAAATACTTCAGAAAGTGCATGATTCCACATGACATATTCTTGGGAAATATTGGCTTCTCTATCTGCATAACTTCCTTCGTAGGTTTCTACAATAGGTTCTGTAGATTGGTAATCATAAGCAATTTTGGTAAAATCATCATCAAACATCCAAATGACAGGGTGAAATTCTACCATGATGAACTCGCCATTGGGTTTAAGAAAATGCTGAATCACTTTTGCCCATTTTTCTATATCGGGAAGCCAACCAATCACTCCATAACTGGTAAAAACCATATCAAACTTTTCCTCTAAAACATTTGGTAAATCATACACATTTGATTCTATAAAGTTGACTTCTACTCCACATTTTTCAGAAAGTTTTTTAGCTTCTGAGATGGCTTTATCAGACAAATCTACTGCTGTAACTTCGGCTCCCATTCTTGCCAAAGAAATAGAATCTTGACCAAAATGACATTGCAAATGCAGAATTTTCTTGCCTTGAATATCTCCCAAAAGGTCTAATTCTGGTTCATTGAGAGAAGTTCTTCCTGCAATAAATTCTTCTACAAAATAGAAATCAGATTTTAAGTGATAATCTACTTTGGCGTTCCAAGAATTTTTATTGATATTGATGTAATCCATTGTTTTTTAATTTGTTCAAAGATAAATTAAATACGTAAATACTATAATGTTTTAATTTAATTTTGTAACTTTAATGGGTGATAACTCAATAATTTTGTATTCACAACAACCAAACAATATTAATCACTAAATACCAAAATTATGAAAAACAGTTCTAAACTATTAGCACTTTTAGGTCTTGGAGCGCTTGCTTTTTGGAGATATAAAAAAGCAACTCCAGAAGAAAAACAAAAAGTTAACGACCTATTGAATAACGCAAAAGACAACCTTACTAAATACGGTAATGATTTAAAATCTAAGGCTGAAGAATTAAAAGACAAAGCTGAAGAAAAATTCAATGATTTGAAATCTCAAGCAGAAACCAAAATGGATGAAGCAAAAGAGGCAGTAGAAGAAAAAGTAGAAAACGCTCCACAAGCATAAACAAAAAAGCCATCTTTATGATGGCTTTTTTTATGATAAGAACTCTTCTATTTTCATTGTCTTTTGTTCACCAGAAGTTAGATTCTTGATGGTGATATTTCCTTCCGCAATTTCTTGTTCACCAAGGAAAATAAGGTTTTCTATGCCTTTCTTTTCGGCGTAGGTAAATTGTTTTTTCAGTTTGGCACTTTCAGGGTAAATTTCTGCGGCAATTCCTTTTTCACGAAGTTTGGCTACAACCTTCATGGCTTGTGCAGCTTCTTTTTCTCCGTAATTGGCAAAAAGATATTCTATTTTTCTTTCAGAATTTTGTGGGAAAAGATTCAGTTCTTCTATTACGAGATAAATTCTATCCAAGCCGAAAGAAATTCCTATTCCTGGAATATTTTTCACCCCAAAAACTTCGGTAAGATTGTTGTATCTACCACCGCCACCAATGGAACCCATTTCTACACCTTGTGCTTTTACCTCGAAAATAGCTCCTGTATAATAGTCTAAACCACGCGCTAAAGTGATGTTGAAAACCAACTCATCTTCAATGCCTAGATTTTCACAATTTTCTAAAACAAATTCTAGTTCTTCTACTCCATTTTTACCGATTTCCACATTGGCAAAATTGGTTTTAAGAATTTCTAAAACTTCAGATTGAGGTTTATTATCAAAAAGGAAAGACAGTTTTTCTATCGCTTCGTCAGAAATGTTTTTTTCTTTCAATTCTTTTATTACACCTTCTTTTCCGATTTTGTCTAATTTGTCAAGTGCTACTGTAAAATCAATCAACTGCTCAGAAATGTTGGCAAATTCTGCTAATCCAGAAAGGATTTTACGGTTGTTGATATGGATTTTTACAGGAATTTGCAATTCTTTGAAAGACTTCAAATATAACTGAACCAATTCTACTTCTTGCCAAAGACTTTCTGAACCAACTACATCTGCATCGCACTGATAAAACTCTCGGAAACGTCCTTTCTGAGGTCTGTCTGCTCTCCAAACTGGTTGAATTTGATAACGTTTAAAAGGAAAAGTTAGTGTTCCCTGATTCATGGCTACAAAACGTGCAAAAGGAACGGTTAAATCATATCTTAAAGCTTTCTCTGAAATCTGAGCGATGAGTTTTTGAGAATTTTTAGCATTCCAATCTTCGTCTTTTGTTTTTGCAGCGTAATCTCCAGAATTGAGGATTTTAAAAATCAATCGGTCTCCTTCTTCTCCATATTTACCCGTCAAAGTTGATAAATTCTCAAAACTTGGCGTTTCCAAAGGTTGGAATCCGAAGAGTTCAAAATTCTTTTGTAAAGTATTGATAATGTATTTTCTACGGTAAACTTCCTGTGCTGTAAAATCTCTGGTTCCTTTCGCTAAACTTGGCTTCATTCCTTGATGTGTTAATTAGTCGATTTGCTAATTGGTTTATAAATTCTGTGCAAAAATACGGAAATTATCAATAATCATCGCATCAACGCTTCGTCACATCAGCAAATCATCACATTTCTTTCAGCATCCAAAGATTACAACCATCATGACCTGTATTTCCGAGTGGTTGATTCAAGTATCTGAAACCTTGTTTTTCGTAAATGGAAACAGCAGTAGAAAATTCTGGAATACTTTCTAAATAGATCTGCGAATACCCAAATTCTTGAGCGGTTTCTATGGTTTTTTCTAACAATAATCTGCCAATTCCTTTTCCTCTTCCTTCATTAGAAATATAGAATTTTACGAGTTCTGTACAACCTTCTGGAAGATTTTCGGTGGGAAAAATTCCGCAACAGCCTACGATTTTATCCTCTAATTCTGCTACCCAAAGTTGAGATTTAGGCGTTTGAAAAAGTGAATATAAATCATCTGTAGTAGGATCAGTATAAACCGTTCCTGCGGTACATTTTACTTTGAAATCATGGAAGCAACTTCTGATGATTTTGGCTAAAATAGCGTTGTCTGATGGTTGAATAGGTCTGATATTGATTTTCATATTTCAAAAATAGGAATTTCAGATCAATTGGATTTATTAAAGAATAAAGTTTATTTTTAAAATAATCTCGCTAATTAAGCTGATTAAACAGATTTTTATTTATTATGTCTGTCAAACTTGTTTGATCATTGAGAAATTTTAAACATTCATCAACACATCTAAAATTTCTTCGCCATATTTATCTGTTCTAACATTTCCAAAACCTTTTATTTCAGAAAAATCTTTCAGTGAAACTGGTAAAAATTTTGTTATAGAAATCAAATGTGAATTATGACAAATATAAAAACTAGGAACGTCTAATTCTCTAGCTTTTTTTAATCTCCAATTTTTTAAAGCTTCATAAATTACTTTCTGTTCTTTAGTAAGATTTTCGTCTGAATCTTTAAATGTTTGATTTGAAACTTTTTTTTCATTTGGTATTAAATAATAGACCATGATAGACCAATAATTATCATTCCCATTGATAAATTTTGCATTCATGTTTACAATTTCATGTTGCTCCAGAAAGGAATTTATCAATGCTTCATCTGTATTAAGAAACTCTTCTAAAATTCTAACTTTGAATACTTTTATTCTCATGATTAATATTTTAATAAGCCTTGCCAAAAAATGACAAGGCTGTAATTTCATTTGTGTGTTCTGCTTTATTTAGTTCCTAGAAGTAAAAGTTCTTCTACTCTAATTTCGGTGATGTAGCGTTTTTGTCCGTCTTTATCATCATACGTTCTGTAGGTAAGTTTTCCTTCGATGGCAATTTCTTTTCCTTTTTGCACGTATTTTTGAAAAATCTCTGCCGTTTTACCAAAAGCAACCAAATTGTGCCATTGAGTTTCTTCTACTTTTTCGCCAAGAGAATTGGTGTAATAATCGTTGGTTGCTAATGAAACTGTAGCTTTCATTCCTTTTTCGAAATTTACGATTTCTACTTCTTTTCCGGTGTGACCGATAAGCGTCACTTTGTTTCTTAAAGACATAATAATAAATTTTAAATTAAACGTTAGAAACGAGTCGTTCTGTGTTTCCCTCGAATCTCTTTGGCAAAGTTGTGACGAAAGCGAAATATTAGTCGGTATTTAGTCATTTATATCCGTTTGTAGTCGTTTGTACGAGTTTTTATAATTTAAAATCAAACACTTATAAGTATTTTAAATTTTTGTGATTATTGTGTATATTTGGGTATTAGCTGTAACCATATTCAAATTCACTGCAAATATTTATGAACAAAGAAAAAATAATTGTCTTAATCGTTTTATCTTTAATTCCAAATTTTGTTTTTGCAAATGCTGGATCACCAATGATGTGGTTTGGCATATTACACTTATTATGGATAAATGCAATAATTGGAATTTATGAAAGTAATATTATCACATCTAAATTTAATATTGAAAACAGAAAATGGTTAATTATTATGGCAAATTATATTTCAATGTTTATTGGATTATATTATATAGCTCCACACTTTTCCGAAATAAATGGTAATGTTGACTTTTGGGGTGGAAAAACTAGATTAGGAGAATATAAACTAAAAGGTTTTATTTTTGGGATGTTATTTTCATTTTTTGCAACTTTACTAATTGAATTTCCGTTTTACTTATTAGCTATAAAACAAAAAATAAACGGCTGGAAATTAATTAAGCCTTTTCTAATGGCAAACTTGATAACGAATATTACTATGTTCTTAATATACTTTTTAATAGTTTTATTTGGAGCAAAATGGAATTAACTATATCTACGGCTAAGTCACTATTTTCAAATTTTGGCTTTTAAAAATTTAAACTTTATCAATTAAAAAAACATTATCCCTTTACAAACGGATTTTTTTATCTTTACGTAAAACTAATTGCTATGAAAAAGCTAAATTTTCTATTCTTTTTATTATTACTACTACCGCAAGTAATTTTCAGTCAAGAATCTTATACTCCATTACAAACCAATTCTGGAGAAGTAAAAATTCCTGGAGAATGGCAACAACTGAATACAGCAGAAGATTCTGGGCAAACTTATCTTAAAAACAGTGATAGCGTAATTATTGCTATTGCAAAAAATCCTAAAAGAGCTTATCCTTTTTATGCGAAAGAAAAATCTGATTTTGAAAACATTATCGCATTTTATAAATGGGACGCTGATTATAGAGAATCTTTAAATTCTAAGACTCAAAAATTAAAAGAAAATCCTAAAGCAGAATATATTATTTGGAAATACAATGACGGAAAAGCAGACAATGTATTTTTATTTGGCTCTAGTCAAAAAGACTTTCTCAATCTTTTAGTTTATACCAATAACTGGACTGAAGAACAAAAAATAAAATTCCTTGAAAATTTATTTGAAGTGAATAAAAAGTGATTTAGTTTTTTTAATTGTTGTTTTAAAATAAGTAATGAAATTTTTTATTATCATAATTCCATTTATTTATAATTATATTTATCTTTTTAATCGAAAATCTAAGATATTCAAAGTTTATAGAAAATGGCTATTTCCATTTTTATGCATTCTTTTAGGATTGTTATATGTGATTTTAGCTCCGGATTCTAATGGTACGGAAAGAACAATTGAAATTTGGGCATTTTTTACACCTTTTATTTTTACAATATATCTATCGCTTTCCAGTTTATTAAGCAAATATTTTAATCATCGAGATTTTATATTATATCTTAGATATTCTGATGAAATTGATTATTTGAAACCCAAAAAATCTAATGCAAAAAGTCTAGATAAGTTTATTTCCTATTTTTCAATTTTCTTCATCTTATTTCTTCCATTTATTATTCTATTATTTAAAAAATAAAATTCTATAAAATCTTAATCCGTTTACAAACGGATTTTTTATCTTTACTAAAAACTAATACCATGCAAAACTGTCTAGAATGTGGCGAAAAAATCATGGGCAGAATAGATAAGAAATTCTGCAGTGATGCTTGTAGAAACGCCTATAACAATAAACAGAACAAAGACCAAACCAACCTTATGCGCAATATTAATAATAAACTGCGCAAGAATTTCAAGATTCTCTCTGAACAAAATTTTGTAGAAAACAAAGCCAAAACTACTAGAAATAAACTTTCGGTTGCTGGTTTTGATTTCGAATATTTCACCAATATTAAAACCTATAAAAACGGAGCTCAATATTATTTTGTGTATGATTTTGGGTATAAATTTTTAGAAGAAGATTTTATTCTGGTGGTAAAAAAAGAAGCTTAAAAGTCTCCTTTTTCTTGATAAAGAACCAGATTTTCGCTATATTTGAAAAACTATTTTATTCAACTATGACCGATTTCTTTACTGGGATGAGCGTGCTTCAACAAGCATTTTGGTATTCTGCTCTCCTATCCAGCATTATTTTTTTATTGCAAACCATTCTCACTTTTGTAGGAGTAGAATCTTCTGATTTAGATACAGATTTTGATGGAGATTTTCATCATGTAGATGCACCTTTTGAATGGTTTACCTTCCGAAATCTCATTAATTTTCTTCTTGGTTTTGGGTGGACTGGTGTGGCTTTTTTTGGCGAAATGAATGATTATCTTCTGGTAGCTTTGGCAACTTTAGTAGGATTAATTTTTGTGGCGATATTCTTTATCATCATCAAGCAATTTTTAAAATTACAAGAAGACAACACCTTTCAAATGGAAAAAACCATCGGAAAAACCGCTGAAGTTTATCTTAAAATTCCCGCTCATAAATCGGGAACTGGAAAAATTCAGGTAAGCATTAATGGTAGTTTTCATGAACTCAATGCAGTAACAGAAGGAGAAGAAATTCTTTCTGGCGAAAGCGTGAAAATCATCAATACAGAAAACAAAATTTTAATTGTAGAAAAAATTTAAATTAATATAAACTGATTAAAACCAATGGAACCTTTTATTATTATCGTTATTGTTGCAATTGTAATATTTGTAACTATTCTAGCCCTTATTTCTAGGTACAAAAGATGTCCTTCTGACAAAATCTTAGTCATCTACGGAAGAACTGGCGGTCAATCTGCTAAATGTATTCACGGAGGTGGTGCTTTTATTTGGCCTGTTATTCAAGATTTTGCTTACCTAGACCTTAAACCTATTTCTATTGAAGCCAATCTTACCAATGCACTTTCTAGACAAAACATCAGAGTAGACGTGCCTTGTAGGTTTACCATCGCTATTTCTACCGAGCCAGATTCTATGGGAAATGCTGCAGAAAGATTATTAGGACTTGCTCCAGAACAAATTCAAGAACTTTCTAAAGATATTCTTTTTGGTCAATTGCGTTTGGTGATTGCTACCATGACTATTGAAGAAATTAACTCAGATAGAGATAAATTCCTTGATAATATTTCTAAAAACGTAGATACAGAACTTAAAAAAATTGGTTTAAAGCTCATTAACGTAAACGTAACCGATATTAAAGATGAATCCGGCTACATAGAAGCTCTAGGAAAAGAAGCTGCTGCAAAAGCGATTAACGAAGCTAAAATTTCTGTAGCGGAGCAAGAAAAAATTGGGGAAACAGGTAAAGCAAGTGCAGACCGAGAAAAAGATGTAGTCATTGCGGAAACACAAAGAGATAGAGATGTAAAAATTGCCGTGACTCAAAAAGATAGAGAAGTAAGCATTGCCTCAGCTAAAAAAGATGAAAGCATCGGTAAAGCTGAAGCAGAAAAAGAAGCGAGAATCGCAACTTCTCTTGCCAACTCTATCGCCGTAAAAGGAGAAAACGAAGCAAAAATTACGATTGCCAATTCTGATGCACAAAGACGTGAAAAAGAAGCGGAAGCGCTGAAAATAGCAATGGCTGCTGAAAAAGTACAATCGGCAAAAGCTTTAGAGGAATCTTACTTAGCCGAACAAAAAGCTGAAACAGCAAGAGCTGAAAGAGAACGCTCTACTCAAAATGCCAATATTGTAGTTCCAGCTGAAATAGCAAGACAAAAAGCTATCATTGACGCAGAAGCAGAAGCAGAAAAAATAAGACTTCAGGCAAAAGGTGAAGCAGATGCTATTTTTGCCAAAATGGAAGCAGAAGCAAAAGGTCTTTATGAAATCTTAACCAAGCAAGCAGAAGGTTATGACCAAATTGTAAAAGCTGCAGGTGGTGATACTAATAGTGCTTTCCAATTATTATTGATTGAAAAATTACCAGAATTGGTAAAAACTCAAGTGGAAGCAGTTAAAAACATCAAAATTGATAAAATTACCGTTTGGGATGGTGGAAACAATCCTGAAGGAAGCACTTCTACCGCAAATTTTGTTTCGGGAATGATGAAAACGGTTCCTCCATTGAATGATTTATTCAATATGGCAGGACTTAATCTTCCCTCTTACTTAAAAGGCGAAAATCCTAAAGAAGAGGATGCTAAAATAATAGAAGAAAAACCTTCTAAACCTGAAGGTGAATCTCCAAAAGCATAACCCAAAAAAAGAGCAGAAATTTCTGCTCTTTTTGTTTATCTAAACCCTAGCCTTTCTCGAAATTTCATCTATTTTTTGAGTTAAAATTTTTGTCATCATTAATGGAATTAGTAGATTTGAAAGTCTTAAAAATAACCATGAAAAAACTCTATATTCTATTTATATTTTCTTTTTTTATTTCTGTGTTTTCTCAGCAAAAATTGCAATCGCAATCTGATTTTTATTTTTATGAAAACAAAGGTCAAATTATTGACCAAAACGGAAATGCCAATTCTAAAGTTAAATATTTATTCAATTCTGGTGGACTAAATGTTCAAATCAAAAAGGAAGGCTTTTCTTACGACGTTTACGAAGTTGAAAAAACGAAAAAGAAAAAATCTAAAGTCGAAAATTCTTTAACTGCTTTTGATAGAAAACCAAAAGATGAGTTTGACTATAAATTTAAGTTTCATAGAGTTGACATAGACTTTCTAAATGCCAATAAAAATCCTGAAATCATTGCCGAAGGAAAATCTACGGATTATGAAAACTACTACAACATTCCCCATAAACCAGAAGGTGTAACAAAAGTTCACCGTTACCAAAAAATTACTTATAAAAACATTTATCCCAATATAGATTTGGTTTTCTTCAAACCAAAAGATACTGCTAAAACCATTGAGTATAACTTCATTATCCATCCAAAAGGAAAAATTTCTGACATTAAACTCAAATTTAAAGGAGCAAAAACCAAACTCAAAGATGGAAAACTCTCTATGAATCTAAGATTTGGAGAGATGCAAGAAAACATACCGCATTCTTGGATAGAAGAACCTTCTAAAAAAACAGATTTATCTGTTCAGTTCAGGGAAATGGAAAACGGAGTTTTCGGGTTTGCTGCTCCACAAGATTCTTTTGATAAAACAGTGGTTATAGATCCTGTTCCTACGAGAATTTGGGGGACATATTTTGGTGGAGATGGAGATGATATGAGCTATGATTTTTATGAACATAATGAAAATATCTATACAGTAGGCTGGACGAATAGTTATAACAATATTTCAACTTCTGGTGCATATCAAACTACATATATTAAAAATTATGCCGGATTTATTTTAAAAACTAAAGATAATAGTAGCAAATTATGGTGTACTTACTATAATAGTGATGATACAACAAGATTATTTAATTGCACTGTTTATAAAGACATGTTATATGTTGCTGGAATCTCTACACAAACTTATGTTGTAAGTAATTCATATGTTTTAAAATTTGATTTAAATGGAGTTTTTAATAATAAAAAAACTTTTAATATTCCTACTGATAATGATGTAGTAGCACTAAATCTACTTTCTGATAATATTAATAATAGTTTATACATTATTGGTCAAACAAGAAATCCTACATTTCTTTCTAACCCTATTGAAAAGTATAATAAAAACTCTGATATATTTATTCTTAATTGTGATGAAAATTATATCACCAACTGGAGTACATATTTAGGAGGAAGCTCAAATGAAGGAATTAAAGGTGCATATTTAGACGAAAATAACAATCTAAATATTTTTGGTTATTCTGATTCTACAGACTTAAGTCTTACTAATAATGCTTTTCAAAAAAGTTTTTTGAAATCAGGAAATTATTATGCTAAATATGATTTAAAAGGAAATAAATTATATTGTACTTTTTTAGGTGGTAATGATGACATAGAAGAATTAGGCTTTGCAAGAATAAATAACAATATTCTCACATACATTGGTTGTAATGTTTTTCAATTACCTTATAAAAAATTTATAAGAAAAATTGATTTAAACTCTAATACTCAAATTTCTTTTAAAGACTATCCTTTTATTAGCAAAATAACAGAAAGCAATGGATATATTGATGAGAATGAAAATTTTTATCTTGTGGGTGAGCCTAATTCTGGATTTTCTGCTACAAGTAATGCTTACAATTCTGCATACGGAACAGTCTACTTAATGAAAATTGATAAAAATTATCAAACAGTTTGGTCAACTTATTATGGAGGTTCTGGTTCTGATTTTCCTTATATGAAAAAAAACAAAGATGGTTTTATATATATATTTGGCAGAACAAGTTCTACTTCTACTATTGCTTCTGCAAATGCTTTTCAGAGTAATTTTTATGGTGGTTATGGAGATGTTTTTATGGCAAAATTCTATGATTGTACTGATGTAAAACCATTCGAAAAAAAAGATACTATTTGTCCTAATACAAATTATCAACTATTTGCAAACGGAGGAGATAGTTATCAATGGTCTGGACCAAATGGTTTTACCTCGACTAACCAAAATCCTATTATTAATAATATTCAGATAATTGATTCCGGTGTTTATAAATGTATTGTTAAGAATAATAACGATGATTGCTTTACATTATTTGAAACCACAGTAATTGTAGAAGACAAAACGCCACCCATTCCAGATGTCACCAATTTACCAGATATTACAGGAGATTGTCATACTGTAATTTCTACGACTCCTACTGCAACAGATAATTGTTCTGGTAAAATTACAGCAATTACAACAGATCGATTACAATATTCCATTCCCGGAACATATACCATTACTTGGAAATACTATGATGGAAACGGAAATACTTTCTCGCAAACTCAAAAAGTCATTATTACTTCTCCTGCTTTACCAACAGCAACTTCACCTCAAACTTTTTGTGCGATTGATGCTCCAAAAATTTCAAACATCAGCATTACTGGTCAAAATATTATTTGGTATGATAACTCTGGAAATGTTTTAAATACTGCAACTCCATTGATTGATGGAACTACTTATTACGCTTCACAAACCATAAATGGCTGCGAAAGTGATAAGATTTCTATTCAAGTAAAGGTAAATGCTACTCCACTTGCTACAGGAAATGCAAATCAAGATTTTTGTACTTCCAGAAATGCTCAAATTAAAGATTTGACTGTAACAGGAACTTCTTTGAAATTTTATGATAACTTAGGAAATCTATTACCCAACTCAACTCTTCTTCAAAACAATACTTCGTATTTTGTTACACAAACTTTAAATAATTGCGAAAGTCCAAAACTAGAAATTAAAGTCACTTTAACTGCCAATTCACTTCCTGCAAATGATTATCAGTTAACCTTTTGCAATGATACTACCGCCAATTCTAAAACCGAAGATTTAAGAAAATATCAAGAAAATATCATCATAGGTTCTACCGCTTACAGTTTTGAATATTTTGACCAGAACAACAATCCTATTGCCGATTTTGCCAATAGAAATCTCATCATTGGTTTTAATATTTTTAATGTAAAAGTGAAAAGTGCAGATGGTTGTTGGAAAATGGTTCAATTAAAGCTTCAACTCAATCCAAAACCTGTGGTAAATCTTCCTGTGAATGCAGAATTTTGCAGAGGACTTTCAGTAAATTTGGACGCAGGTTCTGGCTATAAATCTTATGTTTGGACGAAAGATGGAACCCCAACTCCTATTTCAAATGCTCAGGTCTTAAATGTTTCTGAAGTTGGTAAATACACGGTAGAAGTGACCAACAGTTCTGATTGCAAAAACACGAGTTCTACTCTAGTCAATCAATCTATTTTAGCCAATATTTTAAAAGTGGAAATCACCAACAATGATGCTAAAGTTTTACTTTCTGCAAATGGTGATTTTGTTTATTCTTTAGACAATTCAACTTGGCAAAACCACCCAGAATTTCCAAATTTGAATAACGGAAGTTATACCGTTTCTGTAAAAACGAAATTAGGCTGTATTATTGGCGAAATGAATTTTACCATTTTTGATATTCCGAATACTTTTACTCCCAATTCTGATGGTATAAATGACACTTGGAAAATCACAGGAATGGAAAATTATCCTAACTCAGAAATCACTATTTTAGACAGATTTGGCACTGCTGTTTTGAAAAAAATTATCAATGGTACTTTTGAATGGAACGGACAGTTTAATGGCAGAATTTTACCAACTGGAACCTATTGGTATGTTCTGAAAGTTTCAGACGGACGAATTTTACAAGGTTATGTTTTAATTAAAAATAGAAATTAAAAAAGAGCAGAAATTTCTGCTCTTTTTGTTTTATTCTTCGTTGATAAGTCTGATTTTGTCTTCCAAAATTTCTATGACTTGGTCTTTATATAAACCGCCAATTGCCTTTTTGAAATTCTTTTTGCTCATTTGAAGTTCTTGCTTTATTTCTTCGGGTTCTGATTTGTCTGAGAGATAAAGAATTCCGTAATTTTCTTCTAATTTCTGAAGAATTTTTTGTTGAAACTCATCATGATTGTTTTCATAGCCTTGTTTTTGAAGTGTAACATCTATTTTGCCATCTTCTCTGATGGTTTTGATATAGCCTGTTTCTTCAGACAGTGGATATAATTTTTTGAAAACATCCGAAGTGTAAATTAAGCCTAAATATTTTTTATTCACCACTACATTGAATCCAATTTCTGATTCTCCTGCAATGATAAGATTTACTTCTTCCCCTTTTTTGAAAGGAACATTATCGTAAGACTGATTTCTCTTAAATTTAGTGGTTCCTGTAATTCTGTCTGAAACATCATCTACATAAACGTAAACCAAATAACGTTTCCCTTCAAGGATTTTACCTTTTTGTTGCTTGTAAGGAATAAATAAATCTTTGATAATTCCCCAATCCATAAAAGCGCCACTTGGCAAAGATTGCACGCAAGTCATCACTGCAAACTCTCCTACTTCGCAAAGCGGAATTTCTGTTGTAGCTTTCAAAGCAGAATCATCTTGATACACGAAAACTGATATTTCATCACCTATTTCTGCATTTTCGCCTGCAAAAATTTTAGGCAAAAAAGCTCTTTCACCGGTTTGAGATTCTAAGAAAAGTCCAGAGGTATTTTTTTCTGCGATTTTTAAAGTTTGAGTTTTTCCTAACTGCATTTTTATAATTGATAATTGGTAAGTTTTGCAAAGGTAAGGTTTTATTTCACAGCATCAAGTAAAGCTTGTATATCAAATTTTATCATTTTCTGAAATGCTTCTACTGCTTTTGGTGCTTTTTCGGCGTCATTCATCATATCAACTAAAATCTTTGGATAGACTTGCCAACACATTCCGAATTGGTCTGTAAGCCAACCGCAAACTTTTTCCTGTCCTCCATTATTCAGTAGATTTTCCCAGTAGTAATCTATTTCTTCTTGTGTTTCGCATTCTATACAAAAAGAAACGGCTTCATCAAATTTGAAATTCGGGCCGCCATTTAATCCCATGAATTCTCTTCCGTTCAGTTCAAATTTCACGACCATTCCATTATCCGAAAGGACTTTAGAATTAGGGAAAATTTGGCAATAAAAATCCGCAGCTTCTCTGGCTTTTCCATCGTACCAAAGACATGGAAATATAGGTTTTGTAATCATATTTTAATTTTTTTGAAATGGTGATATTTTATAATTTTCATTTTGTGGAATCAATAGACTTTTATCTTTATTGAAAAAATAAATGCTGTCTAATTTTATGTCATAATTTCTAACTAAATCTTTTCTTTTAAGATAAATGTAATTTCCTTTTTGTTCAAATTTCCCTTTTTTAATGCAAGCATAATGATTAGAACGTTTCTTTAATTCAAAATGATTGTCATCAAATAAAATAAGGTTTATAAAATCATTTTCTTGACTTGTTCCAATCCAAATTGGTTTGTATGATTGTTGATATAGATTTTGACCGAAAAAAAACAATGCCATTATTAATAATGTTCCTAAAACGTAAAAAGTAGAAATTTTATTTCTATTGGTTTTGTTTCTCTTGTTTCGAAAATAGTTAAAAATAAATAATGTTAAAATATTTAAAATCAAAATAATCAATAAAAATGGAACAATAAACAATATTTCTATTCCACTACAATAATCATCAAAATCAAGAAAAATATAACAGATTAATCCTGCAATAAATATCAGTGAAAAATGTTTCAAAAAATTCAACATATTAGCTATTCGTTTCATTCAAATGTACAAAAAAAAGTTGCAGAAATTTTTAAATGATAACCTAATTGCAGCCCGAGTTGAGCGGAGCTCTTTTTGTGTAGCGAAGCGAAACAAAAAAGCGGGAGCGGAAAGAGGAAATTGCTGCCCAAATAAAAAAGAGAAGCCGAAACTTCTCTTTTATCTTTAAATATTTAATTTTTAAATCTTTCAATCAAAAATTACATGTGAATCGCACGTTTACCTGTAGCGTCTAATGCAGCTTCTTTAATCGCTTCTGCATAAGTAGGATGCGCATGAGACATTCTAGAAATATCTTCTGCACTTGCACGGAATTCCATAGCAGTTACAGCTTCTGCAATTAAGTCTGCAGCTCTTGCACCAATCATGTGAACGCCTAAAACTTCGTCTGTTTTTTCATCAGCCAAAATTTTAATTAATCCGTCAATATCTCCAGAAGCACGGCTTCTTCCTAAAGCTCTCATTGGGAAAGAACCTACTTTATAAGCTGCTCCTTCTTCTTTTAATTGCTCTTCGGTTTTACCCACTCCTGCAACTTCTGGCCAAGTGTAAACTACTCCTGGAATTAAGTTATAATTGATATGTGGTTTTTGACCTGCTAAAGTTTCAGCTACGAAAACGCCTTCTTCTTCCGCTTTGTGAGCCAACATAGCTCCTTTTACTACGTCGCCAATTGCATAAATATTGGCAACATTAGTTTGTAAATGGTCGTTTACTTTTACTCTTCCTCTTTCGTCTAATTCTACTCCTGCTTTTTCTAAGCCAAGACCTTCTGTGAATGGTTTTCTACCTACAGAAACCAAAACATAATCTCCTTCTATACTTACTTCTTCTCCTTTTTTGTCTTTCGCTGTAATTTTTACAGAATCTCCGTTTCTTTCTACCGATTGAACTCCTGTTGAAAGCATGAATTTCATGCCTTGTTTTTTAAGAACTTTAGTCAATTCTTTAGACAAAGCACCATCCATTGTTGGGATAATTTTATCCATGTATTCTACAACGGTTACCTGAGAACCTAATCTCAAATAAACAGAGCCTAATTCTAGACCAATTACACCACCACCGATTACTACTAAATGTTTTGGAATTTCTTTTAAATTCAACGCTTCAGTAGAAGTGATAATTCTTTCTTTATCTATAGTGATGAAAGGCAAAGTAGATGGTTTAGAACCTGTAGCAACAATTGCATATTTGGTTTCTAAAATTTCAGAAGAACCATCATTTTTCGTTACTTTTACTTGAGTAGCAGATTCGAAACTACCCAAACCTTCAAAAACAGTTACTTTATTTTTGTCCATCAAGAAATTAATTCCTTTAGTAGTTTGGTCTACTACTTCGTTTTTACGAGCCACCATTCTTGCCAAATCAGCTTGAGGTTCGTTGATAATAATTCCGTGATTTGCAAAATTGTGCTTTGCATTTTCGAAATGTTCTGAGCTATCTAAAAGCGCTTTTGACGGAATACAACCTACATTTAAGCAAGTTCCTCCCAAAGTAGAATATTTCTCGATAAGAGCAGTTTTGAAACCTAATTGTGCGCATCTTAATGCAGCTACGTAACCACCAGGTCCAGAACCAATTACAGTAACATCAAATTGTGACATTTTATATTATTTTTTATTAAAACTTAATTTTTGCTAAAATACGGAATTTTTCTCTCACAGATTGCACAGATTTTTAAATTTATAAAACTTTGATTTTTAATTTACAATCGGCGTTAAATTCTTTTACTTGTTCTCTAAAATCACTTTTAAATCTAAAATTATCTTCTCTTATAAAAGTATATGAAATATAAATATTAAATAATGAAAATGATAAAATTATAAGTTTAAAAACAAGATATATTTTAGATAAAATTGAAACTTTACTTTTTAGAAAATTTGAAAGAATAGAATCAATAAATAAAAAAAGTGTAGTTGTAATTATAGAATTCAATAGTATCCCTAATAAATAATATTCATTTGCCATTGAAGTAGCCAAAGATTGGGACTTGTAAACAAAAGGAAAAGCAGCAAAATATTCTGGAAAAACATCATCCTTTGCTTTACAACTAAAATAAATTCTTATCAAATCTAAATGTGACCAAAAAAATCCTATTGAGGTAACAAAAAATCCAATAAGTTTAAAAATTGTTTTCATCTTTTAAATCTCTTTAAAAACCTCAAAATATTTCTCTAAAATCATATCTTTTGAAAATCTAGATTGTATTGAATTTTTAATCGCTTCCGAATCGTGATTTTGTTCTAATATTTCTACAATTTTAGCAGCGAATACTTTGTGATTTTCAATATCTGAAATTTCTCCATTGATTTTCGGTTGAATAATTTCATGAATTCCGCCTTTGCAATTGTTGGCTAATGCATATGTTCCACACGCTCCTGCTTCCAACAAAACATTCGGGAAACCTTCATATCTGGAACTCAAAATAAATAAATCTGCAAACTTCAAAAACGGATAAGGATTTTTTTGAACTCCATGAAAAATCACGTTTTCTAATCCTAAATTTAGCTTCATTTGGTGAAGCATTTCTCTGTCTCTTCCATTTCCTAAAATATGCAACAACACTTTGTGTTGTTTTAATTTCACAAAAACCTTCAAGAGATTATCGAAGCCTTTTCTTGAAGATAAATTTCCAATGGCGACTACATTTTTGAATCCTTCCCGATAGCTTTCAGTTTTAGTAGCATTTTCTAACTTTTCTTCTATAAAATTGAAATCTACTGGATTGTTGATTTTGATGAGTTTGTCTTTTTTAATCTTAAAATTCTCCATCAAATCATTCATCATATCATCACTTTGGCAAATGATTTTATTGTAATTATTGTAAAATTTATAGAAAAATCGGATTTCTCTTCTCGTAACATGTTGAGAAACAACATTGGTTTCTCTGGCAATGAATTTTGTTTTCGGGAAGAGTTTGATAAATAGTGATAAATATGCATTTACTTCGCCAAAACCACTGAAAACGATGTCTGGCTTTCTCTTTCTGATTTGCTTTAAAATCGGTTTTAGTGCATGACGAATTCTTGGCGTTTTAATATCAATTATTTCTATATCATTCTGTAAAAAATCTAAATAAAAACCCTCCTTTCTCAACAATAAAATGCTTGGAGAGAATTTTTCTCTTGGCAAATGATTGGCAATGGTAGTCACAATGCGTTCTGCACCACCTGCATTAAGATCTGGAAGGATAAAAAGGATAGATTTTTTCATATATTTTCAAAAAAATCATTCTGAATAAAAGAAGCGAAAATCTAAAAGATTCTTCATTACGCTTCGCTTCATTCAGAATGACATGTAAGAGTTATATTTTTTAATTTGCTACGTCTGAAATAAACTTAATTCTGAGCATTCTTACTTCTTCATCCGTTAAATCATCACCAAATTCCGCCAAAAGAACTTTCATAGAATCACTTTCAGATTCTTTCATAAAATCCATAAATTCTTCTACAAGATCTTCATCAAAATTTTCGTCAATATAGTAATCTATATTCAGTTTAGTTCCTTGATAAACGATAGATTCCATTTCAGAAAGCAAATCATCCATACTGAGATGCTTCGCTTTGGCAATGTCTTCTAAATCTATTTTTTTGTCGGTATTCTGAATGATAAAAACTTTGTGTGAAGATTTATTGGCAACTGTTTTCAGCACCATGTCTTGAGTTCTCTCGATGTTGTTATCTTCTACATATTTCGCGATGAATTCTGCAAATTCTTTTCCGTATTTTTTAGCTTTTCCTTCACCAACTCCGTAGACTTTTGCAATTTCGTCTACCGTAATTGGATATTGTACAGTCATATCTTCCAAACTAGGGTCCATGAAAACCGTGTAAGGAGGAATGCCATGTTTTTTGGCTACTTTTTTTCTCAATTCTTTTAACTGAGCGAAAAGATTCTGGTCTAGACCACCTCCAGCTTGTACTTGAACTTGCTCTGCATCTGCTATCGCTGCCAAATCATATTCTCTATCTTCGGCAATCATAAATTCTGGAGTTTCTTTTCCAGAAAGGAAATTTTTAGCTTTCTCAGAAAGTTTTAGAACGCCGTAAGTTTCTATATCTTTAGTTAAATAACCTTGTACAGTAGCTTGTCTGATAATAGATTTCCAATAATTGTCATTTTCAGATTTTCCAATTCCGAAATGTTTAGAATTCTCTAATTTGTAAGCTTTGGTAGTAGCAGATTCTTTACCCGAAATAATCGAAATTAAATCTTTAGTTCTGAATTTTTCTTCCAAATCTTTTACGATTTCTAAGACTTTTTTCAAATCTTTTGAAGCATCTTTCAGTTTTGGTGGGTTTACAGAATTATCATCCATTTTAGCACCATCACCATTGATTGGGTCAAATTCTTCTCCGAAATAATACAATAAATATTGTCTTCTGCTCATAGAAGTTTCGGCATAACCTACTACTTCATTCAAAAGTTGAAGTCCGATTTCACGTTCAGAAACTGGTTTTTGAGCTAAGAATTTTTCTAATTTTTCAATGTCTTTTGGATCATAAAAAGCAAGGCAATGACCTTCTCCTCCATCTCTACCTGCTCTCCCAGTTTCTTGGTAATAACTTTCTAGTGATTTTGGAATATCATAATGAATGACGAATCTTACATCTGGCTTGTCTATTCCCATCCCGAAAGCAATGGTAGCTACAATTACATCTGCTTCTTCCATCAAGAATTTATCTTGATTCGCCACTCTGGTTTTTTGGTCAAGACCAGCGTGATATGGCAATGCATTAATTCCATTTACCTGCAATAACTGAGAAAATTCCTCTACTTTTCTTCGGCTGAGACAATAAACAATTCCTGATTTGCCTTTGTGTTGATTGATAAATTTTACGATTTCTCTGTCTACATTTACTTTAGGACGAATTTCGTAGTAAAGATTAGGTCTATTAAAACTATCTTTAAAGACCAAAGCATTATTCATTCCTAGAGTTTTCTGAATATCATCCTGAACTTTTGGTGTAGCAGTTGCAGTTAATGCTATTACAGGAACTTTTGCAATTTTATCAATAATTAATTTGAGATTTCTGTATTCTGGACGGAAATCGTGTCCCCATTCCGAAATACAGTGCGCTTCGTCTATCGCTACAAAAGAAATTTTAATTTCCTTCAAGAAATTAAGATATTCTTCTTTTACTAAACTTTCTGGAGCTACGTAGAGCAACTTGGTTTTGCCGCTTTTGATGTCATCAAAAACTTGTTTTGTTTGGGTTTTATTTAGAGAAGAATTCAGGACATGACCTACTCCTTCCTCGGCAGAGATACCATTAATGGCATCTACTTGGTTTTTCATTAAAGCAATCAGCGGAGAAACTACAATAGCAGTTCCTTCTGAAAGAAGTGCAGGAAGTTGATAACACAACGATTTACCACCACCAGTTGGCATTAATACGAAAACATCATTACCACTTAATAAAGTGGAAATAATTTCTTCTTGTCTTCCTTTAAAAGTAGAAAATCCGAAATATTTTTTTAGTGCACTTGTTAAATCTTCATGTTTAGTCTTCATCTGTTCAAGTAAGTTTTACTAAATTTGCATCTTACCAAAGATAAAACTTTTTAATGAGATTTGAAAATTTTTAAAAATTTAAAAAATCTTAATTTTTGTCTTTTGAAAAATAAATAAATCTAAGAAATTGTATTTTGGAAAAAATAGACATTATTAGCCTTGCCAAAAACGCTATTGCAGTAGAAGTTACTGAGCTAGAATCGCTTAAAAATAGAATTGATGAACAGTTCGAAAAAGCGGTAAACATCATCAATAATTCTACAGGAAAACTGATTGTAGTAGGCATCGGTAAATCTGCACACGTAGGAAACAAAATTGTAGCAACTTTAAATTCTACAGGAACTCCTTCTCAGTTTTTACACGCTGCAGAAGCAATTCACGGAGATTTAGGCGTAATTCAGAAAAATGACGTGGTGCTTTGCATCTCTAACTCTGGAAATTCGCCAGAAGTAGTGTATTTATTGCCATTTTTAAAAGATTATTCTTCGGCATTCATCGGGATGACAGGAAATTTAAAATCTAAATTGGCAGAAGCTTCTGATGTGGTTTTAGATTCTTCGGTAAAAGTGGAAGCTTGCCCTAATAAATTGGCGCCAACAAGTTCTACTACGGTTCAAATGGCCATTGGTGATGCTTTAGCAGTTTGTTTAATGGAACTCAATAATTTTAAAGACCAAGATTTTGCCAAGTTTCACCCAGGTGGAAGTTTAGGGAAAAACTTAACGGCAAGAGTAGAACAATTCGTTTCTGAGCAAAGACCATTAGTTGAAGTAAATTCTAGTATAAAAGATGTAATTTTTTCTATTTCAAGCTCTAAGCATGGAATTACGGTGGTAACAGACCAAGAAAAAATAGTTGGTGTAATTACCGATGGAGATTTAAGAAGAATGCTTCTAAAAACCGAAAATCTTACCGGAATTTTAGCAAAAGATTTAATGTCTGCAAACCCAAAAACGGTTGACAAAAATGCACTTGCAAAAGAAGCGATGACTGTTTTAAAACAAAATAATATTGGCCAATTGATTGTAACAGATAACGGAAATTATTTCGGAATTATCGATTTACATAGATTGTTAGATGAAGGGATAAATTAGAAGAAACAATAATCAAGAGCCAAGAATCAAGAATCAAGAAAAAAAACATTTCTTATAAGAAAGAATTAGACTGTAAGTTTAAATAATAAAAAATAAAATCCGAAAATTCGGAACTAAAATATATGGCAGAAGAGAAAGAAATGTCCTTTTTAGGGCACGTTGGTGAACTAAGATCGCATCTTATTCGTTGTATTATCGCAATTATTATTGGAGCTTTAATTGTAGGTTTCAATATCAATTGGATTATGGATCATGTGTTTTTTGCACCTACCAAAAATGATTTTATTACTTTTAGAGTTATCAATCATTATTCTCAGGAATTTTTTGGCCACGAAAGTTTCGTTTTACCAGATACGTTTCAAGTTCAACAGAAAAAATTATTGCAACAATTTGATGTAATGATGTCTGTTTCTATTTTCGGAGGAATGGTTTTGGCACTTCCTTATATTATTTGGGAATTGTGGAGATTCATCAGTCCAGCACTTCATCCCAAAGAAAGAAAAAATTCTTCTTTTGTGATTAATTTTGTGTGGATTCTTTTTATTATTGGTGCATTAGTAGGATATTTCCTTATTCTTCCATTGGCAATTAATTTCGGATTACTATTTACCATTTCAGATTCTATCACGCAATTATTTGACTTGTCAGATTACACTACTCTATTTTTGCAAGTGGTTTTAGGAATGGGATTGGTTTTCTTATTTCCAGTAGTCGTTTATTTTTTAACAACGATAGGAATTTTGACACCTGTATTTTTGAAAACTTACAGAAGACACGCGATTGTAGTCATTATGGTTGTTGCAGCAATTGTAACACCGGCAGATGTTTTCAGTATGTTGGCCGCAGCATTTCCGCTTTTGGTTTTGTATGAATTTAGTGTTTTGATGAGCATTTATGTTTACAAAAAAATTCAAAAAGCAGAACAAAAAGAATTAGCCAAAAGAAAGTCTTAACTTTTAAATGTAACAAATGAAATTTCTCAATAAACAGTTTACGCAAGAAACCTTAAAACTTGCGCTCCCAGTAATGCTTACACAAGTAGGGCAAGTTTCTGTAAACTTGTTTGATAACATTATTGTAGGAAAACTTCTTGGTGCAAAAGCATTGGCCGCAGTTTCTCTTGGAAACGCTATGTTTTTCTCTATTTTTATCTTTGGATTAGGTTTTTCACTGGCGATTCCACCATTGGTTTCCGAAGCGCATTCTCAACATGATCACAACAGAATTAACAGCATTTTCCGACACGGATTTGTGGTGAATATCATTTTGGCTTTTGTTTTAATGCTTTTGATATTTGGAATCATTCCACTTATGCCATATTTGAATCAACCAAAAGAAATTTTACCCGATACCATTACCTTTCTTTCCATCGTCACCTTGAGTATCATTCCATTTATGATTTTTCAAACGATGAGAGAAGTTTCAGAAGGACTTTCTTTTACAATTGGAGTAACCAAAGCGACCATTTTTGCAAATATTATCAATGTTATCCTCAATTATGTTTTTATAGAACATTTTAAAATGGGAGTTGCAGGCTCAGCTTGGGCTACTTTTATTGCAAGAGTTGCCATGATGGTTTTCTTGTATTACGTATTGATTAAAGAAGAAAAAACGAGAAGATACATCAAAGATTTTTCTCTGAAAATAAAGGATTTCACTAAGGAAATGTTCGAAAAACTAATCAGATTGGGATTTCCTACTGCATTGCAACTATTTTTTGAGGTAACAGCTTTTGCTGGTGCAGCTTTTATCTGCGGCTTGATTTCTGCCAAAGACATTGCAGCGCATCAAATTGCGCTATCTATGGCGAGTTTCACTTTTAATCTTTGTGTTGGATTCAGTGTAGCTTCTACGGTAATGATTGGAAGAAAACTAGGTGAAAAAGACTTTGTTAATCTAGAGAAAGTTGGTTTTAACAACCTAAAAATCGCTTTTATCTTTATGCTGATGTGCGGATTGGTTTTTATTCTTGGAAAAGATGTTTTACCGACATTTTTCACCAAAAAAGAAGACATTGCTGTAGTAGAATTGGCGTCTCAATTGATGATTATTGCAGCATTATTTCAATTATCAGACGGAATTCAAGTGACTGCACTTGGTTGTCTTAGAGGAATACAAGACGTGAAAATCCCTTCAATTCTTACCTTTATCGCTTATTGGGTCATCACCATTCCATTAGGTTATTATCTTACGGTTCCTATGAAAATGGGTGCTTTCGGAATGTGGATTGCTCTGGGAATTGGACTTACCATTTCTGCGGTGCTATTGGTGATAAGATTTAGAAATCTTTCGGAGAAAAGAATTAAAGCTCAGTCCAACTAAAAATAAAAAAGTCTTGAAAATTTTCAAGACTTTTATTTTTTATAATTTTTTTAGAAAGTATATCTTAAACCGAAACTAAATCTTCCTGGTTCGAATCCTTTTTCTATTTGCATGGTATTATAAAAGCCTGGGTCTTCTTGGTAAAATCTTGGTCTCCAATCAGCAAAAAAACTGATAGGATAATCTACCAATTCAAATTCCGCTCCTGCAACACCTACAATATTAAAGGCTTTAACTTTGTTAGGATGACCTCCTGTAATATAAGAAGGACCAGCTCCTACATAAATTGCAAGTCCGTCTGTTTGTTCGCTAACCGTATACACAAACTGAGGAATAACTTGTAAAGCTGTAAATCCACCTCCATAATTTCCAGAAAATTCTATTCCCACAAACTGAAAAGGTTGATATTTTATAGAAACTCCAACCAAAGATTCACCAACACCTGTATCTACTTGTCCGCCAACTGCTATATCATACAATTGTGCTTTGGCAACTTGAGTTCCCAAGAAAATAAAAGACAAAAGACTTAAAACTTTAACTATTCTTCTCATTTATTAATTTTTACAGTTTCAAAAGTAATAATATTTTTAAAAAATTCTACAGTTTTTTTGATTTTCTTCTTTAAATAAAGTTCATTTTGAAGAAAAAGAATTAAAATTTGAAATTTAATTTCACATTAAAAAATCTACCCGTTAATCTTACAGGAACTGGATAAATATAACTTGAATTAACACCAGTAATCCATTGATTAGCAATAGTGTTATTGATATTGAAAGCATTGAAAATCTGAACACCTAATGATAATTCTTTGCATTTTCTCCAGAAATCACCCGTTGCTTTGTTGTCTTTTTGGTCAATGAAAACTTTCTCTAAACCAATGTCTACTCGTTTGTAAGAAGGTAAAGTTTTGGTGTATTCATAAGGGTCTGCAAATAATGAAGCTCCATTTGGTAAACCGCTTGCAAATAATAAAGTAAGATTAACTTTCATACTTGGGAATTTCGGCATGTAATCTTGATAAAACATCGAAAATCTAAATCTTTGGTCAGTAGGTCTTGCAATATAGCCTCTTCCATCAATATTTTCTTTTGCTCTGGCATAACTTACAGAAATCCAAGAATCTACACCGGGAACAAATTCACCGAACAATCTGGTATCAACTCCATAAGCATAACCTTCGGAATTATTTTTTCCTGAATATCTAATTCTAACATTATCAATATAATACGGAATTAAATCATTCATTTTTTTGTAATACAATTCTGTGGTCAATTTAAATGGTCTGTCAACCATTTTGAACTCATAATCATTTGCTAAAATAAGTTGAATGGATTTTTGAGCTTTAATATTTTCGTTAAATGTTCCGTCTAAATCTTTGACTTCTTTGTAATAAGGCGCTTGATAATAAACTCCTCCCGAAATTCTAAAAAGCATATCTGCATCCCAATCTGGTTTTATCGCGAATTGTGCTCGTGGTGAAATTAAAGTCTCTTTGTTAAAACTCCATTGTTGCGCTCTTACTCCACCATTAATGAAAACTCTATTTTCTCCCCAATATAATTTTTTGGAAAATTGTGCATACCCAGAAATTCTCGTAGGATTGATTTCGTTGTTTCCAGAAATATTGTATTTCAACTTTAAATCAGAAGCATCTAAAACTCCCGGATTCAAATAGGTTCTCGGTGTGCTGTAACCCAAAGAATCTACCAATTGCCATTCATTCGTAAGGTCTTTAAGCATTTCTTTCTCGAATTTTGCACCTATTTCTATATCAGTATTGGCATTTGGAGAAAATTTAAGTCTTAATTGACTTCCATACGTTCTTGCTAATAAATCATTTCTTGCATGATCTATTTGTCCGCCTGCATCATAACTAGAATTCGGGTCTCCAGTCACAGGATCAAAGGTTTGCAATAAATAACCTGAAGCAATGGTATAATATTCTCTTTCTCTGTTTTGGTAAGCAAAATTATCTAGCGTTACACTTAATTTTTTGCTTGGTTTATAAGTGATAGAAGCAGTTCCCATCATGTTTTTATAAGAATCATCTTCTTTTCCTTCATAACCTACCAATAATTTTATCGGTTGTTGCACGGTTCCAAAATCTACTTCTTTGTAGTTTGGAATCATTTCATAGTCATTTTTCGACCAATATCCTAAAAATGAAATCGACCATTTATTATTGATGTAATAATTGATATACGATTGAAAATCAAAATATTGAGGATTAAAATCTGTATCTTCATTTAACGTATTCAGAACCAAATTGGTGTTTCTGTATCTTCCTGAGAATAAAGCAGATAACTTCTTATTCTTAGAAGCTAAACCTAATGATAATCTTCCGCCAATAAGACTTGCCTCACCAGAGATTTCGGTTTTAGAAGGTTGTCTGTAATAAATATTAAGCGCAGAACTCATTTTATCGCCATATTTCGCTTCGAAACCACCTGCAGAAAAGTTAATCATAGAAACCATATCTGGATTAATGATGCTCATTCCTTCTTGCAAAGAGTTTCTTACAAGAAATGGTCTGTAAATCTCAATATCATTGATGTAAATTAAATTCTCATCATAATTACCACCTCTCACCATGTATTGCGAAGACAATTCTGCATTAGAATTTACCGAAGGCAAAGACTTAATCAAACCTTCTACACCACCAGAAAGCGAAGCTACAATCTGAGCTTGTTTTGCAGAAATTTCAAGAGAAGTAATATCGGTATTCTTTGGTTTTCCTTTTCCCCGGAAGGTAATTTCTTGAATATCTTTAGTTTTAATGGAAAGCACCATCAAAACATTTAAGTTTTGGTATCTTAATTTAGGATTGATTTTCTTGGTAAAAGAAACATAAGATTCCTTTTCTGCCGTCAATATTTGTTCTGTTTCAGCTACAGGAATTTTAGCAAAACCTTGCGCATTTGTGGTAAAGTTTTGATTGTTATAAGTGACTTTTACATCAGAAACTGGACTTCCGTTATCGTCTAAAATTTTCAAATTAATTTGAGAAAAAATAAAGACTGGAAATGTGAGAACTAAGAATAATATGAGCTTTTTCAAAAGGTTATATTTTAAAGGATAAATTTATAAAATTTAATCAAATTGATAAAGAATTATTTCAATGCTAAATTTTAGAAATTTTTTGTTTTTTTCGAAAAAAAAAACCAAGCAAAAATGCTTGGTTAAATATTATAAAATAGATTCTCTTACTCGAGTTAGTTTTCCTAATAAATCATCTAGCAAATCCAGTTTTAGCATATTCGCTCCGTCTGATTTTGCAAAAGAAGGATCTGGATGTGTTTCAATGAAAATTCCGTCTGTTCCTACTGCAATTCCAGCTTTGGCAATGGTTTCTATCAATTCTGGTCTTCCTCCTGTTACTCCTGAATTTTGATTCGGCTGTTGAAGAGAATGGGTAACGTCTAGAATCACTGGTGCATAATGTTGCATGGTAGGAATTCCTCTGAAATCTACCACCAAATCTGTATATCCGAAAGAATTTCCTCTCTCGATAATCGCTACTTTATCATTTCCTGAATCTAATACTTTTTGTACCGCAAATTTCATAGATTCTGGTGAAAGAAATTGTCCTTTTTTCAAAGTTACGGCTTTCCCAGTTTTTGCTGCAGCTACTACCAAGTCTGTCTGACGAACCAAAAACGCAGGAATCTGCAAAACATCTACACCATAAGAAGCCGCGAGTTCTGCATGAGCGTTTTCGTGAATATCTGTAGTAGTAGGAATATTAAAATGTTCTCCTACTTTTTTGATAATTTCTAAAGCTTTTTCGTCGCCAATTCCTGTGAAACTGTCTACTCTGCTTCTGTTGGCTTTTTTAAAACTTCCTTTAAAAATGTAAGGAATCTTATATTTATCTGAAAGTTTTACAATTTTTTCGGCAATTTCAAATGCCATTTCTTCGCCTTCTATCGCACAAGGACCAGCAATTAAGAAGAAATTTTTAGAATCTTTGTAATGAATTTTATCAAGTAATTGTATCATTATAACTTTAAATTTTAGATTTTAGGTTTGTGATTTGTTGAATAAAATCTTCTGTATTTTCTGGTGAAAGCATGTAGATTTTCCCAGATTTCATGGTAATTTTTACTTTTTTATAAATATTGGTTACGTACCAAACATCATTGCCATTAAAATAGCCAAAATAACCAAAAACGCCTCCTGCTCCAAATGTTCTGATGTTTAATCCCAGTTTTTCTACTTTTTCAACATAAGAAATATCTTGAATTGAAATTTTAAAATTAACAAAAGCATTTTTTACATGGATTGCATTTTCACTCAAATTGATTATGGGAATCATGAAAAAAGCAAAAATAAAAGCTCCTGAAAGAATAATGCCCATCAAAATTATTGGGAATTTAGATTCTTCTGTTTCGAACGTGAAAATCACCATTCCAATAGAGAAAAAAATGTATAAAATGGTGTAAAACAAAGTCCATTTATCCATTTTGGCATTAGCAAATTCTTTCATATCATCAGTTTTAGGCAAAAATAAAAAATTCCGCTCAAAAAGAACGGAATTTATATTGATTTAACATTTTTAGAATTTAATGATAGAAGCCATTTTTTCGTTCTCTTCCATTACCAACTCATCGTCTACCAAGATTTTACCAGAATGCTCATCGATGATAATTTTCTTACGCTGAGCGATTTCCATTTGTTTCTGTGGCGGAATGGTAAAGAATGAACCTTTTGGCGCACCTCTTTCTAGACCTACTACTGCTAATCCGTTCCCAGAATTATTTCTAATTCTTTTGTAAGAAGCCAATAGTCTTTCGTCTATTTTTTCTGCAAATTCTTTAGATTTTTCTAATAAATAATCTTCTTCTTTTTGAGTTTCAGAAATTAAAGCATCAAGTTCGTTTTTCTTGAAGTTTAAGTGACTTTCTAGCTCTCCGATTTTACCTTTCAACTCATCTAAAAGTTCATTTTTGTGAGCGATTTTAGCAGTAAATTCTTTGATTTTCTTTTCAGCCAACTGAACTTCTAAATCCTGAAATTCTATTTCTTTAGCAAGCGCTTCGAATTCTTTATTATTTCTTACGTTGTCTTGTTGAGATTTATATTTCTCCATCAAAGATTTAGAATGATTAATAACTTCTTTTTTGTTATTAATGTCATCATTTAAGTCTTTAATTTCGTTTTCGAATTTTTGTGCTCTCTTGTTAAGACCTTCGATTTCGATTTCTAAATCTTCTACCTCAATTGGTAATTCACCTCTTGTATTGCGGATTTCGTCTAATCTAGAGTCTATGATTTGTAAATCATAAAGGGCTCTTAATTTTTCTTCTACTGAAATTTCTACAGTTTTTTTTGCCATATCTTAAAAGAAATAATTTACAGGGTTGGTTTTTTCTGTGGATTTTGAGAATGCAAATGTAGGAAATTTTTCCGACAAAATCTCAACTAATTGCTCAGTAACAAATTGTTCTGACTCGAAATGTCCTATATCACAGATGAGCATTTGGTTTTCGCTTTGGAAAAAATCGTGGTATTTTACATCTCCCGTTAAGTAAGCATCACATCCAGAAGCTTTTGCTGCCGAAATTCCACTGGCTCCACTTCCACCTAAAACGCCTACTTTTTTGATTTTTTTATTCAAAAACTCAGAATGACGAATCACATCTAAATTAAATTTTTCTTTCACGAATTTTAAGAAATCTTTTTCTTCCATTTCTTGTTCTAATTCTCCGTATCTTCCTAAGCCAACGTATTGATTGTCATTCTCTAAAGCATAAAGTTGATACGCTACTTCTTCATAAGGATGCGCAGATTTCATCGCAGACAAAATCTGATTCTTTTTGAAACCTTCAAAAATCACAGAAATCATTTCTTCATCAGCATTTTCTCTCACATTATAAGTTCCCAAAAATGGATTAGAACCTTCAATCGGTCTGAAAGTTCCATTTCCTTTCACCGAAAAACTGCATTCATCATAGAAACCAATACTTCCTGCACCTGCTTCAAATAAAGCATTTTTCACCTTTTCTGAATAATCAGACGGAACATAAACCACCAATTGCAAAAGATTTTCTGACTTTGGCATCAGAATTTTTTGATTTTTCAAGCCTAATTCATTGCAGATTCTATAATTCACTCCGAAATAATCATTATCAAAAGCTGTGTGAATCGCATAAATCGCAATTTTATTTTCGATGGCTTTTAGAACTGCGCGTTCTACATAGTTTTTGCCAGTGATGGATTTTAACCCAGAAAAAATAATTGGGTGAAACGTTACAATCACATTACAATTCTTCGCAACAGCCTCATCTACAACGTTTTCTAGCGCATCATGACAAACCAAAACTCCCGAAACTTCTAGGCCAGGATTCCCACAAAGCAAACCTACATTATCAAAATCCTCAGCTTGTTTCAGCGAAAATAGTTTATCTAATTCTGAAGTAAATTCTTTTAAAATCATTTTCAAATAATATTTCTGAAAAATTAAGTTTTACAAAAATACAATTTCATTCTTACTTTTATCTTCTTGAAATCTAAATATTTCTCTTATTTTTGACAAGAAGAAGCTGTCACTTGATTAAAATACCAAAAAAACACTTAATTTTCTAAAAATGCAAAAAAGAGAACATAATTTAATTGCTGAAGATACTCCTTGGAAAAAGAAAATTTTCAGGATTATCTATTTTTCTGATACTCCTTCAGGAAAAATTTTTGACTTATTGCTTCTTTTGATGATTATCTTGAGTACTTTCATTGTTATGATGGAAAGTGTTCAAAAAGTAGACGAACATTATCATTCTCTTTTGATAAGCCTAGAATGGCTCATTACCATTGCATTTACGATAGAGTATATTCTGAGAATTTCTGTGGTTAAAAACAAGAAAGATTATATTTTCAGTTTTTTAGGCATTATAGATTTTTTATCACTTCTTCCGTTTTTCTTGAGCTTATTTTTCCCATTCACCAAGTTTCTTTCTATGATTAGACTCTTGAGAATGCTAAGAATTTTTAGAGTTCTCAATTTATTAGATTACATGAATGACGGCCAATACATTGTTCAAGCACTAAAAAATAGTTCTAGAAAAATTTATATTTTCCTTCTTTTCATCATGATTTTAGTGACTATAATTGGTTCACTGATGTTTGTTATAGAAAACGGAAATAACGGATTTGTAGATATTCCGACGTCTATTTATTGGGCAGTTGTAACGATTACTACAGTGGGTTATGGTGACATTTCTCCAGTTACTCCTTTAGGAAAATTTTTATCCGTCATTTTAATGTTATGCGGTTATAGCATCATTGCGGTTCCTACAGGAATTGTAACCTCTGAAATGAGAAGAAAAATGGCCAAAACTAGACTTTGCGACAGATGTGGAAATAGTGAAAATGATGAAGATGCAAGATATTGCAAGACTTGTGGCGAAAAACTTATGGAATTAAAATAAACTTATCATCTTCTAAATAGCCTTTCATCAAAACTAAAACTTTCTATTTTCAAAATTTTAATTTGATTAAAATTTTTATGTCTTGGATTTATCAAATAATTAAATTCACCTTGAACAGTAGCAGAAGGAACTTTCAGCACCAAAAATTTCTGCTCTTTCAGAAATTTATCTCCTAACATTTGAGTAGAATTAGAGTGCGGAAATGTTTGCCAATCTTTTGGTAATCTTTTCAATTCTAAAAAATCTTCATCAGGGACTTCAATATGTATCAATTGATAATCTTTTGGTAAAATCCCAAGCGGAACGTGTACTGCAATTTCCGTTACACAAAGCGCAATACTTTGAGAAGTATAAAGCATAGCATTTCCTCTACTATTCCATCTTCCACCAACCAATTCAGCTCCTTTTCCAGATAAATCATTGGCAAATTGTGCTTTTGAAAGTCTAAAAACAATCATTTCTGTATCTATCTTATGCTAAAACACCGTGCTCAATTCTAACTAATTCATCCATTAATAAATTTATGCCAAAAGAATTTTTAAGTAAATCCCTTGGTATAATGTTTCCTAGAGCAAGGTTTTCTGTTTCTAGCCAAGTAGAAAAATTCTCTCTACTACCGAAAACTTCTTCGCCTTTACTGTGTAAAATTTCAATTTGCATAATACGCTCTGATTGCAAAGCATCAAAAGTTTTTGATTCTTTTTGGTAGCGTGATAAGGTTTTATTAGAAATATGTAAAAACTCCGCCCAATTTTGGAGCGTAAAACTGTATTTTTTTATAATATTTTCGAAAGCAGTAAAAGAAATACCTTTATTAATAGAATCTATAATAGCAAAGACGCTTCTATCATCAATAGAAGTAAAACCTACTGAAGTACCATAAAAAGCGGTGGTTTCTTGCACAAGTTGCACTTCTTTTTCTTCTTGTGTATAAAGTTTATTCTTTTTCATCTCATAAATATTTATACAAATATAGGACTTTTGTCTAAAATAAAAAGACTTTTGTCTATTTTTTTTTCCAATAATAGTTAAAAAAGAAAATAAAAAAACGCGCTAAATAGCGCGTTTTTCTTAAATATATTGGAAGTAATATTATTTTACTTTCACCAATTCTACATCGAAGATTAACCAAGCATTTGGTGGAATTACACCTCCTGCTCCTCTTGTTCCGTAACCTAATTCAGATGGAATCAATAAAGTAGCCGCTTCTCCTTCTTTTAGAAGTTGGATTCCTTCATCCCAACCTTTAATTACTTGACCAACACCGATTGGAATCTCAATTGGTTCACCTCTTTTGAAAGAATTGTCAAATTCTTGTCCGTTTGTTAATTTACCAGCGTAGTGTACAGAAACCATGTCTCCAGCTTTTGGAGCTTTTCCTTCTGGATTAGATTTTGTGATTTTATATAGTAAACCAGAAGCTGTAGTAGTCATTCCAGCTTTTAAATCTTCTAATTTTTTAGCAGCTTCTGCTTCTTGTTTAGCGATGTAAGCTTTATTATTTTCTTGGATTTTTGCCTTCCCTTCGTTGAAGATTTTAGCAGCATCATATTTTTCGTATGCATCACCCTTAGTGAAAACAGTCACTTTTACAATTTTAATTTCTTCTTTTGGTCTGTCTTGAGCACCAGTTTCAGAATTAGCAATTGCGTCAATTACATCTTCTCCTTTAATTACTTTACCAAAAATAGTGTGTCTTCCGTCTAACCAAGGCGTAGGAACTTCTGTGATAAAAAACTGAGAACCATTTGTGTTAGGTCCAGAATTCGCCATAGAAAGATAACCTTTTCCTTCGTGTTTTAGGTTGTTTTTTTCATCATCAAACTTATAACCAGGATCTCCCATTCCTGTTCCTTGAGGATCACCTCCTTGAATCATAAAGTTTTTAATCACTCTGTGAAAAACAATTCCATCATAATAAGGAACTCCTTTTGCTTTCGCTTTATTTTCAATAGTTCCTTGTGCAAGACCTACGAAATTAGCTACTGTAACGGGCGCCTCTTGATCAAAAAATTGGATAATCAATTCACCTTTAGATGTTTTCATTTTAGCATAAACACCGTCTTGAAGACCGTTGTAAAAATCTTTGTCTATATTCATTTTTTTATAAATTGGAGTACAATTAATTAAGGTAATAATTGCAATAGTTAATAAAAATATTTTTTTCATTTTATGGATTTACAAAATTTTAATTTTAATGATCAAAGGCATGTCATTCGGAATTTTCTCATCATCGCCATAAGTTCCAAAAGCGAGAACAGAAGGTACTAAAAGTGTAGCTTGTTCCCCTTTTTTCATATAACGTACCGCATCTTCTACTGCTTTTAGCTCTTCAAATTTCCCTAATGGAGCATCTATGTTTTGATTAGGCTTTTGATATAATTTTTCTTGGTTAAAATCATATAAATCATATTCATACGAAACCAATTCACCATCTTTTTTCTTAGTTCTAGATTCAGAATCACTAATGTCCGTCCAATAATTCAGTCCTGTAGAATAGAATTTTTTATCTTGCTGATTTATCCAATCTTGAATTTGTTTTCTTTCTAATAAATTGAGATTTTTTGCTCTATTTTTAGATACATTTAAGTCTTCTTGTGACAAAACACCACCAACTGGAGGATGAGCTGGTGAATTTTTAACACAAGACAAAAGTGATAATAATGAAATGAAAACTACCTTTTTCATATTGACTGCGAAAATACTAATTACTCAATAAATAACAACGAAAAAACCGAGAAAAGATTTCCTCGGTTTAAAATATTTAAAGTCTTATTTCTAAGCAGTTTCTAAAATTTGCTTTTCTACTTTCACTCTCCACCCAAAAGGATCATCAGCTTTATTGGTTTGAATATCCACCAATGCTTTTTTAAGAGTTAACGCGAAACTTTCTTCTTCTGAAAGCTCTGGTAAAGTTAATTTTTGGTCTTTATAACCAAGAGCCTTGAAAACGCTAGTTACTACAGCAGTTCCTACTCCCCAAACTTCAATTAACTCACCTTTTGAATGTGCTTCTAGAACTTTAGCAACTTCTACTGGCTCTACTTTTACGTCAATTCCTCTATGTTTTGCTAATTGAAGGAAACTATCTCTAGTAACTCCATCTAGAATTTTTTCAGAAGTTGGCGGTGTATAAATTGTATCGTTTATTCTTACAAAAACGTTCATTGTACCACTTTCTTCGAAATATTTATGAGTAGCATCATCTGTCCAGATGATTTGCTCATAACCTTCTTCAGCAGCTAATTTTGTAGGATAAAATGAAGCAGCGTAATTTCCTGCAGCTTTAGCAGAACCTACACCACCACTTGCAGCTCTAGAATAAAAATCAGAAATCTTAACAGAAACTGGCTCTGTGTAATAACTTTGCACTGGAGTTGCAACAATCGCAAACATATATTTATTAGCAATTCTTGCTTTAAGAGCTTCTTCCGTTGCAAAAATTAAAGGTCTAATATAAAGAGCCTTACCATCTCCATAAGGAATCCAATTTCTATCCATATCTACTAATGCTTTTAAACCACCGATAAACATTTCTTCAGTGATTTCTGGCATTGCAAGACGCTTTGCTGACTTATTAATTCTTTCGAAATTTTTCTCAGGACGGAAAAGATACACTTCACCATCTTTATCTTTATAAGCCTTCATTCCTTCAAAACAAGCTTGCCCATAATTTACACCCATCATTGCTGGTGTAAAAGGTAGCGGACCATATGGCATAAGCCTGACTTCACCCCATTTTCCATTTTCGTACTCACATACAATCATATGATCTATAAATGCTGTACCAAATCCAATGTTTTCTGGGTCAAATTCCCCAATTCTTGAGTTTGAAGTTTTTTGAATTATCATTTTAAAAATTTTAATTGAGTTTCTACAAATTTAATATAATTTTTTAAATATCAAAATTTTAATTTATTTTTGACAAAAAATACTTTGAAAAGAGAAATAAAAACTACGTTAGACGGAAGCAAAACATTGTATATCAATAATTTAGACGAACACTACCATTCTCACAACGGAGCCATCCAAGAAGCAGAACATGTATTTATCAAAAACGGATTAAAAAATGTTTATGATTACGAAATCAACATTTTAGAGATGGGTTTTGGCACAGGTCTTAATGCTTTAGTCACAATTAATGAATATTTGAAAAATGATAAAAATCATGTTTTTCACTATTTCACATTCGAAAAATATCCCGTTAATAATGAAGAAATCGTAGAATTGAACTATGCAAAGCATTTTACTTTCGAAAATACACAAGAAATTTATCAAAAAATACATGAACTAGAATGGAATAAAACACATGAAATTTTGCCAAACTTCTTTTTTACTAAATACAATTTGGACTTTTTCAAGATAAAAGAGATAAATTTACCTGCAATTAACCTAGTGTATTATGATTGTTTCGGCGCAAAAGTTCAACCAGATTTATGGGAAAAACCGCTATTTGAAATCGTAAAAAGCAAAATGAAAGAAGGTGGACTACTCACTACTTATTCCTCAAAAGGAAGTGTAAGAAGAATTCTGAAGGAACTTAATTTCGAAGTTACTAAATTAGAAGGTCCAAAAGGAAAACGCGAAATGATTAATGCGGTTTTAAAAGAACCAAATTAAAAGTAAAAAGAGCCAATCAAATAAAAAAAAACAAAACATGATAGATAAAATTAACATAAGAGTTTACGCCATTTACATCAATGAAAATCAAGAAATTATGGCTCTAGACGAAGGTTATGCCGGACAAAAACTGGTAAAATTACCTGGTGGCGGTTTAGAATTTGGCGAAGGAACCTTAGAATGCCTTCACAGAGAATTTGCAGAAGAACTTAACCTTAAAATAAATATAGTGGAGCATTTTTACACTCAAGAAGATTTTTTGGTTTCTAGATTTAGAGAAAACGAGCAATTGCTAACTATATATTATAAGGTAAATATTTTAAATCTAGACGAATTGCAGATTTTAGATGAAAGCATAGAAAAAATAAAATGGATTTCCTTACGTGAAGAAAACCCATTAGAATTGCCTATTGATCAAATCGTTTTTCAGAAACTGAAGGAAAAATTATTGTAAGATTTCGTCTAAAACTTTAGCCAGTCTTAATCCACCTGTTAATAATTGTTCTTCTAACAATCCTGAAAATTTATAATTATAATCATAACTGTAAACGCCATTTGGTTTGGTCTGCGTGTAGATTCTGTTGGCTTTCGTATAACTCTCATACAACCAATTTTCAAGATTTCCGCTTTGTATTTGTTGGATTTCCTCTTTAGATTTATAATCTAGCACTCTAGCAAACTCTTTATATGAATATCTTTGATAATCTACCAATTTAGTATCCCATAAACTGTGTAAATTCGTTTGGTCTCTATTAAAAGTTAACTGGATTAAATTTCCGCCCAAATCTTCCGCTCTTCCCACGTGCATTGGTTGATGTAAATCTCCCATTAAATGAACCAAAAACTTAAGCGCTACAACTTTTTCTTCTTTTGTTGAATTTTTGTTGGCGATAATTTCTTTTTGCTTAATAATTTGATTGTAAAGGTTAGGCGTATTAAGTTCTTTTAGAGATTTCTCAAATTCTGTAAAATTCTGGCTGGGTTTTACATTCACATAATGCCAAACTTCTGTTTCTTTATAGGTATTCAGCGTATCAGATTTTACGAAATCTGGCCAGTTGGCAATATAGGCTAGATTTTGTTTTCCTATAATCTTTTTAAGCTTACGCTTAGATTTGTTAGAAATGTGATTTTCCGCAATTTCTGCAATGGTTCTATGCCCAATAATTCCCCATGAGTAAGCTTCTGCTGAATATAAAATACTTACCGTAAATAATAGTTTGAATAAAAATTTCATGTTATTTTTTTGTTTTAAAATCTCTGTATCCTTCATAAGGCTGCAAATATCCTAAATTCCAGTTAGAATACAAAAGAGATTCTACAAAAGCATCTTGTCTATTAGCATGCGGATCATAAGGTTCTTTAATGTCTACATCTGCAATATTTCCTTTTACATTCCACCAAAAAGCACTCCAGTTTCCACGTAATTCTTTTATGATTTCGTACACAGTTTTTCCTGTAGCTCGGTGCATTAATTTGGCAAAAATCCTACCTTCTGTAGTCGTCAAATCCCTTAATTGGGTTTCATATTGATTCGCGAGCCCTTCTTGTCTTTTTCTGATGTAAGCTCTTTTTCTATCATCATCTATTTTAGAAAGTTCGTCTTGAATATCTCTGTATTGCTCTAGAGCGGTAATGAAATAGGGATAAACTCTATTCAATTTTTTATTGAGAAAATAATAGAAATTACGGTCAAGTTGATTATTAAAATGCGGTCTCTGCATGAGAAGCAACTCATCCATCACCACTACTTTTTCTCCGTTGATTTCGTAAATTCTTGCTTTTTGCTTTTCGTCGTAATAAAAAATATTCCCAAAATCATCTTTTTGAAGTTTTTCTTTTGGAACATCTTTTAGTGCCTTCAATTCTATTTTTATAGTATCTTGTTGAGCCTGAAATGATAAGCTAAACAACAAAAGAAATATGGTGAAAATGTTCTGAAATTTCATTATTTTTACCTGAGTTAAAATTTAATTTTAAGTATCACAAAAATCGTTCCTTTATATGAAATTTGAAAATAAATCTTTAAAATTTTTAGAAAAATATTTGAACACTGCTTCGCCAACTGGTTTTGAGCAGAATGGGCAAAAAATTTGGGCAGATTACATTAAGCCTTATGTAGACGAAATAAGAGTAGACCACTATGGAACTTGTTACGGAATCATCAATCCAGAAGCGGAATTCAAAGTAGTGATAGAAGCTCATGCCGACGAAATTTCTTGGTACGTAAATTACATTTCTGATGATGGAATGATTTACGTAATTAGAAACGGAGGTTCAGACCAAATGATTGCTCCTTCTAAAACGGTACACATTCACGGAGAAAAAGGCATAGTAAAAGGTGTTTTCGGTTGGCCTGCGATTCATACCAGAAGCGCAAATCCTCATGAACCAGTTCCAAAAATTGAAAATATTTTCATCGATTGCGGTTGTATATCTAAAGAAGAAGTAGAAAATTTAGGAATTTATGTAGGTTGCATGATTACTTATCCAGATGAATTTTTTGAACTCAACGACCGTTATTTCGTTTGTAGAGCGCTTGATAACAGAATGGGCGGATTTATGATTGCAGAAGTAGCGAGACTTTTAAAAGAAAACAAAAAGAAATTACCTTTCGGTTTATATATCACCAATTCTGTGCAAGAAGAAGTAGGTTTATATGGAGCAACCATGATTGCACAAACTATAAAACCAAACATCGCCATCGTTACAGACGTTACACATGACACCACTACTCCACACATCGAAAAGAAAAAAGAAGGTCACATGAAATGTGGAGACGGACCTGTAATTGCGTATGCTCCTTCTGTTCATCACATCATCAGAGATTTAATCACAAATACCGCTAAGAAAAAGAAAATTCCATTCCAGAGAAATGCTTTGAGCAGAGCAACAGGAACCGATACAGATTCTTTCGCATTTTCTAACGGTGGTGTTCCTTCTGCACTAATTTCTCTACCATTAAGATATATGCACACCACAGTAGAAATGGTTGCCAAAGAAGATGTAGCCAATGTTATTAAACTCATTTATGAAACTTTGCTTCAAATAAAACCAAACATGAGTTTAAAATATTTTTAACCAAAATTCATGATAATGTCACGCTTTCAAGGGATTAGAACTTGGAAGCGTTTTTTATTTTAGATTTCAAAAAATTTGTATTTTAACAGCATGATAATTATCAAAGAATTTAAGTTTTCTGCTAATTTAGAATTTGTTGAAAATTTTCTAAAAGAAAAAAACTTAACATATTTTGCAGATTATGACCAACTAACTCTTTCTTGTGAAAATAAAGACAAGGATAATATTTTGAAATGGATTAAAAATCTTAACCTTGATGAAAATGATGTAGAGATAAATGAAGAACTAATAAAAGATTATGAAGAATGGGACAAAAACATGTACAATCCTTATTATTTTACGGGTGGTAAAGTTCCTTTTTTTTATTATTATAAAAAGAATTTTCCTTTTATAATTTTTACTATTTTCATTATTCCTTTCATTTACTTAATATATATGATTATTGATGGTGGTTGGGAAGTTGATTTTTCTTTAGAAAATATTTTCTTCATAATTTTTTATTTATTCGTTGCTATTTCAATCATAATACAATATTTTAAATATTATAAATCAAAAAAAAAGACATAAGTCTATGATAAACAAAACGGTAAAAAACGTAACAGAAGCTTGTGCTGATATTCAAGACGGCGCTACTATTATGCTCGGAGGTTTCGGTTTATGCGGAATTCCTGAAAATTCTATCGCCGAACTCGTAAAAAAAGGAGTTAAAAACCTTACTTGTATTTCTAATAATGCTGGTGTAGATGATTTCGGGTTGGGTTTATTGTTGCAAAAAAAGCAAATTAAGAAAATGATTTCTTCTTATGTCGGCGAAAATGCTGAATTTGAGCGTCAATTACTTTCTGGAGAATTAGAAGTTGAGTTGATTCCTCAAGGAACTTTAGCAACTCGTTGTATGGCTGCAGGTTACGGAATGCCCGCAATTTTTACTCCAGCTGGTGTAGGAACAGAAGTTGCAGAAGGAAAAGAAGTGAGGAATTTTAATGGAAAAGATTATTTGTTAGAATATGCTTTTGACGCAGATTTCGCGATTGTAAAAGCTTGGAAAGGCGATACTGCAGGAAATCTCATTTATCGTTCTACCGCTAGAAATTTTAATCCAATGATGGCGATGGCTGGAAAAATCACCATAGCAGAAGTTGAAGAATTGGTAGAAGCTGGAGAACTAGACCCAGACCAAATTCACACTCCAGGAATTTATGTTCATAGAATTTTCCAAGGCGAAAATTATGAAAAGCGTATTGAACAGAGAACTGTTCGTTCTAAAATTTGAAAATTTGAAAATGAGTTAATTTGAAAATTTTAATTATGAGAAACGATAAACAAAATATAATTGTTGAAAAATCTTTTGATTTTGCATTAGATATTATTGAGTTTTCTGAAATGATAACAGAAAAGAAAAAATTTTCATTAGCTGACCAAATTTTCAGAGCTGGGACTTCTATTGGTGCAAATATAAGAGAAGCGCAAAACGCAGAGAGCAAAAATGATTTTATCCACAAAATGAAAATTGCAGCAAAAGAAGCAGATGAAACTGAATATTGGCTTCAATTGTGTGAAAAATCAATTTATTTACCAACCCCAAATGAAAAACTTTATCAAGATTTAAAATCATTAATTTATATTTTGTCAAAAATAATTTCCACAAGTAAAGGAGCGTAATTAATCATTTTCAAATTTTAAAATGTTCAAATTTTCAAATTATTTATTATGGCTTTAACAAAAGAACAAATTGCAATGCGAATTGCAAGAGAAATAAAAAACAACACGTATGTAAATTTAGGAATTGGCATTCCTACATTGGTAGCGAATTACATTCCAGAAGGTTTTAATGTAGTGTTACAATCTGAAAACGGAATTCTGGGAATGGGACCATTTCCTTTCGAAGGCGATGAAGATGCAGACCTTATTAATGCAGGAAAACAAACCGTTACCTTATTAAAAGGAGCATCTATTTTTGATGGCGCTACAAGTTTTGGAATGATTAGAGCTCAAAAAGTAGATTTAACGATTCTTGGTGCCATGGAAGTTTCTGAAAATGGAGACATAGCCAATTGGAAAATTCCTGGAAAAATGGTGAAAGGAATGGGCGGCGCAATGGATTTAGTTGCTTCGGCGAAGAATATCATCGTAGCCATGCAACAAGTCAATAAACATGGCGAAAGCAAACTTTTACCAGAATGTACTTTGCCTTTAACTGGAGTGAAATGTATTAAAAAAATTGTTACAGAATTAGGCGTTTACGAAGTAAAAGATGGCACATTTCATTGCTTAGAAAGAGCTCCTGGAGTTTCTGTAGACGATATCAAAAAAGCAACTGCTGGAAAATTAATCATTGATGATAATTTACCTGAAATGGTTTTCTAAAAATAATCAAAAATTAAAGGAACTTCAATTGAAGTTCCTTTTTTTATTCTAAAATATCTGAGTAATTATCCTTTTTCAGGACATGCGAAGCAAGCGAACAAAGTGGTTTCACTTTTAGGTTTTTATGCCTTGCATATTCTACAGCAGTTTTTACCAATTCTGTAGCAATTCCCTTACCAGAATGTTTTTTATCTACTTCAGTATGAGTAATTTTCATTACTCCATTTACAATATTAAAATCGATATGCCCGATTTTATGCCCTTCTTCAGAGACTTCGAATCCTTTGACCAATTTACTAAATTCCATTTGTGTTTTTTTGATAAATATAGAAAATTATTTTTTCCGTACCAATTCTTTTCTCACACGGCTCAAACTTTCTGGGGTAATTCCTAAATAAGACGCCACCATCCATTGTGGAACTCTTTCAAAAATATTAGGATAAGTTTTCAAAAAATCTACATATCTTTCTTCAGCAGTGGCTCCTAATAGTTGCGTAATCCTTCTCTGCAGACTGCTTACATGTTTATGCAATAGAACATTCTGTTTTGCAATAACTGAAGGTTGATTTTCCGCTAAAAAATCAAAATATTCTGGCGAAAGCACCAAAACTTCTGAAGGTTCTACCGCATCTATGTAATAATCTGAAGGTTGATTAAGATAAAGACTACTTCGGTCTACTAAAATCCAGTTTTCTGGAGCAAAATGCAAGATATGTTCTTTTCCGTTTCTATCAATACTGTACATTCTTAGTAAACCTTTATTCACAAAAAATGTATCATTACATACTTCGCCGGGTTGTAAGAAAAATTCGCCTTTTTGCACGTTTTTTACTTTGATTTTCTCACTACAAAACTGTACGATTTCTATAGGAGCATCAAGTAATCTAGAAATTTGAAATTGAAAATTTTCCAATTGTTTTGTTTTTATAATGCTAAGATAAGACTTAAATCAATATTATCATGTGAAGCATGATGAATAACTTGACCGTTTTCTATGACTACAATTTGTGGACTCTGATGAACCACCGAAAATATTTGGGCAATTTCATTAGAAATATCTCTATGATTTAATAAATCTAAATAATAAAATCTTGGCAAGTCAACAGATCCTGACTCTATTTGTCTTTCAAAATTTCTAAGAACTGTTTTGCTAATCATGCATCTGGTAGAATGTTTGAAAATCACTACTTTTTCTACTTTTGATGCTTCTATTGCATTTTCTAAATCTTCTGAAGACTTTATTTCATTCCAAAACTCTTTCAGAGAAGAACCATTAGAATTTCCGCCAAATATATTGTTAAAAATACTCATACATTAAATTGTTTTAAATGATGATGAAGATGTTTATACTCTAAAAATCCCCAGTCAAATTTCGTCATTTTCCCGAATAATTGGTGAGTTTTGGGTAAATTATTTTGTGATGCATTCCAAACATATTCATCTATAGTTGCCAATAAATATCTTTTGCTTTCTAGAAAATCACAGGTTTCGTTTACTATCACTTCTTGGAAGGTAGGCATATTATGCGGAATTCCGTTATTGAAAATTTTGAGTTCGTACTTGGTTGTTACTCCAATAAGCCGAATTAGAAAATGAGGATGTCTTAGTTGTAAATTTTTATTGGGAATTTCTAGAATTTTAGCACAATGCACCATCATTTGTGAGACATTCATACTTCCCCATTTTCTAGGAGAATTCTCATGTAGAAGATGTATTCTATTGATAATTTCGTTTACGTCTGAAAGATTGTGTAAAGATTTTCTCACTTTTTTTTAACGCAAAACAATAAAAAAGAGCGTTATAAAACGCTCTATAATTTCTTAATTTTCTTACAACATTTTCAGGTTGTTGACTTCTAAATCTGTAAGAATTCGCCAGTAGCCTCGTTTTACATTTTTCTTGGTAAGTCCCGCAAACATTACTCTGTCTAGCGCTTCTACTTCGTAGCCCATTTTCTGGAAAATTCTACGAACTACTCTATTCCAACCAATGTGGATTTCTATTCCCACCTCATTTTTAGGTTTTCCATCGATGTAAGAAATCGCATCTACTTCTGCTACACCTTCTTCTAATCTAATTCCGTCTGCAATAGCTTGCATATCCTCTCTAGAGATTTTTCTATCAAGCGTTACGTGATAGATTTTTTTCATGTTAAAAGATGGATGCGTCAATTTTTTAGTCATGTGTCCATCATTCGTCAATAGAATAACTCCAGTAGTACTTCTGTCTAATCTACCAACAGGAAATAAACGATATGGCGAAGCATTTGCCACTAAATCCATTACGGTTTTGCGCATTTTTTCGTCCTTAGTTGTAGAAATATAACCTTTTGGTTTATTTAACAAAACATACACTGGTTTTTCTGGTGTAATTCCTTGTCCGTCAAAAACTACTCTATCTGTTTTCTGTACTTGGTAACCTAATTCTGAAATTACTTTACCATTAACTTCTACCAAACCTTGAGTAATTAATTCATCCGCTTCTCTTCTGCTACAAATTCCAGAATTCGCAATGTATTTATTTAAACGAATGGTTTCTTTGTTCTCAGATTTCGCTAGTTTTTCTAGTCGTCTTTTTTGAACGAAAGATTTTGCTTTGTCTTCGTCTTTTTCGAATTTTTTGAAAGGCTTTTTGCTTAACTTCAGATCACCTTTTACATATTTCTCTCTAGAATCAAAAGTTTTCTCGCCACCTCTTTTCGGGGTGTCAGTTCCTCTGGTTCTCTTTGGTTTATCAAATGAAGGTTTTGAGCTTTTAGGTGAGGAAGGTCTCCTCTCAGAATTTCTATTGTTACTTTTTCCTGAATTTCTTTCTCTGCTCATAAATAATAAATTTTTGCAAAGGTACAAAAATAAGTTTTAACATTTTTGTCATAAATCATTATGATTTTTCATCAAAAAAAAGAATTTAATCAAACTAATACTTAATTTTGAAATCTTAAAAATATCTATGCATTCTAAAAATAATGTAATTATTACACCAGTCAAAAATAATATATCACTATACAAAATTACCAATAAAAATGGTGTAGAAGCAAACATCACTAATTATGGTGCGACACTACTTTCGCTCTACGTTCCTTCCAAAAATGGTAAAATAGACGTGGTTTTAGGGTTTCATTCGATTGATGAGTATATTAAAGCTTTCGAAATAGGTGCATCTCCATATTTTAATTCAGTGGTCGGAAGATTTGCAGGAAGAATTAAAAACGCTCAATTTCAACTGAACGGAAAAACCATTCAATTAGACCAAAATCAAGGGAAACACCATTTACACGGTGGAAAATACCAATTAAGTAACGTCGCTTGGAATTTTGAAAACTACAACAAAGAAACCAATACACTTACTTTTTCTTATTTCAGTAAAGCCAACGAATTTTACCCTGGAGATGTTACCATAGAAGTAGCTTATACTTTAACAGATGAAAACGAATTAAATATAAAATATAGAGCAACTACTACAGAAGACACGCTTCTAAACCTTACCAATCACGCTTATTTTAACCTTGACGGAATTTCAGGAAATACTCTTGACCAAAAATTACAAATCAATGCTGAAAAATTCTTAGAATTAGACGATGAAAACATTCCTACAGGAAATTTCATTCCTATGGAAAACCACGCTTTTGATTTCAGAAGTTCTAAAAATGTAGTGGCTGGAATAGACCATTGTTTTGTTTTAAAGAACAATACAGAACCTGCAGCTATTTTAGAAAGTGTGAAAAATGGCTTAATCATGAAAGTTTACACAGACCAACCTGCGGTACAGATTTACGTAGGCGGAAAAACTTCTGATGAACTTCAAAATAAAGAATCGGTAGAATATCACACAGAAAGCGGAATTTGTTTTGAAACTCAAGTCTTTCCAGATGCTCCTAATCACGAAGATTTCCCGAATGCTATTTTAAGAAAAGGCGAAACTTATCAGCAGAACACTACTTTACAATTTATAATTTCTTAAATCTAATTGGGAAATTCAAGCATTTAATAAAGATTAAAACCTTTCAAAAATACCATTGATAAGCATAAAAATTACGCCAATAAAAACCCAAATTCTAAAGAAATTGATTACCCAAAATAATTTAGATTTTTGATAAGTAAGAATAGGAAAACTCATCATTACGAAAAAAAGAATACTTAATGAAAAGTAACCTAACATATAATTTGTTTTCGGGATGAAGAAAAGCAACAGAATAGATACCAAAACATTTGCAAAAATCACAAATCCGATGACAATATAACTTACTTTTTTCCCGAAAACATTGGCAATTGTATTATAGCCAAAAACTCTATCTACATTTCTGGTTAGTACATCTTTAATCAAATCAATGGTCAACATAATTAAGAATAAAAATGCTGCCATTAAAAATAATTTGTACGAAAAATGCTTGTAATACACCAATAATCCAAAAAAAGGATACAATGTTAAACTCACAAAAGTAAGATTATTAATAATGAGCATTTTGCTCAGTTTATGACTGTAAAACCAAATGATAAATTGATAAATCAAGAAAAAAACAAGAATTCTCCAAGAAAGAATCGCAGAAATCCCCAATGAAAAAACATTGAGAATAACATAACTGTACAAGAAATATTTTTCCTTTAAGAAACTTTGTAATCTGCTTCTAAAAGGCTTTTCTACTTCGTCTTTTTCTTTGTCATAAAAGCGGTTGATAATTCCGCCTGCTGCAATACTCAGCATCGCACAGAGAATAATTCCGTGAACTTTATAATCGAAAACAAATTTTCTGAGACTTTCTTCTTGGTTAAAAAGAAAAAAGGTAGAAACATACAACGTAAATGTAAACAATGCCAATACAAAAATCCTTGCTCCTAAAAGCAAACTCACCAATTGAGATAAACGATGAAGAATGGGATTGTTACTCATTTTACTGTAAAGTCGTGAAGTCGTTAATTTGTAGGTCGTAAGAATTGTAATTTATATAGAATTTTTTAAACGACTTTACAAATCATCAACTTTACAAAAACTAAAATCTATAAATCACTTCTTTATTGAAGCCTTCAAGCATTTTGTCTGCTTTTTCGTAATCTTTAGCGAAACCAAGAATATAACCGCCGCCTCCACTTCCGCAGAGTTTTAAGTAATAAGCATTGGTATCAAGACCTTTTTTCCAAGCATTGTAAAGATTGGTAGGAATCATCGGTTTAAAATGAACATAAGCCCATTTAGAAAGGTCTTTCAAGTGTTTGAAAAACGGCGTCATTTCTTTGTTCAAGAAAGTATCAATACAAGCATTATTGTACTTAATGAATTCTTCTTTCAACGTTTTTCTGAAACCTTCATTTTTCAATTTTTCGAAGAAAATTTGAACCATCGGTCCAGTTTCGCCTACAGAACCAGAATCTATCAAGAAAATTGCACCTTTTCCAGCTTCTTCTTTTGGAATAGAAACTTTGTCTACACTTTCTTTGTTTTCAATGAGAATAGGAAGGTTCATGTAACAAATCAATGGGTCAATTCCCGAAGATTTACCATGAAAATAAGACTCTAATTCTCCGAAAACTTTTTTCAAATCTTTTAATTGATTTTTAGAAATCTCTTCGGGATTATATTTAATGAAAGAATATTTTTCGAAAATTGCTGCTACCAAAGCTCCAGAACTTCCTACGCCATAACCTTGTGGAATATTAGAATCAAAAAATAATCCTTTTTCTATATCTTTTTTGAAGGCTTCTACATTAATTTTAAAAGCTTCTGGAAGATTTAATTCAGATAAATATTGAGCGTATTTAGATAGAGATTCGTTTGATTTTTTCTCGAAATCAGATTGATTTTCAGAGAATTTCAATGTGCCTTTATAGAAACTATACGGTAAGGTTAATCCTTGAGAATCTTCTATGATTCCGTACTCTCCGAAAAGCAATATTTTAGCGTAAAATAATGGGTTGGTCATTAATCTATTCTATGTTTGGTGTTGCAAAGATAATAAAAATTCTTTTTCTATGTAAAGATACTGATTATCAATAAAATCTATAACAAATTTTCTATGATAATTGTCTCTATTTCTTTTGATTGATTCAATGTCATAAAATGAGTTCCACCTTTGATTAGATAATCGTATTTTACAAAATTATGTGGTAAAATTAAATCACTATCTCCTTGAATATGAACAATATTTTCGGAATAATTTTCATTTTTCCAGTTCATTATTTGATGTAAAGCCCATTTCAAAAATCTCTCATCAGTATTTCTTACAATATCTTCTAGCAAAGACTTTTCAGCATTAGTTTTAGCTCCAAAAACTAAATAAGTTAAGGAATTCACTCTTTTCAAAATTGAACTTGGAATAATTCTTAACAAATTTAATTTACCTAAAAATCTGTAATAAAAAGGGATTTCAAACTTTGTTTTAGCAGAAGAGAGAAGAAAAACTTTCTTGAATTTTTTAATTTTAGAAATTTCTACGGCTAACATTCCTCCGAAAGAAAGTCCAATTAAGAAAGCATTTTCATCTTTTATATTCTCAGAAATTCTTAGAGCGTAGTTTTGCAAAGTTTCATTTTCTAGTGGAAAAATCCAATCGATATGAACAACTTTAAAACCTTCAAAAGAAAAATTCTGAAACATTCTTTTGTCGACTCCAAGTCCACTGATGATGTAGATGGTTGGTTTCAAAACTCTATTAATTTTATGAAACGCCTTTAATTAATATTTATAACAATTTTATTGTTCTATCTTAGTTAAAGATTAATCTATTTTTATTTCTCCTAAATTTATCTCAAAATAATCATCAACTTTTGTTATTTTGATTTTTTTCCAATCAACATTAATATTCTTTAAAAATGATCCTTCTAGTAATGTTTCAGGAGATTTATCACCGAAAATCTTAAAACTAAAACTCTTGTTATTTTTTTTATAAGTATAAATTAATTCTTCTGAAGATTTAAAAACATTTCCTAAAGAATTTGTAATGATGAAAACAGAAAATTCATTATTTGAAATTGCAACTAATTCAAAATCTTTTTCAAAATTAGTTTTCCTACCTTCTAATAATCTTGGATTTGGAAGACTTATATTTGTAATTGGTATATTAGAATCCAATTTGCCAACAAATTTAACTTTATATAATCCACAGGTTTGAGGAAATGCAAAACCGATAATCAGAAAAAAAAATAAAGCTAATATATTTTTCATAATTACATTTGATTAATTTCATCCGCTTCTTCCATTAATTTTAGATACGTTATATATCTGCTTTCCAAGATTTCACCAGTTTCTAACGCATCTAAAACAGCGCATTTTGGTTCATTGATGTGTTTACAATTATGGAATTTACAAGCTCTTCCTTTTTCAAAAATTTCCGGGAAATAATGCTGAATTTCTTCTTTTTCTACGTCTATCATTGCAAATTCTCGAACTCCAGGTGTGTCTATTACTGCACCACCAAAATGCCAAAAATGCATTTGAGCAAAAGTAGTGGTGTGCTTTCCTTTGTTGTGCGTTTCAGAAATTTCGTTGGTTTTCAATTTCAAATCAGGTTGAAGTGCATTTGCCAAAGTAGATTTTCCAGCACCAGAATGACCGAAAAACACACATGTCTTATCTTTTAAAATTTCTTGAAGTTTTTCTAAATTGAGTTTTTCAGCAGAAGAAACTTGCAACGTTTGATAACCTAAATTTTCGTACATGGCTTGTAATTCCTCAACCAATTCAACTTCTTCGAAATTCAATAAATCAATTTTGTTAAAAAGGATGAGAACTGGAATATTATACGCTTCGCAACACGCCAAAAATCGATCTAAAAATCCTAAAGACGTTTCTGGAGATTGCAAGGTAAAAATAATACACGCCAAATCTAAATTACTCGCAATAATGTGCGCTTCTTTAGATAAATTCACAGATTTTCTGATGAGATAATTTTTGCGAGGTTCTATTTTGGTAATCCATGCAATATCATCTTGCTCCAATTGAAATTCTACAAAATCGCCAACAGCCAAAGGATTGGTGAGTCTGGTTTTGATCAATTTAAATTTCCCACGAATTCTCGCCTCGAAAACTTGCCTAGTTTCCAAATCTAAAACTTGATACCAACTTCCTGTAGATTTTGTGATGAGTCCTTTCAAAACTAATTTCTTTTGTGCAATTTACGAAATCTTCTCACAATAAAAAAACACGCTTTTCAGCGTGTTTTCTTGTTATTTATCAATCATGATATTGTTTTGAACTTCAATGGATTCTTCGTGAATCGCTTTGAAAACTTTTTCTATAAAATCTTTGCCCATTCCAGATTCTTCGGCTCTTGCAGAGGCATATTCAGCAATCACTTTCCAACGGTCTGGCTGGAAAATCGCGATGTTATTCTCTTTCTTCAACGCTCCAATTTTTTCAGAAATTTTCATTCTGTTTGATAATAATTCTATTAATTGGAAGTCAATATCAGAAATTAAAGCTCTGTGTTTGCCCATTTCTTCATCAAATCCAGAAATATCAGAGTTTCTGATTTGTAGATTTCCTAACATTTCTGCCAAAACTTCTGGCGTAATTTGTTGAGCTGCATCACTCCAAGCTGCATCTGGATTGCAGTGAGATTCTATCATCGCTCCTTCGTAACCTACGTTAAATGCTTCCTGAGTAACATCTGAAAGCAAATCTCTTCTACCACAAATATGAGAAGGGTCTACAAACATAGGAATATTCGGATATTGGTGTTTAAAATCTAATGCAATTTGCCAATTGGGCAAATTTCTATATTTTGTTTTTTGATAAGACGAAAATCCTCTATGAATAACGCCTAAGTTTTTCACATCTTGACCTAAAAGTCTTTCTAAAGCACCAATCCAAAGTGCTAAATCTGGATTTACCGGATTTTTCACCAAAACAGGTTTATTGGTTCCTTTTAATGCAACAGCAATTTCTTGAACGGTAAAAGGATTTACGGTAGAACGCGCTCCAATCCAAAGTATATCTACATCTGCTTCTAGTGCTGCATAAACGTGATGCGCATTGGCAACTTCAGTTGCTGTTTTGAAACCAAATTCGTCTTTTACTTTTTTAAGCCAATTAAGACCTATAACTCCTACTCCTTCGAAACCATTTGGTTTGGTTCTTGGTTTCCAAATTCCTGCTCTAAAAACGGGAACTTCTGCGCCACTTTCTTTCAATCTTTGTGCAGTTTCCATCATTTGTGCTTCTGATTCTGCACTACAAGGTCCTGCTATAATTAATGGTTTCGAGAACTCATTAATCCAATCGTTTTGTAAATCTTTTAAATTCATACTTCGTGATTCTTACAACTTTTATAAAATACAGAACACGCAAAAAGCGTGTTCAATTATATTCTTTTTTGAAATATTTTTCAAATATAGAAAATTACGACTATTTGTTTTTATTTTTTTTCAATATTTTCTTGATTCAGAGCCTTTTCGATGTAATTTTCTTTCAGAACATCATAAAAAGCTCTCTTGGTTACAAAATTACAAACCAAAGAAGCGAGGACTGCTCCTAATAAAAGAAAAAAGATAATGCTATGTCTGTCTGTCATTTCAAAAATAATAATTGCAGAGGTAAATGGTGCTCTGGTTACTCCTGTAAGAAAAGCTGTCATCCCAATTAAAATCAATAAATTAGCATTATCTCCTGTTAATTGTAACAACTGAGCAATTAACGCTCCAAAACTTGCTCCAGAACTTAATGAAGGGGCAAAAACGCCTCCTGCTCCACCAAAACTGAAAGTAGCAATTAAACCATTCATTCTCAAAAAAGGTAAATACCATTCTACCGATTTATCTGAGGTGAAAAGCAGTCTTTCCATTAATTCTTTCCCAGAACCCATAACTTCGGTTCCGAAAAAATAGATGAAAGTTGCCACAAAAAATCCACAGAAAAAAACAATAAAAACTTGTTGATAGTTTTTCTTAAATCTCTCAAAAAAACTCATCACTGCAATGATAATGCTACACATTTTGCTGCCAAAATATCCAGCAACAATAGCCGTAATAAAAATTCCTACAAAAACCAGCCAACCAGAGTAATTGGTTTTAGGATAACCTAGATACAAGTAACTGCCACCAAAACCTTGCGCAGTGAGACCAGCGATGATAACTGCTACAAAAAGTGGAGATTTAATATACTTAATATGAGTTTTGGCTAATTCTTCAATCGCAAAAATAATTCCGCCAAGTGGTGTATTAAAAGCAGCAGCTAAACCAGAAGCAGCTCCCGCAATCATTACATTTTTTTCGGAAATTGGAACCCACCATTTTGGTAATCTTTTATGAATTTCCACAAAAATAGAACCCGCAATTTGTATGGTCGGCCCTTCTCTTCCTGCAATTCCACCACCAAAAACTTTTACGGCACTTGCTAAAATTTTGATAATAATTATTCTTAAACTCAGAAATCTTTTAACAAGATGATGTGTATTTGGTTTTGACAATTCTACTGAAGCCATGACTTGCGGAATTCCGCTTCCTGCTGAATATTTAGCAAAAGTTCTTACCAAAAACCAAGAAATGAAAAAACTCAAAGGCGTGATAATGAAAATATACAATTTATTCTGATGAAAAATTTCGTGAGACCATTTTTCTGAAAAGGTGAATATATTACTGTACAAGAAAGCCACAAAACCAGTGATAAAAGATGCCAATAAAAAAGGTAAAAACTGTAAAAATTGCTTTTTGAGAGTAGAATTGGCATAAGTGGTTCTTTGGTATAAGTTTTTAAAATAAGAAAGTAGATTTCTTACAATAAAATTTTTCCGAATGGGAACCAGCAATCTTTTGTAATGAAAATTCATTGAATATTTTTTTACATGATTTGAAGCTTTAAAATTTATTTATACACTTCTACATTTGATTTATTAAGTCTTTTCTCAATCCAGTTTTTCAGTTTTATTTGGTCTTCATCTGTAAGATTTTCTGATGCTTTATAAATAAGTACAGGTTTTTCAACCAATGAATCACCTTGTGCAAAACTGAGTTCAGAAACATTTATCGCATTAATATTTGGAAACAAAACTTGAGCTTCTTTAAGCAACTGCCTATTATCTTCTAAAGATAAAGTTTGACTTTTTAAAGCCAATAATTCTTTATCTCTTTCAGAATTTTTATTGATTTCATTAAGAATATCGTCTTTTAAAACTTCTAAATTTTGATAATTATTAGCTTTAATAATAAGTTCGGTATTATTTAGACCAATTTCTGAAAGACTTTGGTTCATTTTTTTTATTTCATCTTGAGTGAAATTTCTCTTTAAAAAAGCTAATTCTATTTTCCTAGGATTACTTAAAAAATTTATTTTTTTATAAAGCAAAGTATTACCTTTTTCTATAAATTCCTTTTCAATAAACTGGTCTGCTTTAATCCTAAATTCCTGTTCTCTATATAATGAATAGGCAAAATAAATACTTGGCAAAAGAACAAGTATCGAAAGTAGAGTTATCAAATTTTGCACTCTTTTTCTCTCCTTTAAATCTACAAATTTAACCGATGGATATTTAAGAAATTTAACAATCAAAAATGTAGAAATCCCTATAAAAACACAATTAATTGTATAAAGAAATAATGCTCCAAAAAAGAACTTAAAATTACCTGTTGCCAAACCAAAACCTGCTGTACACAATGGTGGCATAAGAGCTGTAGCAATGGCAACTCCAGGAATAGGATTTCCTTTTTCCACTCTAGTTATTGCAATAACACCAGCTAAACCGCCAAAAAATGCAATAAGCACATCATAAATATTAGGAGATGTTCTGGCTAATAATTCTGATTGAGCTTCTTTGAAAGGACTAATATAAAAATAGATGGTAGAAACTAATAAACTCGCAATGGTAGCAATAAGTAAGTTTTTTAAAGATTTTTTCAGTAATTCAAAATCAAAAACACCAAGTGCAAAACCAGCGCCTACAATAGGCCCCATCAAAGGAGAAATAAGCATGGCTCCAATCACCACTGCTGTAGAATTTACATTAAGACCTACAGATGCTACAAGAATCGCAGCCATTAGAATCCATAAATTAGAACCAGAAAAAGAAATATTATCTTTAACGTTTTCTAAAACTTTTTGTTTGTTTTCTTCTCCTTTATGTAAATCTAATAATCTAAACATGAAATGGAATTTTTAACTTAAATCTAGCTTCATCAATTCATCTAAATCTTTTAAAACAGGATTAATTTCTACATATTTTTGGAAAATATCTCTTTTCGTTTCTTGTTTTTTGATGAGTTTTTTGTCTTCTCGGTAAGAAACTTCTATTTTGTAATTGTTGACTTTTCTCTTGAAATGATTAAAAAATTGTGCTTGAATTTTCTCAAACTCAGTTTTCACCAAATCCGAAGGATATAAAATCTCCACTACATTTTCTTCCTTTTTATGAAGTTTTGCTGTATTTACGGCAAAATAAGTGACTTGGTCTTTTATAAATAAATCATTTAGAAAAATTTGCCATTCTGTTTGTAAATCTTTCTCGGTGAAATGATGGTCTGGTAAATCTTCTTCTTTTTTCTGAGGAGTGATAACTACTTCTTCTTCCTCTTTTTTATTGAGCGTAGCAAGAATGCTAAATTCTGAAACAATGGTTGTCTTAACAATTGGTTCAGTAATTTTTTGAACAGTTTTTGGAACAGATTCTTCTGTTTTTTGTGTTGACGGTAAAGTTTCTTGTGGCTTTTCTGAAGCTACCTTTGGCTTTTCGCTTTCCTTTTTACGAAATAGTGGCGCTAGAATTAAGAACTTTTTTTTTTATCATCACTTTTTGCAGCAGTAAGACTGGCCAACTGCATCAAAGCGATTTCTACCGTTAATCTAGGATTTTTAGAATTTTTGTAATTAATATCTGCATGATTACAGATTTCTATAGCATCTATGAGTTGCTGAGCACTCCAATTTTTGCTCTGTTCAGAAAACTTCTGTTTCGTGTTCTCACCTACTTCTATTAAAGCAAGTGTAGAAGCATTTTGTGCCATCATTAAATCACGGAAATGACTTCCCAATCCACCAATAAATAAATGTGGATCAAAACCTTTTTTAACAATATCATTAAAAGCAGTAAGGATTCCCGGAATGTTATTTTCTTTTGCTAAATCTACAATTTTCAAATATTGATCGTAATCCAGAATATTGAGAACTTCAGCTGCTTTAGCAAGTGTAATATTTTTTTGAGTAAAAGTGGTAAGTCTATCAAAGATAGAAAGTGCATCTCTCAGTGCTCCATCTGCTTTTTGAGCAATTAAAAACAATGCATCATCTTCATAATTTACTCCTTCTTTTTCTGCAATTTTTCTAAGATGTTCCTGTATATCTTCGATGGTGATTCTTTTGAAATCATAAATCTGACATCTTGATAAAATAGTAGGAATAATCTTATGTTTTTCGGTAGTTGCTAAAATAAAAATAGCATGAGCTGGTGGTTCTTCTAATGTTTTAAGAAAAGCATTAAATGCCGCTGTAGACAGCATATGAACCTCGTCTATAATATAAATTTTATATTTCCCAACTTGTGGAGCAAAACGAACTTGGTCTGTTAAATCTCTGATATCATCAACTGAGTTATTAGAAGCAGCATCTAATTCAAAGATATTATACGCAAATCCGTCTTCTGAGGTAGAACCATCTTTTTCGTTGATTTTTCTAGCCAAAATTCTAGCACAAGTAGTCTTTCCTACACCTCTCGGTCCGCAGAAAAGCAACGCTTGAGCCAACTGACTATTTTCTATGGCGTGTTCTAAGGTATCTGTAACGTGAGATTGCCCTACAACAGTGTCAAACTCTTGTGGACGATATTTTCTTGCGGATACGATAAAATTTTCCATTGGTCAAAAATAGGGAAATAAATGAAATTTTAAAAATTAAAATGACAAAGTTTTTCAAAAAAAACCGCCGTAAAAAATACGACGGTTAGATTTTTATTTACAACATTGAAAATGTTCGGTTTCACAATTTTTTCCTTGAGCGGAGCATTCTTCCATACATTCTGTAGTGCAATTGTTCAAAGAAACAGATTTCTTTTGAGAGGCAGAAATCATGGTTTCTATTTTATGTTGTCTGTCTTTTTCAATTTTTTCGGCAAACATAGAAGCTAATGTAGGTGCGATTACCAATGAAACAATTGACATTAACTTAATCAAAATATTCATTGAAGGTCCAGAAGTATCTTTAAATGGATCACCTACTGTATCTCCCGTTACTGAAGCTTTGTGCATTTCAGAACCTTTGTAATATGTTTCACCATTTACATCTACTCCTTTTTCAAAAGATTTTTTCGCATTATCCCAAGCTCCTCCTGCGTTATTTTGGAACATTCCTAGTAAAACTCCACTTGCAGTAGCTCCTGCTAAAAAGCCTCCTAAAACTTCAGGCCCCCAAATAAAACCAACTAATAATGGCGTAACAATAGCAATAGAACCTGGTAATAACATTTTTTTGATAGAAGCATCCGTAGAAATAGCAACACATTTATCATATTCTGGTTGCCCAGTTCCTTCTAAGATTCCTGGAATTTCTCTGAACTGTCTTCTTACTTCTTCTACCATTGCCATAGCCGCTTTTCCTACTGCATTAATTGCTAATGATGAGAAAATAAACGGAATCATTGCTCCAATAAAAAGTCCTGATAAAACATCTGCTTTATAAATATCAATACCATCAATTCCTGCAATTCCTACAAATGCTGCAAATAGTGCTAAAGCTGTAAGTGCCGCTGAAGCAATAGCAAATCCTTTTCCAGTAGCTGCAGTAGTGTTTCCTACAGCATCTAAAATATCTGTTTTTTCTCTTACACTTTTTGGCAATTCACTCATTTCTGCAATTCCACCTGCATTGTCTGCAATTGGTCCGAAAGCATCAATCGCTAATTGCATGGCAGTAGTTGCCATCATTCCAGCAGCAGCAATAGCTACTCCATATAAACCTGCACAAAGATAAGAACCCCAAATTCCCGCAGAAAGTACAATCATTGGCAATAATGTAGATTCCATTCCTACAGAAAGTCCGCCAATAATATTAGTAGCGTGTCCCGTAGAAGATTGTTTCACAATACTTGTTACAGGTCTTTTTCCCATTGCTGTGTAATATTCAGTAATGATAGACATCAATGTTCCTACTACTAAACCTACCATAATCGCTCCAAAAACACCCATTCTGGTAAATTCAAAACCTCTTAAAGACATATTTTCAGGAAGAATGAAATTCACTAAAAAATAAGAAGCAACCGCTGTTAGAATAATACTTCCCCAGTTCCCCATGTTTAATGCTTTTTGAACTTTTGCAGTAGTATCTTCTGTTTTATCTGAAATTTTAACAAAGAAAGTTCCTATAATTGAAAATACAATTCCAGTTCCTGCAATAAGCATTGGTAAAAGAATTGGCGCAAAACCTCCATAATTATCTACCGATAAAGTTTCTCTACCCAAAACCATCGTTGCTAAAACAGTAGCCACATAAGAGCCAAATAAATCCGCTCCCATTCCTGCAACATCTCCCACATTATCTCCTACATTATCCGCAATCGTAGCTGGATTTCTAGGATCATCTTCAGGAATACCTGCTTCTACTTTTCCTACTAAATCTGCTCCTACATCTGCTGCTTTGGTATAAATACCACCACCAACTCTTGCAAATAAAGCAATAGATTCTGCTCCCAAAGAAAAACCAGTCAATATTTCGATGGCTCTTTCCATTTCGTGGGAATCTACATTGGCTTCTGGCGCAAAAATTTGTTTAATAATTAAGAATAAAGAACCTAAACCCAAAACAGCAAGACCTGCAACACCCATTCCCATTACAGAACCTCCAGTAAAAGAAACTTTAAGTGCTTGAGCTAATGAGGTTTTAGCAGCTTCTGCAGTTCTTACATTTGATTTAGTTGCGATTTTCATTCCTATATAACCTGCTGTAGCCGAAAAAACAGCTCCTACAGCAAATGCTATTCCTATACTCCAATGAGAATTAGCATTGCTAAATCCCATAATTCCCAATAATATACCTACCACAATTACAAAATAAGTAAGGATACGATATTCAGCTTTTAGAAAAGCCATCGCTCCATCTGCAATATGACCACTAATGGTTTTCATTCTGTCATTACCTGCTGGTTGCTTACTTACCCAAGAACTTTGAACGAAGGTGTAAAGTAAGGCTATGACACCAAAAAGAGGTACTAAATAAAATAGTAAATTCATAGAATATTAATTTTTGTTAACAATTGATGGGACTAATATAGTAAAAACAATAACACAAAAAACAAATTTAGATTTAAGATTTTTTAAGTTATGATTTATATCGTAAAGTACTGAAAATAAAACAAAAAAATCTAGCGAATATTCGCTAGATTTTGTAAATTTACTCAAATTTCGGCTTTTACATAATCCCCCCGAATTTGTCAGAATAATCTTTTTGTGAAGCTACAATTACTTCTTTAGCATGTTCAGCTCCGTATATTTCTTCTATTCTACATGTTGCTTCTTCGTATGGAAGATTTTTGTAAGTTAAGAAGTAATGTTTTAGTCTGAAAACTTCAGCTTGTGGCAATTCAGAAATATCTCTGATATGACCATACACTTGATCTCCTACCATTACTGCTACGATTTTATCATCTGCTTCTCCTTTGTCAATCATTTTAAAACCGCCAACTGGAATCGCATCCATCAATAAACCTCCAGAATGAATATTGTGTGAACTTAACACTAAAATATCCAATGGATCGTGGTCTCCTTCTGAAACATCTACTGCTCCTTCTCTAATCGCTAATTTTTTAACTTCTTCGTGGCAATACGTTCTAGGAATAAAACCGTACAATGCTGGAATAATATTCGAAAATTTCTGTGGTCTGTCTACTTTTAAATATCCACTTTTTTTGTCTACTTCATACTTAATTGTATCTGCTGGAACTATTTCTATGAAAGTAGTTACCACATTTGGAGCATCATCTCCTGCAGAAACTCCATGCCATGGATGTGCTTTAAAATTTGGAATCATAATTATACTTGTTTCTAATTTTTACAAAGTTAAGATAATAAAATGGCATCTTTTCTTAAATCTTCTATAGTGTTTGCTATAAAATCTTCGCCATTTACATAATTCATTAAAAATATGGTTTTGAAATCTTGTAAACTTGCAGTATTACTAAGGCTTTCGTAAGTTTTTCTCATCAACTGAATTACATTATTCTTAGATGCTACAACATTCTCCCAAGAATTTCTAGAAATATACAATTGCTGAGAACTGTTATACTCAAATTCTTCTGTAATATTCTTTTCTAAAAGATAAATAAACTCATGAATCGCTAAGTCTTTATCAAACTTATTGACCAAATTCGATGGTTTTATTCTTTCTAAAAAAAGCGTCATTCTTTCGTAGGCTTGCATTTTTAAATCTCCATTTGCTTTTACCGCTAAAAGTTTTAACTCTTTGTTTTTCAAATTAATATAGGTAAAAACAAATTGTCTCAATAAAAAAATTATTGGGAGCGCAATGATTAATGCAAAAGCATAAGGAAGCATGTTTTCAAAATTCATTTTACGAAAAATTGAGGGTGCAAAGATAGGAATAATTATTGTCTAATAAAATACGATTTAAGTAACTGAATCTTAGAGCTTTCTACGAAAGCGTAATTTTCTTCTGTCGCGCCAAAACGCCTATAAAATTCTGCAATTTCAGAAATATTACTTCCATGAAAGTTAAAATCCTTTTTTTTGATGTTTTTTCTGAAAATTTGGTCAAGAATAATAGACGACAAATTATACTTAGAAAATTTCTTATCATTAATAAAATTAACCAAAAAATCTTCTTTTTCAGATTCTATTAGATACGCTTGTGAAGCTAATTTCCCATCAAAATACAATTCATATACATTCAAAAGATTTTGGCTCAAAAAGTTTTTCATATTTTCAAAAGCTCGCTTTTTCAGTGAAGAATTTGTAAAACCAATCACATTTTCAGTAAAAAAAGATTCAGAATGATTCAGATTGTCGGCTTCCGTAAATTCTATTTTATCCTGCAAAACATCTGTAATCCTTACGTTTCTTCTTCTGTGAATAGAATATTTCTTTTTGATATTTTCGTAATCTTCAGCAAATAATTTATAGTTTTTTCTAGTTTTTAAAAGAGTTGTAAACTCATTTTTGGCATTAAAAGCATAGTAAAACACTTTATAATTTTGTTGAAAAAACGCTAAAAACGATTCATTTAATTCAGGAGTATCTTTTTCTGAAAAAACCCCTAATTGTTGAGTTTGCAAAGGCATTACTACAAAGGTAAATCCCCATTTTTTTGCTAAAGGAATGGGCATTACTGCTTCGTAATCATTATCAACAAGAATTTCCCAATTTTGATGAAGCAAAAGGTCTAAATATTTTTTTTCGGCAAAAAAAATGTATTGTTCAGACTGCACTAAACAATTTTGATATTTCTGCCAATCTACTTCTTCATATTTCAGTCGCTTTATCATAATAAACCTGCTTCTGCGAAACTGTAAAATGAATTTTCGCCAATGATGATATGGTCTAGCAATTTAATATCTAAAATTTCTCCAGCATTTTGAATATTTTTAGTCATTCTAATGTCTGCTTCGCTTGGTTTTAGAACACCAGTTGGATGATTATGCGCCACAATAATATTCGTTGAAAAATTTTCTAAAGCTTCTTTAAAGAGCACTCTAACATCTACATGAGTAGCAGAAATTCCACCTTTTGAAATTTGAGTTTTTTTAATCAGTTGATTTTTCTGGTTCAAGAAAATTACCCAAAACTCTTCTGTTCTGAGGTCGGAAAGATGTGGCAAAAGTATTTTATAAGCTTGTTCCGAACTTTTGATAATCAATTTTTCTGGAATTTCTTGTGAAGCTTTTCTTCTGCCAATTTCTAGTGCTGTCGCAATAGAAATGGCTTTTGCTTCGCCAATTCCCTTGAATTTCATCAAATCTTTTATAGAAAGTAAACTCAGATTTTGCCAGTTATTACCTACACTTTTCAAAATATTCTGAGCCAATTCTACCGCAGATTCTTCTGTGTTTCCGCTTCCTAAAATAATCGCCAATAATTCTGAATCCGAAAGCGCAGATTTACCCTTCAAAAGAAATTTTTCTCTTGGTCTGTCATCTTCTGAAAGGAATTTTATGGACATTCTTTAGTTTAAGGTAAACTTTGTTCTTTTTATTTTTTACTTGGCTCTTTTATAAAATAAGTCCGTCTTTCATGACTAATTTTCTATCTGTACTTTCTGCCAGTTCTTTATTGTGTGTTACAATCACAAAAGTCTGATTATATCTGTCTCTTAAATCAAAAAAAAGTTGATGCAGTGCATCTGCATTTTTGGAATCTAAATTCCCAGTGGGTTCGTCTGCAAAAATAATTTTCGGAGAATTGATTAAAGCTCTGGCTACGGCTACACGCTGGGCTTCACCACCAGATAGTTCTTTTGGTTTATGTTGAATTCTATGCGCAATGTGTAATTCTTCGAACAAAAGAAATGCTTTGTCCATAGATTCTTTTTCGTTTTTCCCAGAAATTCTCGTTGGCATCAAAACATTTTCTAAAGCTGTAAATTCAGGCAATAACTGATGATGCTGAAATACGAATCCTATATTTTCATTTCTAAACTTAGAAATCTCTCTGTCATTCATTTTTAGAAACGATTGATCACCAATCGTTAATTCAGTTCCATATTTATCAATATGTGAAGGCAAATCTAAAGTTCCCAGAATGTGTAGCAAAGTAGATTTACCAGCTCCTGATTCTCCAACAATGGAAACAATTTCGCCTGTTTTTATTTCTAAGTCTACTCCTTTTAGAACTTCTAAATCACCGTAAGATTTGTGAATATTTTTCGCTTTAATCATAGTTCAAAAATAGTAAATAGATGTGAGATACGAGATATGAGATATGAGATTTTTTAAATATTCTAAAAATCACAAATAAAAAATCCTTTCAAAAAATGAAAGGATTTTTAATATATAAAATTGTAAAATTTTACAGTAACATAGTCAACGGACTTTCTAAATAAGTTTTAAGAGTCTGTAAGAATTGTGCACCTGTAGCGCCATCTACTACTCTATGGTCACAAGCTAAAGAAAGTTTCATAGTATTTCCTACCACGATTTGACCGTTTTTAACCACTGGTTTTTCAATAATTGCACCTACTGAAAGGATACAAGAATTTGGTTGGTTAATAATCGAAGTAAATGTTTCGATTCCAAACATACCAAGGTTAGAGATAGAGAAAGTAGAACCTTCCATTTCATTAGCTTTAAGTCCTTTTGATTTAGCTCTAGAAGCCATATCTTTTACAGATGCAGAAATTTGATTATAATTCATGTAATCTGCATTTTTAAGAACTGGAACTACTAAACCATCTGGAATTGCAACTGCTACACCTACATTAATATTTCCGTGGTGAATGATTTTATCACCTGCCCAAGAAGAGTTTACTTGTGGGTGTTTTCTCAATGCTAAAGCAGTAGCTTTAATCACCATATCATTGAAAGAAACCTTAGTATCCGGTAAACTATTCAGCTCTTTTCTAGCTTCGATAGCTTTATCCATATTAATTTCTACCATTAAATAGTAGTGAGGTGCTGTAAATTTACTTTCAGAAAGTCTTTTTGCAATAACATTTCTTACTTGAGAGTTTACGGTTTCTGTAGTTTCACCTGCTACGAAATTCATAGCCACTTGAGCAGCAGGAGCAGAAGCTACATTTGTAGAAACTGCAGCAGTTTGCTGAACTGGAGCTGCACTTGGTTGATAATTTTCAATATCTTTTTTAACGATTCTTCCGTTGTCACCGCTTCCTTTAACAGTTGAAATATCAATTCCTTTTTCTGAAGCCATTTTTTTAGCTAAAGGAGAGATATTAATTCTTCCGCCAGTAGAAGTTGTAGTAGAAACTGGTACCGTTACCGTTGTTACGGCTTCAGCTTTTGGAGCTTCTGTAGCAACTGGAGCAGCAACTTTTCCGCCACCTGCAACAATTGCAGATACATCTGTTCCAGCAGGACCAATAATAGCTAAAATTTCATCAACATTTGTTGCGTTTCCTTCTGAAACTCCTTGGTAAAGAAGCGTTCCTTTAAATTCTGATTCAAAATCTTGAACCGCTTTATCTGTTTCAATTTCTGCAAGAATATCACCTTCTTTTACATCATCTCCTACATTTTTGTGCCATTTAGCCACTTTTCCTTCGGTCATGGTATCAGAAAGTCTAGGCATAGTAATTACTTCTACACCTGCAGGAATGTCTGCTGAAACAGCCGAAACTTCTGGTGCAGAAACTGCAACTTCTTCTTTCTTTTCTTCTGTTTGAGGAGCAGAACTACCTCCTGAAACTAAACCAGAAATATCTTCTCCGGCATTACCTATAATTGCTAAAACGCTATCTACAGGAGAATTACTTCCTTCTTCTGTACCAATGTATAAAAGAGTACCGTTAAATTCTGATTCAAAATCTTGAACGGCTTTATCTGTTTCGATTTCGGCTAAAACATCGCCTTCTTTTACTGTATCACCTACTTTTTTATGCCATTTTGATACTTTTCCCTCGGTCATTGTATCAGAAAGTCTGGGCATTGTAATTACTTCAGCCATAATTTTTATATTGATTTGAGATTCGAGATTCGAGATTCGAGATTTAAAACTCAAAGAATTTCAAACTCAAATTTCAAATTTCAAATGAATTTAAAATTAATTTTCTAATTTATCTAAGAATGGATAGTTTGGTTCAGAATAAACATACTCGTATACTTTTTCTGCACTTGGATACGGAGATTCTTCTGCAAAAGCTTCACATTCTTCTACGAACATTTTAGATTTTTCTTCGATAGCTTCTAATTCTTCTTCAGTCGCCCATTTGTTTTCTAAAATTCTGTTTTTAACTAAAACGATTGGGTCTTCTTCTTTTTTAAGAGCTACTTCTTCTTTAGTTCTATAAGGTTCAGCGTCTGACATAGAGTGACCTCTGAATCTGTAAGTTCTAGCTTCTATGAAAGTAGGTCCGTCTCCTCTTCTTGCTCTTTCCACAGCTTCGTAAGCTACTTCTGCTACTTTTTCTGGATCCATAGCATCTACAGGCATACAAGGCATTTCGTAACCTAAACCTAATTTATAGATATCTTCGTGGTTTGCTGTTCTAGAAACTGATGTTCCCATAGCATATTGGTTATTTTCTACCACGAAAACTACTGGAAGTTTCCAGTTCATTGCCATGTTAAAAGTTTCGTGTAAAGCACCTTGTCTTACAGCTCCATCACCAAAATAACAAATGGTAACTCCACCTCTTTCAAAATACTTATCTGCAAATGCAATACCTGCTCCTAATGGAATCTGACCACCTACAATTCCGTGACCTCCGTAAAATCTATGCTCTTTTGAGAAAATGTGCATAGAACCACCTAATCCGTTAGAAGTTCCTGTAGCTTTACCACACAATTCTGCCATAATTCTCTTAGGATCTACTCCCATTGCCATAGGATGAACGTGACATCTGTATGCTGTAATCATCGCATCTTTAGTAAGATCCATCGCATGTACAAATCCTGCAGGAATAGCTTCTTGGCCATTGTATAAGTGTAAAAAACCTCTAATTTTTTGTTTTAGATAAAGAGAACGGCATTTGTCTTCAAACCTTCTCCACATTGTCATATCTGCATACCATTGCAAATAAACTTCTTTAGAAAACTCTTTCATTGATAAGTTTTAATTTGTTGATTTTTCAAAATTTAAAATGCCTTTAAAGAGCATTTTTCTGAATAATATGCAAAAATAGTAAAATTCTTTTGTTTATAAGAAAACTTATGTCACAAATAATGATGATATTTGTTTCTTTAAATATTATATTTTTGAAAAAACATTTATAAATCCATGTCTAAGAAAAATTTTTCTGCTGTTGTATTCCTTTCTAAAGTAATTTCTAACCTACTCAATCCACTTTTTTCGCTACTCATCTTCTTTGTTTGTTTTGCATACGTAAAAATGACTTGGGAAGAATCTTTAATCAATATTTTATTGATGATTGCGTTAGTAGTTATTCCTATTTTCTCATGGATTGGCTGGAATGTAAAAAAAGGAAACTACACTAACATGGATGTTTCTGACCGAAAACAGAGAAACAGTCTTTATCTTTTTAACTTTATAGTCATTGCTATTTATACTGGGGTTTTGTATTTTACAAAGCAAAGAACAGATTTGCTTTTTATTATTGTTTTTTTATTCATTCTCATGCTGATTATGCACATCAGTAATTTTTTCATCAAAAGTTCTATGCATACTGCTTTTAATGTTTTTGTAACAGCGTTATTCTTTTCTTTGAATCCTATTTTGGGCATTATTTGGTTCGTTCTTACATCATTTGTAGCCATTTCTAGAATTATTCTGAAAAGACATACACCAAAAGAAGTCATTATGGGAGCATTTATCGGAACGGTGGTTTCTTTAGCTTACTTATATTTTAATATTCAGACATTTCTATAATCTTAAATTTTTCACTACATTTATAACTCAATTTCAAGAATATGGAAAATCTTAAATCCTTGACTTCTGGCGAAGAACAAGTCATGAAAATCATTTGGAAAATTGGCCCTACTTATCTTAAAGACATTATGCTTGCTTTTCCCGAGCCAAAACCACACCAAAATACCGTTTCTACTTTTTTGAAAAATTTGGTTACCAAAAACTATCTAAAACCTGTTTCTGAAGGAAGAATTCATAAATATGAAATCTCTGTAACTCAAGAAAATTATAAAAAAACACTGTTGAAAAACTTCATTCTGAATTTTTACGATAATAATCCTAATGCTTTGTTAGTGGAATTAATGAATGAAGGAATGGTTCAGCTTTCCGTTCCTGAAAAAGAAAAGGACAAAGACAAAAAGAAGAAAAAGAAAAAGAAAAAATAATTCTGTTGGATAATGGATGTTATAGGTGAGAAGTTTATGAAATAGAACACCCTTTTCCAACTTCAAAGCATACATCATGATTACAAAATTTAAAGAAATCTGGGGGAAAACCGATGATATTATTTTAAGATATCCTATGGTTCTTACCACAGCGCTTATTGCAGCTATTTCTGCGGTTGTTGCAATAGAAATTGACCATCAAGACAATCAGTTTTTGGTAACCAAATTGGCTTTTGCAGGCTGTCTGGGAATTTCGCTAATGTTTGGAATCAAAATGCTTTCCCAAAGAATAGGCAAAGGTTTTCTTTTAGAAATTTTGGGAGCTGCATTTTTAGTTTGGTTCTATTTTTATTTGCCAGACTCCGAAAAGCAATTTACAGAAGTAAATGGTTTTGTGATTTTTGCGCTGGTCATTTTATCACACTTATTTGTTTCATTTTCAGGATTTTTGAATAAAAAACCAGAACTTAATTTTTGGCAATTCAATAAAAATTTATTCATCAATATTTTCTTGACTGCCGTTTTCACAGGCGTTTTGGTTTTGGGAGTTGTTTTGGCGATTTTGGCGGTTGATAAATTATTTGACTTCAATTTTAATAATAATCTTTATCCTAAAACCATTCTGTTTTTAGCCATTTCAGGAAGCACTTTCATTTTTCTAATTTTTAACGACAAAGGAATTTTTCAACTCGAAAAAGACGGAAGTTACCCTCAAATTCTGAAATTTTTCACACAGTTTGTTCTGATTCCGTTATTATTAATTTATGTAACCATTTTATATTTCTACGCAGGTAAAATATTGATTAACTGGGAATTACCACGAGGTTGGGTTTCTTATCTTATTTTAATTTATTCAGTGGTCGGAATTTTAGCCTTGCTTTTGGTTCATCCATTGAAAGAAGAATCTGCAAAATCTTGGGTAAAAGTTTTCTCCAAAATTTTCTATTACACGCTTATTCCATTATTGGTTTTACTGTTTGTAGCGATTTTTACCAGAATTTTAGAATATGGTTATACAGAACCGAGATATTTCGTTTTGTTATTGGCAATTTGGCTTACCACGGTCGTTTTTTATTTTATTTTTTACAAAAAAGCGACTATTAAATTCATTCCGATTTCACTGTTTATCTTCGGTGTATTTGCATTGATTTTCCCTTATGTCAATGCTTTTTCTACCGCTAAAAGAAGTCAAAAAACAGAATTACAACAAATTCTAACCAAAAACCAACTTTTAGAAAAAGGAAAAATTAATTTTGAAAAAGCGATTCAAGATTCAGTGGCTATTGAAATTGCCAATAAATTTCAATTTCTGAACGAAAGAAAACAACAAGCATTTCTACTGAATTTTATCCCAAAAACTCATCTTTCTAAATTCAAAAAAATATTAGAAAAAGAAAGATATATGGTGAATTCAGAAATAAGAATTTCTTTCCAAAACATCATTAAATCGAAAGAAGTTAATGCTTACAAAAGCGATAATCAAGGTGTATTTTCTAACAAAAGAAATTATGATATTCAGAACTACGAAAAACTTATTGTTTTCAGCAATACTGATATTCAAAATGAAGAACATATTGATGATTATATGTTGCAAACTAGACCTGTCAGAGATGGTTATATTTTTTCAGGATATATCATTGATTTAGAATCACCTACCAAAGTTACACAATCTTATGATTTAACTCCATTTCTCAAAAAACAATTAGAAAAAGATAATGCAGACCAGCTCAATACTCCAATAGAAGAAATTTCTATAGAATTTGATTTGCACCAGTATCATTTCAAAGTATACTTTTCAGAAATCATCAACAATAAAGTCAATAAAAAAGATAATATTTCTGTGAGAGACATGGTCATTTTAGTCAAGAAAAAATAATTCCTATTTACACCAATAAAAAAGCGACTCATTACTGAGTCGCTTCATTTTTTTCTTTAAAAAAAATTGTTTACCAACGGCTTCCTCCTCTATCGTTTCCACCTCTGTTATTTCCGTAACCACCTCTGTTTCCGTAACCACCACCTCTATTGTTATCGAAACTTCTTCTTGGTTTTTCTTCTCTTGGTTTCGCTTCAGAAACGTTAAGTTCTTTTCCGTTAAATTCTTTACCGTTTAGAGCTTCAACTGCTTGTTGACCTTCTTCATCGCTCATTTCTACGAATCCGAATCCTCTACTTCTACCTGTTTCCTTGTCTGTAATAATTTTGCACGAAGTAACTTCGCCAAATTCTGAAAATAAATCTTGTAACTGATAATCTTTAGTTACGTAATTGATGTTTGAAACAAAAATGTTCATTGTTAAAAAAAATTAAATTAAAATTGTCCTAAATGATTGAATTATAAAAGATGACAAAAAACGAATGAACATTATTTTGAAAAACATTTATAAGAAATCTTTCGCAAGATACAACAATAAATGACATAAACAATTTTTATTTTGGCGTGCCCTATTTCCCAAAGCCTAAATCCCTGTAAAATAGGTCGTTCTACGCTCACTCGCTTCCCGAAAATAAATTTTCGGGAGAGCTCAGACAAATCGCTTCGCACTCACGCAAACTCACGTTATAAAAAACCACTCAACCTTTACCTTTACCTTTACCTTTACCTTTACCTTTACCTTTACCTTTACCTTTACCTTTA